>Ga0116224_10002331_pt1 | contig 11219 bp, 10 predicted proteins | sample Sb_taG_9_FD_89699 | JGI IMG/M metagenome (GOLD analysis project Ga0116224, IMG submission 89699) | Peat soil microbial communities from Weissenstadt, Germany - Sb_50d_b_LC metaG | ecosystem: Environmental > Terrestrial > Soil > Wetlands > Peat | place: Germany: Weissenstadt | collected 2010-09-21
TACGCTTTCTCAACAGCTTGCAGTCTTGCGAAAGAGCAGCATTGTGGTTGGCCGCAAGGAAGGCCAGAACGTTTACTACTCCGTGCCAGATCAAGCAATCTTTCGTCTGCTCGACGACGCTCGGCAGGTCTTCAACAACCATTTGGTAGATATAAGGGATCTGCTTTCTCAACTCAGTCCAGCGGGGGAAAAGTGAGCGGCACATTCGACGTGGGGCTCCGCCTGATGTCCCCGCGTTTGGAATTCACCGTTGCTCCCTGCCGATTTAGTGGTCGGGCGGAGGGACAGATGTTCCAATGACGGAAGTTGCCTTCAGTTCGTTTCTTGTGGCAACGCTATCGGTCCCCGTAGTCACCCTGATTTCTCGGCGGTGGACAAAAGCGCGCTCCCTTCCTCCCATACTGCTAATGGGATCGTTAGCGGTCGGGATCGCGGTTGCAGCGGCCGGGTTTTACGGTGGGCGAAAATTCGTGGTTGATGTTTCGCAAGTGGCATCGTTCTCTTTCGCACTCAGCGTGGACCGGCTCAGCGCGTTCTTTCTATTGCTGATTTGCTCGGTCTCACTGCCGGTCATCCTGTTTTCGAGCTCGTACATTCCGCGCCACTATTCCGGAGCACGCCGGCATTGGCTGTGGGTGCTCTTGCCTCTGTTCCTGATGTCGATGGTCGTGGTCGTAACCGCTTCCACCACGTTTGCGTTTCTGTTCGGATGGGAACTGATGACCCTGTTCTCCGCCGGCCTCATCCTGATTGATGGCGACTCAGAACAGCGGCGCCACAGCATCTTTATCTATCTCCTGATGATGCATGCCGGCGCAGCCGCCGTTATCGGCGCTTTCCTGTTGTTTCTGCCGCAAGCCAGCAACTTCGCACAGATGCGGGCCAGCGCAACCTTGATGTCGCCGGCTCTGCGCACGGCTGTATTCTTGCTCGCCTTTATAGGATTCGGAACGAAAGCCGGAATTGTTCCGCTGCATTTATGGCTGCCCAGAGCGCACCCGATTGCACCCAGTCCGGTGTCAGCCTTGATGTCAGGCGTAATGCTGAAAACCGCGGTCTACGGATTTGTCCGCTTCGCTTTTGACTTTCTCGGCACCGGCCCCAGTTGGTGGGGATATCTGGTGCTGTCGGCAGGCGCCGTGTCGGGGCTGCTGGGAGTGCTGTACGCGATTTCGGAACATGATCTGAAGCGCTTGCTGGCTTATCACAGCGTCGAAAACATTGGCATCATCTATCTCGGCCTGGGAGCGGCGCTAGTGTTTACGGCCAACCATGCCCCGCTCTGGGCAGCTCTCGCCCTCGCTGCGGCCCTGCTCCACTGCTTGAACCACGCGATTTTCAAGAGCCTCTTGTTTCTCGGGGCCGGCGCAATTTCTGACGCAGCTCACACGCTCGACCTGGAAGAACTCGGCGGATTGCAGAAACGGATGCCGCTGACAGGCGTTGTGTTCCTGATTGCCTGCTGTTCCATTGTCGGCCTGCCGCTGTTCAACGGTTTCGTGAGCGAATGGCTCACCTTCCGCAGTTTTCTGGCGGCTTCAGAACTAACAAATCTGTCCGCAGCCATCGTTCTGCCACTGGCTGCGGGCGTATTGGGGCTGATCGGCGGATTGGCAGCCGCGTGTTTTGCGAAGGTGTACGGTGTCGCCTTCCTGGGGCGTCCGCGCAGTCGCGAAGCAGAACACGCCAACGAAGTTTCTTTGCCCATGCAGGCCGGTATGGGAGCGCTGGCGACGGCGTGCGTCGTGATCGGAGTTTTCCCTGGTCTGGTGCTACACAACCTGGGCAAATTAACCGAGGAACTTGTTCCCGGTGCTGCGTTGCCGCCGGCGGCAACATCACTCTCGTCGATACTTCCATGGATCGCGCTCTTCGTTGGGGTGCTGGTCGCCGGCATTGCCGTATTTAAGCAAACGAAAAAGCTGACAGCGACTTGGGCCTGCGGACTACCGGGCCTGAACGAGCGGATGCAGTACACCTCCACCGCCTTCTCCAAGCCGCTGCGAAAAGTCTTCTCGCAGGTGTATAAGGCGGATCGAACCGTCGAAGTGGTTCCTGCTGGTGCGCCATATTTTCCGGTATCCATTTCGTACCGGTCGGTTCGCACGACATCTTTCGAAAAGTCTTTGTACCGACCCGGGGTGAACGCCATCGTCGCAGCTGCCTACCGTTTACGACGGCTCCAGACGGGCAACATTCAGATCTACCTCCTGTATATTTTCGCAGCCCTCATCGCATTGCTGGTGTTCATGAGGTGGGTATGACATTCCTGATGAACACAGTCCAGGTATTGCTTCTGATTTTGCTGGCGCCTCTGCTGCGCGGTGTGATTGCGCGGCTCAAAGCCAGAATCCAGAATCGTCGTGGCGCCAGCGTGTGGAGGCCGTATGCCGATCTGTTCAAGCTCTTTCGCAAAGAGGATCTCGTCCCGGCTTCGGCTTCCTTTGTTTTTCGCCTCGTCCCCATCGTCCTGTTTGCTGCCACCCTGGTGGTCGCGGCGTTTATTCCGCTGCTGCACAGTTCGGCGCTCCTGGGCGCGACCGGCGATTTCGTGCTTCTCGTCTACCTGCTGGCGCTGGGGCGCTTCTTCCTGATGCTGGGAGCGATGGATGGCGGCAGTTCCTTCGGAGGCATGGGAGCTAGTCGCGAAGCACTGGTTTCGACCTTGGCGGAAGCTCCATTCTTGCTGGCGCTCATGTCGGTGGCCATTGCCGCGCGTACTGGCAGCATGGCTGGAATGGTGCAGTGGACCCTGGGGCAAAACTTCTTTCAGTTCTCAGCCGTTCACGCCCTAGCGGCCGTGGCCTTGGCCCTGGTTGCGATCGCAGAAACGGGACGCATCCCAGTGGACAATCCGACGACGCACCTGGAACTGACCATGATCCACGAGGCGATGGTACTGGAGTACTCGGGACCGAGCCTTGCTCTCATCGAATGGGCCAGCGCAATCAAGCTCACTGTAGTCATGGCGTTGCTGATCGCGCTGTTTGTCCCCTGGGGAATGGCGAGCAGCCTTTCGGCGCTCGCCATCGCAATCGCGGTGCTCGTGCTGCTCCTAAAAATGGCCGTACTCGTACTGGCGCTCGCGTTGCTTGAAAGCAGCGTCGCGAAGTTACGGATGTACTTAGTTCCTGATTTTCTCGGGGTAGCTTCGGCGCTAGCGATCCTCGCTGTGGTTTTTACAGCGCTCATGAGGTGAACGATGGGTTTATTTGAGACGGCTGCGGCCAAGGCTCTGGCGTCGTCCGGGGTGTTCTTGTTCATGACCGTGCTGCTCATCGCGGCCGCCAAGCGGATTTCCACCTGCATCGCACTGTTCAGTCTGCAATCGCTGGTCTTAACCGCACAGATCATCGCGATGTCCCGCATGCACCATTCGGGGGAAGGCTTCGTCATCGCTGCCATGGTATTGACGGTCAAGGTGATCGCGATTCCATATGTGCTCTATCGCATCGTCGAAGAACTGAAAGCGCCGCGCGACGTTTCTTCCTCAACCTCGTCTTCGCAATCGGTGTTCATTGCCGCCGGACTCATTCTTCTCTCCTTCTTTGCGGTGCGCCCTTATGCGGGCGTGCTGGGTGGCGACCAGTCTATGCTCGCAGCCTCGGTCGCATTGGTGCTGACCGGCGGTTTCCTCATGGTTAGCCGTAAGAAGGCTTTGATGCAGGTGGTCGGCCTTCTGGTGTTGGACAACGGCATCTTCCTGGCGGCTCTGACCACCACTTTTGGAATGCCGTTGATCATCGAGATCGGAATTGTGTTCGATCTGCTGATGGGAGTCTTCTTGATGGGACTGTTTGTATTTCGAATCCGCGACACCTTCGACCATCTCGACGTTTCCAAGTTGCGGCGGTTGAGAGGCTGATGCATGATTCTCCTTCTGCCATTGTTCATACCGCTGGCCGGCGCGATCGTGGTCTTCTCGTGCCGGCAACCGCGCGTCGTGGTGCGCGCCGCCCTCACCACCGGCGCCCTGGAACTGGCTGCCATTGGCGTCACGGTATACAGCATTCATTTCCAGGGCGTTCTAACTGCGGGACGCTATCTGCGCGCCGATGGCCTCACCTCGTTCTTCCTCATTAGTTTGGGACTGATCTCCGCGCTTGTCCTCGTCTATTCGTCGGGATACCTCCGCCATGTTCCGGAAGGAAGGTTCTCTTCTCTCCGTTGGTTTTATGGACTGGTGTTCTTGTTCCTGTTCACCATGGTCGCGGTGTACCTCTCGGCCAATCTCGGAATGATGTGGATATTCGTTGAGGCCACAACCCTCGCATCCGCTTTGCTCGTTGGCTTCTACAACACCGAAGGCGCAGTGGAGGCTGGCTGGAAGTATCTGATCGTCTGCACGGTGGGCATCGCCTTCGCGCTGTTCGGTACGATCGCCCTCTACCTGGCGGCGGTGAAGGGTGGAGTCAACCCGCAATCGGCGCTCGATTGGGGCACATTGATGGCCGCAGCTCCCGGTCTGGTGGGTGGACGCGAACTGCTGAAACTGGCGTTTGTTTTTGTGGCGGTGGGATATGGAACCAAGGTTGGTTTTGTGCCCATGCATAGCTGGCTGCCCGATGCCCACGCCGAGGCCCCCTCGCCCATCAGCGCGCTCTTGTCCGCGGTTCTGCTAAATTGCGCGATGTATGCGTTGCTGCGTTTTGACGCGATCACATCGCGGGCCATCGGCAGTGGATTCAGTCATACTCTGCTGCTGATCTTTGGCGGGGTTTCCCTCGCCGTGGCCAGCCTGCTGATGATTGTGCAACGCGATCTGAAACGCCTGCTCGCCTACAGCAGCATTGAGCACATGGGCATTGTGGCCATCGGCATCGGTCTGGGCGGCGCACTGGGACTCTATGGCGCTTTACTGCACACCTTCAATCACTCCATCGCCAAAACATTTCTGTTCTTCACCGCGGGCAATGTTCGAGAAAACTTCGGCATCCTCCGCATGGAGCGGATTCGCGGAATGGCTCTTTCGCTGCCCTGGACCGGCGGCGCCCTTATCCTGGGCGCCCTGGCCATCACAGGGATGCCGCCCTTTGGGTTGTTTGTCAGTGAACTGGTGATTCTCACGGGGGCCTTTTCCACGGCCCACTATTTCATTGCAGTGCTGATGCTGGCAGCGATTTCCGTAGTCTTTGGCGCGCTGCTCTATCATTTTCAGCACATGCTCATGGGCAAGCCGGATGATGTTCCCATGCAACCTGCTTTACGGCGTTCCGAGTTCGCCGTCATGGGCGTTTGCGCTCTATGCCTGGTGGTGTTGGGCGTGCATATCCCGTCGGCCTTTGCTGCCGTTTTGCGCGGCGCGATGGCGGTATTGCAGCCATGACACAGACCTCTCCTCGGAGCGAAGCGGTGGTATCACGAGCGCTGGATCTGCTGCGCGCCGCGAACACCCGCCTGGTCTCAATTTTTGGCAGCACCGATGACAACCGTGTAGCTTACGTTCACTACCTCATCGACGTGAGTAGCCGCGAATACCGCATGCTCAGTTCGCCAGTCACCGGACCCATTCCTTCGGCAACGCCGATCACGCCCGCAGCCGCCTGGTACGAGCGCGAACTTCATGACCAGTACGGCATCGAGTGCGTCGGCCACCCTGACCCGCGGCCCCTGTTGCTCCATGAGAATTGGCCGGAAACCGTCCATCCCATGATCGACGATGTTTCGAACGTGCCCCAGGCAGAGGGCCAGTACCGCTTCCTCAGAGTGCAAGGGGACGGGGTTTGCGAAGTGCCGGTCGGTCCCATACACGCCGGCATCATCGAGCCCGGGCATTTTCGTTTCAGTGTCATCGGCGATACCGTGCTCCATCTTGAATTGCGGCACTTCTATACCCACAAGGGCACGGAGAAACTATTCGAGAACACTCCGGTGATGGACGGCGTGATGATTGCCGAATCCGTCTCCGGCGACAACTGCTTCTCCCACGCCGTGGCCTACTGCCAGGCAATCGAAAATGCATTTGCGATCTCTGTGCCACCACGGGCGCAAGCCATCCGCCTCATCGGACTCGAACTGGAGCGCATGATTGCGCACATTGCGGACGTCGGGGCGTTGTGCGGGGATGTCGCATTCAGCGTGCCGGCCACGTACACTGCGCGCCTTAAGGAATCCTTGCTGCAGGCTTCGAGCCGCTTCTTCGGTACGCGCTTCTGGCGCGGAATTGCGGTGCCTGGGGGCGTCACCCGTGACTTGTCCTCTGCAGAAACGGGTGAGTTCGGCGGGATCGTCATGGCCGCCGCCCGCGATTTCGCGCAGATGGCTCGCCTCATCCTGAACACGTCTTCAGTTCAGAACCGCTTTGAATCGACGGGAATCCTGACCGCCGAAATCGCCAAGCAGTTGGCGATCGTTGGGCCGGTGGCGCGCGCCAGCGGAATTCGGCTTGACGTGCGTTGCGATCATACCAGCGGACGCTATCGCGACATCAACGTGGATATGCCACTGTACAAGTATGGAGACGTGCTCGCACGGGCGCGCGTCCGAATCGATGAGACCGCCATCTCAATGCGCCTGATCAATGAAACCCTGAAGGCACTTCCGGCGGGATCGGTTCTTGTCCCCGTGCCGCTCTCAGGAAGCGCGGAAGCTTTGTCGGCAGTCGAATCACCGCGGGGCGAACTTCTGTACTGGGTGAGAATACGCGACGGGAAAATCACGCGTTGCCACATCAAATCACCCTCGTTTCAGAATTGGCCGGCGCTGCCGTTGGCTATGCCCGGCAATATTATTGCGGACTTTCCCCTGATCAACAAAAGCTTCAATCTCTCGTACTCTGGATGTGATCGATGATCGGCGACGCTGTCGAACGGAGTCTCAGAAGCCCCCAGGTGCTGATTTCGGTCAGCGATCTACTTTCGAACGCCGCCGGAAGCCGCATGCCGGATGTCCACCCGGACTTGCTCACGGACGAGATTGCGCATCGCGTAGTGGCAGCCTGTCCGACATCGGCCTTGAAAATTGATGAGGCAGCGGGGCGAAAGTATCTGGTTCTCAACTACGGTGAATGTATCGCTTGCTCCCGCTGCGTCGCAGCAGGGGAAGGGGCGGTCCGGTACGCGGAAAAAGTTGCCCGCTGCGGTGTCAGCAAGGAAGCGCTGATTCGACGCTGGGACATCGAGAGCCGTGCTGAAGTGGTTCACGACGAGCCTGCCTTATCTCAAGCAGCAGAGCAGATTCGTTCTCTGCTCGGGCGAGCGCTGAATATCCGGCAAGTCGATGCCGGCTCGTGCAATGGCTGCGAAGCAGAAATCGTCGCCCTTACAAACCCCTACTACGACTTGGAACGATTCGGAATCCACTTCGTTGCATCCCCGAAACACGCCGATATGCTGCTGGTCACCGGCCCAGTAACCCGAAACATGGCAGTAGCCCTGAAACACTCCTATGATGCTGTACCTTCTCCAAAGCTGGTCGTTGCGGTTGGGGCCTGTGGATGCGGTGGTGGAATCTTCGGTGGCAGCCACGCCGTAGTCGGCCCGGTAGACGCGGTGATTCCCGTAGATGCGTATATTCCAGGATGCCCTCCAACTCCGAGCATGCTCCTTACAGGTATCGTGCAGGTTCTAAGCCCTTTCTTGTCGCCTTCGCGAAGGCAAAAGTCTTAGCGCCGCTGTTGGTCAAGCGGAAACCGCCGCTCCCAAAAACCGTGCCGGGCAGTCCAAACGCATTCTGCCTTAAGTTAGCGCTTATGGGGCCGTGCCCCCCGGTACTGATGGCCTTCATTTCTGGCAGACACTCGGTCGCTACGAAATTCAGTCACCCTCGGTGCAAGATGGAATGGGGACGTGCACCGGCTGCTGATGAAAACGGACACGTCTTTAAGTAAGACGGAAACAAGTGTGCTACCATGCCGGGCAAGCTTTAAGCTCATGGGAGGCGAATCATTGGGCACGCTTAGGCCCCTGAGTACCGGAGAATTGCTGGACCGCACGTTTTCCCTTTATCGAGGCCACTTCGCATTGTTCGTGGGGATCTTCGCGATTCCTCATCTTTGTGTCCTTGCCTTCCAGTGCCTGGCGCTTGCGTGGCAAACTCCGGGGACCCAAATTGTCAACCTGCTCATGACGTTGGTTTGGAGCTTGGGAGCGATCCTCTTGACTGTAGTCGTTTCTGCCGCCTCTCAAGCCGCCACCGTGGTCGCGGTTTCGCAAGTTCACCTCGACCGGCCGGCCGGCGTGATGGATTCATTTTCAAAAGTGAAGAACCAGATCGCCGGCGTAATCGGCCTTTCGCTTACTGTCGGATTCCTCGTCGGCTTGGCTTGCATTGCCTTAGTCGTGCCCGGAATCCTGCTGATGATACGGTGGTCATTGGCCGTCCCCGCGAAGGTTTTGGAAAACAAGAGTACTGGCGAGGCAATGTCTCGGAGTTCCGAACTTAGCCAGGGGAACCGTGGACGCATCTTCGTCATCTGGGTTCTGTTTGCAGTACTCAGCATTGGGGTCAGTATGCTTCTGCAGTGGCCTATCGAAGTCGCCGCAGGAGTGAGTGCACGGGGCGCGCTCCGGCACGTGGCCCCCGGCTGGCAGGTGGCATCGCTGGTCGCAACGTTCGCTTCTTCATGCTTGGTCGGCCCCCTCGCGACAATTGCATTCTCGCTGGTTTACTACGACGAGCGAGTGCGCAAAGAAGCATTTGACCTGCAACTCATGATGGCCGCGCTGGATGCGCCTGCCCTGCAGGTTTCCCAGGCGTGAAGAAGGGCATGACGGCAAGACCCACTTACATTCTCGCCGGGCTTCTGATCACCAGCTTTTTCTGTCAGGCGGCTTCGCAAGGGGGCAACGAGCTCACGGTCGCAGAATATCGCGCGGAACTGCAGCAGTTGTTGGTTGCTACCGAACAGCTCGACAGTTCCGGACGTGCCATTCCCCCGACCCTGCAGGGTTTGCCACAAAGCTGGCGAGTTCAGACGGGGCAGCAGGATTTCGAAATTCCCGCGGAAGGTCTGCGCAGGGACATCCGCAGGTTCGAACAGGAAAGAAGCCTAACAACGGCGGCCGCTATCCGATGGCGGATTCAGAACCTGCGCAACGAGCTCGATGGCTTCCAGAAGGCTCCTCTCAACGTCTCCAGTAGCCGGGATCGCTTAACTGCCCTTCTGGCTCGGCCGGAGTTCCGTGACGTGCGCGGACCGACGTTTATCGACGGTCTCAAACAAAGGCTGCTCGCCCTCATTCTTAGGGTACTGGAGTTGCTTTTCCGTTCGTCCGCCATTCCCACTGTCAGCAAGTTGCTTATTTACGGACTGATCGGCCTCGCGGTGTTGACGCTCGGATTCCTGGCATACCGCCAGATCATGTCGGCCAGCGGACAGCAGGACGTTGTGCCCGCCGATTTCCCGATTTCTGCCAAGAGTTGGCCGTCTTGGCTCGCCGAGGCGCGTGCAGCTGCCGCACAGAATAATTGGCGGGAAGCGATTCATCTCGCCTACTGGGCAGGCATTTCGTCTCTGGAGCAGCAAGGCGCCTGGCGGCCCGATAGCGCGCGCACTCCACGCGAGTACTTGCGCCTGCTGTCCAACTCCAGTGAGCATCGCGAGACTTTGGCTGCACTCACACGTATCTTCGAGCTGACGTGGTACGCCAAGCGTGAAGCAGACGCAGGGGCATTCGCGCAGACGATGCAGGCTCTGGAGAGGCTGGGATGTCACTCAACCTGAACCGTAGCGACCGGCGCCTTCTGCTGGGCGCGGGATTCGTTTTCGTCCTGCTGGTCGCCGGCGCATTGGTGTTCGGTTCTGGCGAGCAAGGGCAGGCTGAATACCCCAGCACTTACTCGAGTGCTTCCGGCGGAGCCAAAGCTGCATACCTGCTTCTCGCTGACATGGGATACAAAGTTCAGCGCTGGGAAAGGTCTCTGAGCGACCTCCCACCGGCCGCAGCGAAGACCCTCATCCTGGCGGAACCGGATGAGGCGCCCACCCGGGAAGAGCGTGACCGGCTAAGAGCCTTTATTTCCGAAGGGGGCCACGTCATCGCCTCGGGAATGTTTGCCGGCACGTTTCTTCCGGAGAATGAGTCGGTTCCCGATATTCTCTCCGGAATGACGTGGAAGAAGGCGTCATCTCTCTCACCCTCCCAAATTACTCGCGCCTCCCCGGAGATTGTGCTGGCGCCACGCGCCTATTGGCGGTCTGTTTCAACAGCCTATCCGCTGTACGGCGATGGTGATCACACCCTGGTCGTGAAGTATTTTTTCGGTCGAGGTGAAGTGCTGTGGTGGGCATCGGCAACCCCTCTCACAAATGCGGGCCTGAAAGAGCACGGCAATCTGGAATTCTTCCTGGCGTGTCTTGGCGATCAGAAGAACGAGATTCTTTGGGACGAATACATTCACGGCTATCGGCAAACGCTGGCCGCTTCCATTGCCCACTCACCAGTGAAGTGGCTCTTTCTGCAATTGGTTCTGCTCGCCGTAGCAGTCGTTGCGACATTCTCCCGCCGCAGTGGCCCCATCTGTATGCCCATGGGCGAAGTGCGCTTGTCCCCGATTGAATTTGTTCAGACCCTCGGGGGGCTCTACGAGCGTGCCGGAACCGCTTCCGTTGTTGTCGACATTTGCTACCGGCGATTCCGCTACTGGCTGACGCGACGACTCGGCGTTGCAGGCAACACTCCGGCAGAGCAGTTGGCCTCCCTAGTCGGCGATCGTTGGGGATTTACCAGCGACCATTTCACCACGACCATGCAACAGTGTGAATCCGCCAGCTACGATCCGTTTCTGCCGGCTCCCGTGGCGCTGCATCTGCTGCAGGAACTCGACGGATACGTAGCTCAATTGAAGCTGTTTCAACGCATTCGGTAAGGAATAAAGATGATGAAGGCAGCCCCACAGCTGGTGCAGCACATTCGCGATGAGATGGGCAAAGTGGTAGTCGGCCAGGACGAACTCAGAGACCAATGTGTCATCGCGTTACTTTGCCGCGGACATGTTCTGCTGGAAGGGGTTCCCGGCATTGCCAAGACCTTGACTGTCAAGACCCTCTCACGATTGATGAGGCTGGATTTTCAGCGCGTCCAGTGCACCTCCGACCTGATGCCCGCGGATATCGTCGGCACCACTGTTCTGAACATGGCAACCAGCTCATTCCAGCTTCACCAGGGGCCGGTGTTCACGGATTTACTCCTGGTCGACGAGGTGAATCGCATGCCTCCGCGCACGCAGGCAGCGCTGCTGGAATGCATGGAGGAGCACCAGGTCACCATCGATGGCAA
>Ga0116224_10002339_pt1 | contig 11184 bp, 6 predicted proteins | sample Sb_taG_9_FD_89699 | JGI IMG/M metagenome (GOLD analysis project Ga0116224, IMG submission 89699) | Peat soil microbial communities from Weissenstadt, Germany - Sb_50d_b_LC metaG | ecosystem: Environmental > Terrestrial > Soil > Wetlands > Peat | place: Germany: Weissenstadt | collected 2010-09-21
AAAACAAAACTTTGCTTGCCGTCTTCAGCCAAGGCCGTCAGCGGTACTTCCACGACGTCGGGCGGAGGCGGCAGATTGACGGTGGCCGACACGAATTGCCCCGCCCGGAGCTTGGCATCCGGGTTGTCGATGTAGCCCTTGATCACGGCAGTGTGTTGGTTGGCGTCGAGGATATAGCCAACTTCTTCGATCGGCCCCTCAATAGCTGGTGAGCCGACCAACTGCAAACTCCAGCGCCTTTGCTCCGGGCTAATTGACAGAATGGCCGGCAACTGATCCTCGGGTGGATTGGCGATGACCAGCAGGCTATCCACATCGGCAATGGTAAACAGGTTCACCGTGTTGTCAGCCACATACTCGCCTGGAGTGACATTGCACTCGACGATCGTCCCATCGCGCGGTGCAGTCAGTTCCGAGCGGGCCCAGAGCCGCTCCTTATCCTTGTCGCGCTTTCCCTGGCGCGCAGAAACCAGCTCGGCTTCATCGTAAACAGCTTGAATTTCGCGTTCCGGAATGTTCCAGGTCCGAAGAGTGCGTTCGGCCCGTTCCTTGGCATTGCGATCGCTGACCACATCATGTCGGGTCTGGTTCAAGGTGTCTTCGGGCAAACCGCCCTTCGCAAAGAGCGCCTCGCGTGCTTTCAGTCGTTCTTCATCGAGCCGTAGCTGCACCAGCGCGTCCACGAGGTCGCTCTTGCGGCCGCCAACATCAGTACTCCAGACCACGGCCAGAACGTCGCCCTTTTTGATCCGGTCGCCCGGACGAAGCTGGCGAAATATAGTTTCGCCCGAAACCGTCCGACGTTCACCGTCCACAACCTTTGTGATCTGTGCGACTTCCGCGTTGAAACGAGTGCGAACGCGCGCAACCCTTGCCGGGTCAAGTGCCGTTGACCCTGGCATGACCAGCGGCCGATTCTGTTTCGGCCTTTCGGCGACCACACTCGCCTTGATGCCAAGCGTGTCACGCACGCGCTCGGGCACGATTAGCGTATGCGGGATGTCCTCGGCAAGCTCGACCGCTAGTCGCGACTTGGTGACCGTCTGCTTTTGGGACGCCTTCTCGTGTGCAGAGAATGCGCGCGGACCGTAATAGATGGCCGCAGCCGTAATCACGATGCCAGCAGTCAGGATCAAAAGCCCAAGGACGACGTAACGGATTGGGCTTGGGGTTTTCGGCTGTGGGGTAGACATGTGAGTGCTCCTTCAAAGCCGTCGAGGCTGGCCTGGCTAATTGATGAAGAAAAGCTGAAGAAATGGGGCACCAGGAGCGTTTGTTCGACCCTGGATACCTCATCCGGTCCAAGGTGTCCGGTCCATTCCTCCACGCGGCCTGTAGGCAAGAAGCCCTTAGGCTTCCTCCAGATCCAGGGTCATGGCAATCCGTGTGCCACGCTCGCCGTCGCCCTTCTCACAAGAGATGTTGCCGCCGTGCGCCTGGATGATTTCGCGGCAAAGGTAAAGGCCGATCCCCGTGCCACGAACGCCCTTCGGGCCGTCGGTGCGGTGGTCTTCCACTCTGTAGAATTTCTCGAACACGCGCTCGCGCAACTCCAGTGGAATGCCCGGGCCGGTGTCCGTCACGGTAATTTGCAGCTTCGATTTGCCCCCTGCCCCCGCATTTTGCCTGGACGCCAGGCGGACTGTGACTTCACCGCCGCGCGGCGTGTACTTGAGAGCGTTTGTAAGCAGGTTGACGAGGACAATCCGGAGCCGGGCCGGGTCCGCCTGGACTATGGCGGTTGGAGCATCGCGGACCACCCGGAGCGTGACCTCAGCGTCTTGATACCGGGGCCGGAGCGTGCGGGTCGCCTGCTGGACGAGCGCGTCAAGGTCCACGCGCTGCTTTGCAAGCTGCAGCTGCCCGGCTTCGATTCGGGTTAAATCCAGCAGTTCGTCAATCGTGGCGGCAAGTTCCTCCCCGCCGGCGACGGCAGCGGTCAGGATCTCCCGCTGCCGCGTGGTCAGATTATCTGCCTTCTCTTGGAGCATGAGGAGGTTCATCTGGAGCGAAGTAAGCGGCGTCTTCAGCTCGTGCGAGGCAACGGCTACTACCTCCCCGCGCAGTTCATCAAGCCGCGCGAACTCCGTCACGTCGGCGAGCACGATTGCAGCGCCTGCGCGACGTGGCAGGAACTGGGGAATCGGAACTACAGTGACCAGCAGCTTCACTGGCCGGCCGTTGAGGCTCACCGATAGCGCCTGACTCAAGTCCGGCCTGGCCTCCCTGTTAGCCCGCCCTTCGCGGAGTGTTTCCTTGACCTCGCGCAAGACAGCGGCTGAAAGCGGCAACTGCTCGACACGGTTCCCCTCGCTGCCGCCGATTGCTTTCAGGATTTGCACCGCCAAGGGGTTCTTTGAAACGATCTGCTCGTCTGGATCAACCACGATGACGGCGTCCGGGAGCGCCGCCAAAGTAGCCTCCAACGTTGCCTTTGCCAAAAGCAACTCGCCAAGGCTGGACTCGCGGTAATCGCCCAACGTCTCGGCCATGCGGTTGAACCCTTGCGCGAGTTGGCCGAGTTCGTCCTCCGTGTCCACGCCCACGCGGCACTTGAAGTCGTCGTGGCGAATCGCATCCACCGAACGAGTCAGTTCGTGGACAGGCCGAAGAATTCCTTGCGCCAGCCGCACCATCACCAGAGTTGTCAGCCCCAGCGCCACCAAGGCAATCCCCCCCACGATGGCCATAGAACGTCTGGTCTCGTTGCCGGCCTCGACGCCGACCTGTTGCATGGAGCGGAAATTCAGTTCACGGATGCGGGCGCAGTCTGCCACGGCCTTTTGGAGCGCGGGGTTCACCTGTTGGTGATAGAGCTCGTTGGCGATGCCGACTTGCTGCATGGCGAGGAAGTTCAGTTCGCGAATGTGGCCGCAGTCCGCCGCCGCCTTTCGCAGCGCGGGGTTCACCTGCTGGTGGTATAATTCGCGGGCGCTGGGCTTCCCGGCGTTCGCTAATAAGGAGTCTCCGGCTACGCGATAGGCGTCCGCGTTCTTGCGGAGAGCGCGCCCCGCCTCTTGCTGCGGCGTGTCGCGCAATCGAGGCAGCAGACGAGCATATGCCTCGTCGAAATCCCTCCGCCGCTTGGCGACTTCACGTCCTGCGTTACCCACCTTCCCGCTCAGAGCCACCAATAGGGCATCGTCCTCGCGCTCGAGCGCGTCGCCGAGCCTCGCCGCCAAGTCAATGATTTCTTGACTCTCGCGAAGCGTGGTGAGTTTCCCGGCGCTCGCCAACAAAGCGTCTCCGGCCACGTGATAGGCGTCCGCGTGTTCGCGCAGTGCGTCCCCCGCATTTCGCTCGTCCGGCTCGGTTAGAAGGGTGACCAGACGACTATACGATACATTGAAATCCTGACGTTGCTGGTTGACTGCACTCCGCGCGTTCCTTACCTTTCCGCTCAAACCCAACAGCAGCGCGTCGTCCTCGCGTTCCAGCGTATCAGAGAGGCCCGCCGTCAAATCAATCGTTTCCTGGCTCTCGCGCACCGTCTCGCCGACCACGGCGCTGAGGCGCGCGAACATGACAACGCTCCACACGCCACCGGCCACGGTGGTGAGGACGAGAAGGCAGCCCGCCAGCAGAAAGCGGGTTTGCATGCTCCGAAACTTCATGAAACTTCCCCCCATCCGCATAGCCCTATCGCTAGCCTTCAAGGAGGCCCAAGCGCAACAAGGCAGGGCTCTGCCCTCAATTGCCGACTAATCGGTCCACGCTTTCCGCCGACGTAATCACGCTAGGCCATACCGCTTGCGCTTTCGCTGGAGAGTGGTCACGTCGATCCCCAGAACACGTGCAGCGGCATCGAACGAGGCGGCTCGTGCCACAACGTGTGCAATGTGTTCGCGCTCAATCTCTTCCAGGGAAATATCGTCACCGAGATTCATCTTCGTCCGGGTGGCCGCCGCTTCCAAAGAACCTTCTATCCGGTTTTCGCTGACGCCGCCAACCATTCCAAGGTCGGCCGGCTCGATTACTTGTGCCGGTGAAAGGATCACCGCCCGTTCGACGGCATTGCGAAGTTGTCGCAGGTTGCCCGGCCAGGAGTACGAGGCGATGATCTGCTCGGCCCGCGGTGCAAAGGCCAGATTCTGGCGTCCCTGGCGGCGCTCGAAGAAGTGCAGATAGTGCTGGGCCAGTGGCATCAGGTCTTCCCGCCTGTCCCGCAGCGACGGCAGCGTAAGGGTGATCACGTTCAGGCGAAAGAGCAGGTCTTCCCGGAACCGACCGGTCCGTACCTCATCTTCGAGAGGGCGGTTGGTCGCAGCGAGCAGGCGCACATCGGCCCTACGTTCCTTGGCCTCGCCAAGCCGTTCGTAAGTGCGATCATGCAGGAAGCGAAGCAAGCGTGCTTGGGCGTCGGTCGACAGATCGGCCACTTCATCGAGAAGCAACGTCCCGCCTTCGGCTTCTTCGACCTTGCCGACCGTATCAGTGACAGCCCCGGTGAAGGCTCCCTTCTTATGGCCGAAGAGGGTGCTGCTCATCAGCTCGCTGGACAGCATCGGGCAGTGAACAGTGACGAAGGGACCGTCCGCTCGCCGACTTTGTTTGCGTATCCATTGGGCAAACACTGTCTTGCCCGTACCGCTTTCGCCCCGCAATAGGAGAACCGCGCCGGAGGCAGCCGCACGGCCGGCATTCTCGAGGAATGCCGCAAAGGCGGGGCTGCGCGTCTCGAATGTGCTTTCTCCCTCGCTTTGATCGAGGCGGTGTTGCAGCTCAGTGAGCTGACGCTTGAGGACGTTGGCCGTCACAATGCGCCTGGCGGCGGCCCGTACTTGCTCCGGGGTGAACGGCTTGGGCAAGTAGTCCACTGCTCCCATCTTCATCGCCTCGACCGCGGATTCGAACGTTGCGAACGCAGTGACCATGATGACTCCGACACCCGGCTGCCGGCGCAGGATTTCGGGCAAAACGGTCAACCCCGATTCGGAGTGGAGCCACAGGTCGAGAAACACCACGTCGAACCGACTCCGCTCCAGGGCATCCAAAGCGCCTGCGGATGTGCCGACGCCTAGTACGCGCGCGTTGTCCGCTTCCAAGCACAGCCGCAGCGACTGGCGGACTCCAGTGTCGTCGTCAATGACCAATGCGGACCAGATGGTGTCCATATCGCACCTCTCCCACGCATTTTAGCAGTTTCAAGTAGCACCGATGCGTAGGCCGCAGCACAGGCACGGTTTATTCTTCCTGAGCTCGCTGACTCTCTTACTTGCACTCCGGGGAGCGGCTTTGCCTTAGCGACCGATGCCTAAAGGAGGTGTCCCATCCACAGGAGCACAATTGGACGCTCTTTGGAGTGCCGGATCGCGCATAAATGAAATTGCTAGGCTATCCGGCCCCCACGCGGACCCTTCGCTCTTGCTGGAAATAGTGTGCGGTTGGCAGGGGGCTGGGGCATTATAGAAGTAGAAGCCCTGTCCGCACCAAGCTCGTAGGATGCGCCTCATGACTGCACGCGTCGATCATTTGCTCGGGTATCTTCGCCGCCTGACAACGCCGGCCGAGGTTCTCGACGTCGCTGACGACGTTTTACTGTCGCGATTCATCGTCAGCCGGGACGAAGGAGCTTTCGCCAGGCTTATGGCGCGCCATGGCCCTATGGTGCTGGGGCTCTGCCGTCGGGTGCTCGGCAGCGTTCCGGACGCCGAGGACGCCTTCCAGGCCACTTTCCTGGCCCTGGCCCGTCAGGCCAGCCGAGTCCGCCCCGCGGATAGGCTGGGCGGCTACTTGCACACGGTCGCATTGCGAATCGCGTGCAAGGCTCGTGCCTCGCTTCAGCGACGGCGCCGCGCCCTGCCGTTGTCGTTTGGAACGTCGGCGCCCGATCCGCACCCGGATCCCCTGGCTGACTTGAGTGCGCGCGAGATGCTCACCGTTCTTGACACCGAATTGCAGCGGCTACCTGAGGTCGAACGCGTGGCACTGGTGCTCTGCTGTCTGGAGGGCCTGACCCAGGAAGAAGCAGCCCGCCGGCTGGGCTGGACGCCCGACTCGGTGCGCGGCCGGCTCCAGCGCGGTCGCGCGCGCCTGGCGGTGCGGCTGTCCCGCCGCGGCATCACCTTGCCGGCTGTCTTGCTCGCGATCAAGATTGCGGACGGCGCGGCCAGTGCCGCCGTGCCCATCCTCTTGGCTTCGCGGACCGTTCACGCGGCTGCCGCCCATGTCTTGGGACGCAGCGGCGCCACGGCTACGGTCGTGGCCCTGGCCGAGAGCGGCCTGCGGGGTCTGGCACTTAGCCGGCTAAAGCTGGGAGCCACGCTTTCCTTGATGACGATTCTGGCCCTCGGCGGCATTGCAACCGTGGTCCACCCGATGTTACCAGCCCCGTCGGCCAATGTTGAACCGCCCGTCGCCGATCCACGTCCGGCTGGGCGCACAATGCCAGCGCGGACCGATCTTCTTGGCGACCCGCTACCCGAGGGGGCACTAGCCCGGATCGGTACCACCCGGCTGCGTGTCGACGGCGTTCTCGGGGCAATTGTCTTCTCAAACGACTACCGATGGATAGCGTACGGCACCGAGAGCGGCGTTGTGCACGTTTGTGAGGCTGGGACCGGTAAGCCCTTGTTCGAAATGGAAACGGAACAATTCAAGCCCATAACCGAGTTGGCCTTTTCCCCCGATGGGCGAACTCTGGCCGCCAGTGGCTTTTGGTGCAAAGAAGTCCATCTTATTGATGTCGCCACGCAGAAGATCCGGCACACGCTCTCGAACACCGTCGAGGGTCAGGGAAATTGGGCGCGCCTCCGCCAGGGACCGGGCCTGGCGTTCACGCCCGACGGTCAGATGTTGCTCGTCGGTGGCAAGGATGGCGCACTGCACTTCTGGGATCCGGCAACGGCAACCGAAGTAGCTGCCCTGGCACAGACGGATGAACTCGTCCTGAGTTTGACGCTGACCACCGACGGACGGACGGCGCTCACGTCCCATTATAGGGGCGCACTTCACCTTTGGGATGTAACGAAGCGCAAGCATTTGCGCAAGCTTGCGGCCTCCGCACAGCAGCCCAATTTCACTGCCCTGGCTCCGGATGGCCAAACTATGGCACTGGCGGCGAGCGCCAATGAGATCCAGTCGTGGAACATTGAGGGAGGTCTAAGGCATCGTCTGCGTCTGTCAACGCCGGTCGTAGGCACCGGCTTTAGGCCCGATGGACTGCTTCAGCTCGCGGAGGGCAACGGCACCATCACGCTCTGGGACGTGCGAATCGGCGCGACGCGCAGCTCCTTCACATGTCCAGACATATCGGTCGGGAGGAGGGACAGAACGACGGCCTGGTTCGAGTCTCAAGGGAAGAGGATGGCGTGGGAGATCCTTGGCACCATTCGTCCGTGGGACCTGACGACTCGTCAAGAAACGCCCCGGCTGACCGCTTACCCCCAGGGCGTCGAGTGGGCCGGCTTTTCGGCGGACGGACGCAGGCTCTATGCATGCGGATCGAACGGCGACCTTGGCGTTTGGGACGCGGCCACCGGCCGGCGGCAGGGAGCGCCGCGCAAGATTGACGCGCCGTGGCGTGCCTGCCCCCAGCCGGCTGCCGATCGTCGACGCGTCGCCATTGCCAGTCGTCACCCCGACCGGAACTTCGGGCTAGTTGGCGGACTCGTCTTTCTGTGGGACCCGGCGAAGGACGCGGACCCGGTCCCGCTCCGCGATCAGGTCGGGCCAGCCTGGTACGCCGCCTTGTCGCCGGACAATCGTTTCCTGGTTGCCACGGAGGCCACAGGCCAGATTCGCGTCTACGACGCGGGAACCGGGAAGCCCATGCGGTCGTTCGCCGGTCGGAAACAGGAATATCGTCCTACGTTCTCTCCGGACGGCCAGGTGCTGGCGACCACGGGAGCGTACCCAACGATTCGTTTGTACCACTTCCCCTCGGGTCAAGTTCTGCGCGAGCTAAAAATGCCAACGTCGGCCGTAAGTCTCGCGTTCGCGCCGGATGGAGGGTCGCTGGCCAGCGGACACCAAGACCTGCCGATGCATAGGGATCCGGGGGGCCCACCGGGCGACATGATTTGTCTCTGGGAGACGGCGACCGGGCGCGAGTTGTGTCGCATCTCCGCGGGACATCTGCGGGTCGAGGCCCTGTGCTATTCGCCCGACGGCCTGTTGCTCGCCTCCGGTGGTTTCGATCGCCGAATCCGTGTCTGGGAAGCCGCCACCGGGCAGGAGCGGCGGCGCTACGTCGGACACCGGAACCAGGTCGAAAGCCTGGACTTCGCTCCCGATGGGTTACAACTGGCATCGGCCAGCGCGGACGGGTCTGCCCTCGTGTGGCAGGTATTCGATCCCGCGCCGGCCGAGCGCACCGCCGCGGAACTGGACACACTCTGGACCGATCTGACCAAGGACGGAGGAGAAGCCCATCGAGCGATAGCGGCTCTGATCGCGGCGAAGAGGTCGGCGGCGTTCCTCAGCGCTCGTTTGCGGCCAGCGGAGCAGCCGCCGAAGGAGCAGGTGAACCAGTGGCTCGCGGACCTGAGAAGTCCGCAGTTCAAGACTCGCGAGGCCGCCCAGATAGCAATGCTCCGTGTCGGCGAGATGATTGAGCCGGCACTTCGACGCGCACTGGAGGCATCGACCGATCCCGAAGAAAGGCAGCGTCTGGTTACCATCCGCGCTGGTATTTCGCTTCTGGAACGCCGCCCCGAGCTGCTCCGCGAGCTACGCGCCGTGGAAGTGCTCGCACATCTCGGCACCGCCGAAGCCCGGCGCGTTCTGGCTGCTCTGGCGAAGGGCGCTCCCGAGTCGCGCCTGACGCGCCAGGCTAGGGTCAGCCTCGCCCAGCCAGAACGGGCTCATGATCGCTCTAAACCTTAAATGCTGCCAAGAATAACCGCCACGACACTCTTCTGCCAGTGACTTAGACGTCATCCGCGAAGGCGATACCAACGAGTTCATCCGCATTCCAGAGGAATAGACCCATTTATTCGAAACTGGAGCCATCGTTCCGCTCGCATTTCTTTGCAGGTGATATACTCGGGTCATCGCATCGCATGAACCGACTGCCCATCAGCCAGGCTGTTGCCGAATAACGGCGGCTTGACCCACGGCCGAGCCCCAAAAGGCGCGTCCGTGTGTCGGGACCGAGGCATTCAAGGCGCAGCGGCGACCCAGCGCATACGATAGACAAATCTGCCATCGAGCCCGCTCTAGTATATGGAGCGAGGCATGCAGGAAGTCCGAGCCGACGGGCAAGCCGATGAAGGTCGACCAAGATCAGCACTTCGCCGCGCTCTACGACGAGTATGGATCGCTGCTGTTCCGTGTGGGGCGCGCTCTTCTCGGCTCCGGCGCGGACGCCGAAGACGCCGTGCAAAGTGTCTTCCTGAGCCTGGTCCGGAGTCGTAAGAGCTTAAGCGGCATTGCGGACATCCGTGCCTATCTGCTGTCCGCGCTTCGACACGCCGCGGCGCGCATCGCGTCGCGTCGGACGAAGGAAAGTCGTCTCGGGCAGCAGGCAGCGAGATCGACCTTGGAAAGCGCGCTGAGTCTAAGACAGGATGACGCCTTCGATCTGGAGAAAGCCTTGCGAAGTTTGCCGCCTGATCAACGCGAGATCATTGCACTCAAATTCGACGGCGGCCTGACATTCGCCGAAATCGCAACATTGCTGAACATAAACCCGAATACCGCAGCGAGCCGATACCGTTACGCCCTGGAAAAGCTGCGCGCTGCCCTCCAGTAGGTCCCGTCTGCCGGATGGGCCGCTCTTGATGGGCTAGGCTAAGGTCCGCCGGGTAAACGGACCCTCCCCAACTATGAACAACGCCGACTGGTCCGAAGCATTGAATGATCTGGAACGCCGGCTCGCGGCACGAGCGCGACCGGAGCCGGACCCTGCGCTACGCGAGCGGGTCCTTAAAGCGCTGAGCAGGGAAGTCCAAGCCGCGAATAGGGAATCTTCTTGGAACTTTGTGGTAGGCTTGGCAGCCGTCTTCTTTTTCGGCGCCAACTTGACGATGTCCTCCGCGCCTTTGGTTAGCGGTAACTTGACCGACGATCCCGAAGGCGTCGCGACGGCCGCGCGACGGTTGCATGCGCTCGTTCCGGAGATCACCGCGGAAGCCGCCCATGCAGAGATCCTAATGGCTTCGTCGTCGTCGCGTTTGCCCATGGTGCCGAATATAGCAGCGGCGATTGATAGCACGCCCCTGAGAGAGCGGCGGGAGTAACGCCGCCGGACGATGCGAACGCTCTGAAGAATGTCAAGTTGTCCGTCGGGAGCAACCCGGCGGCTCTACGGTCGGAGATCTCTTCATGGCACATGCTTTGCTGTGGATCGAAAGCCTGGTAGCGTTATTGCTGCTCGCTTCCACATTGTTAAGCGCGATCGTGAAAGCGTCGTCACGGCTCTGGCGGCCTCGGCTCTGGCAGCTTCTGCTTGGCCTGCTTTTTGCGATCCCCTTGGTTGCCGTTCCCGTCGGGCTGACTGTCGTTGCAGGCGTACTGAGATTCTCCCAGCGCACGCCGGGCGTCCCCTTTATCCCGCTGGGAGTCTGGGCCAGCCTTTCCATCATTGGAACATCGGTTCTCCTCGTGCGTGGCTTGCGAATTCGCTCGGAAGACCGGCAGCCTCGCGCAATGAGTTGGCCGTTGGGCCGGCTTAGCGCTTACACGTTGGTCGCCGCGGCTCTGACCTGCTTGACGTACAACAGCCTCGAGAATGATGTCCGCGTCCGGATGACGCAGCTTCGGCTCGAAGCGGGGGCAAGGGCGCTGGCGATTTCACCGGCAAGAATCCTCGATCGCGACAATGCCGCGCCCATTTACCAAGAAGCCGGAGCGACATCGGGTCAATTCTCGAAAGGACGGCAATTGGAGACTATCTGGTCCAACGATTTGCGCAAGCTCGATCTTACAGAGCAGAAACTGATTGAATTCATCAACAGCAGCCAGCCAGTGCTGCGCCTCTTGCGGCGCGGTGCCTCGATGCCGGCCGCACGTTTCGATTGGGATTCGAGCGATCCCCACCAACTCCTTCCCGAAGTTCAGTTTCTTCGCGAGGGCGCCGAGGTGCTCATACTGGACGCAATGCTTCGCGCTCACAAGGGCGACTCGGCCGGGGCGGCGGCAGATCTGAGCGCGGTATTCGCCATTGCTAATCAACTCGACGGGCCCTATCTGATTGTCGTGCTCGTGGCGGCTGCGATTGAAACGCGTGGCATCGAGGCGCTG
>Ga0116224_10002340_pt1 | contig 11182 bp, 10 predicted proteins | sample Sb_taG_9_FD_89699 | JGI IMG/M metagenome (GOLD analysis project Ga0116224, IMG submission 89699) | Peat soil microbial communities from Weissenstadt, Germany - Sb_50d_b_LC metaG | ecosystem: Environmental > Terrestrial > Soil > Wetlands > Peat | place: Germany: Weissenstadt | collected 2010-09-21
CCTGCGGGCGCGCCGTGGACGGGCGCGGCCCGGATGGATGTGGCCGTCGGCGCGATTGTGGCCGCCGTCGGCTTCGCCGGTTTCTTCGTCGCCCTGGCGGGCCGGGTGCGGGCGCTGTACGCCGGGGCGGACCGCGGCCTCCAGGCGGGGCCGTACGGGCCGCAGTAGAGTCTCTGATTTGTGACCTTCGATGTAAGTCGCGTGCGAGCGGCGTACCCAGCTCTGAGCGATGGCCATGCCTACCTGGACGGTGCAGGCGGCACCCAGGTACCCACGGCGGTCATCGAGGCGATCGCGGGAGCCTACCGGTCCGGGATCGGCAACGCGGGCGGCGCGTTCCCCGCCAGTGGGCGCGCGGACAGCATCGTGGCCGGGTGCCGTCGCGCGATCGCCGACCTGACCGGTGCCGAACCTGATGGCGTGATCCTCGGGCCGAACATGACCACGCTCACCTACCGGCTCGCGGACACACTGTCCCGGCAGTGGGGCCCGGGGGATGAGGTCGTCGTGTCCCGGCTCGATCACGACGCCAACGTCAGGCCATGGGTGCAGGCCGCCGCGCGGAGCGGCGCGACCGTGCGGTGGGCCGAAGTCGACCCCTCGACAGCGGAACTCCCGGCCGCCCAGTTCGGCGAGCTGCTGTCCGAGCGCACCCGGCTGGTCGCGGTCACCGCGGCGAGCAACATCGTCGGCACCAGGCCGGACGTGCCCGCCATCGCCGCCGCCGCGCACGCGGTCGGCGCGCTGTGCTACGTGGACGGCGTGCACGCCACCCCTCACGTTCCGGTGGACGTGCGGGTGCTCGGCGCCGACTTCTACGCCACCAGCGCCTACAAGTGGTCCGGGCCGCACGTCGGGACCGTGGTGGCCGACCCGGCGCTGCTGGAGACGCTGCACCCGGACAAGCTCGCGCCCGCCCCGTCCGGCGTGCCCGGCCGGTTCGAGCGGGGCACCGCCGCGTTCGCCGACCTGGCCGGGGTGGCCGCGGCGGTCGACCACCTCGCCGCGCTGGACCCCTCCGCCGCCGGAAGCCGCAGGGAGCGGATGCTGGCGTCCATGGCCGCCGTGGAGCGCTACGAGGGACAGCTATTCACCCACCTGCTCGACGGCCTGGCCGCGATGCGGCACGTGACGCTGTACGGCCAGGCCGCGCGGCGCACGCCGACGGCGTTCTTCACCGTGGCCGGGTACTCGCCGCGCGAGGTCGCGGCCAGGCTCGCGGACCGCAAGATCAACGTGTGGAACGGCGACAATTACGCATGGGAGCTGGCCGGCGTGTTCGGCCTGCGGGATTCCGGCGGCGGCGTCCGCGCCGGGCTCGTCCACTACAACGACGCGGCCGAGGTCGACCGGCTGCTGGCCGCGGTCGCGGACTTGGCGTCCGGCAGCGTACGCTGAAGGTAGTTCCGTCCGGCGGGACGCGGGAGTTGGACGCGTCGCGGAGGTTTTAGGGGCGTTTAGGGACGATGGCAATGACGGCGCTCGGCAACCTGCTGGCCATCCTGGCCGGACTGCTGCGCGACCTCATCCCTTCGCCCCAGCTCGCGGCGAGCCCCTCGGGCCTGATCGGACCGACACTGAGCGCACTGGCCGCGACCGTCCTGGCCGCGGCCATGCTCGCGGCCGTGCTGGCCCTGCTCACCTCGGTGCGCGGCATTTCCCGTACCACGGCCGCCCTCCCGCTGGCCCGCCGCGCCCGCGCGCTGCGGGAGAAGTCCTGGCGGGCGGCGTTCTTGCGCCAACGCGATCCTGATGCGGCGGGCCGGACCAGACCCAGAGCGCCGTCGGCGGCCCAGGCGGCCGCCATTTCCCGCTGACCCTACCGCCGAAGGCTCGGGGGGTTCGGCCCCCCGGAGGTACGCGGATACCGCGGCCGCTTCCAGCACCCATCCGTCCTCGCTGGAAGGCCGTTTTCTCATGACCAGTATCCTTGGCGTCCCGGTGGACGCCGCCTACCATCTCGTCTCCGGATTCACCAGTTTCCTGACCCCCGCTCTCGGCGGCGTGGCCGCGGTGGCCGCGATCGTCTTGTTCACCGTGGCCGTCCGGCTCATCCTGATGCCACTCAGCCTGCGCGGCCTGCGTGGCCAGGCCGCCGCGGCCCGCCTGGCGCCGCAGTTGCAGGCACTGCGCAAGCGGTACGCCAAAGAGCCGGAGCGGCTGCAGCGCGAGATGACCGCGCTGTACAAGCGGGAAGGCACGAGCATGTTCGCCGGCTTGACGCCGATCCTGCTCCAGTGGCCGCTGGTGTCGGTCGTATACCTGCTGTTCCGCTCGGCCCAGGTCGGCGGGAAGCCGAACGTGCTCCTTACCCGCGGTCTGTTCGGCGTGCCGCTCGGCAGTCACTGGCTGGCTGGCGCCGGACCCGTCAGCCTGCACGGCCTGGTGTTCCTCGGTGTCTTCGCGTTGCTGGCCGGCCTGTGCTGGCTGTCGGTCCGCCTAGGCCAGCTGATGACGGCGCGGCAGGTCGGCGCCGACCAGGCTAACGCGCCGGGTGGTGCCCTCATCCGGGTCCTGCCGTACCTCACCGTGGTGATCGCCGCGTTCGTTCCGCTCGCCGCCGGGATCTACCTGATCGTCTCCACCGGCTGGGCGCTGGCCGAGCGGAGCTTCTTCTGGCGGACCGGCCGCATCCCCGGAGCCTCGCCGAGCCCGCCCACGAAGGCGGTAGCCGTGCGTCACTGAAAGCGGCCGCACCGGTCACGGCGTGATCAGGGTGCGCAGCAGCCGGGCTGGAGGTGAGCCGTGCGCCAGGATGCGATCGTGCACCTCCCGGTCAGCAAGACCGGGATGTGCCGCCCTCAGATCGCCGGCCAGATCGGAGACCTCGGTATAGCCGACATAGTAGGTGGACAGCTGAGCGGAGGTCAGCAGGGCCCGGCGCCACTTGCCCGCCGCCTCGCCCTCCTCCTGATGACCGCGCTCCATCATCAGCGCCATCGCCTCGGCCTCGGTCATGCCGTGGCCGTGGATGCGGGCGTCCAGGATGGCGTTGATGATCATGCGCAGCTGCATCTTGAGCTGCTGCATCCGGACGGCCCGGGGATCACCGTCGCCAGGGTAGCCCTGTTCGGCCATGATGCGCTCGGCGTAGACTGCCCAACCCTCGACGAACGACCCTGACCTCAGCGCGGCCCGGATCGCGGTCCGCGAGCCGGCGAAACGCCGGGAATGCTGCAGCTGCAGGTAGTGACCGGGCATCGCCTCGTGCACCATCAGGTTGTGCACCATGTGCCGGTTGTACTCGCGGTAGAACGAGGCGACCCGCTGCGGCGTCCAGTTGGCCGGCGTCGGCGAGACGGCGATGAACGTGGGCAGCGGCGCGGGCTCGAGCGGGCCCGGCGAGTCGCAGTAGGCCACGGCGACGCCGCGGTCGATCTCCGGCATCGGGATCACCTCCACCGGATCGTGGTAGACCGAGACCAGGCGGCGGTCGGCCACGAATCCGAGCTGGGCGGCGAGGGCGCCCCGGCAGAAACTGAGAATGGTGGCGTCGCTGGGCACGTCCTCGGCCAGCCGGTCCAGCACCTGCCGGACGACCTCCGGGCCAGACCCGGCCTCCCCGGCCATCGACCCGGCGAGCGACGCGATCTGCTCGCTCATCTGGTCCAGGTCGCCCTGCGCCCGGGCCAGGATCGCGTCCGCGTCGGCGGCCGCGCTCAGGGTGAGCGAAAGCTTGCGGGCGAACAGCTCGGGCCCGATCCGCGGGTCCCGGTCGCCGTCGGGCCCCGGCGCCGCCGAAGCCAGCCGCGAAGACAGCCAGGCCCGGTGCTCGGCCAGGGCCTCCAGCGCGGCCGGGCGCACCTCGGCTAGCCGGCGGCCGCAGGATGGCTCGGCCGAGAGCGCGGCGTCGACCTCCTTACCGACCAGTGCGATCGTGCCGTCGAACTGCCCGATGGCGGTTTCCAGGTGCACCCTGGGCATGGCGCCGAGCTGCCGCCGGGCCTCGGCCAGCGCGCCGGGAACCTCGGCCAGCCGGCCGGCCACCGAGGCGAGCCGGTCGGGAAGCGGTGCGAAATCCCGCGCCAGCAGCATGTAGATGGCCCGCCCCGGGTTGGCCAGCAGCGGATTCCACGCATGCTCGGCCAGCTCGTCGATCTCGAACACCCGCCGCGCCACGCTGTCGGCCATCATCGCGGCGTCGACCCGGTGCTCGGCTGATAGCCCGTCGAGATCCAGTGTGTCCAGCCGGGCACCCCAGCCGTCCTGAGCGCGCCGCTCGTCGGCCCGGGCAGCGGCGGACGGATCGGCCAGGCGGTCGTCGAACCGGTGGTCGCCCAGGCTGGTGGCCAGCTCCGGATGCCGTTCCGCCCGGTCGTCGAGATACTCGCCCGCCAGCGTCGCGAACTCCAGATCGGGCCCTGATTCCTCGCTGTCCATCGAGCCTCCGTTCATCGCGCCAGACACTTGCCTAACGGTAACGAACGGTTTGAAGGTATTTCGGCCGAACGGATCTTGGTCCCAGCTCCCGGCCCCGGGCCCGCGTCTCGTGGCGGGCTCCGCACGGTCAGGGGCTGCGCACGGAGACGGACGCGGATGGGTAGCCGCTGGCCCCGTTCGGCGGCGGCTGGGCCACCACGGCCGTCTGGGTGTAGCCGGTCGCGTCCGTGGCCCGGGCCTCGAGCAGGTGATTGCCCGGCGTGGCGTCCCACTCCCACACCCACTGCCGCCACGTGTCGATGTCCGGGACCGCGGCCAGCCGAGCCTCCTGCCACGGACCGCGGTCCACCCGGACCTCGACCGCGGCGATGCCCTTGTGCTGCGCCCAGGCCACGCCGGCCACCTGGGCCCGCCCCGGTGAAATGGCGGCATTGCCGGCGGGCACGTCGATCCTGGACTCGGTCTTGATCGGCCCCTGCTGCGACCAGCCGCGCGTGGCCCAGTACGCGTAGGCGGATGCGAACGTGGCCACGTTGATGTCGGTGACCCACTTGCACGCGGACACGTAGCCGTACAGGCCGGGCACGACCATCCGCGCGGGGAACCCGTGCTCGACGGGCAGCGCCTGGCCGTTCATCGCCACCGTGAGCAGCGCGTCGCGGCCGTCGAGAACGACCTGCAGCGGGGTGCCCGAGGTGAACCCGTCGACCGAGGTACACAGCAGCTGGTCGGCGCCCGCGAGCGGGCGGGCCTGCCGGATCAGGTCGGCCAGGCTCGCGCCGAGCCACCGGGCGTTGCCGACGTAGGGCCCGCCGACCGGGTTGGACACGCAGGTGAGCGTGATGTAGTCCTCGATGAGCGGGCGCCGCAGCAGTTCGTCGAAGGTCAGGGTCACCTCGCGCTGTACCATCCCGTGGATCCGCAGCTGCCAGGTTGCCGGGTCCACCTCGGGCAGGAGCAGGGCGGTGTCGACGCGGTAGAAGCTCCCATCCGGGGTGATGAAGGAGCTCAGGCCGGGGATGTTCAGGTTGCTGCCGGGCGGGAGCGGGGGAGCGGCGACGGCCGGTCGGGGGAAACGCAAGGCGGCCCGCGCCGCGCTGACGTTGTGCCGGGTAATCAGCTCGCGCCCGACCAGCGATCCTGCCGCCGCGGTGGCCAGGACGAGCCCGCTGGCGGTGAGGAACCGCCGCCGCGCGGGCCACCGGGCCGGCCCGGCGTCGTCCGGGTTGGGCAGGAAGGTGAAGGAGGACGCGGGCTCGGCCTCATCGGACGCGGGCAGGTCGGGTGGCTCGAGCTTGGCCGCGGTACCGCCGGAGACCGGGCCGCCCGCCGGGGCACCGAGCCCGCCCGCCGGGGAACCGAGCCCGCTCGCCGCGTGGACCAGGCGGCTCATCGCGAAGGCACCGGCTGCGGCGCCGACCAGGGTGGGGATCACGTATTCCGCCGTCGCGTTCGGCCGGGTCAGCGCGGCCGCCAGGCCGATGCAGGCGAACACCCCGAGACCCAGCAGGCCGAGGGCGAGCCGCCGCACGGCCAGGATCCCGATCACCGCCGCGAACGCGGCCAGGATGACCAGGATGCCGACCAGCAGCGCGTTCTTGTCGTCCGCGCCGAACGTCGAGATGGCGAAGTCCTTGACCGGCAGCGGCGTGAGATCGATGGCGGCCTGGCCGACCGCGAGCACCGGCGAGCTCTGCGCGACAGTAAGGCCGGCGACGAGCTGGGCGATGCCCATCGCCACCGCGGCGGTGAGCACCCCGACGGCGGCCCCGGCGAGCGCGCTGGGATGCGCGGGCTGGTCGCGGTCGGCAGCGGGCGGTCGTGTCATGGCGGGACTCGCAGGTAGGCGCTGCCTCTACGCTACCCGCCGGACAGCCTTCGTCAGCCGCGCAATTGTTGCGTCCTGCTTACCGTTACTCCTCGAAGATCCAGCGTGTGGGCGAGCCGGTGAAGTCGCCGGCCCGCAGGCTGAACACCCGGCGCGGCCGCACCCCCACGGTCGCGTTGATACCCGGATCGAGGAAATCCACCCCGAAGTCCGTCCGGTACTTGGCGTTCATCAGGCCGATCACCCGCTGCAGCACGGCCGGCTCGGTCGCGATGCGCGCCACCCCCTCGATGACCACCGGATCGGAGGCGTCCTCCGTGGTGACGCAACAGCGCGGGTCGTCGGTCAGGTTACGGATCTTGCGTGAGCCCACGGCGCTGGTGAACCACAGCGTGCTGTCGTCCCACATGCCCCAGACCGGCATCATGTGCGGCCGCCCGTCCGGCCAGACGGTGGCCACCCAGTAGTTCCGCGCCGCGGTCAGCCGCTCCGCGGCCCAGGACCAGTGCAGGAGCCCGCTTCCTTCCGCTGGCCCGGAGATGCCGTACCCAGGCATATAGGGCCGGCTAACCCGAGGGATCTCCATGGCGCAGTCCTACCATGCGCACACAGGTCCGCGGGGGGACTAACGTTGGGAGCTGTGAAGGCATCACCGCAGAGCCAGCTCCGGCTGCTCGAACTGGCCGACCTGGACGCCGAGCTCGCCCGCCTCGATCATCGCCGGCGCGGCCTGCCTGAAGTAGCCGAGCTCGCCCGCCTGGAGACCCGGGCCAGCGAACTCAAGGACGAGATCGTGGTGACCGAGACCGAGCTCAGCGACCTGGCCCGCGAGCAGGGCCGGGCCGAGCGCGACGTGGAGCAGGTCCGCACCAGGATCGACCGGGACCGCGCCCGGCTCGACGCCGGGCAGGTGTCCGCCGCCCGGGAACTGGCCACCTTGCAGTCCGAGATCGAGTCGCTGCGCCGCAGGCAAGGCGATCTCGAGGAGATCGTGCTCGAGCTGATGGAACGCCGGGAGGGCCTGGTCAGCAGGCGAGACGAGCTCACCACCGAGCGCGACAGCCTGGGCACCCAGATGACCGAGGTGGCCGCCCGGCGCGACGCGGCGCTGACGGAGATCAGCGAGCAGGCGGGCAAGGCCTCCGAGCAGCGCAATGGCATCGTCGCCGAGGTGCCCGCCGACCTGCTCAAGCTCTACGAGCAGATCCGCGACTCACGTGGCGTCGGCGCGGCCGCACTGCGCGCCGGCCGCTGCGAGGGATGCCACCTGACGCTCAACACGGTGGACCTGAACCAGATCAGGGCGTCCGCTCCCGACGAGGTGCTCCGGTGCGAGGAGTGCCGCAGGATCCTGGTCCGCACCCCCGAGTCTGGCCTTTAGGTGCGGCCCAGGACCTACTGGAGGCCCGCCGAGGGCGAGCCCACGGTCACCGTGCTGCTGCGGCACGGACAGACGCCGATGTCCGTGCAGAGGCGGTACGCGGGCCGGTCCGACGTGCCGCTCACCGACGTCGGCGTCCAGCAGGCCGCCGCGGCGGCCAAGCGGCTGGCGTCGGCGGGCCTCGGCGTGATCGTGACGTCCCCGCTGCTGCGCGCGGCGGCGACGGCGCAGGAGGTGGCCGCCGTCACCGGCGCGGCCGTGGTCACCGACGACAGGTTCCGGGAGACCGACTTCGGCGCCTGGGAAGGCCTGACGTTCGCGGAGGTCCGGGAACGCTGGCCGTCCGAGGTCACGACCTGGCTAGCCGACCCGGACGCCGCGCCGCCCGGCGGGGAGAGCTTCACCGACGTGAGCACGCGGGTCACCGCCGCGCTGCACCGCGTGCTGGCCGACCGGGACGGTCAGAGGGTGCTGATCGTCAGCCACGTCACGCCGATCAAGACGCTGGTCGCGGCGGCGCTGCTGGCCCCGCCGGCCGCTCTGTTCCGGATGCATCTGGACCTTGCGGCGCTGTGTGAGATCGACTGGTACGCCGACGGGCCGGCCGTGCTCCGGTCGTTCAATGACACCGGCCACCTGTCCTGATCAATAGAATCCACTTTCATGGACAAACGCGGGCGGCTGACCGCTCCAGGCGGCTTGCTGAACGGGGCGGTGCTCGCGCCCGGAGGCGGGGATCTCGCCCAGGGGCCCGAGAGCAGCGGGGACCTGGCCGAACTGGCGGCTCAGTACGGTCTGCGCCCCAGTTCCGAGCGGCCCAGCCTGATCTCCTACATGCGCCTGGTCTGGCAGCGACGGCACTTCATCGTGGCCTACGCCACGGCGCGCAACGTGTCCATGTACACCGAGGCCCGGCTCGGCCAGCTGTGGCAGGTGCTGACGCCGCTGCTCAACTCGGCCGTGTACTACCTGGTCTTCGGGATCTTGTTCCAGGCCAACCGCGGCATCAGCAACTACATCGCGTACCTGGTCACCGGGGTGTTCATCTTCTCCTTTACCGAGCGGTCGATCGTGGTCGGCTCCACCGTGATGCGGGCGAACATCACGCTGATCCGCGCGCTGCACTTCCCGCGGGCCTGCCTGCCGCTGGCCTACGTAATGGTGGAGCTCGAGCAGCTTCTGCTGTCGATGCTGGTGCTGTTCGCCATCGTGCTCGGGACCGGACACCACTACGGCAACTCGCTTACCTGGTACTGGCTGCTCCTGGTGCCGACCCTGGTCCTGCAGGCGACGTTCAACATGGGCGCCGCGCTGATCATGGCCCGGCTAGGCGCCGGCGCGCAAGACTTCAGCCAGCTGATCCCGTTCCTGACGCGGATCTGGCGATACTTCTGCGGCGTCATGTACAGCATCGCCTCGCTGCCCGCCTCGCTGCCGCTATGGGCCAAGAACGTGCTGCAGCTCAACCCGGCGGCGGTGTATATCACGCTGACCAGGCGCGCGATCATGACCACGGAACGTGATAACGCGCCCGGCGCCCAGCCGTACAACGCGCTGAAATGCGCCCTGTTCAACGCGAAGAAGATTCCCGAACTCCAGGCCTATTGCCACCCGACGGTCACGACCAGCCAGCTGTGGCTGGCCGCCGTCGGCTGGGCGATCGTCACGCTCCTGGTGGGCGTGGTGTTCTTCTGGCAGGCCGAGACGCGGTACGGCCGGGGCTGATCCCGGCGCCCCCGCGGGCGTTCAGCCAGTCTCCCGACAGCAGCGCGGCCAGCGTGGCCAGAGCCCAGGCCGCGTGCGAGTCCGCCTGCGGTGGCATTAGCGCCCGCTCGGCCGCGGAGCGGCGCACCAGGTCGAACATCCCGCCCGCGGCGCCGAGGTCCAGCGCGTAGTCGCGCAGCAGCCGGGCCATCTGGTCCCCGTAGGCCCGCCGCCAGTCCGACGCGCCGGCGGGTCTCGCCGTGGCCGCGGGCCGGACCGGCGGCGTCCGCGGCCCGGACTTCCAGCCGCTGCCCGCCAGGGGCAGGTCGAGGAGGTCCGGGCAGAGCGCCGCCAGCACACCGCGGTGCAGCCGGTCGGTGATCCGGTCGTACAGCGGGACCGCGCGGGCCGCCCGGACCACCGGGTCGCTGAAGAAGGGCTGGACCAGCGGCGAGCGGATCAGGTAGCCCTGCCGGGCCGCGGCCGACCACCGGCCGGCCCGGTTCACCAGGTAGAAGTCGTCGAGCGTGCGCAGCGGCCCGCGGGGGAGCGCGGCGGCGAACGGGGCGAGGCTGGCCAGGTACTCACCGGCCGCGGCCGGGCGCAGCAGGCTCAGGCGGCGGGTGACCATGCGGCGGAACAGTTCGCCCCCCCGCGCCTCGCTCCAGGGCCTGGCCGGTCGACGGTCCGTCCAGGCGGCCGGCGCGTACCCGCCGCGCAGCAGTTCACCGCCGTGACCACCCGTCTGCACCGGCTCGGCGGTCACCTGCGGATCGGGCCGGCCGACGTTCTCGAACGCCGACAGCATGCCGTCGGAGACCAGTACCGCCGAGCGGAGCCGGGCCAGCACGTCCCCCTCGTCGGGGGCTTGCTCCGGGGCCTGTTCCCGGGTCGGCGGGCGCGGCTCGGTGACCATGTGCTCGACGCCGAGCCGGCCGGCGATCATGGCCGCCACGATGACGTCGGGATGGCTGGCGAAGCCATGGGTACGGGCCCGGAACGGTACCTTGGCCGCGGTCAGCGCGGCGGCGATCAGCCGGCTGTCCTTGCCGCCGGTCAGGGACAGCTCGACCGCTACGCCCCGCTCGCCCAGCGGCTGGACCGCCTCGACCAGGGCGTCGGCGACCCGGCCGTACGACCCGGCACCGGCGCTTTCGCTGCTGGCTGCCGTCATCACGAGCCGGCCGCCGGTGACCGTCAGTTGCCGCGCGGACCCAAGGGCCCGGACGCCGCGGAACGGGGTGGCGGCACCGACCGGGTAGCCGAGGCTGAGGAAGGCGGCGGCCATGACCGGGTCGGGCTCGCCCAGCCGCCCCGCCACGGCAGCGGCCCAGGCGGCCCGGTCGCTGACCACCACGGCCCCGGGGACCTCGGCCACGTAGACCGGGTCCACGCGGGTCACCCCGGTGCGCGCGTGCAGTCCGTCCTGGCCGGCCCAGATCGTCCCGGCGTGCGACCTGGCCTCTCCCCCCCTGGGCCAGCACAGCAGGGCCGTCCGCTCGTCCGGTGCCTGCCATGCGACCTCGGGCGGGCCGGGGATCGGCAGGACCCGCGGATCGGTGCCCGCCGCCGCGCCGACCAAGGCAGCGCAGGTCTCACGGGTGGCCGCGCTGATGGCGAGCGTGAAGTACATGCCGCCTCAGCTGGATCCGAGCAGCTCGAGCATCGGCCCCGGTACCGCCGGGTCGAGATCCTTCGTGAGCAGGCCGCGCCAGGCCTCGCACACGCGCGGCAGGTCGAACGCGGCGCTGACCTGCGCGTGGGCGTCGTCGCCCGCGCTCCGCCAGTCCGCTTCGTCGCCGAGCGCGGCGATCGCGGCGGCCATGTCCGCGGGGCTCCGGTGGATCCAGCGCGTGTCGTAGATGGTCTCGGCGCCCGGCCAGTGCCGC
>Ga0116224_10002341_pt1 | contig 11174 bp, 8 predicted proteins | sample Sb_taG_9_FD_89699 | JGI IMG/M metagenome (GOLD analysis project Ga0116224, IMG submission 89699) | Peat soil microbial communities from Weissenstadt, Germany - Sb_50d_b_LC metaG | ecosystem: Environmental > Terrestrial > Soil > Wetlands > Peat | place: Germany: Weissenstadt | collected 2010-09-21
CGATGTTGGATGTGACCGCCTGTGCCTGATAAGGCGGCGTAAAATAACGTGCATAGCCGAGGTGAATGCTAGTGCCGGCGAACGGTTTGTACACCAAAGCGAGGCGCGGACTGAGCTGGTTTGCATCGACAAATTGATACAATTGGTCGAAACGCAGGCCCGCGTTCAAGGTAAGCTGCTCAGTTATTTTCCACTCATCTTGAATGTAGGTCCCGATGTTCCAGCCAAGCTTCGAATTATCGTCCGTGATCGGGAACGGAGTCGGTGAAATGGCGCCGGTAACGGGATTGACCGGCAGCACCGTCGAAATGTTGCTGACGTTGGTTTGTTCTTCGCTCACAGCGAATCCAGCCCGCAAAGTGTGTCGGTCGTTCACCAGATAGGACGCGTCAACCTGGGTGCCGTTGAGCAGGCTCTCCCGGGTCACGTTGGAGGCCACATTGTTGAACACCAGATCGCCGAAGATATCGGGAACGAAATTGATTTTGGCGTAGCGCGAAAAAACCGCGAATTGCGCGTCGCCATCGGTGCCTTTCTTCTGCAACGTCGCGATGTTGACAACGTAAGTGTCGTATTCATTCTCATTGAGAGACGAAGAGCTGTAATTGGTCGGGCCGAAATCTCCGAGCGGCGTCTGATTGGGGTTGTTTGGTATCTGGAACGCGTTGTGGGACGCGGCGGAGATAACGCTGAACCGTGTGGATTCGTTGAGCAGGGTCGATGAATAACCGAAGAACTTGCCCTGCTCGGTGTAATCGTGCTCGGCATTGAAATTGGGTGTCGGATTTTCAAGCCCGAGAGCGTTCCAATTGCCGCGCGCGGTGACGAAATATTCCGTGTTGCCGACGCTGCCGCCATAGTCGAAGCTTGGCGTGAACGTCTGCCGGCTGCCGCCATAGAGACTGACCTCCCCGCCCGGCACCGCATAGCTTCTGCTGGTGATATCGAGGACGCCGGCGGTGCGCAGACCGTACTGCGCCGGCAGTGTGCCGGTGAGCAGCGACATGCTGGCGATGAAGTTGGTATCGAACAGCGGGCCGAGCGCTGAAATCCCCTCGGGGACGACGACGCCGTTGATCCGATATTGGACGTTGGCGTACTCGTTTCTGACGTGGAAGTTGGGATTGGAGACGGCTGAATCGTAAGATACGCCCGGCATTTGCAGGATGACTTTGTCGATCGGCGTGTTGTCCCCTTGCGGCATGTCCAGGATCGCCTGGCGGCTGATGGTGTAAGTCGTGGCTCCGATCTTCGGCAGCAGGTTTTCTCGCGCCTGATCCATGCTCTGCATTTTGGCGTTCAAAGCCGCCTGCGCTGCTGTTGGAGCGTCCACCTGCTGGGTGGATTGTGCGGCTTGCGCGTGGGGCTTTGGCTTCGGCTTTGGTTTTTGCCGCGACGCTGAGACGACGATGGGCGGAAGCTGCGTTTGATCCGCCGCCGGAGCGACCGCGGGAGCTTGCTCTGTCGGCTGCTGCGATTGCGCTGGAGTTGGCGAGACTGTTTCTGGGTCCAGAGGAGGCTGTTGTAGCGGGGGTGCCGGCTGTTGCGCGCCGACGCTAATCGTCGTCCCTAGAACGCAGACTGCTATCCCGCTCGGTAGCCAAACGCGATCAACGACCCAACCTGCAAGCTCTGATACTGATCGCACAATCACCCAGCCAAGTAGTTTAGAATTGTTGTTAAGTATAGGTATCGCTCTGTCAACTGAATATGTATAAGTTCGACAACATCATCTAACAACGACATTCCTACAGACTGAGGAATATTATTCGCGCCTGATTTTTAATTAGTTGAATTCCAATCTGCGAAAGCGTGCACCGGAGAAGCACGTCGCCGAGGAGCGCGGTTGGTGATTTGAGCGAGGCCCGCGATCTTCTCGCTCCGCTCTTTGGCCGTTCACCGAAGCCTTCAACACGATTTGACTTGAGGAAGCCAAAGCTCTGACGGAGGAGGTGGCGGGATTGGGCGGTCGCCGGCCACTTGTGTCGTTCAACGATGGGAAATGACGCTCGTGGCCCAAAGCTCAATTGCTCGGATCACAATCGAATGTCGGCTCTTGAGCGATTCGAGGCCCTTTGAAAGTGGGAAACGAGAATTTCTTGAAAGTGGAAACGAGAATTGCGGAAATGAGTTCCCTCGCTGCACCTCAGCAGATAAAGGCGAAGTCCATCTGGCAATGGATCAACGTCCGTCCGCTGGCGCCCGGCCGCTACGAATTTTTCGACGATTTCCACCAGCAGACGCGCGGCGTTTTGGTCGTGCAATGACGCGCGGCGCCGCGCGCGGCCGCGGCGGCTTGGCGCCCGCCGCCGCCTTTGCGGCTGCTGCGGCCACCCGGTAATAGGCCCACAGGATGCGCGCGGCGACCGCGCGCCACGGCCGCCAGGTTTCCGCCAAGGCCTGCATCTCCTTGGCGATCGGTCGTGTCGGCAACGCGAACGCCACTTTTGCGGCTTCCTGCAAGGCCAGATCGCCTGCCGGCCACGCGTCGGCGTGACCGAGGGCAGACAACAGATAAATGTCGGCGGTCCAGGGTCCGATGCCGTGCACAGCGGTCAGCGCGGCATGCGCCTCTTCCGCAGCAAGCTTTGCGAGACTGCCAAGCGCAAGCTCATCCCGCGCGACTGCCCGAGCGATCGCCTTGAGCGCGCGGATTTTCGGCGCCGACAAGCCGAGCCGCGCCAGCCGGGCGGGACGGGCGCGCAGGATCGCCGCCGGATCGAATGGATCGAAGGCGGCGGCGAGCCGGCCCCAGATCGCATTGGCGCTCGCGGTCGACAGCTGCTGCGCAACGATAATGGCGGCAAGGCCGGCAAAGCCATCGGAGCGCCGCCGCAGCGGCGGCCGGCCGGCCTTGGCGAGCAACGCAACGAAACGGGGATCGGCTTTGCGCAGCGCGTCGAGGGCAACGTCGAGATCGGATTCGGTATGGATGAAGGAGGGCATGGTGGCGTCCGGCTGCGCGCCGTGCAAACTTCGCGCCGCGCGCTTACTTGATTGATTGAGCCTATCACCTCGGTCAATCCTGCCGGTCAGGGAAATTTCGGCAATGCATACGCGCGTCTTTCGGTTCGCACCGAGTCCGAACGGCTATCTGCATCTAGGCCATGCCTATTCGGCGTTGCTCAATGACGAGATGGCGCGGCAGTCCAACGGACGGCTTCTGTTGCGCATCGAGGATATCGACGGCGCGCGCTGCCGGCCGGAATACGAGGCGGCCCTCGATGAGGATCTGCGCTGGCTCGGGATCGCCTGGCAACAAGACGTCCGCCGCCAAAGCGAGCATTTCGACGACTATCAGGCGGCGCTCGGCAAGCTCGAAGCGATGGGGCTCGTCTATCCGAGCTTCGAGAGCCGCAGCGAGATCGCGGCGCTCGTCGCCGAGCGCGACCGCCAGGGACATTGGCCACGCGATCCGGACGGCGTGCCGCTCTATCCCGGCCGCGCGCGCAAAATGCTTAAGGCCGAGCGCGACCGGCGCCGCCGGGAAGGTGAACCCTTTGCGCTGCGGCTCGCGATGGACGCGGCTGTCGCGCGGGCCGGCGTGCTGACTTGGACCGAGACCGGCATGGGTCCGCAAAGGCAGTCGGGGATCGTTGCCGCGCCGCCGCAAATGTGGGGCGACGTCGTGCTCGCACGCAAGGAGGCGCCGACCAGCTACCATCTCGCCGTCGCTGTCGACGATGCGTTCCAAGGCGTCACCGATGTCGTGCGCGGGCAGGACTTGTTCTGGTCGACCGCCATCCACCGGCTGCTGCAAGCGCTGCTCGGCCTGCCGGAGCCGGTCTATCACCACCACAAGCTCATCGTGGATGCGGCCGGCCGCAAGCTGTCGAAATCGACAATGGCAACGAGCTTGCGCGAGTTGCGGGCTTCGGGCGCGACACCGGCGGATATCAGGCGCATGGTGGGGCCGGGGCGCTGAAATCCCGGCGAAGGGCGAAGGCTTGAACGGTAGAGCTTGGCGCGGAACCTTTGGCGCGGAACCTCCTGTCAGCCCGAAGCTCATTTAAGGTTAAAGGCCGGGCGCCGCTTAAGAGCATATTTTGTTTGATCCGGCGCCGTGGCATGGTGGGCTCGGCGGGGCGGTATGGCGCGTTCAAGATCGAGCAAAAAGTCGGGAGCAAAGCCGGCACGCCTGCGGAAGCGGCGCGCCGCAGTCGCCGCCGCAGCGTCACCGGCAGCCGGTGCCGCCGAGATTTCGCTGGCCGCCTACGCGCACGACATCCGCACCGCTTTGACCGGCATCCTGGCGCTGAGCGAATTGCTGGCAAGCTCGACCATCGGCGAGCGCGAACGGCGCTGGGCTTCGGGTATCAAAGGAAGCGCCGAGCACCTTTCCGCGCTCACGACGTTGATGATCGATGCCGCCAAAGCCGGCGGCGGCACGCTCGCGCTGCGCGACGAGGTGTTCAGTCCGCGGCGCCTGATCGCTGCGCTCGCGGACTCGCTTTCGGCGCGGGGCGAAACCAAGGACCTCGCGACCGCGGTCGTGGTTGCCGATGATCTGCCGGAAAATCTCCGCGGCGATCCGGTGCGGCTGCGGGCCGCGCTGGAAAATCTGATCGACAATGCGGTGAAGTTTACCGAGCGGGGTGCGGTGCGCCTCGAGGTCAGTGCGGCGCCCGCGGCCCGCGGCCGGACCATGCTCGTCTTTGCGGTCAGTGACAGCGGCATCGGGCTTAAGCCCGCCGAGATCCACCGGCTGTTCCGTCCGTTCACACAAGCCAACGCCGACATCGCGCGGCGTTATGGTGGCGCCGGCCTCGGCCTCGCTGTCGTCAAGGCGATTGCCAAGCTGATGGGCGGCGATCTGACCGTCACCAGCGCGTTTGGCAGCGGTTCGACCTTCCGTCTTTCGTGTTCGTTCGCTGTTGCGCCCGCGAGCTCGGCGGGCGAGGCGCCGCCGCCGCGCGCGGCCGCGCCGGCGCGGCGCCTTGCGATCCTGTGCGCCGAGGACAATCCTTATGGCCGCGTCATTCTCAACACGATCCTCACCGAGCTCGGCCACCGCGCCGATTTCGCAAGCTCGGGCGAAGAAGCAATCGCCGCAGTGACGCGCGGTTACGACGCGATGCTGATGGATGTAACGCTGCCGGGAATCGACGGTCTTGAGGCCACGCGGCGCATTCGTGCGATCGCCGGTCTGGCCGGGCAAACGCCGATCATCGGCATCTCCGGCCGCAGCGAAGCCGGCGATGAGCAGGCCGCCCGCGCCGCCGGCATGAACGTCTATTTGCGCAAACCGCTGAGCCCCACGGCGCTCAGCGAAGCGCTGGCGACGGTTCTGTCTTCACCAAATAAAGCTTAGAGTATGATCCGGAAAAGTGGAAACCGGTTTTCCGAGAAGATCATGCTCCACCAAAAATTAGAGCGTCAATCGATTCAATCTGCAGCGATTGCGCTCTGCCATCACATCTCCGCTTATTCCGGCGCGAGCGGGAATCCGGAACGGGTATCGTGACTGGGTCCCCGCCTTCGCGGGACGAGCGAAAGCATATTATTCCGTTGCGTCCGCCGCCTCCTCGACGATCCGCACCACGTCGCTCATGATGCGGTTCAACTCGAAGTCCTTGGGCGTGTAGACCTCGGCGACGCCGGCGTCTTTGAGCGCGCTCGCGTCCTGCGGCGGGATGATGCCGCCGACTACGACCGGCACGTCGTCGACGCCGGCCTCCTTCATGCGCGCGATCACGTCCTGCACCAGCGGCAGGTGCGAGCCGGACAGGATCGAGAGACCGACGACATGGACATCCTTTTCCGCCGCGGCGGCGGCAATCGCTTCCGCCGTCAGTCTGATGCCGTCATAGACGACGTCCATGCCGGCGTCGCGGGCGCGGGCGGCGATCTGTTCGGCGCCGTTGGAGTGGCCGTCGAGACCGGGCTTGCCGATCAAAAATTTCAGCCGCCGGCCGAGTTTCTTCGAGACCCGATCGACCTCGGCGCGGATGTCGTCGAGGCCTTCAGCGTCGTTGCGCATGGCGGTGCCGACTCCCGTCGGCGCCCGGTACTCGCCGAAGGCTGCGCGCAGCGCAAAACCCCATTCGCCGGTAGTCGCGCCCGCTTTGGCGCACGCGATCGAAGGGGGCATGATGTTGGCGCCGCTGCGCGCCGCCTTGCGCAATTCCGCAAGCGCCACCGCCACCGCATCGTTGTCGCGCGCCGCGCGCCAGGCATTGAGTTGCTTGATCTGATCGGTCTCGGCTTCTTCCGAAACGGTGAGAACCGCATCGGCGGCATTGGCCAGCGGCGACGCCTCGCTCTCGATGAAACGATTGACGCCGACCACGGTCAGCTCGCCGCGCTCGATCGCCTCGACCCGGCGCGAATTGGATTCGACCAGTTGTTGCTTCAAATAGCCGGATTCGACGGCGGCAACGGTGCCGCCCATCGCCTCGATCTGCCTGAGTTCTTCCTTCGCGGCTTGTTTGAGTTCCGCCACTTTGGCCGCGATCACCGGCGAGCCGTCGAACAGATCGCCATATTCCAACAGGTCGGTCTCGTAGGCGAGGATTTGCTGCATGCGCAGCGACCATTGCTGATCCCACGGCCGCGGCAGGCCGAGCGCCTCGTTCCAGGCCGGAAGCTGCACCGCGCGGGCCCGCGCCTTTTTCGACAGCGTCACCGCCAGCATCTCCAACAGGATGCGCGCGACGTTGTTCTCCGGCTGCTGCTCAGTCAGGCCCAGCGAGTTCACCTGCACGCCGTAGCGGAACAGCCGCTGTTTCGGGTCGCTCACGCCATAACGTTCGCGCGTGATTTCATCCCAGAGCTCGGTGAAGGCGCGCATCTTGCAGATTTCAGTGACAAAGCGCAGCCCGGCATTGACGAAGAACGAGATGCGCCCGACCACGTCGCCGAATTCTTCCGGCGCGCACGCGCCGGAGGCCTTCACCGCATCGAGCACGCCGATGGCGGTGGCGAGCGCAAAAGCCAGCTCCTGCACCGGCGTGGCGCCGGCTTCCTGCAGGTGATAGGAGCAGACATTCATCGGATTCCACTTCGGCATTTCCTTGGTCGTGAACAAAATCACGTCCTTGGTCAGCCGCATCGACGGCGCCGGCGGGAACACATAAGTGCCGCGCGAGAGATATTCCTTGATGATGTCGTTCTGGGTCGTGCCGGTGAGTTTCGTTCGCGGCACGCCCTGTTCATCGGCGAGCGCCACATACAGCGCCAGCAGCCAAGCGGCTGTGGCGTTGATCGTCATCGACGTGTTCATCTCGCCGAGCGGGATGCCGTCGAACAACGCGCGCATGTCGCCGATGTGGGAGATCGGCACGCCGACCTTGCCGACCTCGCCCTTGGCGTGCGGATAATCGCTGTCGTAGCCGGTCTGCGTCGGCAGATCGAAGGCGACCGAAAGCCCGGTCTGACCTTTACCGAGATTCTTGCGGTAAAGCGCATTCGATGCCGCGGCGGTCGAATGCCCGGCATAGGTGCGAAAGATCCAAGGTTTGTCGCGGTGTAGCTGTTCGCCCATCGGACTTTGCGGAATTTGCTGCGCCGCTAATGTGACCCGGTTTGTGCTGCGATGCAACACGCGCGGAAAGCGATCAAAGCCGACACAATCAGCGTCGCGGCGAGGCCGACCTGCATTGTGGCGTAGGGATAGATCAAGATGAGCGCGGCGGCAGCGGTGAGCGCCGTGCCGTCGACAAATGAAAATCCGCGCTGCAAGCCGTCGCGGAGCAGAAAAGCGACGGCGACCGCCAGCACCACCAGGTCGTACATATAGATGTAGGGCGTTGCCAGCAGCGCGCCGCACGCCAATGCGGCGGCCTTGAGCTCGAACGGCGCGCGGCTTCGCCACAGCGCGATGAGGCCCGCGCCGGCGGCGACCGCGGCCGCCGCCTGAACGCTCCAGGCGATTGTCTCGCTAGCACCGTGCGCGCGCATGAAGCCGAACAGGCTTTGCAGCCTGTTCCAATCGGCGCCGCCTTCGCCGAGCACCACGCGGCTGGTCGCCGACATGCTTTGCACGAAAGCAACCCAGCTCGCCGCGCCGAAAGCGAGCCACGAGAGAACGACAAGTCCGACTGCGACGGCGGCCGCGACCATGATCGTCAGCCAGCGGCGATCGGCAATCAGCACAAAGGGAAACAACAGGCCGAATTGCGGCTTGTAGGTCAGCAAGCCAAGACAAAGGCCGGCAAGCGCCGGCCGCCGCTCCAGGAGGCAGAGGGTGCCCCCGATCAGCGCCGCGGTGAAGAAGCCGTTTTGCCCGGCGGTGACGTTCCAGAGCGCCGCTGGAAATCCGAGCGCGACCAGAAAGCCTGGCCGCCCGCCGAGTATCTTGGCAAGCGTTGTCGCGTAGGCGACGAGCGTTGCGACGAGCCAGACGATGGCGGCGAGCAGATAAGGCAGGGCCGCCAGCGCTGCGGCCACAAACAAAAATGTCGGCGGATAGTGCCAGCCGTAATAATTGGCGAAGTCGTGCCCGACCGCGCGTATTTCGGCGGCCTTGTGCAGCGGCCAGTCGTAAGCCGCGGCCGGTTGACCATCGAGCGCGAGCCGTCCCGCCGCCCAGACATTGACGAAGTCGTTGGCAAGCGGCTCCCCTTGAGCGTCGATCAGCAAATGGCCGCCGAGATAGGCGCTGCAAAGGACGACCAAATAACAAAGCGTGAGCGTGAGACCGATCAGCGCGACGACGCGCGCCGCGGGCGGGTTCGGCGCGACCGCGCTCTCGTGCTGCGTGATCACCGCTCCGCTCACGCCGTCACGCTCGCCGGCGCGAACAGGCGACGCGCCAGCAGCGCCGCGACCAAAAGCAGCGCGGCGAAGCCGACCGGCGCCTTTACGAACGGAAACGCCAGCATCAAGCCGCAGGCGATGCCGATCCAGGCCATCTCTTTCGGCAGGAATCCGCGCGCATCGCCAAGCCGCAGCAGAAAGGCCATCGGCACGGCGAGCACGACGACGTCGTACATGTAGAGATAGGGCGTCGCCAGCAGCGCTCCGACGCCGAGCGCAGCGGCCTTGATCTCGTACGCCGCGTTGCTCCGCCACAGAATCGCGACGGCCGCCGCGGCCGCCAGCGAAACGGCGGCTTGGATGGTCCACGCCAACGTCTCGCTGCCGCCGAGCGTGCGCGTGAGGCCGAAGGCGGTTTGCAGCTTGCTCCAATCCGCCCAGCCTTCGGAGAGGAAGGCCTGCGACGTGTGACCGATATTGGCGAAGAAGGCCTGCCAGGCCTCGCTGCCGAAGGCGAGCCACGAGGCGGCGGCCACCAGCACGGCAACGAGCGCGGCGGTGAAGAATGTGCGCCAATATCCGCCTGCCATGAGCGCAATCGGAAACAGCAGTCCGAGATGCGGCTTGTAGGTGAGAAGCCCGAGCAGCATCCCGGCAGCGATCGGGCGGCGCTCGAGCAGAACGAGCGCGCCGCCGACCAGGCCGGCGGTGAGAAATCCGTTTTGGCCGACGATGAAATTCGGCAGCACCGCCGGGAAGGCGGCTGCGAGCAGATATCCCACGCGGTCGCCGATGATGGCACGCACCGCGACGAGATAGCCGGGAAACGTGCCGAATGCCCAAAGGGCATAAGCCGGCGCATAGGGAAGCAACGAAAGAATGGCGGCGACGAACAGGAAGGTCGGCGGATAATGCCAGCCGAAATAGCCCTCGAAGGCGTGGCCGATGGCGGTTTCCTCCATCAGCTTGTGCGTTGGCCAGTCGTAAGCTGCGGCCGCATGACCCGCCAATGCCAGCCGGCCGGCGGCCCAGACGTTGACGAAATCCGACTGGATTGCGGCGCCGTTCGGCGCGACCAGCCAAAAGCCCTCGAAATATGAAGCGGCGAGATAGACCGCGTTGGCAATGACCAGGGCGAAGCAGACAAGCTCCACCGGCCGCGCCAGCTTGGCGCTGGAGCCTTGGGCCGGCGAGATTTCGTAAAGCGCCATCGGCGGCAGGCCTCACTCGCGATGGCCGCGAAGCTAGGCAGGCCGCCTTGAAGAACCCTTAAATGCGAGCGGACGCGGCGGAATGGATGTTATCGCCCGATCAGCCGCAGAATGACCAACAGGATCACCGCGCCGATAAAGGCGTCGATGATGGCGGCGATAAAGCCCGAGCCGACATTGACGCCGAGTTGCGGCAACAGCCATCCGGCGATGACCGCGCCGATGATGCCGATGACGATGTTGCCGAGCAGCCCGTAGCCGCCGCCTTTGACCACCAAGCCGGCAAGCCAGCCGGCGATCGCCCCGACGATCAGCCAAATAATGATGCTCTCAATGCCCATTGATCCCCCCCAAAGGGTCCGCGCCACGCCCGGCCGGACGTTAAGACTTTCCCGCAGGTCTGTCAGCGTCGCAGCGCCTTCCGGACCAGTTATGCACCCAACTATGCATCCAAGTAATTATTGCACCGCAATATCAACTGCGGCAGACTGGCGGTTGACACGCAAGTGACACGCAAGCCAGCGGGACAACCGGGAGCCCCATCATGGCCGTCGCGCAGAAGAAGCCATCAGCGGCGCCGCTGAAGGATCTCTACGACATCGGTGAAGTGCCGCCGCTCGGCCATGTGCCGGCGAACATGCATGCCTGGGCGATCCGCAAAGAGCGCCACGGGCCGCCCGAAAAGGCCATGCAGTTGGAGGTGGTGCCGACCTGGCCGATCGCGGAAGACGAGGTGCTGGTCTACGTCATGGCCGGCGGCGTCAATTACAACGGTGTCTGGGCCGGACTCGGGATTCCGGTTTCTCCGTTGGATGGGCACAAGCATCCTTTCCATATCGCCGGCTCTGATGCCTCGGGCATCGTTTGGGCGGTCGGCTCGAAAGTCAGACGCTGGCAGGTTGGCGACGAAGTGATCGTTCACTGCAATCAGGACGACGGCGACGACGAAGACTGTAACGGCGGCGATCCGCTGTTGTCGCCATCGCAGCGCATCTGGGGTTACGAGACGCCGGACGGCTCGTTCGCGCAATTCTGCCGGGTGCAGTCGCGCCAGCTCATGATCAAGCCGCGCCATCTGACCTGGGAAGAGTCGGCCTGCTACACGCTGACGCTGGCCACCGCCTATCGCATGCTGTTTGGCCATCCGCCGCACACCCTCAAGCCGGGCGATAACGTGCTGGTCTGGGGCGCCTCGGGCGGTCTTGGCGTCTTCGGCGTGCAGCTTGTCGCTGCCTCGGGCGCCAACGCCATCGGCATCGTCTCCGA
>Ga0116224_10002355_pt1 | contig 11141 bp, 10 predicted proteins | sample Sb_taG_9_FD_89699 | JGI IMG/M metagenome (GOLD analysis project Ga0116224, IMG submission 89699) | Peat soil microbial communities from Weissenstadt, Germany - Sb_50d_b_LC metaG | ecosystem: Environmental > Terrestrial > Soil > Wetlands > Peat | place: Germany: Weissenstadt | collected 2010-09-21
CGCTCAGGATGAGTCGGCGCGAAATGCTGGGGGAACGCCAGGTTGCGGCACCGCTGATGGCGCAGCGCGCCGCACACGGGGCACTCAGACTGGCTCACCGCCGGTTCCAGCCGGGCCAGGGTGTCGGCATCCAGCTTGCGGGGCTCCGGCCGAGCGGGAAGCCTCAGCGGCCCTCGCAATGCCAGTTCGGACACGAAGCGCTTGTGCTCATGTTCGCACTCTTCGCACCGGCAGCCTCGCGCCCAGGCCAGCACTGTGCCGTGCGGCGGCAGCGCGGGCGGCAGGTTGCCCCATGCGGTCATACACCCACGGTAGGACAGCGGTTTCTCCGGTTGGTCCTAACAGGAGCGGGATGGGGACCAGGACCCGCGCGCTCGCGGCATCGGCGGGACGCCGCTCAAGGTGATCTGGCCGTTCCCCAGCGGTCCAGGCTCCCCGGACCTATGCTGAAAAGAAGGCTGGCCCTCAGCAAGTAGGGGGGATGCCATGCCAGACGATAATGCCCACGCGGCTGACGACACACGCAAGCTCCGGGCCAGGTTCCCCCGGTGGGGCATTCTGTTTGATCCCCTGGAAAGCATGTGGGTCGCGGTCCGCGGCAAGCGAACGCTCGTCGCGGCCAGCAGCCCCGAGAAGCTGACCGAGCAGGTGGAGGCAGCGGCCCGGGGCGAGGCCGGACCGGATGAGGGCGACAAGACCCAGGGATGGCGTGCCCTCCGCAAACATGGGCGGGGCTAGCGGCGGGTGGGAGAGGAATGGGGCGTTATCGGTCCCGCCGCCAGCGGCCTGACGCCATGGCCTGAACGGTCTGCCAGTACACAGGAGTGTCCTCTTCGCCGGATCTTTCGAGCGAGGCGGCGGGCAGACCGCCAGCCGGGAACCTGCTGTCCGCATCCGTTATGGGCCGACGCCGTAGTGGCCAGCTTTCCTGCTGGCCTGGCGGAGCCGCCGGCGCGGCCGCCACCCGGCGCCGTCGCGGGTCATGATTAACGTGCACATCCGGACACTACGGGGCCAGGGCCGGCGATGACCCGCATTGCGCCTCACCGGCGTGTCGGTTCAATTCCGCGCAGCGGCAACGCGGCGAGGAACTTTCCTACCAGGGCCAGCATGAGAGCACGCTCCTATCACGCCAGCCCTGGCGAGGTCACGAGTGTAAGGGGCTGTGCACAAGCATGTGGATGAACTGCGCAATTACTCAGGGTGGGATGAGATGCCGGGCGAGCGCTGGCGGCCCCACCCCCGATCACCAGCGTAAATGCCGGCGGCCCGTCAGGCTGCGGGAAGATCAGGAACGGATCGCGACCGTACCGGCATCGGATAGTTATCCACACGTGATCACGGATGAGGGCCGGAGGGCGACGCCCCGACGGCCTCGTTGAGGTCATGGCCACCACACCGAAGGTGCGGTGGCGGCCGCGACACTGGCGATGATCCTCACCGGCTGGCGACGGGTAGGTCACGCTGGTTGATCTTGCCGAGCTGCCAGGTTCGGCAACCGGTCGCGGCCTCGCCCGCGCGAGTACCGGACCGGGGACGGCGGTGTCAGCCGTGAGTGAAACAAGGCCCACACCACCTTTCCGGTCTCACTTGGCGTCGTATAGCCCCACTGGTCGCTGAGAGCACAGATGATGTGCAGCCCCCGGCCGGTCTCGGCCAGGGAGCCGGGAGCTTGCGGTGCCGGAGCCGCTTTGCTCAGGTCAGCGACCGCGCACAGCACGCAGGGCCCGGGCTGAAGCAGGCCGAGCCAGACCGGACGCCGGGGCCCGGTGTCGCCGGACCCGGCATGCCGTAGCGCGTTGGTCAGCAGCTCAGACACCACGAGCGTGATGTCGGAGCTGCGTTCCGCCGCGCTCCAGCGGTGCAGGGTGGCGACGGTGAAGTCCCGGGCGACGCGGACCGATCCGGGATCGGCGCCGAGCAGATGCGTAGCGATACGCGGCGGGCGGGCCCGGCCCATGGGGACAGGATCCGGCGCCGGCCGCAGGTCGCCGTTCACCAGGCCGGCCATCTCCGCGGCCATCATCAGCCAGCGGCAGCCAGGACCGGCCGTCAGGTGTGACGGATGTGCTGCCATCGCCGTCTGGTCAATCTCATCGCGCCATGGGTACAGGTGCGTACACCGCGGCAGCCCGGGCTGCCCTGGCGATGGCCATGTACCGGTCCCACGGCACCACGGGGCGGGATGCCCAGAAACACGGGTCGGCCTGCTGGCATCGCGGGCAGGCCAGCCGGCCGAGGGCGTCGATACGCCAGCCGGCGCCGATCGCACGGGCCCGGGTATCGGCCTCGCCGAGCGCGGCCGGATCGGTATACCAGGAGATGCACGAACCCATCTCGCACCACATGATCGGCATCCGCAGCTGATCGCCGATCACCGCCCGCTCGGTAGCCCCGGCGCCGGCCTCGGCGTCGGCGTCGGCCTCGGCGTGGGCGCGGGCCTGTGACCCGGCGCCGGCGTCGGCCTCGGCGTGGGCCTGTGCGCCGACGTCGGCCTGAGTGTGGGCGCGGGCCTCGGCGCGGACATCGGCCTGAGCGAGGGCTTCTGAGCAAGGATGGCCGGCGCCGTCCGCTCTGGCGTGGTCATTGACGGGCGGTTCGCCGCGGCTATCGTCGCGGAGCTGGGCCAGCCAGTCGTCCATCTGGGGCCAGCCGTGGTCCCGGAGAGTGCTAGCGTCGTCTGAACGGACCTTGATCTTCATCCAGGCCTCCCTTTGGGCATTGGGGAAAGCGCTCTACAGCTGCGGGTAACCGCCCTCAGGACGGGCAGCGCAGCGGGATGACGGACTGGGCGGTCGCTGCCCATCGGGGCGTGCTTATCTCCAGCGGTACCGGCACGGTCGGCTGCGGGCTGGCCGGACCGCTCGATGGGCCGGTACCGGGAAACGCCGGCATGCCATCAGCGAGCGCCTGGTGTGTCCCGGTAGGCATGCATCGCCTTCGCGCTTGCGCTCCCCTCTCAAAGCGCCCGGGCTCACCGTCTCTGGTGTAAGTCTTTCCACGGTCCCGATGCCGAATTACAACAGGATATACGTGCGATAAACATTCGGCTCATTTATCATCTATTGCGACACGGCATGTGGACAATTCCCGGGTTTCTCCGCATGCACAGGAGCGACCGGTGCTTTTCCCAGGTAAAGGACCCACCCTGGATGCGGCCAGGCAGCGGAATCCCCAGCATTTCCACCGCGTATGCACAGGCTCAGTGCCGTTGCGCACAAGTCATCCACATCTTTGTGCACAGCCAGCAGGGTAACCAATCCTCCTGCCGTGCCGGCAGGCAGGCAGCAGCCGGCCAGCGCGCCGGGTGCTGGCGGGGACACGGCAGCGGGCCGGGCGCGAGGTTCCGGGCCGGGCGCGAGGTTCCGGGCCGGGCGCGAGGTTCCGGGCCGGGCGCGAGGTTCCGGGCCGGGCGCGAGGTTCCGGGCCGGACGCGGATGAGATCGGGCCAGAACCCGGGCCGCAGATGCTCGCCGCCGAGTTGGCCGGGGCGCCCGCGACGGCGACTTCCGTCGCCTACTGCCCCCGATCGCGGCACGGCCGCGTGGGGCCTCGCCTGGACTCCCGGCCGTGACCTGGGTCATCGCGGCTGGCAGGCCGGCGGTTGCCGACGTACCGGTCCTGGAACAAGACGTTCCGGCCGGGCAGAATCAGACAAGGCCCCCATGTATGAGATGGGGGCCTTGCCCAGCCTCGCCGCGCCAGGTCCGGCCAGTTGCCTGGCTTGCTGGCGCCGAGCGCCGCCCGCCGGTGCCAGGCATCCGTGCGAGGGACCGGGTTCCCCGGCTCCTCCCACGTTCCCGGGGTCGCCCCCAAGGTGGTGCCCGTTTCCAACGGTGAAAGCCTTTCTACTGCCTCCGCGAACACCGCGCAAGAGCCTGAAGTCAATTATTTCCGGTCTCTCCGCTATCCACACGGTATCCACAGAAAGAATGGAGTTATCCGCGCCTTATGGTGGTTATCCACCGGCTAATCCACATGACGTACACAAGTCACCCTATGTGACTCCGGAAACACCGGGGTCCCGCCGTCGCCGCATGTAATCGGCTGATCCTCTTATTGCGTTTTTCCGGGTAATCATCTGGTGACTGGAACTGGATAAGGCGCAGGCGGCTTGGGGCTGCGGCTGGTCCCGAGCGAGTACCCCGGCTACGGAAGTGACCGGCATGCGCGTTCTGCGGATGTCTGGTCGCCCGTGCGGACCACGGCCGCGTTCAGCACCCGCACCGGGTCATCCCGGTGCGGGTGCAGGCCCAGCCAGAGGGCGAGTTCTCGTACCGGGGAGCCGTCGCGGCCCACCGTTCCGGCCGCCCGGAAGATCAGATCCGCGAGGCGCTGCCTACCGCGTGGCGCCGTTGCGAGCGCGGCCCGCGCGGGTGGCGGCAGCAGGCTGTCGAGTACCTCCAGCGCCTCCTGACCGGCGGCCGGCCACAGGGCCACACGCTGGACGGTCCCGTGGTAAGGAGCCGAGGCGACCGCGATGACCATCCCGAAATGCTCGTCCGCAGCGAGCCGGACGACCAGTTCGGCGTCGTGGCCTGCCGGGCCGGAGCCGGGCTCCGGCACGCCCATCTCGGCCAATAGCTGCGCCACCTCGCGACGGGTCCGCTCGTCGGCGTCGGCCCAGAGCACCTGCGCCGGCATCACCCCGGGCTGCCCGCCGACCTGATGCGAGCCGCCCTGGCCGGTCAGCCGGGCCAGCGCCCGAGCCGTCCTGGTCGGGGTCGGGAACCAGGCCAGCCGCAGGTCGGCCAGGCGGCGGAGGTTGGCCGGAGCGGGCCGGGTGTAGCTGTACAAGACCACCGGCCTGGGGCTGGCCGCCAGCACCTGCTCCAGCTCAGCGCTCTGGCGGGCCAGGGCGGTGGGATTGGCCATGGACATGATGAGCACGACCACGTCGACCTCGCCCGAAGTCAGCATGCAGGCCAGCGCCTCGGACAGGCCGCTGCCATGGATGGCATCGGCGGTCAGGTCGACCGGGTTGCGCGGGGAGCCGTAGCTCGGCATCAGGGCACGCAGCTCACGCTGGACGGCCGGGCTGAGCTCGGGAACGGTCAGCCCCGCCGGGGCACAGGCGTCGGCCAGCCATACTCCCGCCCCGCCAGAGGTGGTGATGATGCCGACCCGGTTTCCGGCCGCGGGGATCGCACGGGACAGCAACATGCCCATGTCGAGCAGCTCGTCCTCGTCCTGGGCCTGCGCCACCCCGTGGCTGGCGAAGGCGGCATGGTAGGCGAGCGGCGAGCCTGCCCGGTGCGCGGTATGCGCCAGGGCTGCGCACGCTCCCGGGGCGGACGCGCCGAGCTTGGCGACGACGACGGACTTGCCCGCCCGGCGTACCCGGTCCGCCACGGCCAGGAACCGGCCCGGTGCGCGGAAACCCTCCACCACCAGGAGGAAGACGCGGACCTTCCCCTCGGCCAGCAGCTCTTCGAGCAGGTCGGTGACGTCGACATCCACCTCGTTGCCGGTGCTCACGACGTAGTCGAAGCCGAGGCCCGCGGCTCGGCCCCGGTCGAACAGGGCGAACCCGATGCCGCCGCTGTGCGAGATGACCGCTACGTGGTCCGTACCACCCGCCGCGGTGTCATCGGTATTGCCCTCGACTGCGGGGCTGAAGGTGGCGGCCACCCGGGCCTCAGTGTTGAGGAACCCCTCGGCGTTCGGGCCGATGATGCGCATGCTGCTGCTGGCCGCGATCTGCCTGACCTGGCTTTCCAGCTCCGCCCCGGCCTCACCTTCCTCGGCGAACCCGGAGGTGAACACGACGGCGAGCCCGACGCCGGCGGCGGCGCACTGCCGCAGGACGCCGATCACGTGCGCCTTGGGAACCAGGATGAGAGCCGTGTCGACCGGCCCCGGCACGGCGCCGATGTGCGGGTAGGCACGCAGGCCGCCGACTTCGGTGTGGCGCGTATTGACCGGGGCGACTGGCCCTTCGAATCCGGCTGCGCGCAGTATGGCCAGCGGACGGCCGCTCAGCGCGGCGGGATCCGACGAGGCGCCGACGATGGCCACCGACCGGGGGCTGAGCAGCTTGTGCAGTTCGCTCACGCGACACCACCGGAAGCCGGCCGCGGATCGGCGGAGACCATGGGCCAGAGCCCATCCGGGCCGCGGCTCCGCACCGCGGTGCCGACCTGACGGCTCCAGAAGTCGGAGGAGCCGAACTCGGCCCGCCAGGACCACAGCCGGCGCGTCCAGTGGTGCAGCGGGTATTCCTGCGTCATCCCGATCGCGCCATGGGCCTGGTGGCAGTGCGCGGCGACCACCGTGGCCGCCTCATCCGCGATGAGCTTGGCGCAGCCGACCTCGTCGGCGGTACCGCGGTCCTCCAGCGCAATGGCCGCGACGTCCGCGGCCGCGATGGCGAGGGTGGCCTCGGCGACCGCCCGCACGATCATGTCGGCGACCGCCTGGAAACGGCCGATCGGCCGGCCGAATTGCGATCGCTCGCTTGAGTAGGCGATCGTCCTGGCGAGCGCGGCGTTCATGGCGCCGGCCATCTGCTGAACCCGCAGCAGCGCGCCACGCTGCAGGAACGTGCTGGGATCCAGCCACCCGGGGGCGGGGGCGGCGCGATCCGCGGCCAGCGCGACTCCTTTGGCGGTGACGGCGTCGCGGGGCTCGCCCGCCAGGTTGCGCCGGCGCCGGATCGTCACCTCCGAGGGAGGAAGGGACACCACCCAGTGACCGGCGGGACCGGGCACCAGGGCGACCAGGCACTCGACGTCCGCGGCCCACGGCACGCCGGTGGCGGCCCCGGTCAGCGTGAGCCCGCTGCCCGCCTCCTCCAGCCGCAGTGCGCCCGGGTCGGGGACGACTGACATCGCGGCCCGCGGCGACGTCAGGCCGGCCGCGTGCAGAAGCCAGCCGGCGAGGGCGGTTTCCCCGATTGGCAGCGGACATCCGGCCCGTCCGGCGGCCCGCCACAGCGCGCAGCCGTCGGCCAGGTGGCCGCCGGAACCGCCGGCTTCCCCGGGCACCGATACCCAAGGCAGGTCGGCTTCGGCCAGCCGGTCCCAGAGTCCGGCCGGGTAGTCTCCGCCATCCGCGGCGGTGAGCACCGCGGGGCCGCCGTGCTTGTCCCAGATTGCGGTGAATACCTCCGCCACCAGCTTGGCCTGCTCCCGGGCGGCGCCGGTCCCGGTGTAACCGCTGTCCTGGCTCATCGTCCGATTCCTAGCCCGCGCGCGGCGATCGTGCGGAGAATCTGGTTGGTGCCGCCCCGGATGGTGAATGACGGGGCGTTCAGCACCGCCTCGGCCAGCAGCGACTCGAACAGTGAATCCGACTCCCGGGTCACCTCGCAGGCGGCCAGGTCGCTCAGGACTTGGGTCACGGCCTGCTCGTACAGCGTGCCCAGGTCCTTGACCAGCGCCGATTCCACCCAGGGAGCGGCGCCCGCGTCTACGCTCCTGGCGACCGACAGGCCGAGCTGCCGGATGGCCCACAGCCGGGCCGTGAGGCGGCCGACGGTGGCGGCCACGTGTCCGGACAGCTCTCCGGCCCGTTCGGCCAAGTACTGCCGCAGCAACGGGAACGTGGACATGTACCGGTCCGGGCCGGCCCGTTCGAAGGTCAGCTCCGAGGTGACCTGCGCCCAGCCCGCGCCGACCTGACCGAGGACCATATCGTCAGGGACGAAGACGTCGAGGACGACCTCGTTGAAGTGGTGGCCTCCGTCCAGCAGCAGGAGCGGGCTTATCTCTACGCCCGGGGACTTCAGGTCCACGATGAACTGGCTCAGTCCCTCGTGCCGGTCCTGCTCCGCCGGGCTGGTGCGGCACAACACGATGACGTAGTGGTTGCGGTGCGCGTGCGAGGTCCAGACCTTCCGGCCACGCAGCCGCCACCCGCCATCGGCCCGTTCCGCCGCCGACCGCACCGAGGCCAGATCGGAGCCGGAGTCGGGCTCGCTCATCCCGATGGAGAAGTAGCATTCGCCGCGGCAGATGGCCGGCAGGAAACGCTGCCGTTGCCCCTCCGTGCCGAACCTCAAGATCACCGGTCCGCTCTGCCGGTCGGCGATCCAGTGGGCACCGACCGGAGCGCCCGCTCCCAGCAGTTCCTCCGCGACGATGAACCGCTCTACCGCCGTGCGCCCTCCGCCCCCGTACTGGGCCGGGATGGCCATGCCCACCCAGCCCTGGGCGGCGAGTTTCCGGCTGAACTCTGGCTCGTAGCCGCCGAAGCCGAGGTTAGGGCGCCGGCCAGCCGGCCACTCAGCGGCCAGGAACTCCTGGACCTGGATGCGCAGCGCCCGCTCGGCGGCGGTCAGCTCGGTCGGTGTGAAGCTGATGCCGGTGAGTGTCATTCAGTTCCCTGGCCCGGCCTTACCGGCCCTGATAGTCAGCGGTGCGGCGTTCCCTGAAGGACTGCATGGCCTGCCTCGAGTCCTCGGTCGCGCGCACGATGCCCATGTCTGAGGAGACGAGGTTGAGGGCCGTCCGCATGTCGACCCGAGCCGACTGGTAGGTGGCCCGCTTGATCATGCCGATCGCGACCGGCGGGGCGGCCGCAAGCTGGGCGGCCAGTGCGCGTGCCTCGATCAGCGCCTGGCCGGCCGGCACTAGCCGGTTGGCCAGGCCGATGCGCAGGGCCTCGTCGGCCTCGACGAACCGCCCGGTCCACAGCAGCTCCAGCGCCCGCGCGATGCCGACCAGCCGGGGAAGGAAGTAACAGCCGCCGCCGCCCGGGACCAGGCCGACCTTGACGTAGGCCTCGCAGAATCGCGCCGTCTCGGAGATCACCCGCAGGTCGCACATCAAGGCCATGTCCATCCCGGCGCCGACCGCCGGGCCCTCGACGGCCGCGATCACCGGCTGCTCCAGGTCCTCGAGCGCGTAGGCGATCCGGTGAATGTGGTCGGTGAGGTGCCGCTTGCGGCCGAGGGGCGTGACCTCCTCGGCCAGGTCGCCCAGGTCGGCCCCGGAGCAGAAGGCACCGCCGGCGCCGGTCAGCACGACCGCCCGGACCCTGCGGTCGGTACGGAGGCCGACCAGGAACCGCGCCCACTCATCGATCATCTCGGTGGTAAACGCGTTCTTCTTGGCCGGCCGGTTCAGCAAGATCGTGGCCACGTGCTCGTCGACCGAAAACTCGATGTCGCTCACGGTTGCACCTTCCCGATGAACGCGCTGACGATGTCCCGCGCGGCGCTGCGGTGCACGTTGGCGACGGCCATGACCTCGTCCAGGTCCCGGCACTCCAGGGCCGTCACGAGCCGCCGGTGTTCCTGGGCGACGCGCTCGCGGGCGGCTGGCTCGGCGACGTAGATCGACCGGTAACCCTCTGACATCGACCAGGCGCCGGCGACGAACCGGCGGACGATGCTCAGATCCGAGGCGTCGAAGATGGCGAAGTGAAAGTCGCGGTTGAGCCGCGTGGCTTCGTGCACGTCCTGGCGTTCCATGGCGTTCTCTACCTCGCCCGCCAGCGCCCTGATGACGGCCATGTCGAGCCTCCCGAAATCGACGGTGCGCAACAGTTGCTCCTCAAGGACCTCGCGAACCAGGTAAACCTCGGCTAGTTCGGCGGCACTGAGCCGAACGACGAAGTAACCGACATTGGGCGTGTGCCGGACTAGCCCCTCGGCGAGCAGGGCGTTGAGCGCCTGGCGCAGCGGGGTGCGGCTCACTCCCAGCCCGGCGGCCAGCGCGTCCTGCCGGATCTGCTGGCCGGGCGCCAGCAGGCCAGTGCGGATCATCGAACGCAACGTGGTGGCACACGCTTCAACCGAGGTCGTGGCGAGGCAATCGGCCGGCGTCCGAACGGCGGAGAGCGGCATGGCCTGAGAATCCTATATTGGATCCAATCTGTCAATAGCTTCATCTTGCTATCCCGTTCTGTGGTTCTGGACGTAACTGCAGCTCAGGAGCTTAAGGATGCCCGGCCTCCATCCCGCACCCAGGCGGGCCGGTCAGCCAGGCGCGTGTTCCCGGCCGCGCAGGCCCGTGCCCTCGCCGCCGCGGAAGATTCCACCCGGCATGTCCACTTTCGGGTGACGCCCCGCACGCCGGGCCTTCGTTACCTTCGGCTCACAGACCTGCCCGGCGTCGATGACATCGGCGCAAGCGGCAAGTCCTATCGGAAGGAGGCCTCACATGAAGCAGATCCAGAGAGCCAAGCGCCATCGCGGATCGGCGTGCGGGCGGCAAGAGCCGCTGGCCATCGACCCGCGCGACCCGGACATCGTGCACGCCCACCGGATCGCCCGTCGCAGCAGCCGTCCCGGAAGTGGACATGCCCGGTGGATATCCGCGGGCGGCCGTGGCACCAAGGTGCCGGCGTGAGCGAGACCCTCACGAGGCGCCCGGGGGCCGAGGCCGTAGCACCACGGCCCGTTCGGGATTAAAAGTTCTTTTTCCGAACGACGGTGGTGCGTGCGCCTGCCCAGCTGAGAGCGCCCGGCAGCGCCGCTCCTCGTCAGGGGATCAGGCTGAGCTCGCGTGCGCGGCGTAGGCCACCTTCGGGTGACGCCGATCCCGTCCCCCGTTCGGGGCGTGCAGATCCACGGACCTACACCGAAGGACGGTACATGGGCTTGAACTCGCGCTACGAGATCCGGGTCAAGACCATCGCGCGCCGGATCAACCGGGTCCGGGGCGCCGCTGTGCAGCCGCGACGCCGCTCACTTTCCCCGAGGGCGTCGGCCGCGGCGTGTTGTGCTCTTGGGCTGTTGCCGGGCGGGCTGCCCGGCCGCCTTGTCAGGGTCGGCGCTGGGAGCCTCAGCGTGATCGGCGCGGGCCGGTTCGGCCGCGTCCTGGGCTCGGGCCGCGTCCTGTCCGGCCTGGGATTCGGCCTCGGCCGCCCGGGACTGCGCGCCCGTCCCCGCATCATCCCGCTCCTGCCGCGCCGTGGCCACCTGCTCCTGTGCGGCCCGCTCGGCCCGGGCAGCCCGTGCCTGCGCGCCCCGCGCCTCCTGCTCGGCGGCGGCCTTCGCCTCCCGAGCCTCCGCCAACTGCGCCTCGGCCTGCCGCGCGGCCATGCGCGCCTGCCACCTGTCAGCCTCGGCCTGCTCGGCACGGGCCTGAAGCCCGGCCCGGGCCTCCTCGGCCGCCGCGATCTGCGCTTCGAGCCCGGCCCGCAGCCCGGCCTGATCCCGCTCGGCGTCCCGGCGGGCCTGCGCCACCTGCTCC
>Ga0116224_10002356_pt1 | contig 11138 bp, 12 predicted proteins | sample Sb_taG_9_FD_89699 | JGI IMG/M metagenome (GOLD analysis project Ga0116224, IMG submission 89699) | Peat soil microbial communities from Weissenstadt, Germany - Sb_50d_b_LC metaG | ecosystem: Environmental > Terrestrial > Soil > Wetlands > Peat | place: Germany: Weissenstadt | collected 2010-09-21
CGGCGATCCCATATCGGTATGCAGCGTGCAGGATTCCTGAATGTTGGTGCGCGCGCCGATGTTGATGGGCTCATTATCGCCGCGCAGCACCGCGCCGAACCAGATCCCGACATCGAGCCCGACCACCACATCGCCGATCACGCTCGCGTTGGGCGCGATCCAATAGAACCCCTTAGGCGGCAGCGTCGGCCGGCGGCCATTGAGCGCATAAAGCGGCACGTGAGCTATTCTTCGTCGTCGAGATCGACATCGAGGATCGCCATCTGCAGCGTGTAGCTCGACGCCTCGGGATCGTCAGCCGAGATGACGCCGATAAACTCGGAGCCGTTGTTGAGCTCGACCGAGTCCGTTTTCTGGAGCCGCCCGGCGATCGTCAACTTGTTGTTCTCGAACAAACGGCGAAAATAATCTTGCAGCACCGGGCGGCCAACCGGCACTTTCATCGCGAACGCGAATGAGCGATCGCCGTCCTCGTCGTCGACCGTGATCGTTCCGAGCTTGCGTTCGCCGAGCGACACGTCCGCCGCCTCGGCGGACCTTGAATTCGGCGCGACTTGAATGCCCGGCGCGCCGAAAGAGCGGCGCAGAAACTCACGCAGTTTGACGATCTCGCCTTTGTCCATGGTTTCTCCCCGGCTTGCGAGCCGCGCGACGAGGCTTGGCACGAAGAGACGCGGCGTTGCAATACGCCAAATCGACGGCCATCGTCATTTTTCAACAAGGACGGATGCGCTCGCTTTTGGCGCGAAACTTCGCGTAGCGGCGCGACGGCGTCCGCTTTAAGCTTCGAGCGCCTTGTCGGCGAGGATCTGGTTCATGTCGCGCGCGGGCTCCGCGCAGCCTGCTTCGCCGACAATGCGCGCTGGAACGCCGGCGACCGTCTTATTATGCGGCACCGGCTGAAGCACCACCGAGCCCGCCGCCACCCGCGCGCAATAGCCGATCTCGATGTTGCCGAGGATCTTCGCTCCCGCGCCGATGAGCACGCCATGCCGGATCTTGGGATGCCGATCGCCCGTCTCCTTGCCGGTGCCGCCGAGGGTCACGCCCTGAAGGATCGAGACGTTGTCCTCGATCACCGTCGTCTCGCCGACCACGAGGCTGGTCGCGTGATCGAGGAACACGCCTTTCCCGATGCGCGCAGCAGGGTTGATGTCGACGCCGAACGCCGCCGAGACGAGGCTCTGCAGCATCAAAGCGAAATCGCGTTTTCCCGCCTTTAAGAGCCAATGAGACAGACGATAGGCCTGGAGCGCTTGGAAGCCTTTGAAATAGAGCAGCGGCTCCATCATCCTGAGGCACGCAGGGTCGCGGTCGGCGACCGCTATAATATCGGCGCGGAACGCCTCGCCGATCGAGGGGTCGCGCGCGGTCGCCTCCGCGAACGTCTGGCGGATCAGCGCGGCGGGAAGATCGCGATGATCGAGCCGTGAGGCCACCCGGTGCGACACAGCCCCTTCGAGCGTGTCGTGGTTGAGGATGTTCACCCCCAGAAACAGCGCCAGCTCCGGCTCGCGCCGGATCGCTTCTTCCGCTTCCTGCCGGATGCGCGCGAACAGGGGATCGGCGCCAGCGATCCCGACGACTCGAGCGGTCAAACCTTGGGCCATCACGAACTCCCAACTCGACTGGCTAAGGGGGCAGCTTAGCACAACGCCCCGCGTCGGCGAAGACCGCCGTCAAGCGCATGCTCACTGCCCCCCATGGCCAAGTTCAGGAGCCTGGCTGTCGAGATGCGCGCCGTCCTCAGTCTGGGCAATTGGTCATCTGATGAGTGAGGCTATTGCCGGCGCTGTCCGATCTCGTCACGGTTCGGCTGCTGCACGGAACCGCGGGCCCTAGCGGCGGGGCGACCACCACCGGTCCTGGCCCGGGTCCAGAAGTCACGCCGCCGATGATCCCGCCCGCGGCGCCGCCGACCGCGGCGCCGACCGGACCGCCTACTACGGCGCCCGCAACGGCACCGCCGGCCGCGCCAGTGACGGCGCCGTTGCCGTCGGCAAGCGCCAGGGTCGGCAGGGCCGCGATCGCTAGGGCAGAAACCGCGATGATCATGCCACGCATGATCTCCTCCTCGATTTCCAGTGTAGAGATGACAAGAAACGCGTGGTAGAAAGAATGGTTCCGAGAGCTGACCGCTGCTTAGCGCGAGACGAGCAGAACGCCCGCGGCGCCAAACTTAGAATCCGTGGCGGGACGGTTGGAACAACAATGGCTGCACAGTCATTGTGTCCCACGGTTGTCGGCTCGGACGACGCTCGGGATTACAAAAATGCGTCTCTTGCTTGCCCTGATCATCATCATTTATCTGGTCGGAGTCGGCGTTGTCCTTTCGCCGGTGATCCGATCCTCATGGAGCACCGAGCCCGCGTCAGTGCTGACGGACCATGTCGTGCAGGCGCTGCCCGACGCTTTGGCCTGGCCGGTCAGAGCCGCCCACGCCTTCGCCGGCTCCTGAACGCCCAGCCGGTCTTTCACGACTCGAGGATCGCCACCGCCCGCGTCCAACCCGCCGAGGCGCGCTCAATCTTGGTCGGGAAGCAACAGACCATGAAGCCGGTCGCGGGCAGCGCCTCGAGATTGTGCAATTTCTCGATATGGCAATAGCCGATGTGGCGGCCGGCTTTGTGCCCCTCCCAGATGAGCGAAGCGTCATGCGTTTCGGCGTAGCGCTTGGCGGTATGGATGAACGGCGCGTCCCAGCTCCAGCCGTCGGTTCCAGTGACCCGGACACCCTGCTTAAGCAGATGCAATGTCGCCTCGGCGCCGATGCCGCAGCCTGAGGCGACATAGTCGGGCCGTCCATACTTGGCGCCGGCGCTCGTATTGACGAGGGCGATGTCGAGCGGCTTCAGCTTGTAGTCAATGCGCTTGAGCTCTTGATCGACATCGGCGGCGGTCGCGACATAGCCGTCAGGAAAATGGCGGAAGTCGAGCTTCACGCCGGGTTGAAAGCACCATTCGAGCGGGACCTCGTCGATGGTCCAGGCGCGTTCGCCTTCGTTCATGGTCGGATGATAATGCCAGGGCGCGTCGAGATGCGTGCCGTTGTGAGTCGTCAGCTGCACGCGTTCGACCGCCCATCCTTGCCCATCCGGCAAGTCCTCTTGTCTGAGGCCCGGGAAGAACGGCAGGATTTGCGGCAGACTCTGCCGGTGATCGATGTACTCGATCTTGGGACCGAGCCCGGGCGGATCGGCCGGCACGTCGTTCTGCAGCGGCGCGGAAATATCGATGAATCGTCGAACCATATGCCTGCCCTTGTCCTCGCGCGGCTGCGTGTCAGCCGCTCCGCGTTCCCCGCCGCGCGCTGCGCAGCGCGCGTTATTCGCTCTCGAGCCCCGCGATTTCTTCGGTGATCGCAGCAAGCAATCCGGGAACACCCTCGCGAACCGTTCGCCACACCTGCTGCTCGGCCACGCACGCCACGGAAGGTGAGGATGTTTGGCGTGGAGCTCCCGAGGGAGGCGGCGGGCCGCCTCGGAGATGATCTCTAGCGCTCGCGTTACGGCATAAAACGTCCGCCGGTCACGTTCGAACTGCTCATAAGTGAGTCCGGCGATGAATTCGCAAGCGAGCTCGCCATTTTCCCGAATATCGAATAGCGCCAGCCGAGCCTTGTTAGAAAGCATACACCGCTTCCCGCTCGGCGGAAGGCCGAACGTGGGATTTCAGATGGCCGTGGTTGGCGACGTCGACAGGGCTTGAGAACAGGTCCTCAAGATATTGCGTGATATTGATATATTCCCACAATCCGACAGGCGCTTGCGGCGCAATATCGATAAGGATGTCAATGTCGCTGTCGGGACGATTGTCGCCACGCGGGTACGAGCCGAACAATGCCGCATGCGCGACGCCGCGCGCGCGCAACGCCGCCTCGTTCTCCCGCAATTTGGCGATGATTCCCCGACGGTCCATAGCGAAAAAGCTATCACGGAAGCAGCCAAAGTCACAGAGGCCCTATCAGCCCGCCGATTCCCGTGTTCCCCGCCACGCGCTGCGCCATACGCTCGCCGCGAGCGCCGCCGGCAAGGCCACCGCCAGCATGAGACCAACGAGCCAACCCGGCGCCGCGCCGGAAAGCGCAAGCGCGCTGATGAGACCGACCGCGCAAAGGATGGCGGCCGCGAGAAGCTCGTCATCGACGAACAGGCCGATCAGTTGCTTGACGACTACGCTGATCATGCAAGCGCCGCCGCTCTTGGCTTGAGAAGCGCGACCAGGCCTAGGGCAACGGCCAGAAACAGAGCGATAAAGGCAAGGATCGCCGCGTCGCCGCCCGGCCACGCGACGCCGAGACTCTCGCCGGTCCAGAACAGGCCGAAGGCCGAGAGCATCACCCCGACCGCGAATTTGAGCCCATTCTCCGGCACGCGCGCCAGTGGCCGATGGATCGCCGCGCCGATGGCTGCAACGGCGACGCAGGCGGCCAGAGCGCCTACGCTCGCGAGTCCGAGGAGGCCCCGCGCCGCGCCGACGGCGATGACGATGAACACGACTTCGATCCCTTCCAGCAGAACGGCCTTGAAGGCGGCCGCCCCGGCGATCCAGTCGAACTCGTTCGCTCGCCGCCGCTCAGCTTCGGCGAGTTCGCGCATCTCGCGCGCAAACGCGGCGTCCTCGTCGTGCAAAGCGATGACGCCGATGGCGCGCAGGATCGCCTTGCGCAGCCAGCGCAAGCCGAAGAGGAGCAGCAGGACGCCGACGACGAACTGCAACGCCCGGATGGGAACGGCGCCCAGTAGCGGCCCGAGGGCGGCGACGATGAGCGCGAGCGCGGCGAGAGCGGCCGCGGCGCCGGTCAGCGCCGGCCGCCAGCCGCGCGCAAGCCCGACGGCGAGCACGATGGTGAGCGCCTCGACCGCCTCGACGAAGGAGGCGGCGAACGAAGCCCCGGCGACCGAAATGATCGTCGTCAGGCTTGGCATCGCGAGATCATGAGATCCTGAGGGTCGACCGTCAGTCAGCTCGTGCGCCGGGCCAACGACAGCCACAACCCTCCGCCGATAAGGACGGTTCCGGAGAGCCGGCCGAGCAACTTGACCCGCGACGGCTTCATGAACCAGGCGCGCCCCATGCCCGCCGCGATCGCCCAGGCGCAGTCGGACACGCCGGCGATCAGCACCGACGCGATGCACATTGCCGCGAGCTGCGGCCCCGCAGGCAGTCGCGGGTCCAGGAACTGCGGCAGGAAGGCGGTGAAGAAGACGATGGTCTTCGGATTGGAGAGCGCGACGAGCAGGCCGCGAACAAAGCGAGTGCGGCCTTTCTCCAGAAGCTCATGGCTTTCCTCTCCCGCGCGCCGCCACGCCTGCACGCCGAGCCAAATGAGATAGGCCGCGCCGGTCCAGCGCAGCGCGTTGAACAACAGGTCCGCATGGGCATGGACCCAGTTCAGCCCCAATGCGATCGCCGTCAGCAACAAGGCGTTGCCCAGAGTCGTGCCGGCGACCGTGGTCAGCGCCGCGCGCACGCCCCGCGTGGCGCCGGTCGAAATGACGAGCGTGACGATCGGTCCTGGCGCGATGATCAAGACGACCGTGATCAGAAGGAAGGCCGTGAACAGTTCGATATTCATGTCTCGTCACTCCGCTCGCGCTTCCTTAACCCTAAGGGGCGGTCCAGAACAGTCCGATCGTAAGCGCGACGCCGATGGCGACCACGGCGAGTTTCAACAGCTTCTCGTTGACGCGTCTCAGCATCAGCGCGCCCGCCCAGCCGCCAAACGAGGCGCCGATCGCGGTGATGAGCGCCTGCAGCCAATGCACGTCCCGCGAAAAAACGAAGATCGCGACAGCGGAGGCGTTGATCACGCCGGCGAGAATATTCTTCGCCGCGCCCGCGTTGCGCACCGCCAAACCCGTCATGGTCAGCGCGGCCATCATCAAGAGGCCGATGCCGCCGCCGAAATAGCCGCCATAGACGGCGATGAAAAACTGCGCGACGCCCGCGCCCCAAGGCGGCAAATGCGTTTCGCCGGGCGGCGGAGCTTGGCGAAAGAAACTGCCCCAGGCGAAGAGCGCGGTCGCGAACAATACCAGCCATGGCACGAGGCGGGCGAAGATCGCCGGCGGCGTGGCGAGGAGAATAAGCGCGCCGAACCCGCCGCCGATGAGGCTGATGACGAACAACGTCCGCATCGTGAGTCGGCTCGGACTCTCCGCGTCCGCCCGACCCGTGAAGCCAGTGACGAGCTGCGCCGGAAACAGAGCGACGGTCGAGGTGATGTTGGCCGCGCGCGCATCCATGCCGGTCAGCATCAGCGACGGCAGCGTGATGAACGAGCCGCCGCCGGCGAGCGCGTTCTGCACGCCAGCCCACATCGAGGCGATGAAGAGGACAATGAGAGCGGTCATCGCGAAATTCGTTCTGGGCCTGGATAGCGCTCGCGGCGAAGGCGGCAGGACCTTCTAGTGAGGCAGGCAAAAAAGGAAACCCACCCGGCGAAGAGCACGTGAACGCAACGTGTCATAAGACGGATGGGTATTGCGCCTATGAGAGCGGCATAGGCGGCGCTTCCGACCCTCCTCCAAGGACCTTGTCGGACATCGGCGACAAGGCGTGCGGCCCATTGGAACAAAGTCGGCAGGGGCCGCGTTCGTGTACAGGTAGAGTCTGCGCCAACGCTTGCGCATGGGGAGGACGAAATGAAAGCCAAGTTGCTTTTGTCAGCCGCAGCGATCGGGTTTGTCGCAATGTCGCCCGCTATCGCCGAGACCGTCACCATTCCAGTAATTCCAGGCTCGTTGGACGGCGCGAGCTCGACCACTGGCGACGGCGGCGCCGGCGGCGACGCCACCGCGATCGCGAATAGTCCCACCGACTCCACGAACTCAGCTTCCGCGACCGGCGGCGCCGGCGGAAGCGGCGGCAACAACGGCGGCAAGGGCGGCGCCGCGAGCGCATCCGCGACGACAACGACGACCGACGCCTCGGGAAACGCCTCGAGCCTGTCGACCGCGACGGGCGGCGCCGGGGGCGCCGTCGACAGCTATCCTGATACCGGCAACGGCGGCAATGGCGGAGCCGCGGCCGCGTCCGCCGTCACCACCGCGCCCGGCGCCCCGGGGACTGTCTCGGCGAAGTCGACCGCTACAGGAGGCGTCGGCGGGGGTGCACCCTTCAGCGCAACTGGGACGGGCGGGGGAAACGGCGGCGATGCGACCGCTTCAGCTATGGCGATCGGCGGCAGCGGTCCGGTCAACGTGTCGGCCAGCGCAATCGGCGGCAACGGCGGTTTCGGGGGCGGCGCGGGCGGCTCGGCCCGGCTATCGAACGGCGGGACAGGTCCGGCTGTCTTCGGCCAGTCCTCCACTGGTCCAGTCGTTGTTCAAGGATCAGCGACGGGCGGAAACGCCGACAACAACGGGTTTGACCTTCTTGTCGGCGGAGTGTCGGTTACGCTCTCAAACGCGGTCGGCGGCTCGACGACCGGGTCGCTGAGCTTGACGCAGTCGGCCACCGGCGGCGCTGGCGGCGGCGGCAGCTCGGCACTCGGCGGCGGCTCCCCCACCGACGGAGCTGGCGGCGGCGCAACCAGCATCCTGAGCGGAAGCAATCCATCCGGCGCGAGCGCCTATTCGCTGACCGCGAATGCAACGGGCGGGCTTGGAGGAGGCGCGGGTTTCGGCGGCAATGGACCAGGAGGCTCCGCGACAGCAACGGTGACCGCGGCGAGCTCGGTTGGCCATGGTTCAGTCAGCGCGGTGACGTCCGCAACCGGCGGAGAGGCCGGCTTCGGCGATTTTAGCGACGCGGCTGGCGGCGCAGCCGGGGCGACCTCCGCCGCGACCGAAAGCGGTCTCGGCGGCGCCGCAAATTCGTCAGCCAGCGCCGTCGGGGGATCCGGAGGATATCAGATCGACACAGGAGGACCCGGTGGTGACGCGGACGCCACCGCGACAGGGACCGCCACGAATGGCGGGACGGCGTCGGCCGGAGCCGTGGCGAGCGGCGGCGCTGGGAGCCAAGTAAATGACGGCTCGACCGGCGACGGCGGCGCAGCCAACGCTGCGGCCTCCGCGACATCTTCGGCCGGCGGCACGGCCAACGCGAGAGCGACCGGCGGCGACGCCATAGGGGTCTTTGCGACTTTTGGCAAGGGGGGCAACGGGGGAGCGGCCAAGGCCTCTGCTGTTTCGCAGGTTGTCGGCGCAGGGAATTCTTCGGCGCACGCCGGCGCCACCGGCGGAAGCGGGGCGCCTTCCGGCTTCGACGCTTCTGGACCGGACGGCGGCGACGCCTCTGCCTCCGCGATGTCCTCCACGAAGTCTGGCTCGGCATCGGCGATCGCGTCGGCGACCGCCGGCGCGGCCAGCGACGGTGGCCTCAATTTTGACGTCCCCACCAACGGCGGGAATGGCGGCAATGGCGCCGCCAACGCGACCGCGACGACGATGAGCGGCGGCGCCGCGGCCGCGACCGCGACCGCGACCGCGACAGGCGGTGTGGGCGGCGGCGGTGGTGGTGGGAACACTTCCGTCCCCGGCGGGAATGGCGGCAATGGCGGCAATGGGACCGCCAACGCGACCGCGACCGCGATGGGCGGCGGCGCCGCAATGGCGACCGCCACCGCGACGGGCGGCGCCGGCGGAACGGCCAGCGCCGCTCCAGGAACTAACGGAGTGGGCGGAACGGGTAACGCCACGGCGTCGGCGACGACCAGCCGCGGTGCCAGGGCGCAAGCCTTGGCGACCGCAACCGGCTCCCCCGCGAGCGCGCAATCGACCGTCGCGACGAGCCTGGGCCGGGTCTCGCTTGCCCAAACATTCGCGTCCGCAAGCACGGCAAGCAAGGCGACGACCAACGCCATTGCTCAGGGGGGCGCAGGCCAAATGCTCGTCAACCCCGGGCAGTCGGCCTACGCCTTCGCAACCGCCCTGCCAGGAAAGTCCTATTCGACCGCGCTCATCGGCGGCGCGAGCATGGTCGCGGACGCGCTGCTCGGCCCGGGCGAGGCCGTATTCGGAACCTCGGTCCTCGGCGCAAATCTGTCTGGCGACGGGTCCGCGGCGGACACTTATAGCGCGAGCTCAACTTTCGATTTCGCCTACCGGGGCGATCTCGTCCTCGGCCTGATCGCCCCTCTCGACGGCGCGCCGACTGATTTCCAAAAGATCGACTTCACCGTAACGGTGGATGGAACGGAGGCGCTATCTAGGAGCTTCACCAGCCTTGCGACGGCCGGCGCCTTTTTTGCAGATAACCCGCTCAACCTTGGCGCCGTCTCCGGCGTCGCCGACGTCGTATTCTCGTATGATCTCGTCGCGGGCGGCAGCGGCGGCTACGGTATGGATCTGGCCTTCGGCGGAGCGGTTCCCGAACCCTCGACCTGGGCGATGATGCTTATGGGGTTCGCCGGCCTTGGCTACGCGGCCTTGAAGAGGGCGAGAGAAAGCCGGTCGGCGCTGGACTGCCCTCGGACGTGAGCGGCAACTAGAGCGCTGGATCGCGCGGCGGGGTTCGTCTTGAGTCCGCTCGCCGAGAGCGCTCGCTGAATCGTGTCCTCGACCGAGGTCCGGTCAAGTGCGGCTACGCGGCGCGCGAGGGTTTCGAGATCCTCAGAAAGCCTGATCATACCCCAAGCCTATCAGAATTTCGCGGAATTGCAGCCTCATTTCCCACGGATCGGCGGGAGTGACGGCTGCGCGCGCCGCCGCGCTGGCGAATGCAACAAGCTTCCGCTAACCTCGTCGCGCCAACGAGGCCGCTCGATTATGTCTGGGAACGTCGACATCACCGGCTACGCGATCGTCTCGGACGACGACAAGATCGCCGGCGCCGACGGACTGACGCCGGCTTCGCTGCGCAACCCCAAGGACTGGGAGCTCTACCAGCGCGCGCAGGAGCTTGCGGACCTTGTCGTCTTCGCGCGCCGCAGCCACGAACTCGAGCCGAACACCCACAAGACCCCGCGTCTTGTCGTTTCGCGTGAGGCGACGGCGGGGCTCGAGCAGCGCCCGGACGGTTGGTGGTGGGACCCGCGGCGCACGACTTGGGAGGAAGTCGCGATCCGGGTGTTGCCGAACGGGGGCCGCGTCGCGGTGGGCGGCGGCCAAGTGGTGTTCGATCTCTTCCTCATGATCGGCTTTGATGGGTTTCAGCTGTCGCGCGCGCACGTGGTCACCCTTCCCGGCGGACGCTCCGTCTTTTCCGCCTGCGATAAGGGCGTCCCGGCCGCGACCGTGCTCGAACAGCACGGCCTCAGTCTCAGCAAAACGATTCCGCTCGATCCTGCGCATGGCGTCGAAATGACGATCTGGCGGCGCGCAGCTTGAGCGGCCTAACCCCCCGGCAGGTTGAACGGGGTGATGATCTGAACCTGGGACGGCAGCGGAGGAGCGCTTTGCGGCAACACGCGATGCGCCCGCATCACGACGCGACAGGCCGAGCGCATGTCGGCGCGCAGGTCATGATGCAGCACCGCTGAAATCTTCCGCTCGCGCAGAAGCGCAAGATTGTCCGCGTCGAGATCGTGGCCGATGAACACCTTGCACGTCCGCCCTGTCGCACGGAACGCCTCGACTACGGCGCGATTTCCCCCGCCGATCGAATAGGCGCCTACAATGTCGGGATTGGCGGCGAGCGCCTTGCGCACGAGCGCGCCGGTCGGCTGGTCGATGCCGAGACCTTCGCTTGCTTCGACAAGGCCGAGATTGGGATGGCGCGTGCGGAGCGCCCGACGGAATCCGATCTCGCGCTCCTCCTCGCCGCGAAAACGGTTGCTGCTCAACGTCGCCAGGATCTTCGCCTTCGCGTCGCCAAGCCACTCACCGATGAGATAGGCCGCCGTCTCGCCGGCGGCGCGATTGTCCATGCCGACATAGGCCGCGCGGCGACAGTTCGGCACGTCGGTGACGAGCGTGACGACCGGGATTCCGCGCGCAACGACGCGGTCGACCGCGGCGGCGATCTCGGGCTCGTCAGGCGCTTTGAGAAAGAGGCCATGCGTTCCACGCGCCCCGACGCGGTCGACGAGCGCCGCGAGATCGGCCAGGCGCACCACTTCGCTGAAGTGGTGGCGGGCGCGGAAGACCGCCGGCCGCAACGTCGGCATCTCGTCTTCGAGCGCAAGCCGCACCGCCTCGGAGAAGCGGTCCGGCGCCTGCATGACGACGTCCACGACAAACTTGCGCCCG
>Ga0116224_10002357_pt1 | contig 11136 bp, 8 predicted proteins | sample Sb_taG_9_FD_89699 | JGI IMG/M metagenome (GOLD analysis project Ga0116224, IMG submission 89699) | Peat soil microbial communities from Weissenstadt, Germany - Sb_50d_b_LC metaG | ecosystem: Environmental > Terrestrial > Soil > Wetlands > Peat | place: Germany: Weissenstadt | collected 2010-09-21
TCAACAGTACAATTTATTTTGCGGTGGATTTCGATGCGAGTGTCTCGCAAGTAGCTGCAAATATTTCTGAATACTTCAAGGGCGTACGAAGTGGTTTGGCTGCCACCATGCCTGGAAGACCGACGTATTCCGTCGGCGTCTACGGGTCCGGCCGGGTATGCTCCATGCTCCTTCAGACCCGCTTGGCAGACCAGACATGGATGGCGAATACTTGGCTTAACTCTAGCAATAATTTTACCGCGTGGAATATAAAACAGAGCCAGGATGGGGATCCGTGGGGATTCGGCTTCAACGTCGATCCTGATTCTGCGGGGGGCCAGTTCGGAGCGTTCACTGTCGGTCTCGGCGGGGCAATCGTGTGAAAGTTAGGAGAAGTGGTCCCGCGGATTGCAGGCGAAAGCTCTTCAGTTCGCCGCGGCAGGCCCCGGCTCGGTCCCGGTCACGCCGCCGAGACTGAGCCACACGTTCGGGTCGTCCTGAGCCTGGCGCTTATAGAACTGGTAGCCGGTGGCGCTCCACGGGCGGACGTCTTCAGACAGGTTGTCGAGCACGAAGTCGCCTCGGTCGGTCTTGACGGTGAGGACCGCATGGCCTTCGCCGTTGAGATCTCGGACGATCGTCATCAACAGCGCCTGGCGCGGGAAGCCGCGCTCGATGAGCAGCTTGCGCTTGAAAAGCGCGTAAATCTTGCAGTCGCCCTTGCCGTCGATGGGATAGTCCCAATGGTCGAGCGTCGTTCCCCAATGGTCGAGGTTGCTGATCGGTTCGATGGCGTTGTTGACCATGTCGTTGACATCGCTGAGGGTCTTCCAGGTCTGCCGGGTCAGGCGCACGTCGATCGGCTTGAGCTTGCCGAGCGCGCACTCTTCGGCATGGCGACCGCAGAAGTCGACCCAGCCGTAGGGAATCGAGACTTCGCCGCCGACCGGCGTCCAAGTCGCCCGGGGAAGGCCCTGCTCGGACGCCAGCCCAAAGGTATTCCACGCGAAGCCAAAGATTACTGCCGCGGTAGCGAAGCCAAAGAGCCGAGAGAGCATGGTATGTCCGCCAATCTGGATGGGGACACTATTGCGAGCGCCGCCTTGGCGGGCGCGAAAAAAAATTGGTCGAATTCTATCGAACCGCTCGAGCGGCGCCGATGAAATTTGTTAACATTGACAGGTGGTGACGCTCTACCTTGAGAGTCACCGCGTGACGCTGGGGAATGTTCGCCGAATCGCGCGGCGCCCGCAGGCGTCAACAATCTGTTTCACTGGCGCTCTATCCGTTATCGCGCGGGGCCGCGCCGGCGCTGGCCAACCCGATGGCGGGCCGAAGGGAGAGCGAAATGTCGAGCGAAGCATCAAGCGCCGTACCGCAGTCGAACGGGCGATTGGCGGCGACCAGCCTGGCCGCTCTCGGCGTGGTGTTTGGCGACATCGGCACGAGCCCGCTCTACACGCTGAAAACCGTGCTCGACTACACCGGGTCGCATCCCGATCCGTCAGCCACGCTCGGCGCCCTGTCGCTCATTCTCTGGACCCTCTTCCTCATCACCACCGTCAAATATGTCAGTTTCGCGATGCGCGTGGATAACGACGGCGAAGGCGGCATCATCGCATTGATGACGCTGCTCGGCGTCAAGGCGCATCAGCGGCCGATCATCATCGCGGTCGGATTGTTCGGCGCGGCGCTCATTTATGGCGACGGCGCGATCACGCCGGCGATCTCGGTGCTCTCCGCGCTCGAAGGCGTGGAACAAATCGCGCCGGCGTTGACGGCGTATGTGTTGCCGGCCGCGACCGTAATCCTGCTCGCGCTGTTCGCTGTGCAGCCGTTCGGCACAGCGGCGATCGGCCGCGCATTCGGCCCGATCATGCTGGCTTGGTTTCTGATCATCGCAGCGCTCGGCCTTTACGGCATTGTGCAGCATCCAGCGGTCTATGTTGCGATCAATCCGCTCTACGGCCTCGACTATCTGGTGCGGGGCGGCATGCAGGGCTTTCTCGTGCTCGGCGGCGTGTTCCTGTGCGTCACCGGCGCCGAGGCGCTCTACGCCGACATGGGGCATTTCGGCCCCGGGCCGATCCGCCTGTCCTGGAGCGCCATCGTCTTTCCGGCGCTCATCCTCAACTACGCCGGCCAGGCGGCGATCGTGCTCGCGGGCGCGCCAACCGACGGCAACATCTTCTTTCGGCTCTGTCCGGCGCCGTTTCTGACGCCGCTGATCGTGCTCGCGACAGTCGCGACCGTCATCGCCAGCCAGTCGATCATCACCGGCGCCTATTCCATGACGCGTCAGGCGATCCAGCTCGGCTGGCTGCCGCGCATGACCATCAGGCAGACCTCGGAGGAAGGCTACGGCCAGATCTATGTCGGCACGGTGAACTGGCTTTTGATGATCGTGACCCTTGGCCTCACGATCGGCTTCGGCAAGTCCGACAATCTTGCCGCCGCATACGGCGTCGCGGTCTCGGCGACGATGCTGATGACGAGCGTGCTTCTGTTCATCGCCATGCGCGAAATCTGGAACTGGCCAATCTGGGCGGCGGGGGCGGTCGCGGCCCTGTTCATCATCATCGACTTCAGTTTCTTCGCCGCCAACATGGCCAAGGTGATGGACGGCGGCTGGGTCCCGCTGTTGCTCGCTTCCATCGTCTACGGCGTGATGTGGATCTGGCACCGCGGCGCCGCCGCGGTCCACGATCGGGTCGTTGCGGAGCAGACGCCGCTGACCGCGATGGTCGAGCAGCTGCATTCGGGCAAGATCGCGCGCGTGCCGGGTTCGGCGGTCTTTTTCACCCGCGCCAAGGATCAGACGCCGCCGGTGATGGTCTGGCATGTGCGCCAGAACCGCGCGTTGCACGAGACCGTGCTGGCGCTGACCTTGACCGTGCTCTCCGTGCCGAGGACCGACTCCGAGGAGCGGCTCAGCGTCGCGCGCGTCGACGACAAGTTCTGGCGGGCCGAAGCGCGGCGCGGCTTCATGGAGCATCCCGACATTCCGGAAATCCTCGCGGAATGCAGGGCGAAGGGCGCCGAAATCGACCTCGACGACGTGACCTTCTATGTCGGCAGCGAAACCATCGTGCCGCGCGAGGACGGCAAGGGCATGCCGCGCTGGCAGGAGGCGCTGTTCGCCGCTTTGGGTCGCAACGCCGCGCGGATCAGCGACTATCTCGAACTGCCCTGCGACCAGGTCGTGGAAATCGGGCGCGAAATCGAGATTTGAGCTCTATCGCGGTTCAGCGCCGCATTCGCGGCGGGCCTCTTGTCATTCGGAGACTTGCGACCCGTTCGTCGTTTCCTCGAAAATCGCCGGCTGTTGCGACTTCTCGCTCCATTACCTGACAATCGGCGGACCCGCCTCCCCTGCGTCGATCTTTGGCTGCTTGGCGGAAACGCCGCTTTCGTCTAGGGTAGAAATAGAGACGGTTCGAGGTGGAAATGTCCCTCAACATCAAGAACCCGGAGGCCCATGCGCTCGCGGAGCGCCTGGCGAAACTCACCGGCGAGACGCTGACCGAGGCGGTGACCACGGCGCTGCGGGAGCGTCTTGCGCGCATCGAGCAGACCGCAGGCTTCGACGTGGCTCTCTATCAAAAACTCAAGGCGATTGCGGCGGATTGCCGCAAGCACATGAAGGAACCTTACCTCTCGATAGAGCACGGCGATCTGCTTTACGATGAGCGCGGCCTGCCGAAATGATCGTCGATGCGTCCGCTCTCGTCGCGCTCGTTCGGGAGGAGCCCGGCGCCGATCGCTTCTTTCTCGCGCTGAGCGACACGCGCGAGCCGAAGCGCATGTCGGCTGCGAATTACGTCGAAGCCGCGATCGTCATCGACGCCGCCAAGAGCCCAATCGCCAGCCGCCGTTTCGACGACGCCGTCGCTGCGGCGGGGATCATCGTTGAGCCGGTCGACCGCGAGCAAGCCGAGATCGCCCGCGCGGCCTATCGCGACTTCGGAAAAGGCAGCGGCCATCCCGCTGGCCTGAACTACGGCGACTGCTTCGCCTACGCGCTCGCCCGAGCGCGCCGCGAGCCGCTCTTGTTCAAGGGCGATGACTTTTCGCAGACGGACGTCGCCGTCGCCTGACGACGCGCGCCCTCGCCCTGGACCGGTTCTCGTGCGTCAGATTACGACGCGTTCAATATCGAAGCTCGTTTCGTGGCGTCGGCGATCGCAAAGCTGCGTCGCCCGCGTCGAGGCATGGTCGGCGATCGCGGCGGCCTCCTCTTGAGCAAGCCGCCTTCTTGAGAGCGGCCGTGATCCGCGTCGTTCTAGCGTTTTGGACCCTCTCGCGACTGGTCTTCGCCGCCGCCCGCTATTTCACGTCTTCCGGCACGATGCTGGCGTAGTGGTCCGGCACGATGATCTCGGGCGGGGTTGGCATGCGATGGTACTCGGGGTTGTGCACGCGCGCCGGCAGGACCGGCTTTTCGTGCGGGACTTCCTCGTAAGGAACGCGGGTCAGAAGATGGGCCATGCAGTTGAGGCGAGCGCGCTTCTTATCGACCGCCTCGACCACCCACCACGGCGCCTCGGGGATATGGGTGCGCTCGAGCATGGCCTCTTTGGCCTTGGTGTAGAACTCCCAGCGCCGCCGCGACTCGAGGTCCATAGGCGAAAGCTTCCACTGCTTGAGCGGATCGTTGATGCGCATCAAAAAGCGCAGGTTCTGTTCGTCGTCGGTGATCGAGAACCAGTATTTGACCAGGATGATGCCAGAGCGCACCAGCAGTCGCTCGAACGCCGGCACGGACTGGAAGAAGTCCTCGTATTCCTCGTCGGTGCAGAAGCCCATAACGCGTTCGACGCCGGCGCGGTTGTACCAGCTGCGGTCGAACAGCACGATCTCGCCGCCGGCCGGCAGATGCGGGACGTAGCGCTGGAAGTACCACTGGCTCCGCTCGCGCTCGCTTGGCGCCGGCAGCGCCACGGCGCGGCAGACGCGCGGGTTGAGACGCTGCGTGACCCGCTTGATGACGCCGCCCTTACCCGCCGCGTCCCGCCCTTCGAAGATGACAACCAGCTTGAGCTTCTTGGCGACGACCCAGTCCTGAAGCTTGATGAGCTCGCGCTGCAAGCGCAACAGCTCCTTGAAATAGAGCCGCCGCGGCAGCGTATCGTGAATCTGAAGATGTTCGGTTTCACTAAGCAGGTCTGCGAGCTGGTCGTCCTCGAGCTCGAGCTCGATGTCCTCGTCGAGGTTGTCCTGGATCTCGGCGTTGACGCGCTGCTGGAACTTGCTGGCGGGACTTTGCTTTTCCGCGGTCATTGTCGTTGGCTTCCCCTGGTTGCCGACGGGCCGCGCTGAAACCGCGGCGTGGGCGAAATGTTCGACGACGCATGCGACGCTTTTGCGACCAGCGCTGGTTGGCGCCCCGTCACGGGGTCCGCGTCTCACGATGCCGCGCGAGGATCAGCGCGATCGCGCAGGAGCCGAGCCGGGCGAGCGTGTTGTCGGCGCGGCTCGTTAGCATGATCGGCACGCGCGTCCCGAGCACGATGCCGGCCATCTCCGCTTCCGCGAAATAGGTTAGCTGCTTGGCCAGCATGTTGCCCGCCTCGAGGTCCGGAACGACGAGAATGTTCGCCTGGCCGGCGACGGGCGAAACAATTCCCTTGGTTCGCGCCGCCTCCAGCGAAACCGCACTGTCGAACCCGAGCGGTCCATCAAGTATGCCGCCGACGATCTGGCCGCGATCGGCCATCTTGCACAGCGCCGCCGCATCGATCGTCGAGCGGATCTCGGGCGAGACCGTCTCGACCGCAGAAAGGATCGCGACCCGGGGCGTGGCGATGCCGAGCGCCAGGACGAGCTCGATGGCGTTCTGCACGATGTCGCGCTTGTCGGGGAGCGTTGGATAGATGTTAACCGCCGCGTCGGTGATGAACAGGGCGCGCGGGTAGGCGGGCGCGTCGATGGCGAAGACATGGCTGATGCGCCGCGCGGTGCGCAAGCCTGTCTCTGTGGCGACGACGGCTTGCATCAATTCGTCCGTGTGCAGCGCGCCCTTCATCAGGGCTTCGACCTCGCCCGCCCGGGCCATAGCGACCGCCCTCTCGGCGGCGGCGTGGCTATGTTCGGTCGAAACAATTGGATAGCCGTCGATATCGATTTCGGCCGCGTCGGCGGCGCGACGGATTTTCGCCTCCGGACCGACGAGCACGGGCTCCATCAAATCCTCGCGCGCCGCCTCGATCGCGCCCAAGAGCGAGGCTTCGTCGACCGGGTGCACGACCGCCGTCTTGAGGGCCCTGAGATCGCGCGTGCGTTCGATCAGAATTTTGTAGCGCCGTCCCTTTTCCCGGATAAGGTCAAAATATTCGTCCGGCGGTTCAGCGACGATCGTCTTTTTCGGCGCGACGATCTCCGCCGAGGCGGCCATCGCCTGCTCGCCGCGCTGATTGGTGGCTCGCACTTCAATCGTGACGCGCCGCCCCTTGAGCGCCTTGGCCATCACCTTCGCCACGATCGTCAGGACGTCTCCGGGCGCGACGGCGGCGGAGGCTTCGATGGTTTGCCGGATCAGCTTGGAGCCGGCCCCCGGTAGACGGCCCGCAATGAGGGCGCACATCAGCGCGCTCGCCCAACCGCTCTGCGCGGCATCGGCGCTGTAGGCGGGGCTCGCCACGACCGTCGGATCGACGACGCCGGCGCCGAACGTCGCCGCCTGGGTCGCAAGCAGTGAGAAATCCTCTTTGGTCAGCACATGGACGAGGCGCTCCTCTTCGCCCACTTGGAGCGTATCGAAGGGGTGGTTTTCAATGGGGGACATGATGACCTGATCCGGCAGTCGAGGCGGCGCGCGACGAGCTGATGGGTATTGCGTGGCTGACTCTGGTCGGTGGCAAGACGCGCCGGGACCCGCGCCGGCAGTTCCGGTCTAGCCGCAAAGGCCGAAATTGTCTCTTGCCATCTTCAGATAGGTCTGATCGCGCCCAAGCTTGGCGGGTCGCGACGTCCCGATCATGCAAACACGGGTTCGCCCCGCCAAACCAAACAACAGCGCTTGACACTGCGGCTGGCGAGCGTCCCTCTTTGCCCGGAAGGATGCGCGAGATCGGGCCTTCCCTTGATGCGGGGGCGCCATGCCGGCGGACGACCCATGAGTTCTGCCCTATCCAACGATCCCGCCGAATCCCAGGAGGCGGTTTTCCGCTTTCTCGCCGATCCCAAAACACACGGCTTGAGCGAGCCTGTCGTCCGGGTCGACACCGCCAATGCGGTCGTGTTTCTCGCCGGTCCCGGCGCTTACAAGGTCAAGCGGGCGGTCAAGTTCCCGTTCATGGATCTGTCGACGCTCGACAAGCGGCGCCGCGCTTGCGAGGCGGAGATCGAGGTCAATCGCGCCGACGCGCCAGGCGTTTACCTGGCGGCGCTGCCCATTACTCGCAAAGGCGACACGCTCGAGATCGGGGGCAGGGGCGAAATCGTCGAATGGCTCACCCACATGCGGCGATTCGACGAGAATGCGACGCTCGACCGCGTCGCAGAGCGGGACGGCGTCTCGGAGGCTATAGTCGACAAGTTGGCGCTCGCGATCCGCCGCTCCCACGCCCGCGCGCCGTTGCGGGACGCGGCGCGCTCCGCGCATGCCCTCGAGACTTACATCGAGCAGAATGACGCCGCTTTCGCCGAGCGGCCCGATCTTTTCGATGCGGCGACGGCCCGCAGGCTCACCGTCGATTCGCGGCTCGCTTTCGCGATCGTGCGGCCGGTCCTCCTCAAGCACGGCGAGGCTGGTTTCACGCGCCGCTGTCATGGCGATCTGCACCTGCGCAACATTGTCATGCTCGACGGCGAGCCGACTTTGTTCGATGCGGTCGAGTTTTCCGACGAGGTCGCGAGCGGCGACGTGCTCTATGATCTTGCCTTTTTGCTGATGGATCTGGAGGAGCGCGGCTTGCGCGCTTCCGCCAATCGGCTCTTCAACCGCTATCTCGCCCCGGAGCCGCCGGAGGCGATGTCGGGCCTCGCCGCGCTGCCGCTTTTCCTAAGCCTGCGCGCCGCGATCCGGGCGAAGGTCGAGGCGGCCGGCGCCGAGCGGCTCGAGGGCGCGAAGCGCGACGAAGCGCGCGCGCTCGCACGGGGCTATTTCGCTCGGGCGGTCGAGTTTCTTCGCTATCACCCGCCCCGGCTCGTCGCAGTCGGCGGGCTCTCCGGCGTCGGCAAAAGCGCGCTCGCCGGCGCGCTCGCGCCGCGGCTAGGCAAGGCGCCCGGCGCGCTATGGCTGCGCAGCGACCTGGAGCGCAAGGCGATGTTCGCCGTCGAGGAGACGGTCCATTTGCCGGCCTCGGCGTATGCCCAGGACGTCACGCGCGACGCCTATCGGCGGGTCATCGAGAAGGCCAGGGTTGCGCTTCGGGCGGGACAGGCAGTCGTGCTTGACGCGACCTTCGCGACAGCGGCGGAACGCAACGCCGCTGCCGACGCGGCAGTCGAGGCGGGCGCCGCCTTCGCCGGACTTTTCCTCGACGCCCCGCTCGCGACGCGCATCGCGCGCATCGCCTCTCGGCGCGCCGACGCTTCGGACGCCGACGCTGATGTTGCGACCCGCCAGAAAGCGGCGCCCCTCGGCGAGAGAGGGTGGGCGTCGCTCGACGCGGAGGGAGATCTCAGCCAGACGACGATTCTCGCCCTGGCGCGGCTCTCGGGCACTTGACGATGGCGGGAAAGCGAACGGCCGGTCAAGCGCCGAGCCAACCCTTGACCGGCGAGCCCAGATCATAATTATAAAAGGTTCGTGCCGGGTTCAGTGGAACAGCGGCATGAGGAGGAATAAGCTCGGCGGATCGTCGGGCTGGGAGGGAGCCGCCGAACCAGCTGGGGCGCCCGCATCGAAGGAATTAGCAATGATCAGCACCTCTATCAGGGTTGCGCTTTCAGCCCTTTTCTTCGCCGGCGCCCTCGCTCTGGCCGCGACTGGCGCCGCCCAAGCGCAGCAAGCGCCGAGCGTCATGAAGCAATGCGGCGACGAATGGAAGGCCGCCAAGGCGAACAACACGACCAACGGCATGACGTGGCCGCAGTTCCTGTCGCAATGCCGCACGCAGAAAGAGGGCGCCGCCACTCCCGCCGCAGCGCCTTCGCCTGCGCCCGCTCCCGCTGCGGCTCCCGCTGCGGCTCCTGCGCCCGCTCCCGCCGCGGCGCCTGCGCCCGCCCCCGCGCCTGCCCCCGTGCAGACTTACCAGCCGAAGCCCGCCCCTGTGCACACGGCTGCCGCCGCTACCGGCGCAGGCCAGTTCGCCACCGAGGCCCAAGCCAAGACGCGCTGCCCCTCCGATACTGTGGTCTGGGTCAACACCAAGTCTCACGTCTATCACTACGCAGGCACGCGCGGCTACGGCACGACCAAGCAAGGCGCGTATATGTGCGAAGCCGATGCGACCGCCGCGGGCGACCGCGCGTCCAAGAGCAGAATCGGGCAGCCGAAGCAGCAGCCGTAAGTCGGCGGGTCCAAGGCTCGGCGGGTCCAAGGCAAAGTCGCGGCCCGGCGCGCATCGGGAGTGCGCGCGCTCGCCGTTCATTGCGGGCGGCTCTTGCCCGCGGTCGCGCTCGGGGGGCCCTTTGAGCCACGGGTTTCGCGCGGTCTCTGTTTGCGCTGGGCGGCAGACCAAGCGAGGGCTTGCGGTGCGAAGTCGTCTGCCGCACAATCGATTCGTATCTTCGGGGCGACCTTGAATACGAAGCGAAAAACGCGCCTCCGGGACGGCGGGATGAAGGGGCAAGCACCTGAATTGGCCGAATTTGGCTTCGATTGGCCGTGCGAAGGCGACTTTGCCAAAGGTCGTCAGGTAAACCCGCCCGCGCGGGCTCATCCAAGTCTGGCGCGCTTTGCGGGCGTCTTTGGATGATCGACGCGCGCCAGCGGCGACGGCTATTTCCGACCACGGCAGCCGTGCTACTGGCGCTTGCCGCCGCGCCAAGCGCGCGGGCGGACTGCGCGTTGAATGCCCCAGGGAATCACGTGTTCGCCCTTACCGGAGACACGTGCACCGCTTCCGGCGCGTATAGTCCCACCACGCGGATTCCGGTTTCTCCCGGCAACATCGTCGGACTCTTCGCTTTCGATAACGGCGTCATCGACGCCTCGAGCGCGGTCAGCATCACGGCGAACCACGCCAACAACTCTTACGGCGCCTGGAGCGACGGCGCGGGCACGACCGGGGGTTCGCAGATCAATTTGCTCGTGCCCGTGAGGATCACGACGTCGGGAGGCAGTTCCTACGGATTCTACGCCACCGATGGCGGGGCGATCACGGCAGGCGTGGTCGGGTCGTCGGTTCCTGTGAAGATTACCACGACCGGCAGTGACTCGATTGGGGTCTTTGCCTCGGGCACAGGGTCGACAATCACCATCAACGACCCTTCGATCGTCACGAGGGGGCTCGACGCCCCCGGCGCCGTGAGCGCCTCAGGCGGCAGCGTCGTTCTCAGCGGGGGGAGTGTGACCACACACGGCGACGGGTCGTTCGGTGTGGCCGCGCTCGCTTCCGGCTCGTCAATTTCGGCGACGGGAACGACGATTACAACTCTGGGCAATGTCGATGTGGCCGGCGTCCAACCGGTCGATGTGTGGGTCGCCGGGGGCGCCACCGCCACCCTGACCAACGACACATTGATTGCCTCGGGAGTGCAGGGCCTTGGCGTTCTGGTGGAGGACGGGGGGACGGCGAATCTCCTGGGAGACAGCGTATCCACGACGGGAAGCGACGCGCCTGCTGTGGTCGTGAACGGAGCAGGATCGTCGGCGGCGCTCAGCGGCGCAAACGTGCTGAACACGGCCGGCAATGGCTCGATTGGGCTTTACGCCGAGGGGGGTGGCGTCATCAACGCAACAGGGCCGACCACGATCTCGACCTTGGGGACGACCTCGACTGCAACGGGCCTCAGCGCGTTTGGCGTCAACGCCGATGGCGCGGGTTCGCAAATCAATCTCGCGGCGACGACGGTCACAACATCAGGGGGGAATGCGTTCGGCTTCTACGCCAGCAATGGCGGGAACATCACCGCGCCGGACGCGCCGAGCGTCACCACGTCCGGAAATGGCTCGATCGGGCTCTACGCTTCCGGCGGCGGGTCGACCATCACTGCCGACGGCGCGTCGATCATCACCCACGGCGCCTCAGCGCCGGGCGTGCAGGCCGA
>Ga0116224_10002358_pt1 | contig 11135 bp, 10 predicted proteins | sample Sb_taG_9_FD_89699 | JGI IMG/M metagenome (GOLD analysis project Ga0116224, IMG submission 89699) | Peat soil microbial communities from Weissenstadt, Germany - Sb_50d_b_LC metaG | ecosystem: Environmental > Terrestrial > Soil > Wetlands > Peat | place: Germany: Weissenstadt | collected 2010-09-21
CGAGCTTGCACCAACCCAGGTCACCCTAGGTCAGCGTCGAATATGACTACGTGGGTAAACAGTCAATTCCCACGACCGGACTTTCACCGGCAAGTCCAACGGCATTATGGGCTGCAGAACTAGATCTGACCCCGCAGAGCCGTGGGAGAGCTTCGGCGGAAGCATCGGGCGCTACGCAGCCGAGGTTATTTCCATTATTTCAACAACCCGGACGACCTCCGCCACGGCCTGATTGCCTACCGCCGTGAGGCGCCGGCGACGGCAGCTCAAGCCGCCGAAAGTATGATCATCCTGCTGAACTTCTCGGACCTCGAGACCGAGGTCTGGATTCCGTTCCCCACGGCGGGTACGTGGATCGAACAGATCGACCTCGATAACGACCCGAAACCGCCGATCCATGTGGCCGACGACGGACAGTGGCGGCCGGTGCGCATTCCCTCCAACTATGGCGGAGTATATCTCAAGCTGCATCTTCCAGGCCCTGAGGGTTACCCGACGGCGGCAAGATTGCCATCGCCGTCTCCCCCGATATCCTCCAGACCCGGTTAGGGAGACGGGCACGTCGACGTTGGCACGCAGTCGCCACGGTAGACTCAACTATACTGTCCAAAGATCGTTTTGGGACGGGCGATCCAGTAGGATTCGTCACCGAAGCTGACCAGGGGCGGTCGATCGGGAAACAGCCTGACGTGGGCGGGATGAGCCCTCGGGATGTGGAGAGAGGTCATTCGATCGCCTATCAGCCCGAGTAAGAGGGCCGGATACAGGAGGAATCCCTCGACGTGGAGCACGAGAGCGAGTTTCCGGCCCACATGAGCCCGGATGATCTCGTTCCAGGCCTCGACATGCCGGGAAACGAGGTTGGCGAAATCGTTCGGGCAGTGTTCAATCCAATCCCGGATCGTCGCGTTCGGGTCACCGGCCGCCTCAAGCCGGCCGAGTTGCTGGAAGCGGCGGCGCGTCAGGTACGACAGGTCGCTCTCGCCGAGTCGGCCGTCCTTGAAGACCGGGACGGTCCGCTCGCTGCCCATCCCAAACGCGATCAGCCGCGCCGTCTCCTGGGGGACGATGAAGTCGTCCGCGTAGATAGCAGTCAGATCCACCCCCGCCAATCTCCGGCCGAGGGCACGGGCGCGACGACAGCCCTCGGGTGTCAGGACCGCGCCGAAGTCCCCGGTGGAGATCCGGGACACCAGTTTGCCGGTCATGTATTCATATTCAAGGTCAGAAGGACGGTTGGTCTTTTCATGCAGGATGAGGAAGACCTCGGTGATCCTTCTCGGGTTGCAAACCAGGTCGGCTTCGCGCGCCATGGGCATCACACCTCGATCGTCCGCCGGAGGTCGTGGAGCCTCTGGATTGGGCAGAAATCCTGCCCGCAGATCGAGCAGTATAGTTTCTTGGCCCTGACGTCGAGGCATCCCTTGTCGTTATGGGAAGCCTCGATCGCCAGGGCCCGGGGCTGGCCGTTGGCGCAGTCGCCGATATGAGCAGCGATGCGGGCCGCAACGACTCCGGCCTCGACGTCCTTGTCCCTCGGCATTCGTAGGTGCTCGGCCGGGGTGATGTAGCAGAGCCAGGTGACTCCGTGCCGGACGGCTTCGGTCGCGCCAATGGCCGAGACGATGTGGTCCCAGCCGGTGAAGGCATCCGTCGGCACGAAACCGAGGATGAAGAACGGGCGGTCGCCTGTCAGCCGGCGTTGCGTCCGGACGAGCTCGCCGATCATTGCGTAGGGGACATGACCTGGCCCTTCGATGACGACTTGGACCCCCTTCCTCTCGGCGGCCCGGGCCAACTCGGCGGACGACTCCAGCTCGGCCATCTGGGCGGCGTCGTTGAAGCGGGTCGCGCCCGAGCGCAGGGCGCTGCCGATGTTCAAGACGACGTCCTTGGCCTTGAGGAGGTCCAACAGGTCGTCAAACCGCTCATAGAAGGGGTTCTCCCGGCCCGTCCGGAGCATGTACTCGGCGGTGAGATAGCCCCCCTTGCTGACGATATTGCGGGGACTCCGCCGCCAGACTTCGAGCGTCTTGCGATTCATCCCGACGTGGATCGCCATGTAAGCGGCGCCGTGGTCGGCCTGGGAAGCGACCACGTCGAGCATCTCGTCGGCATCCAGCTCGACACGGGTGCTCCGCGACCGTTCCATGCCCCGACGGGCGGCCTCGTAGATGGGGACGGTCCCGACGGGCAGGCCCGTCTCGTCGGCCACGGCGGCGATCCCGCGGCCAAAATCTAGTGGGCCCTCGAAGCCGACAGTTGAGAGATCCATCAGCGTGTGCGCCCCGGCCTTCACCGCGATCCGGGCCTTGTGCAGGGCGTCTCCGTAGTCCGGCAGGTCCGCCGAGGTCCCGATATTCGCGTTGACCTTGGTCATCAGGCCGTGGCCAATCCCGGTCCACCGGGATCGATCCCTGTTGCGCAGCAGGACGATCGAGCCGGCCTCCAGTCCGCCGACGATCACCCCCGATGAAACGACCTCCGCGTCGGCAACGACCTCGATCAGGCTGAGTGGCCACCGGAGTGTGGCAGGCCGATCCTTGGCCTCTATTGTGGTCTCGAGCATATTCGCTGCCTTTTTTCCTCTCTGTGGACGCAAGGGCCGAGTCGGGCCAACCTATTGCGTTTCACGATCGGGTTGCATACAGGACAAGGTGTCAGGCCAATAAATCAAGGCTTCGCACTTTGGGTCTGCGCGCAACCCGAGCGCGAACCGCGATAAAGGTCCCCCGGAGCCTCACCTCGGTCTCATCGGGCCATTTATCATCTATGAGAACTTCGGGGACAGGGGCTTGATGCTGCCGGCCAGCATGTAGTCGTACCAGGGGCCCTGCCGCAACTTATCAAGGAGGTCCCTCTGCTTCGTGCCGTCGCGGAGGTCGCGGCTCTTCACCTCGCGGCAATGTTTGGGCGACCAAATCGCCTTCGCGGTGGACCGGAACAACGCCCCGTGGATCGTCTTGAATCCTACCGAGCACGACATCGTCAAGGAGGGTCGTTCTGCATCTGCGTCTCGCCTGACGATCGCATCGATCAATTCGGCGCATTGGTCCAGGGGGATTTCGCTGAGGATCACGTATCCCAGCATTGGCTGAGTCTCATTACCCACCTCCGACTTGGTCAAGTAGTCGAGGCGCATCTCGGACTCTCTCAGGGGGATGGACGCCGGTTTTCCCCGATCCGCGTCGAATGAAAGGTCGTGAATGTCGACGAAGACTTGGACCGCCGCGACGTCGGAGACATTCCGAATCGCCACGCACAGATTCAGTTTTTTGGGTATGATGTTTCCAGTGTTGGGATTGATCCTCTCGAGATCCCATACCAGCCGTGGCGCCATGAACACGACGGGCATCTCGTGGTGGATGCGGGCCAGCTGCTCGCTCTTTCGCTGCTTGACGAGGAAGACGAACGAGATCAAGAGTCCGCCGACGGTGATGAAGCCGAAGGGGGCGCCCGCGGCGCCGCCGAATTTGGTGGTCGCCTCGGCGGCGTCCTTGGCGCCAGGGCCGCTGCGTACGAAGGAATTGACGTGGACTGCCACAAGCACGGGGAACCAAATCATCCCGAGGACGATCGAGGCTATCCCGACGAACTGCAAGACTACGAGGCGCCAGTCATCCGAGTCATCGTGGAGCGTTACCAGCAGCTCGTCGAACTCCGACCGCGCAGACCGTGCATCAGTCTCAGTCGTCGACCGCATGGGACTCCTCCTCGGAGAAGAAACGCGCGTAATCGCGGAGCCGCTCTTTCACGGTCGAGACCGAGCAATTCAGCGTGGCGGCCGTGGTCGTATAGGCCTCATTCGTCCGCTCGCCGCCGCTGATACGCTCGTGCTGGTGGTGAACGTAGTCCGCAAGCAATCTGGCCTTCACCTCGTTGTAATCGACGCCCCCGCCGACATAGCGGTCAAAATCGGGATGCGGGGCCGGGCGGTCCTCGACGCGTACCCCCATCTGGGGCAGGAACCGCTCAGCGTCGCTGCGCGTGATCGTTTTCTGTCTGGACCGCCTGCTGTGCTCGGCCAGGAGATCGACAACGTACTTGAGCTGCCGGACGTTGCCCGGCCAATTGTAACCTTCGAGGGCCTGCCAGGCGGCGAGGCTGATCCGCAGGTCGGTGCCCTTGCCCGTCATGAAGCGTTCGACCAGTAATCGGATGTCACCGCACCGCTCGCGGAGGGGGGGCAGGTGGATGTGAATGCCCGACAGGCGGTGTAGGAAGGCCTTCGAGAATTGCTCCGAGCCGAAGACATCCTGATCGGTCGCGGCGATGAGCCGAACGTCGATGTCATACTCTTTGTTGCACCCGACGGGACGGGCCCTACGCTCCTCGAAGACCCTCAGCAGCAAACCCTGCATCCTCGGCGAGGCAAGCGCCACCTCGTCCAGGAAGAGTGTCTTTCCCTCGGCAGCCCGAAAGATGCCTTTTTTGTCTTCTACGGCACCAGTGAAGCTCCCCTTGACGTGGCCGAAGAGCTCGGAGCGAAGCAGACCCTCCTCTAGGAATTCGCCACAGTTCAGCGAAAAGCACTCATTGAACCCCCGCGGCTTGCCCCGAGGCGAGCAGTAGTGGATCAGCTGCGCGACGATCTCCTTGCCGGTGCCGGTCTCCCCTGTGATCAGCACGGGGACGGGGGGGAATAATTCCGTCTCGCCGAAGGTGAAGCCGCTGAGGGCGGCCTCGCAGACCTGTGCCTTGACCTTCAGCATGCTCGGGTGGTTGCCGACAAGCCCGCGCTGGATTTTGTCGGAGGCTTCCCTGAACTTCAGGTTGCCGGAACCGGGACGGTCGAACTCATATTGGAATCGTGTCAAATCATAGCGTGAGGGGAGTTCGAAGATACTCTCCAACTGTTCGCGGAACAGAATCGGGTCCGTCATCTCCCCCTTCCGCCAATACTCGAACGCGCCATGGGAGATCTCGCTTTTTTCGTCGAAATGGGGCCTCTTCCTCTCGACCTCGGGAGACAGGGACTTTTCGGCTGTCAGGACCACCATCTTCCCGATAGCGGGGTGGCGGGAGAACCTCTCGACCACCCACGAACCCTGCTTGTCCCTAGGTTTTCCTGTGGACCGCCACTCGTCGCCGACCTTCTCCCAATACTCCATAATCTCATCAACGATTGCGAGGTCAATGCGATCGCGGGGAGACAACTCGGCGAACCGGAGGAGGAACTTGTCGACATCCTCGATTGCAATGGGGTCGAGCTTCCATGCCGCGTTGTAAGGATGCTTGAAGACATCCTTTACCATCTCCAAGAAAAAATCTCTCTCATCCGGTTTGTCCTCGAGGATGAGGATCCGAACATGGCGATTCTCGTGGTCTCTCATGAGGACACCACCGGTAGAAGGAATGTGAAGGAGGGCCCGAAATCCGGGATGTTCTCGATGACCGGGTAGAAGACGCCTACCGTCCTCAGGGCTAGGCCTAGGGCGAACAAGCCGTTACCGGAGCCGTTAAATTTCTGCGCTTCGCGCGGCACGGGCTGGCGGAAGAGCTTCTTCTGCAGCGGGCCGGCGATCTCGCGGCCCTCGTTGGCGAAAGTCAACTTCAGGTCCCCATTGTCCTTTACCGCGGCCACGCGGAAACGCTGCCGGCCGGTGTTCTCGCGGAGCCCATTCGCGATATCGTATTCCCAGACCCTCTTCGCGTTTTTGTAGAGACTCTGAACGAGTTGCTCCATGAGGTATCTCGTAATATTAATTTGGAGGTCCTTGGTGTTCTCGGCGATCCCGGAGAGATCGAACTCCGAGTCGGGGCCCAAGTCCTTGAGCTGGACGAGAAGGACCTGGAACCATTCGAACCCATTCCTCTCCCTCTCCAGGGCCATATAGTCGGCGGATTTGGTGAAGGCCGCGATGAGGTCCTTCATGTCTCTGAGCCGGTTCCTCCAGCGCCAGAGGACTTCGTCAAGCTTCTCGATCACGGCCACGTCCGCGGACGGGCAACTGGTAAATCCATCCATAATTTTTTCACTCTCAAATTTGAAGCGATACAGAGATACGAGTTCATTCCCCAGTTGATGGGCTTTGAGCAACTGAAAACCCAGGAGCCGATCGATCTGCAGGCGCATGACTGAGTCCCCGGTGATCCCCACCCATGAGAAGAAAGCCCCCAAGGCGTGATTGAGGCGGTCGATGCCGACTTTGGAGAAGACCGAATTGATCATGCTCCGGTCGCGTGCGAAGTTGGAGAACGTGAAGACGAACCGCTGGATGTACTGGTCCTTAGGATGGCCGAGGATCCAACTCACGTCGGGATCTCGATCTTGCGGGACGTCCCTCCGCTCCCGGATGATTACGGCATCGAGGTCGAACTCATCGAGACTCGTCGCAGTGGATGGCTTGACGAAGTAAGTCACCTGCACAATCTGGACAACACCCTCCTCGAGTGCTCCGGCGTCGACTGAGGCCTGAGCCTCATCAATCGCCGCCTTCAGCGCCAACTCTTCGTCATCGGGCAAGGACTTGGCGCGGACCGACGGCGTGGCAGCCGGGTCCCATCGATACAGGAGAGGACTCGTGTCGTCCTGTCTCGTGTACTCGTCCCCCGGAACAACCTCCACGTCACCTCCCAGGACTGTACTCTTCGTGTAAGGGAGGATCAGGAAAGACGCCGTCAGGAGCTTCACCCCTGCCTTGGCGATCCCCTCGCCGAGGGCAGTGAAGAGCCCGCTCAGCCGCCCCGGGAAGTCGCCCATATTCTCGAAGTCGACCTTCGTCTCGACCTTGCCCATCTCGAATTCGTTGACCCGCATCACAGCCTTGTTAAGCACGTCGAGGATGCTGTCCCATTGCGGGGTCGATTGGTTGACGTTCTCATCCATCGCTCTTGATCCCCCGGATAGTAGATCCTTCGGGCCTGAGCAGACCCTCAATCTGGTACTTCAGCTCGAGGAACTGAGAATCGCGCTTGATCTCCTGCCGACGCGGCCTTGGGAAGGGGACGTTGATAACCTCCTGGACCCTCCCGGGTCGCGGCGATAGAACGCAGATCCGGTCGCACAAGAGCAACGCCTCACCAACGTCGTGGGTAACGAAGACTACTGTATGCGGCTCGTATACATAAAGCCGTGCAAGCGTCTCCTGCAGTTCCTCGCGTGTAAAGGTGTCGAGGGCCCCGAACGGTTCATCCATCAGCAGAATCATCGGCGACGGAGCGAAGGCGCGACCCACGGCTACCCGCTGCCTCATCCCGCCCGAGAGTTGATAGGGCCAAAGGTCGCGCACGTCGTCCAAGTCGAGCAACCCGGTCAGTCGCCGACCGACCTCCTCCCGTTCGGCCGGCGGCACCCCGTGGAGCTTCAGTGGCAGCTCGATGTTCTGCCGGACAGTCAGCCAGGGCAACAGGGAATAGTCCTGGAACACGACGCCGTAGGAGAAGCTCGCGTCGGCTGCGATCTCTACCATCCCGCTCGTCAGCGGGACTAGTCCGGCGATTACGCGCAGTAGCGTCGACTTGCCGCAGCCCGTCGGGCCGACCACGCCGAGGAACTCGGTCCCGATCTCCAGCGTGATCCTCCGCAGCGCTTCGACCGCGCCGTGGCGGCTCTCGTAACAGACGCCGACATCGTTCAGCCGGATCAAGGCTGACCCTCGGCCCGGCGGACTTGGACACTCCATGGGAACCATCGATTGTAGCACCATTCGAACCCCTTGTCTGCGAGGATACCTAAGATCCCGATCAGCACGGCCGCCACGAAGACCCGCTCGACCAGGAGGTAGCGCTGCGACCGCACGATCAGGTAGCCCAGGCCCGACGTCGCCCCCAGGATCTCCGCGAAGATCAGGGTCGACCACGCCAGTCCGAAATTAATCCGCAGGCTGTCCCAGATCTCCGGAAGCGCCGCCGGGACCGTAAAATGCACGAGGTTCTGCCAGGGCGTCACCCCGATGCTGTGGGCGATCTCATCGTATGCCTCCGGGACGCCGGCGACGGCATCGGCCACCATCAGGACCAGTTGGAAGGCCACACCAAGACAGATGATCATTATTTTGCCCCACTCGCCACTCCCGAACCACAGGATCATTAGCGGGATGACGGCGGGCATGGGGATGAACCGGATGAACGAGATCGAGGGCTCGACCATGGCGTTGAAAACTCGGCTCCGCGCCATGAAAATGCCGCAAGGGATGGCGACCAGTGCCGCAAGGAGGAATCCCGCACTGATCCTGAACATTGAGCTGCCAAAGTCCCCCCAGAAGGCCGCGTCGCGGAGCATGGACCAGCCCTCCTCGAGCGTGGCCCTTGGTCGGGGGATGAAGAAACGTTCGACCCGCCCGGTGGCGGTCACCAGCCACCACGCGACGACGACCACCACGGGCACCACCCAGGTGGCGTATCGGCGAAACTTCGCCCCCCGCGCGCGGGACGCCGCGATCGCCCCCGGGCTCCGGACGACGACCGTCCGCATCGGCGCTCGCCGTCGGAACTCGCTTGCTGGGCGAGTGGCACCTCGTTCCATGATATTATCCTTCTCGTCGAGGTTATTTCGCGCCGCAGAGGACCTTGTTCGTATAGACTGCACTCGGGTCGACCGATGACCTCATCGCCCCAGCCTGCTTCCACAGCACCGCCTCATACCGGACGAACTCGGCGAACTCCCCTGGGCCGTCACATCCCAGGAGTTGCCTGGCCTCGTCGCGAGGGATGAATCGCAACCCGCCCAGGATCGCCTCGAATTCCTTGGGCGGTAGTTGGAAGCCTTTAGCCATAATGGGGATTGATTCTTCGCGATGGGACAGAGCATAATCGAGGGATCGATACCATGCACGCACAAATCGTTGGAGCTTATCAGTTGACTGGGGGAGCCGATTCCGGTTTGCTGCGAAGATGCCGATTAGGATGCCCCTAACGCCTTTGCTGGAGACTAGGAGATGTCCCCGGCCGCCCTGCACGGCCGTCGAGAGCCAAGGCTCCCAGGTCACCGCCGCGTCGACCTGACCGGCAGCGAAGAGCTCCCCGGCCTTCCCTGCATCATCTGTGTAAACGGGGGTGATGTCCGAGGAGGTGAGGCCGGCTTTGTCGAGATGATAGAGGAGGAACAGATGGCTCGGCTGACCTTCGGGGAATGCAACCCGCTTGCCCTTGAGGTCAGAAGTCGAATTGATCTCTAGCTTTGCGATGATCCCATCGCCGCCGTTGGAGATGTCTGTGACCCCGACGACTTGCATTGGGATGCCTTCAGCATTGGCCAGGACGACCGACTCGAGCGTGATGCCGATCAGGTCGATCTCACCCGCCACCAAAGCCGCGTGGCGGGCCTGCGTATTCTCCTGAATCCGGCAGTCGACCTCCATACCCTCCTCCTTGAAGAACCCCTTCGCTTTCCCCAAGTATATGGGCCCGTACCCGGGCCAGGTAACAATGTTGATCCGAACGACTTCGGGAGTCACCCCAGGGGTGAACCTGCCTGACTCCCAGAACCAGAAGATCAGCGCCCCCGCAACGATCAGGAGCGAGATCCCGGCGATGGCAGGGATCAAGAATTTTCTGGTCCGATCAGGAGATTCGTCGCTCACCGGCCCCCCCTGTTATTGAAACGCAACGAACCAGCAGTCCTAGCCTTCATGGCATCGAGCTCAATCGCTTTCCGAGGCGAACCTGTCATCATGCCGCTTTACGGGCAGGGCTATACAGCAAACCGTATTCCATTATAAGATTGAAATAAGTACATTTAATATTTTATCTTCCCTTACTTCTTTCTATCCAGTCGGTTGAGGTATGAGCTCCGGCACTTAGTTTGACCTTCAGGTTGTAATGTATGGGGTGCCCGCGCCCTGCCGATCTCGGTCTGCAGGTTGAAATGTTGGCTTCTAGGCTGAAAAAACAACTTCGCTTGAATAACACTATGAGGGGAGGAGATCAAACCGGCTCAGGCTACCGGCCGGTCCCTATGGTTCCGATGCGGACGGCGAGCCGGTGGCTGGCGGAGCAGCGGCTATGGTAGCAGCGAAAAAAGGGGACGTTCTTAATTGTTGCGGCAAAATGCCCAGTCTGCGGAGAGCCGGTTTGCCTGGATCGTTCAACTTACCAGAGATTATAGCAACGTTACCGGGGCCGATTCGAGGATCGCTCGGCAGGGAACAGGGAGAATCGACTTGGGACCCGCTCAATGCCTCCGAGTTGGCCCCCAACTCGGCGAACGGCTTGATCCCAAGCCTGATTGCGTGGGCCGAGTCCCAACCGCCCGGTAACGTTGCTAAAGTCTCACTTACCAAAGCAATTACGAGTGTCCCCTTCGCCTACCCCCAGTTCGAGACAGGCACCCGTGAAATTCCCAGCGCGGCCAAGCCGCAACCGCATGACTGCACCAGTGAACGATGAGCGCCGAAATTTCGGCGCTTCCTACAACTTCCGAGTCCATCAGGCGTTAGCAAATCTGCGCACGCCTCGAAGATTTTGAACGTTAGTAGAACGGAAATTGCCGGCCTCTTCCTGAGCTAGGAAAACAGGGGTTCCGGATGCTTCGAGAACAGTGTGTCACGCGAGACGGACTTGCCACCTCTGGAACCCCCGCAGGTTCACGAATAGCAAGATCACGTGCAAGAGGAGCAGCGGCACACTCTGCGCGAGGGCTCCGAAGACGATGCCGAACGCCGAGGCCAGCATGCAGAGTAGGAATCCGTATCGGTTGCTGTTCCCCAACAGATACAGGCCGGCAAGCCCGCAACCGGCCGAGACCAGATCGAAGCCGAGGTAACGGTCAAGCTGCAGAAGTCCCTGGAGCATAGGTATCACCTCCTCGGGAGTCACGCGACTCCGCATCGGACAAGAGACGGTCGAACGGACAAGCTCGATAATAATCAACGGCCAAAAACGGGGCTAGCCTCGATTTCCACGGTGGGGGTTCCGACTAACACAAATCGACTAATCGCAACTTGTTCAGTTGTTTGCACCTCGGCGTCACCAGGGGACCCAGAATCCCACTTGGGAGTTCCGGAGACACCATACCTAACTCTTGACGCGGGGTTGTGGCCGGGTTAGTTTCCCACCATGGCTTGATTGGCACGTGTGATAGCTCCTGGCATGCCCCACCATGTCACCCAGCGGGGAAATCCCAGACAAGAGACATTCTTCGGTGAGGAAGACTACCAGCACTACCTCGAGCTCATGGCGCAATTCTGCCGCGC
>Ga0116224_10002361_pt1 | contig 11130 bp, 9 predicted proteins | sample Sb_taG_9_FD_89699 | JGI IMG/M metagenome (GOLD analysis project Ga0116224, IMG submission 89699) | Peat soil microbial communities from Weissenstadt, Germany - Sb_50d_b_LC metaG | ecosystem: Environmental > Terrestrial > Soil > Wetlands > Peat | place: Germany: Weissenstadt | collected 2010-09-21
CGCGCTCGGCGTCACGGCGCTGGCCGGCTACGACCCGGGCGCGTCGGTGCCCGAGGTCGACGGTCTGCGGCGCGTCGGATCGCTGGAGGATGGGTTGGCGTGGGGGCCCGACGTCGTGTTCGTCGCCACTCCCACCCATCTGCACATGCAGGCGGCCACGGCGGCCGCGAACCTCGGATGCCACCTGTTTATCGAGAAGCCGCTCGCGGCTACCGCCGAGGGGACTGAAAGCCTGCGGGCGGTCGTCGAGCGCGGCGGGCTGATCAGGATGGGCGGCTGCAACATGCGCTTTCACCCGGGTCCGGCCGAGATCAAGCGCCTGATCGACGACGGGGCCGTCGGCACCGTGATCGCCGCGCGGATTCAGACCGGGTCGTACCTGCCCGGGTGGCGGCCGTGGATGGATTATCGGTCGAGCTACAGCGCGCACGCCGAGCAGGGCGGAGGCGCCATCCTCGACTGCATCCATGAGCTCGATCTGGCGCGCTGGTACTTCGGGCCAGGACGCGTCCTCGGCGCGGCGGTGGTGCCCGCGCGCACGCTCGGGCTGGAGATCGAGGGGGTCGCCGAGATTCTGATCCGTCACGACTCTGGGGTGCTGTCGAGCGTGCATCTGAACGTCGTCCAACGCGACTACCGGAGGGGATGCCAGGTGATCGGCGAGCGGGGGACACTGTACTGGGACTATGAACACCCGGTGGTGACGCTGTCCCGAGGGGACGCGTCGGTGACGACGCACGCGCTGCCGGCGGGCTGGGCGCCGAACCAGGCGTACGTGGATGAAGTCGCCGGGTTTCTCCGGTGCGTGCGGACGCTCGCGCCGACCGTGAATCCGATCGAGGACGCGCTGGCGACGCTGTCGCTGGCGCTGACCGCCCAAGCGATGGCCGGGTCGGTGGCGTAGCCGATGCGGCCGCTGTGCGTCGTGCCGGCACGCCGGGGTTCGAAGCGGCTTCCGCTGAAAAACATTCGCCCGCTGGCAGGCAAGCCGATGCTCGCCTACTCGATCGACGCCGCCGCGGCCAGCCACGTGTTTGACCGGGTGGTCGTCTCGACGGAGGACGAGGAGATCGCGCGCATCGCGCGCGACTGCGGCGCGGACGTGCACATTCGTGCCGCGGCGCTCGCGGACGATCTGGTCTCTTCGACCGACGTGTGCATCGACGTCTTTGAGGCACGGCGGGCGGCCGGGGACCGCTACGACGCGGTGGTCTGTCTCCAGCCGTCGTCGCCCCTGCGAAGCGCAGGGGACGTGCGGGGCTCGTGGGAGCGATTTGTGGAGTCCGGCGCCGATTTCCTCGTGTCGGTGACACCGGTCGACCCGCACTATTTTCACTGGGCGCTGCGCGAAGATGGGGGCTGGTTCCGGATGTACTTCGGGGACGCGTTCATGCTGGAGCGGCCGCTCCTCCCGCCGGTCCAGCGGCCGAACGGATCGATCAAGATCGGCCGCGCCGCCCCGCTGTGCGAGCGCCGGAACTTCTTCGGCGAACGCCTCGCCGTGTACGAGACGCCTGAGGAGCGCAGCGTGCACGTGGCGACGCAGTTTGACTTCGACCTGGCGGCGTTTCTGATGAGCCGCACGGCGTGAGCGCCGGTCGTGTTCGTGACCGATCCTGAGCGGTAGGGAGGTGGGCGTCGTGTCGCGCCCGATCGACAACTTCACTCAAAGCTACGAGATGAATGAGAAGCTCCACCGGCTCATTCCGGGTGGCAGCCACACGTACAGCAAGGGCGAGGACCAGTTTCCGTGGCGCGGCCCCAAGGTGATGGCGCGCGCCCTGGGCGCGTACACCTGGGACGTCGACGGCAACCGGTATATCGACTGGGGGATGGGCAACCGCGTCATCATCCTCGGGCACAGCTATCCCGCCGTGAACGAGGCGGTGAAACGCCAGATCGACCTCGGGACCAACTTCACCCGGCCGGGCATTCTTGAGTACGAGCTGGCGGAGTACCTCGTGGACCTGCTGCCGGTTGCCGAGATGGTGAAGTTCGGCAAGAACGGGTCGGACGTCACGACCGCGGCGGTCAAGCTCGCCCGGGCCTACACGGGGCGAAAATACATCGCCCAGTGCGCGGATCATCCGTTCTACAGCATCCACGACTGGTTCATCGGGACGACCACCATGAACGCCGGGGTCCCGGAAGAGGTGTCGCGACTGACGTTGCCGTTCCGGTACAACGACCTGGGGAGCCTCCGCGCGCTGTTTGACCAATACCCCGGCCAGATCGCCGCCATCATTCTCGAGCCCGTCAAGAACGACGCGCCACAGCACAACTTTCTGCAGGAGCTTCGCGCGCTCGCCACTCGAGAGGGCACGGTGCTCATCTTCGACGAGATGATCAGCGGGATGAAGTTCGACATTCGGGGCGCCCACCATCTGTGGGGCGTCTATCCGGATTTGGCGACCTACGGAAAGGCGATCTCCAACGGCTATTCGTTCTCGCTGCTGGCAGGGAAGCGTGACATCATGGAAGCGGGCGGACTGCGGCACAACAAGGAGCGGGTGTTTCTCCTGTCGCAGACGCACGGATCCGAAACGACCGGCCTCGCGGCGTGCCGCGCCACCCTGGAGGAGTGCCAGCGGGTGGACATCAGCGCACACGTATGGGGTTTCGGGAAGCGGCTCGTCGAGGGGATTCGCAGCGCGGCGGAGCGTGAGCGGGTCTCGCCCTACGTGCAGATCATCGGGTTCGACTGCAATCCCCAGATCATCTGCACTCGAGGCGACGGCCGCGGTTGGCCGGCGTTGAGCGCGTCGTTTCACGAGGAGGTCATTTCCCACGGGGTGCTGATCCCGTGGACGACGATCACCTACTCGCACGGAGATGAGGAGCTCGACCGCACGCTCGATGCAATCGTCGCCGGGATGCGCAAGGTCCGGCGGGCGATCGAGACTGAGACCGTGGACGAGTCATTCGAGGGGGAGGCGCCCAAGCCGGTGTTCCGACCCTTCAACCGGTGCCAGCAGGCCCGCTGTGGGCGGCTGCACCCGGACGCGGCCCAGCTCGACTGCTGTCGTGCCTGAGGGAGCACCCGCGCGCGTGGGTGCGGTCGTCCAGGCGCGCATGCGCTCGACGCGGCTGCCCGGGAAGGTGCTGCTGGAGGCGGCCGGCAAGTCGATGCTCGACCATCTGATGGAGCGGCTCGCGTACGCGACGTCGTTGACGGCGGCGCTCGTCGCGACGTCAGAGGAGCCGGTGGACGACCCCATCGCCGCGCTGTGCGACGCGCGGGGCATCCCGGTGTTTCGCGGAAGCGAGCTCGACGTGCTCGACCGCTATCACCGGGCGGCAGCGCAGTTTCGGCTCGACGTGGTCGTGCGCATTACCGCCGACTGCCCGTTGGCCGACCCGCGGCTCATCGACCGAATGGTCAGGTTTTTTCTGGCGCACCCTTCGCAGTACGACCTCGTCACGAATCGCCACCCGCTGACGTTTCCCGACGGGCTCGATTGTGACGTGATGTCTGCGGAGGGCCTCGCAGAGGCGTGGCGGCACGCCACGACCCCGCCGCAGCGGGAGCATACGATCCCGTACTTCTGGGAGGCCGGCCTGCGCGTCTACAACGTAGAAGACCCCGCACGCGGGTTCTGGCGGTACCGCTGGACGCTCGACTACTGGGAGGACTATCTGCTGCTTCGGCGGATCTTCGAGGCGCTGTACCAGCCGGGGCGTCTCGTGACGACCGACGAGATCATCGCGTTTCTCGAGGCGCATCCGGATGTCGCCGCGCTCAACGCCCAGTATTTGCCCGCGCATGACTGACGTCGTCGGCGGCCCGACTGTCCCCAGGGGCATCGCAGCACCTCGACGAAGCGTCCGTGGGCGGCGTCGTAGTGTGCTCGCCTCGATGCGAATCCGGAGAGGGAGACGTGATGGGCGGACGATCGCGGTCGGTGCGGGTCCCCAAACATCGCCGATGGCGCGCGCCGTGCGGGCGGCCGATTCCGCGCCCCTCCGAGCGGCTCGGTGCGGGAGGCTAGCATGATTCCACCGGTCCGGATCAGCGACCGGACGATCGGCGATGGAGCCCCCTGTTTCCTCATCGCGGAGGCCGGGAGCAATCACAACGGGCTCGAGCCTCAGGCGATTCGGTTGATCGACGTCGCCGCCACCGCAGGGGTCGACGCGGTCAAGTTCCAGGTGTTCCGCGCGGAGCGCCTGTATCCGAAGCACGCCGGCATGAGCGATTATCTCAAGGTCGGACGCTCGATCTACGATATCATCGCCGAGATGGAGATGCCGTATGCGTGGGTGCCCGCGCTCGCGGCCCGCTGCCGCGAGCACGGCATGCTGTTCATGGCGTCGGTCTTTGACGAGGAATCGGCCGACCGGTTGGCACCGTTTGTGGATGCGTTCAAGATCGCGTCGTATGAGCTGACGCACGTGCCGTTGATCCGATACCTGCTGCGCGCGGGCAAGCCGGTGATCGTCTCGACCGGTGCCGCCACGCTGGAGGAGGTCGCCGAGACCGTCGATGCCGTGCGGTCGGCGCGGCACCACGGGCTGATCTTGATGCAGTGCACCGCCGCGTATCCGGCGCCGCTCGAGTCACTGAACGTGCGCACCATTCCCGCGATGAAGGCGGCGTTCGACGTTCCCGTCGGGCTCTCGGATCATTCTCGCGAGCCGCTGGTGGGGCCGCTTGCCGCCGTGGCGGTGGGTGCGAACCTTATCGAGAAGCACTTTACGCTCAGCAACGAGCTGCCTGGGGTCGACCACCGATTCGCTGTCGAGCCCGCGGAGCTGCGTCTGATGGTCCAGAAGATCCGCGAGACGGAGCGCGCGCTCGGCGACGGCCGGAAGGTCGTGCACCCGGTCGAGGAGGAACTCCGGCTGTTCGCCCGGCGGAGCATTTCGCCGTGCGCGAGATCGCGCGCGGCGACGCGCTGACCCGCGACAACATCGCGGTCCTGCGCTGCGGAAAGCTTCCGGCGGGACTGCCGCCAAAACAGTTTGACGAGATCCTCGGGAGGCGCGCACGGCGGGATATTCCGCAGGAGCGGGCGATCACATCGGACGACTATGACTGAACGGCCGGACGCGACGCGCGGTCCGGTCGCGGTCCGGCCCGCGACGCTCGCGGACGTCAGGCGGGTATGGGAGTGGCGGAACGACCCCGAGGCGCGTGGCGCGTCGTTCACGACGCGCGAGATCCCTTTCGAAGAGCATCGCGACTGGTTCGCGCGCGCCGTGGCCGACCCGCGGCGTCGGATGTTCGTGATCCTGGCTCATGGCCGGGCCGTCGGCTACGTGCGGTTCACGCTCGACGACGACCGCGCCGAGATCAGCGTGGGCGTCGATGCGCTGGAGCGTGGGCGCGGCTACGGCACCGTGGCGATTGGCATCGCCTCGGACCTGGTGCTGACGGGACCCGTGCGGCGCGTCGTCGCGCACGTGAAGACCGACAACCCCAGATCTCGGGCGACGTTCGAACGGGCCGGGTTCGTGCTGGACGGCACCGCGCAGATCGCCGGCGTCGACGCCTGGGTGCTCGTGTATCGCCGGCGCCGGGATTCCGACTGGGGCCGCGCGGACGCGGCGCCGAGGGCATCGCGCGCGGTCCTGTTTCGCGTCGACGCGACCGCGACGAGCGGGTTGGGGCATCTGCAGCGGTGTCTCTCGCTCGCGCTGGCGCTGCGGGGCGACGGCATCGCCTCGACGTTCCTCGCCGACAGCCATCCGGAGGCGAAGCGCAGGATTGCCGCCCTTGGGTTTGACTTCGCACCGCTGGAGCAGGCGCGGCCCGGCAGTCCCGACGACGTCGCCCGCACGCTCGACAGCGCGGTGCACGTTGGAGCCACCCACATCCTCGTGGACTCGTATCACGTCGATACGGAGTACCTGGCGCGTTTGCGGGACGGCGGCGGTGTCGTCGCGGCGATCGACGACCTCGCGGCGTACCCGTTTCCGTGCCAACTCGTCGTCAACGGTGGCGCGCACGCCGAGACGCTGCCGTATCGATCCCTGGGCGACGCCCGGTTCCTCCTTGGGCCCCGGTACGTCATGCTCCGGCCGGAGTTTCGGAACGTGCCTGTCCGCGCGCCGCGGCCAGAGATGCAGAACGTGCTGATCGCGGTCGGCGGCGCGGACCCGCGTGGGCTGCTCTCGATTCTGCTCGAGGCGGCGGGTCTGCTCCCGGAACAGTGCGTGGTGACGGCGATCACCGCGCCAATGTTCGCCCATCCGGAGGTCGTCGACGCCGCCGCAGCGCGCTGCGCCAGGCCGGTCCGACTGGTGCGGGATCCCCCCTCGGTACGCGAGCTCATGGTGGAAGCTGACCTCGCGCTCTCTGCGGGCGGGCAGACGATGTACGAGCTTGCCGCGGCGGGAACTCCGACGGTCGCCGTCGCCGCGGCTGACAATCAGATCGCGAGCGTGCGCGCAATGGCGGACGCAGGAGTGGTCCGCGCGGTGAGCGGCGCCGACGACGCGTCGCTTCGCGCCCAGGTTGGCGACGTTCTTGTCGAGCTGCTGCCGCGGCCGGACCTCCGTGCCGCGATGGCGGCCGCCGGGCGCAGACTGGTCGACGGCTGCGGGGCCGAGCGCGTCGCCGAGGTGCTGATCTCCCTGCGCCCGTCCGCGAAGAGGGCGGGCGCTCCGTGACGGGTTCGACCGGCCTGTCGGGTGCGCCCAACGGCGTAGTCGGCGACATCCTGCCGCACGGGCGCATCGGCGCATCCGATGCCCGCCGGCGCGGTGATCTCCCGCGGGACGCCGTCTACGCGGTGTGCGTGCGCGCCGACGATGTCCGACGCGTGTTGTCGGAACCGTCGCTGCAGCATCGGGTAAACATCCTCGTGGCCGTGACCCCCGAGGCTGCCTATCAGTGTGTTCGGGACGGACATCCCTACGTCGTGCTGGAGGAGTTTTTCGACGAAGCGGTGTTTCGCCGACTCATCGAGCCGGTGCTCGCGCTGCAGATGAGCTGGCTGGACTCGGTGGACGCGCTGCTGGCCGAGTCCGTACCGGTGTTTGGCGAGGCCGGGTTCAAGCCCGCACGCATGCACGGATTCTTCCTCAAGATTCTCAGCGACGAAATGCTGATGTGTGCCTACGCGTTGGTCCACTTCTTTGTGGGCGCGCAACCTCGCGAGGTCGTGTACATCGAGGACGTCTCGACCGACCGCTTTGGGCCGGAGCTGTTCTTCGATCATCGCTCGGTGCACGCGGCGATTCTTCCGGCGTGCGCGGGCGCCTACGGGATTCCGCTCACCCGCCTGCCGGCTGAGCCGGCGCAACGGGGCTCGGCGTCCGGGACCGGGCTGCGCCAGCGGGGCGTTCGCATGCTGTCGTCTCGGCAGAAGGCGGGCCTCCGCATCGTCCGGTCCCTCGGGCCGGCCGGTCTGCTGCGTCGCCTGACCCGTGCCAAGACCGCCTCTTTACTCGTGTTCAAGCAGGGCTTCGACGTGTCCCTCGTGGCGCGGTTTGCGCTGCGGCAGGGATGGCAGTGCCGAGAATTCGCAGAGGTGGTCTCAGCGCAGCGGGCGGACGAACCGGCACCCCCCGAGCTGTCGGCGTCGTTGTCCGGATGCTGGGAGCGGGTCGCGTCCGAACCGGCGATTCGCCGTCCCTTTCAGTGGGTCGGGGTGGACCTGTGGCCGGTGGCCGAGCCCCGCCTCCGGCACTGGTGTCAGCACGTCATTCCCATCGGATGGAACGCGTTCACGGGTGCGCACGCCGGCCTTCGCACGCGCCGGCCGGTCGCGCTGTTGGTGGCCTCGCCCTACAGCCCGGTGGATCACGGCGTGCTGCACGCCGGCCGCGTGCTCGGCGTGCCGATCGTCACGTACCAGCACGGGGGGTTTGAAGGCAGCTGTGCGTTCGCGCTGCACGAGATGACTGATCTGCGGGCCTCCGATCACCGATTCGTGTACGGCCCCGGTGTCGAGGCGTATTATCAACACCCCGGGTTTCGGTATCCCGGCGCACGCGCGCAGGTGCGGAGCGTGGGGTCCGCGCGGCTCGACCGTCTTCGCGTTGGGCCCTCCGCGCCACGGGTCGCGGCGCTTCGGCGGCGCCTGGGCGTGGCCGCGGGACAGCCCGCGGTGGTCTATGTGCCGACGATGTATATGCGGTATCGGCGGTATCTCGGATGTGGAGACAACGGGAACGTGCCGTATTTTCAGCTGCAGGCGCGGATGGTCGAGCTCATGCGCGAGTTTCCCGAGGTCCGCTTCATCTATAAGGCGTTCCCCATGCTCGAGCCCGATCCGATCATCCGGTTGATCGCCGATCGGTGCCCGAACTGTACGGTCGTGACCCGCGTCCCGCTGCCGGAACTGCTGTGGGCGTCCGACCTTCACGTCATCGATATGCCCTCGACAGGATTGCTGGAGGCGCTGCTGACGCCCAAGCCCATCGTCATTCTGGCCGACCGGCGTCACAACGGTCTGCTGCCCGAGGCCCGGGAGCTGCTGCGTAAGCGGGCCGACGTGACGACGGATCCCGACGCCTTTTGCGCTCGGGTGCGGGCGCGGTTGCAGTCGAAGGAGTTTGCCGAGGTTGCGACTCCCAATCAGGAGTTTCTGCTCGCCTACGGGTTGTTTCGGGACGACGGGGCAAGCGCGGCGCGGGCGCTCGCTGCGCTCGAACAGCTCGGCCGCGCCACCCGATCACGGGTTGAGGGCGGTGGTCCCTAGGGGTGTGCGGGGCCGCGGCCGTCGCTTAGAGGCGCTGTTTCGATGGGCGGAGAATATGCTGTCGGTTGGTGAGCGCTGCGGGCGAGGGGGCTATCCGATTGCAGGTCGTGATTCTGGCGGGCGGATACGGCACTCGGTTGAGCGAGGAAACGACCGTGCTGCCGAAGCCGATGGTGGAGATCGGCCACAAGCCGATGCTGTGGCACATCATGAACCTCTACGCCTTCCACGGGTTTCGCGAGTTTGTCGTGGCGCTCGGCTACAAAGGTGAGGTCATCAAGCACTACTTCCTCAACTACTACCACGATCAGAGTGACCTTCAGATCGACCTGAAGACTGGCAGCGTCCGCGCGATCCGCAGCACGCCCAGCGACTGGACCGTTCGGTTGGTCGACACGGGTCTGCACGTGCAGACCGGCGGACGGCTCGCCCGGCTCCGAGACGTGGTGGGCGGCGAGACGTTCATGCTCACGTACGGAGACGGCGTCAGCGACGTCGACATCGGACGGCTGCTGGCGTTTCACCGGGCGCACAAGAAGATCGCCACGGTGACGTCGGTGCGCCCCGTCGCGCGGTTCGGGGAAATCGTGCTGGACGGCACGCGGGTCGCGAGCTTCAAAGAGAAGCCGCAGGTCGGCGAGGGCGCGATCAACGGCGGCTTTTTCGTCTTTGACCCGCGCGTGTTCGACTACCTGCATGGGGATGATACCGTGCTTGAGGGGACGCCCCTTGAGACGTTGGCCCGGGAGGGGCAGTTGATGGCGTTCCAGCACGACGGGTTCTGGCAGTGCATGGATACGATGCGGGACAAGCAGGTGCTGGAGAAGCTGTGGGCCACGGGCAACGCGCCGTGGGCACGGGCGGCGTCGGGATCGGCCACGCTGCCGCGACGCTGAGCATGGGGCCGGTCGCGGCCGCGACCACGTTCGGCGGCGCATACCGCGGCCAGACAGTCCTGATCACCGGACACACGGGCTTCAAGGGCTCGTGGCTGGCGACGTGGTTGCTCGAGTTGGGGGCCCGCGTCGTCGGCTACTCCGCGTATCAGCCGTCCGTCCCCAGTCACTTTGACGCGTGCGGGCTCGCGAGCCGGGTTGTCGACGTGACCGGAGATATCCGCGACCTGAAGCACCTCCGCGCGGTGTTCGCGGAGCACCGCCCCGAGGTCGTGTTCCATCTCGCGGCCCAACCGCTCGTGCGGCGGTCGCTCGAGGATCCCATAACGACGTTTGAGACGAACGTCGGGGGGACCGTGAACATGTTGGAATGTCTCCGGGAGTCCGACGCGGTCGCGGCGGCGGTCATCGTCACGAGCGACAAGTGCTATGAGAACATGGGATGGCCCTGGGGATATCGCGAGACCGATCGGCTCGGAGGCCAGAGTCCGTACAGTGCGTCCAAGGCGTGCGCAGAATTGGCCTGTCACGCCTACGCCCGGTCGCTGCTCGCGGGCCGGCGTGTGCGGTTGGCCACCGCCCGTGCGGGCAACGTGCTCGGCGGCGGCGATTGGGCGCAGGATCGCATCGTCCCCGACTGCGTGCGCGCATGGTCGGGCGGACGGGTCGCGCGGATTCGCAGCCCGCGCGCCACTCGGCCGTGGCAACATGTGCTCGAACCGTTGAGCGGTTACCTGTGGCTCGGGGCGACGCTGCTTGCGTCGCCGAGTTTTCACGGTGAGGCGTTCAATTTTGGGCCTCCGGCCAGCGCGTCCGTGTCCGAACTGATCGACACGATCAGCCGTCAGTGGGAGGGCGCCGCCTGGGAAATCGATTCCGCGGCGGTCAACGTTGGCGAAGACGTCCTCCTGCAACTCGCCTGCGACAAGGCGCTTCACATGCTCGGGTGGCGGACGGTGCTGACGCTCGAGGAGATCGCACGGTTTACCGTGGAGTGGTACCGGACGTACTATGCCAGGCCGCACGAGGTGTTTGAGGTGTCGCGCGCCCAGATCGCGCGCTACACCGCCGATTGCGCGGCGCGCCGCCTTCCGTGGGCCGGGGCGGGAGACGCCGCGTGATTCACGACGTCGTGGTCCAACCACTCACGCAGATCGCCGACGCCCGCGGCAAAATCATGCACATGCTTCGGTCGGATTCCCCGCTGTTCCGGGGGTTCGGCGAGGTGTATTTTTCGCTGACGAACCCGGGCGCCGTGAAAGCATGGCGGCGGCACCGCCGGATCGTGCAGCAGCTAACGGTGCCGATCGGCACGGTGCGATTCTGCCTTCACGACACGCGGGCCGATTCGGCCACGCGAGGGGTGACCCAGGTGCTGGAGGTGGGCGAAGCCGCGTATCTGCTGATCCAGATCCCGCCCGGCATCTGGTACGGCTTCCAGGCGCTCGGAGACCGGCACGCCCTCGTAGCGAACTGCACAGACCTACCATACGATGCGGGCGAGGTGGAACGCCTCGACCCGTTTGACGCGACGATGCCCGCCCCGTGGTCTCCGGGGTAGGCGTGCGCGCGCTGCCCCGCCGTTC
>Ga0116224_10002365_pt1 | contig 11112 bp, 8 predicted proteins | sample Sb_taG_9_FD_89699 | JGI IMG/M metagenome (GOLD analysis project Ga0116224, IMG submission 89699) | Peat soil microbial communities from Weissenstadt, Germany - Sb_50d_b_LC metaG | ecosystem: Environmental > Terrestrial > Soil > Wetlands > Peat | place: Germany: Weissenstadt | collected 2010-09-21
AGAAACTCGGCGACGCCGCTTGAATCTTTGCCGATGCTCGCACAGCTGCCGCCGTTGGCTTCGGGTGTTTCGTGGTAGACCGAGGTTCCATCGAGCATCGCGGTGACCCGATAGACGCCGGGGCCACTCGGGTCTTCTGCGCTGAACGTCAAGTCCGCCGTCCCGCTCGCGCCCGCTTCCAGCAGCGACCCTGAGAAATCCTTCCCCGTGGGTGTCGATTCGTTGGTCAGCTCGACGTCCGCAGCGTACACGCTGACCTCGGCGTTGATACTCCCGCTCCCGTACGCCGCGCAGGCCGTTTCCCCTGGGTTCACCCCAACGCACATCGCTCTGGCGAACAGTTGGGTACCTCCCGGATGGGAAATTTCCACCGTCCCAGTGAACCCCGTGCTCCCGCACGGTTCGTTGTACTGGCAGTTCACGAGCACATCAGCCGCGTTGGTAAAACTGTCTTCCGGGGTCGCCACATATGCCTGCCCGTGCGGAGCGCTCAACGACACCCTGAGCGAGCCGCCTGCGATCTTCGAACCGACCGGCGCCGTGTAGACCCACAGCGGGCCTTTGTAGGCCGTTTCGGATTCAGCCGCGCTGTCGAACGCCGTCAACGCACCATTCGAAGGGCATGCGTTGGTCGCTCCGGTGTCAGCCTTCAAGCCACCTATTAGGGGGACCTGCCAGCTTGCCGCTTCCACGGGAGCCGGCTGTCCGTTCGGCTGGGTGCACGAGACCTGCGTCCACTCCCCCGCGAGCGCCGACGATACCGGCGTCAGCCAGAAGCCTCCGAGCAGCGATACCGCGACCACCAGCCAGTTGCGCACTTCTCACCTCGCTTGCAAGAGCTTTCCCTGACTCTTATACCGACGATCTGACTCCGAGGGGACGCTCACGGCGCGATAGCCCGATGTGGTCGAGGACCGCCTCCAGCATCGGCGGTTCGTCTGCGCGGCCGCGCTGCGGCAGGACGATCAGGCCCGAGTGCAGCCCGGCACGCATGGTCAGAGCGCGGAAATCGCGGTCGTTGTTGGTGACAAGCATCCACTCCTCTTGGGAGATCACCGCGTAGAGCACCGGGTCCTTGGCGCGCAGCAGGCCGCGGTACTCGTTGCAGGTCGCCTCACAACGCCGCTGGGCGACACCGACGAGCGCGGGCGTGAGACACTCGTCGATCCACAGCTTCACGCGGCTGGCACGTGGGGGCGCAGCTCACTCACCGGGGTGCGCTTGCCGGTAGCCCACGGACGCGCTGGGCGGCCCTGGCGCGGGTTGGCCTTCGCCCACAGCGGAGCCAGCTCGAAGGACTCCTCAGGGAGATGCGCGTAGTCCTCGCGCAGGACCTCCCGCGTCTCGCCGAGCTCGATCAGCCGAGCGATGCTGCGGACCGGCACGCGCGTTTCTGTGATCACCGGCTCGCCGCCGCACACTTCCGGGTTGACTTCGACCAGCCGCTCGCGCAACTGCACGTAGCGCTCGGCGAGCCTGACGGCCTCCGTGACCTCCGGGCCCATGCGCACGATCAGCGCGCCGTCGAGCGCAAGCTCCGCGTTCACCTCGGGACCGCCGCGAGCCCACGCGACGATGCGCCGCTTCACGGCAACCGGCAACACGACCCGCGTCTGGGCAAGCAGGGCCAGCGCCCCGACATCCTCCGGCGCAAGCAGCATCCGGCCCTTGCGCCGTTTTGTCAGCAGCACCTTCTGCTCGATCGCCTTGTTGACCGTGCCCAGCGTCGTGCCGCTCAGCTCAGCGGCCTCCCGGCGCGTGATCAGCGGCATGGCTCCTGATAACTCGTTGCTCACGAGGAAGAACTTTAGCACGAATGGCAATGCCCGCGCCACCGCTCCCGCGAACGCATCAGCACTGGCGATGTGCAGATAGGACAGTTCGTGGTAGGATGATCGGCGATGAAGACGCTTCACCTCGACCCATCGACGCGGGAACGCGCCGCGCTTGTCAGCGAGGAGATCGACAGGATGCTTGCAGAGGGCAAGAGCATCGCCGTCACGCTCGCCGAGGAGCAGGAGATCCTCTCCCCCCAGCAGGCGGCCGACCGCCTCGGCTTCTCCCGCCAGCACGTCGTGCGGCTCATCGGATACGGCTCTCTCGAGGCCCAGCAGCTCCCCGGATCGACCCACTGGAAGATCCCGCTCTCATCGGTGCTTGCGTTCGAGGCCAAACGCGAGCGGGCCCGCGAGATCGCGGACGACTGGTCGCGTGAACTCGACGCGCTCGGCGCCCCGGCCGAGTGAGCGACAGCCACCTGCCTCGCGCGGTTCTCGACGCCGACATCATCTTGGCCGTAGATCAAAAGCCTGAGCGGCAACACATATGACGGCCCTCAGCGCTCCCGAACCTGCACGGTGTTGGAGACCCCGGTGAGGAACGGGAAATCCGCTTCGCGTTCGCAGACGACGCGAAACTGGTAGCGGACGGGGCCGGGGAACGTGAAGCGGTGGGTCGCCCGGAAGCGTCCGTGGGCGTTGACGGTGGCGTTGTGGAATTCAAGCCACTGCCCGCCGATCGTGCGCGCCTCGAACAGGACCTTCTTGCCGCCCGGGGGAATGGAGCCGGCGAGCGTGCCGCGTAGGACGATCGTGTGGCCGACGCTGGTCACACGCGGCGAGACCGTCAGATGGATGCTGGCGGGGACCCGCAGCGTGAGCGTCTGCGTGGCAACCGGCTGTGGGTCGCCGATGTGGCTGCGGTAGGCGAGCTCGATGGTCGTGGACGAGATGCTGCGGGGAACGCCGATCGTGAAGCCGCCCTGCGCGTTCGTGCGTGGATCTGTCAGCGATGAAGTCACGGCCCCGAGCGAGGCGGGCTTCTGGCTGGCTTCGATAAGCGCCCCGACGATCGGGACGCCGGCTGCATTCGTCAACTTTCCGGCGATCTCGTGGGGGCGTCCGTAGGAGCTCGTCAGGCGACTCGTGGACTTACTACTGTTCCAGTGCGCCGTCAGGACCGCGCTTTCAGAGGCAGGTGTGCCGTTGGCCGGCCCGCGAACCGGTGCCGGCGGGAGTGGCGTCTCTGTGGATACGGGATGATTCGCGGTAATCAGCGTGCCCGAGTAGACCGTCGCTACGTCTCCGGCGGCGTCTTCGACTTCCACAGTGAGAGTGTGCGTACCGTCGGCGAGGATGGCTGTGTGGATTTCCGCGTGAACCGCCGTTTCGTTCGGGCATGGCTGAAAGGCGTCGAATACGCGGACACCCGCGGTTGTGCCGGTCGGGACACATTTCCCTCCATTGTCGTCTGGCGTTTCTGCCCACACCTGATTGCCATCGACCTTCACCCGTACCTGATAGACGCCGGGACCGGGATCGGTGGCGGTGAAGCTCAAGGTGCCGGGACCGCTAACGGTTTCGCCTGTAAGGCTGCCGGTGAATCCTGAGCCTTTCGGTGTCGCTTTGGTGGCGAGGATGATTTCCGCACTGGAGATGTCCGCTTCGGCAGAGTAAGCGTAGTCGCCTTCGTGTTCCCACTTGCTCTCGTCGGGCGCGTGGCAGACATATGGAGGTTCGGTGGTGGCGACACAGCCGGCCCGAACGTACACTTCGCTCGCGCCCGCCGGAACCGAAACTTCGCCTTCGTAGTGTTCGCAGCTCGGGTATTCGCAAAGCTTGCTCACCGCTCGTTCGGCGACGATCGAAACGACGGAGGAAAAGCCATTGCGTGTCCTCAGTGTGGCGTCGAGCTCACCACCCGCGATGCTCGAGCCGGCCGGTGGCTTGTAGATCCACCCCTGTCCCGCGAAATCTTGGTCGCCGCTGTAGGGCGTGGCGTAGACCGTGAGCCCGCCGCCCTCGGCGACTTTTTCGCAATACGCGTGCGGCGGTTCGGAGTAGCCGTAGTACGCCTTCGCTTCCCAGCCTTCCGGCGGGATGTATTCCGTGCCGTAGGAGCACGAGCGCTGCACCCACTCACCCGCGCTCGCGGCGGGAGCCAGGCTGAGCATGAGAATCGCGCTCCCCAATGCTGGGCATACGGCCACCAGCGCTAGCAAGGGGCCGCGTCGGTTACGAGCTGCGGTCTTGTTGGCGCTCACCGTTCTTCCGCCTCAGTGCTCGTGCACGGCGACGACGTTCGAGGCGCCGTCGAGGAACGGGAAGTCGGCCTCATACGGGGAGACCACGCGGAAGCGATAGGTCACGGGCCCGGGGAACTTGAAGCGGTAGCTCGCGCGGTAGCGGCCCTTCGCGGTGGTACTGATCGTGCGGAATTCGACCCATTCCCTTCCCGAGCTCGCCTCGAGCACGAGCTGCTTGCCGCCTGGGGGAATGGGTGTGCCATGCAGCACGCCGCTGAAGAAGATCTGTCGCCCAACGCTCGCGGTGTGGGGGGCAATGTCCAAAGTGAGCCCGGCGTGCACTCGTAACGTGAGGCTCGCCGTGGCGGCGGAAACCGTGTCGTTGAGGTGGCTGCGGTAGGCGAAGCGCAACACGCACGACGAGGCATCCGGGGGCAGCGTCAGCGACCATTCGCCGTTCGGCCCGGTGTGCACTCCCGCGTCGCTGAGGCTCGCCCGGGCGCCCTGATAGCCCGGGGTCGCATACACGTCGAGCAAAGCTCCCGAAATCGGCTGGCCGGCCGACGTGGTCAGACGCCCCGTGATCCGCTCGCGCACCCCGTAGCGGCTAGTGAACGACCCCTTGGGGGTCCGTGCCCAATGCGCGGTCAGCGTGGCCTGATCCGAGGCGTTCGCGCCGTTCGCCGGGCCACGCAACACCGCCGGGCTACCCGGGCCAATGGCCACGTCCGTGGCGGAGCTCGCCGTGGACCCCGTGGAGCCCCCCGACGGTGAACCAGCGACAGTGATCGTGCCGTCGTAGGCGGTCGCCTGATCGCCGGCGGCATCCGTGACCAGCACCTGTAGTTGATGCGCCCCCGCGGAGAGCTTTGTGGTGTCGAGCGACATGCTGACATTCTCCGTGGCCGGGCATGGCTGCGGCGCGGCGAACGCCATCGTCGCGCTCGACGCCGGCGCGAGGTTCACGCACAGGCCGCCATTGTTGTTGGGTACCTTCCCCGCAACCTGATGGCCGTCGACGAGCACCGTGGCGCTGTACACGCCGCCACCGCTATCGGAGGGGGTGAAGGCGATCGTGTCTTCTCCCGCGAGCGTGCCACCCGCAATCAGCGAGCCCGAGACGTTCGTGACCGACGGAACCGTCGAGTCCAGCAGCGTGAAGCTCCCACCGCTCACGAGAGCCTGGGCCTCAGGGTTCGCCGCGCCGGGGCATTCGTAGTAGGAGGCCTGCCCCGGATCGCAGCCAACGCCGACAGTCACCGTGTTCACGTCGCTCAGTTCGCTGGCGCCCACCGTTGTCGTGGCGGTGCCTTTACCGAGGTTGCGATAGTCGTAGTTCGGGTCGCTTTGACCGGTGTGGTCGACGAACACTGCGCCCATGCCATCGGCGCACTGATTGTCTTGGATGCCGCACGGCCCACCGAAGGCATGCAGCTGCAAGCTGTAGCTGAGGATCTGAAGCCCTGCCGGAACTGAATAGGTCATCGTGTTGCCGTAGCCGTTTTTGTAGTTGCCGGTCGGGTCGGGGCCCATCGTCAACCCGAACGACCCCTCACCGCCGCTCGCGCAGTCCGCGCCATAGCTGATGTATTCGCCGACAGCCGTTCCTTCGCGCCATCCCCGCGTTCCCACGGCGTTCCCGGAGGGGCCGTGACACGTCAAGGCCGTGAACGTGCCCGCGGTCGCCGGGGGCGGCGACGCCAGGGCGAGCAGACACGCGGCGGCCAGAAGACCGACTGTTACGCCCCGAAACCCTGGACATACGGTCCTTACCTCAGTGCTCATGTACGGTGACCCCGTTTGAGGTGCCGTCGAGGTATGGGAAGTCCGCCTCGTGGGCTGAGAAGACGCGGAAGCGGTAGGTGACGGGGCCTCGATACTTGAAGCGGTAGCTCGCGTGGTAGCGGCCCCTGGCGTCGGTGCGGACTGTGTCGAACTGGACCCATTCGCCACCGGAAGATGCCTCGAGCACGAGCTGCTTACCGCCCGGGGGGATTGGCGTGCCATGCAGCGTGCCGTTGAAGTAGATCTTCCGTCCCACGCTCGCGGTGTGAGGAGTGATATGCAGCGTGAGCCCTGCGTGTACGTTCAGATCGAGGGTTGTGGATGCGGCGGTGATTGTGTCGTTGACATGGCTGCGGTAGGCGAAGCGCAATACGCACGAAGAAGCGTCGGGGGGAAGCGTCAGCGTCCATTGCCCGTTGGTCCCGGTGCGCAGCCCCGCGTCGCTGAGGCGTGCCTGGGCGCCTTGATAGCCCGGGGTCGCGTACACGTCGATCAGCGCCCCCGAGATCGGCTGTCCGGCGGTCGTCGTCAGACGCCCCGTGACGCGCTCGCGCACCCCATAACGGCTTGTGAGGGCGGCCTTGCTCGTCCGCGTCCAGTGGGCGCTGAGCGTGGCCTCGTCAGAGGCGTTCACGCCGTTGAGCGCGCCACGCACCGTGAGGGAGCTACCCGGACCGATCTGCGCATCCGACGAGGAACCGGGCGACGGCGGGCCGGCGGTGTTGATCGTGCCGTTGTAGGCGATGGTCTGGTTGCCGGCGGCGTCGTCGACGATCAGCTCGAGCGAGTGCTGGCCGGCCGTTAGCTGGCTGGTGTTGAGCGTCAGGCCGGCGCTCAACGAGCTCTTGCACGGCTGGGCGTGTTCGAAGGACCGCTGCCCGTCTGATGTCACGCCCAAGGACAGGCAGGCGCCGCCGTTGGTGTCGAGGATCTGCGAGACGACGGTGTGTCCGTCGACGACGAGCGAACCGCCGTATACGCCGGATTGACCGTCAGCCGCGTTGAAGGAGACGGCTTGCATGCCGGTCAGCGTCCCGCCCGCGATGAGCGGACCGCCGACGTTGCTGACGGTCGGTGGCGTGTTGTCGACGAGGTCAATGTCGGCCGCATAGAGGTCGAACTGCGCGGAGAGCGTGCCGCTCCCGGATTCCGGGCACGTGCCGTTCGGCCCACCGCCGCAGGCGGCGTTCCATCGAATCTGCGTCACGCCGCTTAGTTTGGTTACGCTGACCTCGTTTTTCGGGTTGAGCGGTTCGGCTTGCGTGCCGCGAGCGCATCCTTGCTCGCACAGACCTTCAACGGAGGGCGGTCCGGGGATGTATTCCAGTTTGGATTCGGCCGTGCCGTCGACCTGAGACGGGCCAGCCGCTTCATAGCGCCACACTGTAAAGCCCGCGATGCTCAGGCCGGCGGGCGCCGTGAACGTGTCCATCGCCCTGGCCGTGTAGGGATGGGTCAACCCACCATCCATCTGCGCATATAGCGCCCCTCCTTCGGGGCAGGAGTTCCCCACATACAGGTAGTCGTTGTTGATTTCGTAGGCGACGTCATCGGCCTGCGCTGGTTGACCGGCGTGGGGGCCGTATGGGACCCGGCAGAGGAAGTCGTGGTAGCTGTTCGCGGCCGCGAACGAAGGCGCGGCAAGCAGACAGGCGGTACCCGCCAGGATCGCGGTTGCGAGCCGCGCACTCCAGTGCCCATGCTTGTGTCCTCTTCCCTCCCCTTCTATTGACAAGTCCATGTCAGTGCTCGTGTACTGCGACGTTGCCTGAGGTGCCGTCGAGGTATGGGAAGTCCGCCTCGTAGCGCGAAAGCACGCGAAAGCGGTAGGTGATGGGGCCGGGGAACTTAAAGCGGTAGCTCGACTGGTAGCGCCCACCGGCATTCGTGCGAATCGTGTTGAACTGGATCCATTCTCCGCGACCCGAGCGGGCCTCCAGCACCAACTGCTTGCCACCTTCCGGGATCGGCGCGCCGTGCACCACGCCGCTAAAGAAGATCCTGCGCCCCACGCTCACGCTGCGCGGAGCGATCTTCAGCGAGATCCCGGCATGCACGTTCAGACGCAAAGTCGCCGTGGCGACGGCCACCGTGTCATCCAGATGACTGCGATAAGAGAAGCTCAGCGCAGTCGAGGACACACCCCGGGGCAAGGTCAGAGTCCACGCACCCGTCGGCCCGGTCACAACGCTCCCGACACGACTCACCACGGCTCCGTGATAGGCCTGGGTCTCATATACGTCGATCCCAGCAGCACCGATCCCCACGTCCGCGATCGTGCTCAAACGCCCGGTGATACGGTCGAGCGCCCCATAGCTGCTCGTGCGCAGTTCCTTCCCTGTGCTCGTCCAGCGCGCGGTCAGATTCGCCTGATCAGAGGCATTGACGCCGTTGGCCGGCCCGCGCAGCGCGAGCGGGCTACCCGGGCCAATCGAAGTCTCGGCCAGCGAGCTGACCAGCGAGACGCCCGCCGAGTTGGTCGTCGTCGAGTCTGAGGTGCTGGATCCCGGGTCACCACCCCCGCCCTGCGAGCAGGCCGAGACGCAGCTGCCACCGGCCCCTGGCGCTTCGGCTACCGCGACAGTCGGCGCCGAGGTCGCGCTCGCCTTGTGTTTGTGGGCGTCTTCGACAGAGCTTTGATACTCGATCGTGTAGCCCTTGTCGGCCGCCACAGGGGTGTAAGTGGTGGCTGTCGCCCCCGGAATCGCCGAGCAACCCGTGCCGGGACCGCTGCATCGCAGCCATTGTCCCTTCACTGCTCCAAGTGGACCAAGGCCGCTTCGCGCTTGAAACACGGCGGGGACTCCCGTCAACATCGAACCCACCTGAGCTGACCCTGAAATCGATGGCGGAGCTGTGACCGTCGGCGCGTTTTGGGTCGTGATCGTGGCGTTGTAGACGGTTGAGGTGTTATTGGCGGCGTCGGTGACCAGCACCTTTAGGGTATGGCTGCCGTCTGCCAGCGAGGCTGTGTTTACAGGGATTTCGACGCTCTCGGACTGCTTGCAGGGCTGGCTGTAGTCGAACATCTGCGCTTCGCCCTGGCTACCGACCGAGACACACTGCCCGCTGTTGGTGTCGGGTGTCGCACGGTAGAGGGTGTTGCCGTCGACCTGGACGGTCACGAGATAGACGCCCGGCCCGCCCGGGTCTGAGGCTGTGAAGCTGAGATCCTCGGTTCCCGAGGCGTTGGGCTGCAGAAGGGCCCCGCTGAATCCGCTTCCAGCCGGAGCGGACGTATTGGACAGCGTGAAGTTCGCCCAGTGCACTTCAAAGGATGACCATACGCCAGCACTCGAGCCTTCACTACAGGAAGAGCCACCGAGACCACCGCAACCGGCGCCGATGTAGAACCCGCCTCCGCCATTAGCGGGCAGCGGGATGACACCCGAGAAGCTGTAGCTGCCCGGCGAGCATTCCCCATCAGAACGTACACACTGGTAGATGACATCACTGGGGAATACGAATTCCGGGGAGTAGGTGGTCACGGTGGCCGAGGCTTGATAGCCGTAACCGCCCGCATAGCCGCTCGCATCCACAGACCCACCAATGAGAGTCGAGCCGCTGGGCGGCAAGTACCTGGCGTTCTCACCGTTACCAACCCCCTCGGCCACAGCCGAGCTCAGGAGTCCGAACATAGGGCATCTTGCACTGCCAGTGGAGCCATAGCCCGGAGAGCCGGATGTAAAGGCGGCCCACCCTTCGCCTGGGGCGGCGCTCTGATTCGGATTGACGCAGGAGACCTCCACCCAGTCGCCCGCGCCGGCCTCGGACACGGGGATCAGCCAGAGGCACACGACCAGCGATCCCGCGGCTGCGAGCCGCGCACTCCAGTGCCCATGCCTGCGACTACTCATCATGGCGACCTTCTAACCATACATATCATGCGAAAAATCATGCGGAACGCTCTTCGGCGGATTGATGCTTTGAACTTGCATGAGCCTGATTGCTTCTCCGACGCTGTGGCGCGAACGGGACATCCGAGCCGGCGAACGGGACATCCGAGCCGTAACATCCGAGCCGTATCGAGCCCGGTAGGATTGGCATGCGCGCGCTGGGGTGGGGGGCAACGGTCCCACGGCTTCATGGTGGCGTTGGGGCTATATGCACGTCGACCCTTACATCGTTCTTGGTAGCGCCGTCGTCGGCTTCCTCGTCGGCATGACCGGCGCGGGCGGCGGGGCGCTGATGACGCCGATGCTGATCCTGCTGTTCAGCGTCAAACCGTCCGCAGCGATCTCGAGCGACCTGGTGGCGGCGGTCGTGATGCGCCCGGTCGGCGCCGGCGTGCACCTGCGCAAGAACACGGTGCACCGTCCGCTCGTTGGCTGGATGGTGCTCGGGTCGGTGCCGATGGCGTTCCTCGGGGCGTATCTGCTGCACCTGCTCGGAAACGCCAAGTCCGCCCAGACGAACATCGAGCGGGCGCTCGGGGCAGCGCTTTTGCTCGGCGCGGCGGCGATGGTGTTCCGCTACTACCTGGACCGCCGCGGCGGGGAGGCGCGCACCGGTCGCATCCACGACATCGTCGCGCGCCCGCTGCCGACGGTGCTGATCGGCATGGTCGGCGGCGTGATCGTCGGCATGACCTCGGTCGGCTCGGGCTCGCTGATGATCATCCTGCTGCTGTTCCTGTACCCGGCGATCGGCGTCAACCAGCTCGTCGGCACCGACCTCACCCAGGCGGTGCCGCTGACCGCCGCCGCGGCGCTCGGCGCGCTCGCCTTCGGGCACGTCCAATTCGGCGTGACGGCCTCCCTAATCCTCGGCTCCGTGCCCGCCGTGCTGATCGGCTCGATGGTGTCCTCGAGCGCGCCCGACCGCTACATCAGGCCCGTGATCACGTTCGTGATCTTCGCCTCCGGCCTGAAGTACGTGGGCCTCGAAACGACCGCCCTCGGTTGGACGCTGTGCGCGGTCCTGCTCGCCGGCGCGTCGCTGTGGGCGCTCACGGCACGCCCCTGGCAGCGACCGCAGTGAGTGAGTAGTCAAGGAGTCCTAGGCGAGTGGCTCCGGCGGGGCTCGGCGTAACCACCAGGTGGGCGGGCCGGCTGGAATCACCGCCTCGGTCGACTCGAGGAAGCCCCGGCGCTCGTAGAAACGCCGATTGACCACCGTCGATGTCTCCAGGCAGCATGGGATGCCGAGTCGGTCGGCCTCGTCCAGGATCGGCATGAGCGCAGCCGTTGCGAGACCTTCGCCCTGACGCGCTGGATGAGTTGCCAGCACCCCCAGGTACCAATACGGATCTGCTGGGCAGACAGCGGCAAGGGCGGTTTTGTAGGCGACGAGTCGTTCGTGGG
>Ga0116224_10002367_pt1 | contig 11106 bp, 9 predicted proteins | sample Sb_taG_9_FD_89699 | JGI IMG/M metagenome (GOLD analysis project Ga0116224, IMG submission 89699) | Peat soil microbial communities from Weissenstadt, Germany - Sb_50d_b_LC metaG | ecosystem: Environmental > Terrestrial > Soil > Wetlands > Peat | place: Germany: Weissenstadt | collected 2010-09-21
CAGGCACGACGACTGGAATCACAGTGGCCTGTGATTTGAACACGTCACGAATCAGCTGGATCGTGCTCAGGACCGAATGGCATTCGCCATCATCAAGGCGAAGAGCAGAGGGAGATAGATCACGGTAGCCTGCAGCACGTGACGGGCGCGCAGCTTCGAAGGCGCGCTGGCGATCGGCATGTCCAGAAACGCCAGGCGGACGCCGTAGTAGAGAAGCGCGAAACCAAGCACGATCGCGCCGACCAGATAGACTTTGCCCGCCATGCCCATAAGGCTGGGCACGATGCTGATGGGGATCAGCGCCAGCGAATAGGCCAGAATTCGGCGAGCCGTGGAGCGGCCGTCTTCTTCGACGACAGGCAGCATCCGTACCCCACCCTTGGCGTAGTCTTCTCGATAGAGCCATGCAATCGAGAAGAAGTGAGGAAACTGCCACACGAACAGGATGGCGAACAGAACCAGCGTGCCCCACTCCAGCCGGCCGCGAGCCGCAGTCCAGCCCAGAACGCCCGGCATGGCTCCAGGAAACGCCCCGACGAACGTACAGATGGGCGAGACACGCTTCAACGGCGTGTAGGCTGCCAGGTACACAGCCGATGTCAGGAAAGTCAGAATCCCGGTCAGAGGATTGGTGAATGCGGCCAGATAAATCGAACCGCCCACCGCCGCCAGCACGCCCACGATCGTGGCGTGCATACGGCTCATACGGCCGCAGGGCAGAGGGCGCTGCGCAGTGCGGCGCATCTGCGCGTCGACATCCTGCTCTATGACCTCATTCAGGGCGGCGGTGCCGCTCGATACCAGTCCAATTCCCAGCAGCGCGTGAAACAGTCCCCAGGTCAGCCAGGGGCTGCCTGCCTTGTGCGCTCCGAAGAAGTACCCGCACCACGCGGTCATCACAATTAGACTTGTGACCCGTAGCTTGGTGAGTTCGGCATAGTCGCGGAGAACCGAAGTGGCCCGGGTTCGGAAGGCAGACAGAGGAACTGTGATCGCGCTCATGAATTCGGCTGTGACCAATGTTGGAAAGAATCTGTTTTGCGAAGAAGCCACGCGCAGACCCCACTCCGCGTCGTGCTTCGGTAACCAACCCGCTCGCGTGTCAAGTACAAACACGGAACGAATTGACGCAACAGGCTATCACATCCCGCCACCGTCAGTCTCCCGGCGTGACAGGACTTATCCACAGGGATGGATGTCTTCCCGCTGAAAAAGTTGCCGGTTTGCGTGGCATAATCTTCGCCATCCTCTTCCGACCCGGGTGCCGAGCGATGCGTCAACTGCTGATTGCTGTCCTCTGCGTCTCTGCTCTTCTTGCCGCCATGCCGCATGCCAATGCCGCCGCCGCGGCCAAGCCGATGCAGATCTATTTCATCGATGTCGAAGGCGGACAGGCAACGCTGGTGATAAGTCCCTCCGGGCAATCATTGCTGATTGATGCCGGCTGGCCCGGTTATGAGGGTCGCGACGCCGACCGGATCGTGGCCACCGCTCGCCAGGCCGGCCTCAAGCAGCTCGACTACGTACTCATCACCCATTACCACCGCGACCACGTTGGCGGAGTTCCGCAGTTGGCCGACGGCATCAAAATCGGCACGTTCGTCGATCACGGGCCGAACATGGAAGACGCGCAGATGCCGCGCACCGACTACGCTGCCTATGAGAAAGCCATCGCCGGCCACGCTCACGTGGTGGTGAAACCGGGCTGGGGGCTTCCCATCAAGGGCATCGAGGTTCGCGTTCTGACTGCCTCCGGAGACCACATCACCAGCCCGTTGCCGGGAGCGGGAGAAGCCAATCCCTACTGCAAATCCGAGCCTGCCGCCCCCGAGGACAACACCGAAAACTCCCGTTCCATCGGTGTTCTGATCACCTATGGCCAGTTCCGCTTCCTCGACATGGGCGATCTAACGAAAAAGAAAGAGCTTGAGCTGGTCTGTCCCGATAATCCCATCGGGAAGGTTGATCTCTATCTGGTCACGCACCACGGTGAAGATTCTTCTAACGCGAAAGCGATCGTGTGGGCCGTACATCCGCGCGTGGCGATCATCAATAACGGGGCGCGCAAGGGTGGAAAGTCCGCGGCCTGGCAGATCGTGCACGACTCCCCCGGCTTGGAAGACCTTTGGCAGCTTCACTATGCGGCCGAGGCCGACCGCGATCACAATGTTCCCGACGACCACATCGCCAACGTGAAAGAGAACTGTGAGGGCAAATCCCTCAAGGTCACGGCCGAGGCGGACGGCAGCTTCACCGTGACCAACGGGCGCACCGGAGCCGACAAAACCTACGCCAAGAGCAAACCACCGCAGTGACGGCTTCGGTAAGGACCTTGAGCCGGGTGGAGGCTTGCTCAAGTTGAGACGCCCCCGGCCCGGTTAGGCTTCGCTATGTCCTGTCAATTGTTTACAATAAGCATTCGTGTGACTGCCAGGTCCTCGAACTCGCCGTAAGGACGAAGACGAATTTGGACCAGCCAAACCACAATTCCGGTACGTCGCCCCTCGTGTACTGGCGGGTGGAGGGCAGCCTGCTCGACATCACCGTAGTCGAGCCGGTGGCGTTCTTTACCTGGAACGCACAAACCTTCAGTGAGCGCTTCCGGCGGCGCGGGTTGATCTTCCTGATGGCGCTGATGCGCCCGTTCCTTTACTCCACCAATCGCAAATTTGCAACAAGAGTGGTGCATATCGCGTTGCGGGGAATCAGCCGCGACCGCCTCGACTTGCTGGGCGAGGAATTCTTTCAATATCGCCTGAAGCCGCGCTTGAAGGATCGCGGAGTGCAAAAAGTCCGGGAACTGGTGCAGGCCGGGGCTGAGGTAGTGCTGGTGAGCCAGGGACTGGAGCACGTGATGCGGCCGCTGGCTCAGTATCTGGGCGTGAAGCGCATCGTGGCGAACCGGCTGGACTTCCGCAATGGCATGGCGACTGGCCGATTGCTTGACCCCGTCATTCGACCGCGCGGGGCATTCGCGCGCATCCGCGAGGAAAATCCGGATGGCCGCCGCGCTCCGAAGACGCTGGCGCGTCATCTCGACATTTCCCTGGACACGCTGCGAGCGGCCGCGGTTCCGGCCGAGCGGCAAGTGACTGTGGCGCCACGGCCGGTTGTACATTTTGACGGACAGCGGCAAGCCCCAGGTTTTTCTGTGCGGCGCGCCTTCGCCGGGAAACACGTCATGCTGATCGGCGTCACCGGCTTTATTGGCAAGGTGTGGCTGGTCAACACTCTTCTGGATTTGCCCGGTCTGGAACGGATTTATCTCCTCATTCGGCGCCAGAAGTCGAATCCCGCCGAGCGCCGGTTCGAGAAGATGGTAGAGGACTCGCCGGTGTTCGATCCCCTGTTCCAGCGCTACGGAGACCGTTTACCCGAGTTCCTCCGCGATAAGATCGAAGTCGTAGAGGGCGATGTCACGCAGCCCGGTCTCGGCCTGAGTGCCGAGACTGCGCGCTACCTGCAGAGGAATCTCGACCTGATCATCAACAGCTCCGGCCTGACCGACTTCAACCCGGATCTGCGTGATGCTCTCGCCACCAATACCGACGCTGTGGTCAACATTGTTGATTTCGTGCGGTCGGCCGATCACGCCGGGCTTCTGCATCTTTCCACTTGCTACGTGGCGGGCGAGCAGGATGGCCGCGTCAGCGAGCGCCTGATTCCGAACTACAACCCGCGCGGCCTGCCCGACTTCGATGCCGAGCAGGAATTGGGCTCGCTCCACGAGTTGATTCGAGATGCCGAGGCGCGCGCGGAGACCGAAGAAGTTACCTCTGGCCTGCGCATGCAGGCGCGGGCCAAAGAGCACGCCGCGAAGAATCTGCAAGGCGCGGCGCTGGAAAATCAAGTGCGCAAGAACCGCGTCCGCTGGCTCAAGACCTTTCTCACCGAGGTCGGAATCCGGCGCGCGAAAGACCTGGGCTGGCCGAACACGTATACCCTCACCAAGAGCCTGGCTGAATCGCTGATTGCCCGGCGCGGCGCTGGGTTGCCCATCGCGGTGGTGCGTCCTGCCATCGTCGAAACCTCGGTCGCGAAACCGTTTCTGGGCTGGAACGAAGGCATCAACACTTCGGCTTCGCTCTCGTACTTGCTGGGGACCTACTTCCGGCAGTTGCCCTCGAATGAGAGCAAGCGTCTCGACATTATTCCAGTCGACTCCGTCTGTGCCGGCATGACCCTGATCGCAGCCGCGATCATGGAACGCCGGCATGATCCGCTCTACCAGCTCGCCACTTCAGTGACCAATCCCTGCGACATGGGCCGCTCGATCGAACTCACGTCGCTGGCGCACCGCAAGCACTATCGCGCGCAGGAGGGCCTGGAATCCTGGCTGCGCCTGCGATTTGACGCGATTCCGGTTTCGAAGACGCGCTACAACCGTATGTCCGCGCCGGCGCAGAGGGCGATCGTGAAGTCCATTCAAGCCATCATGTCGCCGCTGCCGCTGAAGAAAGCTCCGCTGGTGAAAACCGAGCGCAACCTGGAGCGGGTGGAGAAGTTGATCGAGCTGTTCGAGCCGTTCATCCTGCTCCATGAACATGATTTTGCCGCCGACAATATTCAGAAGCTCTCGCACGCGCTGGTGCCCGAGGAGCGAGACGACTTCGCCTACGACACGCGGTCGCTGGATTGGTGGGAGTACTGGATCAACATTCACATCCCGGCTCTGCGCCGCTGGACCTATCCGTTGATTGAAGGCCGGCCGCTGGAAGCGCGCGCTCCCCGCAGCTTCCAGCTCGCGCCCGCCAATGGCGACGCCATGAGAACCGGGACCAATGGAGCGACGTGGCGATATTCCTGACCGGGTCGACCGGATACATCGGCGCGCATGTAGCCTCTAATCTGCTGGAAGGATACGGCGCAGCCTTGAACCTGCTGGTGCGGGCGCGCGATCCGCAGGAGGCGCAGCTGCGCCTGTGGCGGGCGCTGCAGATGCATCTGCCGTTTCCGCGGTTTTACGAACATCTGCAGACCAAGGTCCGGATCTTTTGCGGCGATCTGACTTCTCCCGGGTTCGGATTGAATCGCGACGAATACGATCGCCTGGTGCACACCACCGACTCGGTGATTCACTGCGCGGCGTCGCTGAACCGCAAGTCGGAGAAGAGTTGCCTGAATGTGAATCTCCGCGGCACGCTCGAAGTGCTGACCCTGGCCCGGCACGCCGAGCACTACCACGGCCTGCGGCGCTTCAGCGAGGTCAGCACGGTGGCCGTTGCGGGCAAGCGCCAGAACGAAGTTGTGGCCGAAGATCGCGCCATCGAGTGGGACCGGTCTGACTACGATCCCTACGCGCGCACCAAAAAGTTCTGCGAGCACATGGCGCGAGTCCTGTTGCCGGATACGCCGAAGACCATCTTCCGGCCCAGCATCGTTCTGGGCGACAGCCGGCATGCCGAAACCACGCAGTTCGACATGGTCAAGGCTTTCGTGTTTCTGGCGGGCCTGCCTGTGCTGCCATTTCGGCCTAACGATAAGGTTGACATCGTGAACGTCGATTTTGTCGCCGACGCCATTACCACCTTGCACCAGAAAGATCAGCCGCGGTACGACACGTATCATCTGTCTTCCGGGACCGGTTCGCAGACGTTTCGCGAACTGACCGCGGCGCTGGCCGCGGCCCAGAAGAAGCGGCCGCCCGTGTTTCTGCCATTTACCGAGAAGCCGTTCGCCGGGTCGGTTAACTTTCTCTCCAGTCGCAAGGGATCGCTCGGCTACGGCGCTTCGCTCATGAAGGTATTCATGCCCTACCTGGTGTGGAACACGGTGTTCGACAACACGCGGGTGACTTCTGAGCTGGGCCGTAAGCCGGTTCCGTTTTCGCAATACAGCTTTCCCTTGTTGCGGTTCAGCCGCGACAATCAATTCGAATACCACTACCAGCCCTGGCCCGCGGCTGCAGGAGGGAACGCCGCATGATGGACTTCATTCTGGAAGCGTGGGTCAGCGCCAACATCGAGCGCTCGAAGGTGCGATGGATGCTGGGAGCAGGCAAGCCCTGGCAGCCGGGCGAGAGGCTGAAACTGTTCTTCGCCGGCTACAACGGCACGCGCAACATGGGCTCGGACGTTCGCGTGGAAGAGATGTTGCGCCAGATCCGGCATATTCTGAGCGCCGAGCGGGTCGAGTTCACTGCCATGACGTTCGAATTCGAGCGCTCCAAAGGCTATTTCGAGGGCACGACCCAGGTTCGCCTGCCCGACATTTTCCCGCCTTTCCTTTACGACGAAGTCCCCAAGCACCACGGAGTCGTGGCCTGCGAGGGCTCCATGTTCAAGAGCAAGTTCGCCAACGCACTCACGACGATGATGATCGGCTCGCTGGGCATCGCGGCGGCGCAGAACAAACTCTCCATTGGCTATGGCGGAGAGGCCGGCCATATGGATCCGCTGCTGGCGAAAATGTGCGGGCGCTACTGCAAGGATTCCCTCATCATCACACGCAACGAAGAGTCGCGAACGCTGCTGCGCGAACTCGGAGTGCCAACGGAATTGGGCACAGACACGGCCTGGACTTTCGAACCGCGACCGCCCGAATACGCTCAAACTGTCCTGCGCCAGATGGGGTGGGACGGCAAGACGCCGATTCTCGTGGTCTGCCCCATCAATCCGTTCGAGTGGCCAGTGAAGGCATCGGTGGCGAAGGCGGCGTTGCACAGCCTGACCGGAGCCTACAAGAAAAGCCACTATCGCGGGCCGTATTTCCATAACACCGGCCCTGCGGCCGATCGCGCGTACGAGCATTACCTGACATCGATTGCCAACGCGGTCGACGCGTTCCGCAAGAAGCGGAATGTATTCGTGATTCTGGCGGCAACCGAGCGCCTGGACGCGCGTCCCGCGAATCGCATCTCGGAGAAGCTCGGCGGCGTGCCGATTTTCACCTCTGACCAGTACAACATGTACGAACTGGTCAGCGTTCTGCGCGCGTGCCACATGATGGCATCGTCGCGCTATCACGGCATTGTGACCTCCATGCCTGCGCTGGTTCCGTCCGCCGGCATTACCATGGACGAACGCATTCGCAACCTGATGCGCGAGCGCGATCATCAAGATCTGCTGATGAGCGTGGATGATCCCGACCTCGAGCCGCGACTGCTGGCCGCGCTGGAGACTCTGGCCACTGAGGGCGATCGAATCGCGGACGGAATTGCCAGAACCGTAGTGAGGAATCTCAAGGGGATGGCGCGGATGGGAGTTTATTTCGAAGAGGAAGTGCAGCGGCGATATCCAGACTTCCCCACACGCCGAGGGGAGTGGAGTTGGGAAGACTACCTTCCACCCATGAACGCCACGCTGCGCCAGTTGGTGGCGGCCTATAGCTGAAGGAACTATGCAGATTTTCTTTGTGGCCTTGGCGGCAGTTCTTCGCGATCTTAGCGGTCAAAGCTTGTAACTTGAATTCGCGCAGCTCTTCGCAAACCCATGCCATTTGTCGGAGACATATTCTCGCAACTCAAGACGGCATCTGAGCACCCCGTTCTGCAGGAGATTCGCGACGGCCGAATCACGGCGGTGACCGGGTCCGAATTTCTTGAGTTGATCCGTAAAGCGCGGACGTTTCTTGCTTCTAAAGGTCTGCAGAAGGGCGACCGCTGCGGGTTGCTGGCTTCCAACAGCATGCGCTGGATGGCGATGGACCTGGCCGCGACGGCCGAAGGGCTGATTGTGGTCCCGTTGTACTTTCGTCAAGCTCCGGTGGAACTGGTTGCCATGATGAAAGACAGCACGCCATCGCTGGTTTGCTGTGACGACGCCGCACTGCGCGATGGGATTCTGCAGACGTGGCCCGGTGCGCCTCCGTTATTCTTGTTCGACGAGATCTTTGCCGGGGTCGATGGGGTTTCCCTTGACCGCCCGCAAGTACGCGATGCCGATCCGGTGACCATCATCTACACGTCGGGCACGTCGGGCGAAGCCAAGGGCGTCGTGCTGACCGCGGCTAACGTGGGTTTCATGCTGGGCTGCACTTCGGCGCGGCTCGATCAGCTGATGGGCGGGCGATCCGGCCAGGATCGCGTCTTCCACTATTTGCCTTTCAGTTTTTGCGCCTCGTGGATCGCCGTGCTGACCTTCATTTTGCGGGGGAGCTTGGTCACGTTGAATACCGATCTGACGAAAATTCCAGCCGACATGCCTGCCGCCGCGCCGCACTACTTCCTGAATGTGCCGCAGCTGCTGGAGCGCATGCGCCGCGCCGTCGACGAGCAAATCGCACAGAAAGGCGGCATCGGACAGGCAATTTATTCGCGAGGGAAGGCGGCATGGGAGCGGCAGAAGGAGAAGCGGCCGCAGTCCAGTGATGCATTCTGGCTGTGGGCAGCCAACACTCTGGTTTTCCCGACGATTCGCAAGAAGATGGCGGGGGAGAACCTGAAAGCCCTGATTTGTGGCTCTGCGCCGCTCGCGCCTGAGACTCAGGATTATTTCCGGATGCTGGGCATCCCGGTCCTGCAAGTCTACGGCCTGACCGAGACGACCGGCATCTGCACCATGGACGATCCCGCCAATCCCGTGCCCGGCCGCGTGGGTCCGGCGATTCCGGGCATCGAAATGCGGCTCGGCCAAAACGAGGAGATCGTGGTGCGTGGTCCGAATGTTTTTCCGGGATACTGGAACCGCCCGCAACAAACGGCCGACGTGCTGCGCGACGGATGGTTCCACACCGGCGATCAGGGCGAAATGGATGCGACCGGGAACTGGCGGATTGTCGGGCGGATCAAGAATCTGATCGTCCTCGGCTCCGGACACAAAATCGCGCCCGAGACCATCGAAGAAGAGATCGCCCGCTACTTGCCCGGTACGCCGCAGGTGGTGGTCGTGGGCAATGGTCGCGGATATCTATCCGCGATCGTTGCGGGAAGCGTGATTGGGCAACAGGTGCAGGCAGCGCTCGATGCGATCAACCCGGAACTTCCGCACTACAAGCAGGTGCGAGCATTCTGCCTGCGGCCCGAGCCGTTTTCCATCGAAAACGGAATGCTCACGGCTAACGGTAAGCTGAAACGCGACTTGATCGCGTCTCGGATGAAGAGCGAGATCGAAGAGATGTACCGGGTGAAGCAGGCGGTCTGACTGTTGGAGAAGAGAAGCGTGGTGTGCGCCCTTCACTGCAAAAGTTCAAGGAATTGGCGCCTGATTGCGAGCCTTGAAACGACGTGAAAGAGTGGCTTTTGCGACTGGCAGTTCAAAGAAACGACACAATAAGCGCCGGTAGATTGCAGGCCCGGGGGCGGAATGAAATAGCCCAGCACGTAAGTGCTGGGTAAGGTAAGAGAAGACGAAGCGAGTCCTGAAGGGACGGCACCTGTTCCCCTCAAAATGACCAACTGCGCATGAACGTTCAAGGCCAGACCTTATCGTGGCAGCTGCAGGACGGCACCATTGAGCTGGCGCTGCACCGCGAGCCCTGCAACGAGATCGGGTCCGCCTCCCTCACCGAACTGGAGCAATTTGCCTCGGCGCTCGATGGCCTTGAGAAAGACGCCCACGCGCTTATCGTACACAGCGAAATGAAGCCTGGTTTCTGTGCCGGCGCCGATCTGCGCGAACTCCATCAGCGCTCGCAGGCGATGGAGAAGGCGCAGGCCGCAGGCGGAGTGCGCGATTTTCTGGAACGGATTCACCGCGTGTTCAACCGGGTCGATGCTTCGCCCTTGACGACGATTGCCGCCGTCCACGGCGTAACTTTCGGTGGCGGGTTTGAACTCGCCTTGGTTTGCGATCTGATCATCGCCGACAAGATGGCTCGTTTCTGTTTTCCCGAGCTGCGGCTGGGATTGATCCCAGGATTCGGCGGAATCCCGCGCCTGAAACGGGATTTGGGCAATGCCGTGGTACGCGATCTGCTGCTCACCGGCCGCAGTTTCAACGCGACCAAGGCTCAGCAGATTGGATTGGTAAGCCAGGTCGTCGCCGAAGGCGAAGCCTTGCGCGCAGCACGAGCGACGGCCGCGCAGACAGGCAAGTTCGATCGGCAAACGGCGGTGGCCGCCAAACGCTTCATCAAGCCAATTCCCCATGAAGAATTGCGGCGGGAAATCGACATCTTCTGCGAGCTGTTCTCGCGCCCGGAAGTCGAAGCCGGATTGAAGAAATTCGTAGAGAGCACGGACGCGCAGCCGTATCTGCCGTAGGAGTTGCCTAGGAATGAAACCTTCTCGATGTCTGCTGCTGTTTATACTTGTCACGACCATTGCGGGTTGGGCTCAGGCACCCACACCTTCTCAGGGGTGTGTCGACCCGAAAGCCAACTTGTCGTCAGAGGAGACCCGTATGTTTGGCCGCATTCTGGCGGCGGACGAGGATCTCGGGGGTGGTTACTACTCAGAGGCCAGAGGGAAATTTGAAAGGATCGTTCCCGACGTCGAGAAGGGTAAGTTCTCGTCGTGCTTCCGCTGGATGGCATACGATGGTTACGGCCAGTTATTGATTGCGACTCACAAAAAGAAAAAGGCTATAGCCATACTAAGCCGAGCGGTGGAGGAAGCTAAAGGACTTGGGTCTGCCCAACTTTCAGCTACGCAGCAACATCTGGAGTCCGCAGAACAGATGAAGTGAAAAGGCGAATCTCATTACTGTCGTGATACAGACGCCCATGCAAACAACGAACCAGACGCTCGATGAAATCCTCGCTCTAGCAGCAGCGCACTTCAAGGTCCCGCGCGAGAGACTTTCTCCCGACGAAGACTTTTTCAAGGCGCTCGGCATCGACAGCCTGCAGACCCTGGATTTGCTCACCAAGCTGGAAAACCATTTCCGGGTCGAACTGCCTGACTATGAACTGCAAGGCGTGAATAACTTCCGCACGCTGGCCGGAAAGATCCAGGCGAGGCTGTGATCCTCATTTCCGATTTTCGATTGCCAATTGCCGATTTTCCGAGGGAGCGAGCTAGCCAATTGGCAATCGCAAATCGGCAATTGACAATTGTACGTTTCTGATGCTCGATCTCCGCAAATACTCCAGTCTGGGCGAGGCGTTGCGCGATGCGCTGGACCGCTACTCGTCCGAGGTCTGCCTGATCGAGGCCGACCGCGATCGCGAGAAGCTGCGCCTGACATATTCCGACTTCAAGGAAATCGCGCTACCCCTGGCGCGCGC
>Ga0116224_10002376_pt1 | contig 11084 bp, 11 predicted proteins | sample Sb_taG_9_FD_89699 | JGI IMG/M metagenome (GOLD analysis project Ga0116224, IMG submission 89699) | Peat soil microbial communities from Weissenstadt, Germany - Sb_50d_b_LC metaG | ecosystem: Environmental > Terrestrial > Soil > Wetlands > Peat | place: Germany: Weissenstadt | collected 2010-09-21
CGTCGAGACGGAGCATGGCTTGGTAGTGGCGGTGCAGGATCGCCAGGACCTGGAGCGGGTGGTAGGCGCCGGCTCCGAACAGGCGGCGCAGGGCCCCGAGGGCGCTGGCGGTGTCGCCCGAGTCGATGGCGTCGGAGAGGTCCCACGGCGCCACCGTGCCCGCTTCACCCAGGAAGGGCTCGAGCTTCTCGACGTCGACGGACGCACCTTCGCCATAGGCGGCGGCGAGCGCGTCGAGCAGTCCCCGCAGGCGGCTCACGTCGCCGCCGAGGTGCTCCCCCAGCCGGGACCCGGCCCGGGCGTCGAGCCTCACGGGGGCCTCGTGGAGGCGGTCCACGAGCCACTGCGTACGCGCTCGCCCCGTGCCTACGGCGGTGTCGATCACCTGGCCGCCGTGTTGGGTCGCCTTGACGAGGGCGGCGGGGATTGTCCCACCGCCGGCCACCAGGACCAGCGTGACACCGGGCAGCGGGTCCTCGAGACAGGCCACCAGGCGTGCCGCGTCGGCGGCCGCCAGCCGCCCCGCGTCGCGCAGCACCACGATCCTCCGGTCGGTCAGGAACGGAGGCGTCGTCAAGGCGTCGACCACCATGCCCACGTCGAGCTCGTCGGCGCCCGACCCGCCGTGCTCCTCGACCACCATGGCGGCGTCGTACTCACCCGCCAGGAGGCCGAGCAGGTCGTGCATGTGCTGGCCGACGAGCGAGGCGTCGTCACCCCGTACGAGGTACGCCGCGAGCCGCGCCGCGCCGGGCGCTTCGCCTTTGACGGCGGGCTCGGTCGCGGACTTGGCCCCCCCCGAGGACCGTCCAGAGCGCGCCGCAGCCGTCATGCCGCCTCGAGGACGGCGCTCAGCGTGTCACGGACGCGGCGCGTCCCGACCACGTCGTGGGCCCGCACGACGCGGCAGCCGAGTGTGATGCCGATGGCGGTGGCAGCCAGCGAGGCGTCGAGCCGGTGGTCGATGTCGAGGTCGAGTGCCACCCCCAAGAAGGGCTTGTTCGAAGCGGAGAGGAGCAACGGGTAGCCGAGACCGGCGAGCACCCCCGAGGCGCGCAACAGCTCCAGTGACTGCGACGCCGTCTTCCCGAGGTCGAGCCCGGCGTCGAGAACGATCCGGTCGGCACTCATGCCCGCCGCGAGCGCCTGTGTGGCACGTTCTTCGAGAAAGGCCCGCACCGATGCCACCACGTCGTCGTAGTGCGGCTCGGGATCCGGTATCCGTGGGCCGATCCGGATATGGGTGGCGACCACCGCCGCGCCCGCTCCGGCCGCAGCGGGGAGATAGTCGGGATCGGCGAACCCGCTGATGTCGTTGCCCACGACGGCTCCCGCCGCGAATGCGGCACGCGCCACCGACGCACGCCACGTGTCGGCCGAGAGCGGCACGTCGATACGGCGGTGGAGGGCCTCGATGGCCGGGACGACGCGATCGAGCTCCTCGGCTTCGGTGACGTCGGGGCCGGGGCCCGCCTTGACACCGCCGACGTCGAGGATGTCGGCGCCCTCGGTGACTAACTGGTCGGCCCGCGCCAAGAGCGCGTCGAGGGAGAACGTGGCGCCTTTGTCGTAGAAGGAGTCGGGGGTGCGGTTCAAGATGCCCATCACCAGCGCCCGGGTGGCCAGATCGAATGTCCGATCACCGAGCCGAAGGCGCACCGCGAGAAGCTACACGCCGGGCGCCGCTGCGGTCCCTCTCGGGGCCGGGGCGTCGCTCCCGTTCAGAACAGCCTCGTCGCCAGTGCCTTGCGGTACTGGGCGGTACGAGGATCGTCGGGGCCGAGCGTTTCGAGCAGGTCGAGGAACTCCTGGCGGGCCCCCTCGTCGCCCTTCACCTTCGACAGCAGCGAGTCGAGCAGCACGTCCACGCCGTCGGCGGGTACCTCGACCTGCTGGGCCGCCAGCCGGGCCTCGGCCGCCACCTGGCGCACGTCGGGTGTCTCGGGGATGCGGGCGAGCAGCTGCAGCGCCTCGGTGGGCTCGCCGCCATCGACGAGGAGGCGGGCCAGCGCCACGACGGCACCGGGGTGCCCGGGCTCGAGCTCCAGGGCGCGCCGTAGCGACACCTCGTCGCCCAGGGCCACCAGGGTGTCGGCCTCCGAAGGCTCGGGGACGAGGCGGTCGACGAACTCGGTCACCTGGGGCTCGGGGACCGCCCCGATGAACCCGTCCACGACCTGGCGGTCCCTGAGGGCGAACACGGCCGGGATCGACTGGACCTGGAACGTGGTCGAGATCCGGGGGTTCTCGTCCACGTTGACCTTGACCAGCTCGACCGCGCCGCCCTTGGCCTCGACGGCCTTCTCCAGGATCGGGCCGAGGGTACGACAGGGCCCACACCACGGCGCCCACAGGTCCACCACCACCGGGACCTGGTCGGAGCGCACGAGAACGTCCTGCTCGAAGGTGGCGTCGGTGACGTCGATCACGCCGAAGACGATACCGGGCGCGGACCGCAGCCCATGCCGCCGCTTGTGCCGCGGGTAGCGTGCAGCCATGACGACTGCCGACCTCGTCGACGGCGTCGAGGGCATCGACACCGAGCGGGTGACGGCCTGGTTCGCGTCACACGTGGCGGGCAGCGAGCCCCCGTTGTCGTTCGCGCTCATCGCCGGGGGTCGCTCGAACCTGACGTACCGGGTCGCCGACGCCGGCGGCCGCCTCTACGCCCTGCGCCGCCCGCCGCTCAGCCACGTCCTCCCCACCGCCCACGACATGGCCCGTGAATACCGGGTGATCACGGCGCTCGGGCCGACGGCGGTCCCGGTGCCGGTCACCTTCGGCCTGTGCGAGGACCCCGAGGTCAACAGACAGCCCTTCTACGTCATGGACTACGTGGACGGGCACATTATCCGGGACGCGGCAACCGCCGAGCACGATCTCGACGACAGGGCGCGACGTCGGGCCGGGGAGTCACTGGCCGACACCCTGGCGACGCTCCACGCTGTGGACGTCGACAGCGTCGGGTTGGGGGACTTCGCCAAGCGCGACGGGTACATCGAGCGCCAGTTGCGGCGGTGGTACGAGCAGTTCCGCAACTCACAGGTGGAGGGACTGGACACGGCGACCATCGTCGCCGCCGTCCACGACCGGCTGGCCGCACACATCCCCCCCCAGATCGGGACCTCGATCGTCCACGGCGACTACCGGCTCGACAACACGGTCCTGGATGGCCATGGGGATGTCGAAGCCGTCCTCGACTGGGAGATCTGCACCCTCGGTGACCCCCTGGCCGACGTCGGGCTCCTGATGGTGTACTGGACCGACCCCGGTGACGAGGGAGCGCTCCTCGGCGTCACGCCCACCACGGTCCCGGGGTTCCCGAGCCGCGCCGAGATGCGGGCGCGCTATGCGGCAGCCTCGGGTCGTGACCTGGAGCACCTCGACTACTACGTCGCGTTCGGCTACTGGAAGCTGGCCTGCATCTTGCAAGGGGTCTATGCGCGCTACGTGGGAGGCGCGGCGGCGGGAGACCGCTCGAGCGTGGACGACTTCGGCCACAGCGTCGTCAAGCTGGCCCGGATGGCCCTCGGCGCGCTGGACGGCGCGTGAGCGGAGAGCGAGGGACATGACCCTCTACGAGCGGCACATGGACCGCGCCCTCGACCATCCGGTGCTGGTCGTGGCGCTCGACGGATGGGTCGACGCCGGGCTGGGGGCGGACGGCGCCATCACGGCGCTGCTTTCGGCCGATCCGACCGAGCTGGTCGCCACCTTCGACGGCGAAGCGCTCATCGACCAGCGCGCCCGGCGTCCCGTGGTGCACATCTCCCAGGGGGTCAACGAGGGGCTCACGTGGCCGGTCATCCAGGTGCGGGTGGGGACCGACCGAGCCGGGGCCGACGTCTGCTATTTGGTGGGGCCCGAGCCCGACTTCCGCTGGCCCACGTTCGTCACCTCGGTGGTGACGCTGGCGCGCCAGCTCGGCGTCCGGATGGTGGTGGGATTGGGCGCCTTCCCGGCGCCGGCCCCCCACACCCGGCCGGTGCGCCTGGCGGCGACCGCCCCACAGGAGTCCGCCGAGCTCGTGGCCCGGGTGGGGATCGTCCAGGGCGACATCGACGTGCCCTCGGGTGTGTGGGGCGCGCTCGAGATCGCCTTCGGCGAGGCGGGGGTCCCGACGGTGGGGCTGTGGGCCCGAGTGCCGCACTACGTGTCGGGCATGGCGTTCCCGTCGGCCAGCGCAGCCCTGCTCGACGGCCTGGCCGCGGTGGGCGACCTGTCGTTGGACTCCACCGCGCTGCACACGGCAGCCGACGCCTCGCTTCAGCAGGTCGACGACCTCATCGCCAAGAGCGCCGAGCACACCTCGATGGTGCACCAACTCGAACGCAGCGTCGACGCGGCGGAAGGCAATCCCCTCGACGTGGGGACGCTCCCGACAGGCGAGGAGCTCGCCGCCGAGCTCGAACGCTATCTACGCGACGAACGCAGCGACGGCGGCCCTTCCGACGACACCTGAGGGCATCGATGGCGGAGGCCGCGACGGCGTCCACTCGACTTCCGGTAACCCACCGTTACCTCACCTACTTCACCGACGTGAGGTCGACGACGAACACGAGCGTCTCGTTGGGAGAGACGGCCGGGGAGTCGCCTGTGGCGCCGTAGCCCAGCGCGGGAGGGATGACGATCTCGCGGCGTCCCCCCACCTTCATTCCCACGATGCCCTGGCCGAAGCCCGGTACAACGCCGCTGAGCGGGAACGGCGTCGCCTGGTGCTCTCTCCAGGGCGTGTCGTCGAACACTTTGCCGTTCGTGTAATTCGCACCGACGTAGAACACGTCGACCGTGCTCGACGCCACCGCGGCCGGGCCGGTGCCCACGACAAGGTCCTTGGTCTCGAGGCTGGTGGGGGGCGGCGCCGAGCCCGAGCCGATCACGGGCTCGACCTTCACGTCGGTGGCACCGGCCACCGCCGGTGGGTTGGCGGCGGCCAGTCCCGACGGGGTCGGGCCGGCGGTGGTCGCCGGGAGGGCGGTCGAGCTCCCGGTGGTCGTCGGACCCGAGGCCGTCGGGCTCCCCGCTGCCGTCGAGGTCGTCGAGGACGGTGTGCTCGACCCACACGCCGCCAGTACGACTCCCATCACGACCACCACACCAACGAGGAATCGACGTCCCACGCCGGGCAGACTACTCACGGGACCCCGGACAGGCGGTGCACCAGCCGGTTGACGGCACACGAAGGTGGCAGGCCTCGGGTCAGAACCACGCCGGCGCCGTCACCGAGACGGCGCCGTCGATCAAGGCGCCGGGAGACGCGGCCCCGTGGACGTGAGCCGCCAACCACATCCCAATGGCGATGAGCACGGCGAACAGCGCGAAGACCACCGCCAGCGCCACGTAGCGAGTCCTCTGGGTCCGGGCCCCCGTTGACCGCGACGACCGGAGGAGGGCCAGATCGACCGCGTCGAGGCCGCGGCGCGCCGGGGTGCCGCCACCACCAGACCCGTCGGGGACGCCCTCCACGATCGCCGACATCTCTTCGGGGGTTGCCGCGGCGTTGATGGCAAGGACGCGGCGCGTGTAGTCGTAGGGCTCGAGGTGTCCGGCCTCGAACTCGTCGAGGACGCGGCGAAGGTACGGCTCGCGCAGGGTGAGATCCGCGTCGGGCTCATGGGACGGAGGTGACGGTTCTCCGGAGGGGCCAGGCCCACCTGCGGCGCCGGAGCGCCCTCGGGGGAGGCCTTGAGGCTCGTCCGCCAAGAAGGACCCGTCGTCACCCATCTCGCAATTGTCGGCCACCCCGGAGCCGAACTGCAACGGTTTCGACCACTTCAGAGGTGTCGCCCCCGACGGGGGCCGCCGCAGATGGCCCCGACAGGGTTCAGATATGGTGCGCCGATGCAAGTCGACGGTGGTATCGGGTTCGATCCGAGCGACGCGGTAAAGACGGCGCGCCGGGCCGAAGAGGACGGCTTCGACGGCCTGTGGTGCGCAGAGACGGGCCACGACCCGTTCCTGCCGCTCCTGCTCGCGGCCGAGCACACCGAACGCATCGAGCTCGGCACGGGGATCGCGGTGGCCTTCGCGCGCAATCCCATGAGCACCGCCGTGCTCGCCAACGACCTGCAGTCCTATTCCCAGGGCCGGTTCATGCTCGGGCTCGGCTCCCAGATCAAGCCCCACATCGAGAAGCGCTACTCCATGCCGTGGTCCCACCCTGCTCCCCGGATGCGTGAGTTCATCACGGCCATGCGGGCCATCTGGTCGGCCTGGCACGACGGAACCAAGCTCGCGTTCAGGGGAGACTTCTACACCCACACGTTGTTGACCCCGTTCTTCAATCCCGGGCCGAATCCTTACGGTACCCCCAAGGTATTCCTCGCCGCCGTGGGCGAGCTCATGACGGAGGTGGCGGGCGAAGTCGCCGACGGGCTGTTGGCGCACGGGTTCACCACGGCGCGTTACATGCGCGAGGTGACCCTGCCCGCCCTGGAGCGGGGACTGGCCCGTGCGGGCCGCACCAGAGAGGGATTCGAGATCTCGTACCCCGCCATGATGGTCACCGGCACCAACGATGCTGAGGTGCAGGCAGCCACCCAGGCCGTCAAGGCACAGCTGGCGTTCTACGCTTCGACGCCCGCCTACCGGCCGGTGCTCGACCTCCACGGATGGGGAGACCTGTTCGGCGAGCTCAACACGCGCTCGAAACGGGGTGAGTGGGTGCAGATGGCAGACCTCATCCCTGACGAGATGCTCGACGCCTTCGCCGTGAGGGGGGAGATCGGGGAGATCCCGGCGAAGGTCATCGACCGTTACGGGGGCATGGTCACTCGCGTGAGCTTCTACGCCCCGTACCGCATGGATCACGCCCTGATCAAGGAGCTGCTGGCGGGCTTCAGAGCGTCGTAGCGGGCCGGACCCGGGCAGAAGGCCCGGGGCTCAGGTGACGAAATTGACCAGTCGGGGGGGGCGGGCCACGACCCGGGACGGCTCGACCCCGCCCAGGGCCCCTACCAGGCGCTCGGAAGCCAAGGCGACCCGCACGGCGTCCTCCTCGGTGATGTCAGGTGAGACTTCGATGCGGTCCTTCACCTTGCCGTTCACCTGGACCACCATCGTCACGCTTTCCGATCGGGCCAGCTCCGCGTCGAACGACGGCCAGGGCTCGGCGTGCACCATGGCCCCTTCCCCGTGCCGCCGCTCCCATGCCTCGGCGGCGAAGTGCGGCGCGAGCGGGGCGAGCAAGAGGAGCAGGGCATCGGAGGCCGCGTCATGGGTCGCCCGGTGCGGCCCTCCGGGCGCCTCGCGCTGGTAACGCTGCAGCTCGTTGGAGAACTCCATGCAGGCCGCGACAGCGGTGTTGAACGACCACCGTTCGATGTCGTCGCTCACCTTGGCGATGAGCCGATGCGTAGCCCGCTTGATCTCCGTGTCTTCCGCCGAAGGGCCGCCGTCGCGGTAGTCGCTCTCGTCCTCGACCGTGAACCGCCAGACGCGATCGAGGAAACGACCGCACCCTTCGATGACGTTCTCGGTCTGCTCCGTCCAGTCCATGTTGTCGCCGGGGGGACCGGCGAACAGGTGGAAGAGGCGCAGCGCGTCGGCTCCCACCGTGTCGAAGTAGCGCGCCGGTGTGACGAGGTTTCCCCTGGATTTCGACATCTTCTTGCCGTCCATCCGGATCATCCCCTGGGTGAAAAGCCGGCTGAAGGGCTCGCGCGCCACCCCCGGAGCGAGCCCGACGTCGATCAGGGCTTTGGTGTAGAAGCGCGCGTACAGCAGGTGCAAGATGGCGTGCTCGATCCCGCCGATGTACTGGTCCACGGGCATGAAGTGCCGGGCGAGCTCGGGGTCGAAGGGTCTGTCCTCGGACCACGGATCACAGAAGCGCAAGAAATACCAGGACGAGTCGACGAAGGTGTCCATGGTGTCGGTCTCGCGCTCGGCAGGGCCTCCGCACACGGGGCAGGTGGTGTGCCGGAACGTCGGATGGCGCTTCAGGGGTGATTCGCCGGTCGGGAGGAACTCGACGTCGTCGGGGGCGAGGACAGGCAGCTCGTCCTCGGGAACCCCCACGATCCCGTCGACGGGGCAGAAGACCACGGGGATCGGGCACCCCCAGTACCGCTGGCGCGACACCAACCAGTCCCGCAGGCGGTAGTTCACCGTACGCCGCCCGACGCCACGCGCTTCGAGCCAGGTCATGGCGCTCTCCTTGGCTGCGGCGACGTCCAAGCCGTCCAGGAAGCCCGAATTGATCTTGACGCCGTCACCGGTCCACGCACCGCCCTCGAACCCGTCGGGAGGCTGCGTGGTCCGCACCACGGGGAGATCGTGAGCCTGGGCGAATTCCCAGTCCCGTGCGTCTTCGGCGGGGACCGCCATGATTGCTCCCGTGCCGTAGCGCATGAGGACGTAGTCGGCGACGTAGACCGGAATCGCTTGACCGGTGAACGGATTGACGACGTGCCCGCCGGTGAAGGCACCCCGCTTGGCCAGGGTCTCCACCCCCTCTTCCGAGGTGCGGTCGAGCTCGCTCTTGCCTGCCGCCGAGGTGCGGAGTTGTTCCACCTCGGCTCGCCGGTCATCGGTGGTGAGCACGTCCACGAGCGGATGCTCGGGTGCCACTACCGCATAGGTCATCCCGAAGCTCGTGTCGGGACGCGTCGTAAAGACCCGCAGCGTGAGGCCCTCACCTTCGCCCCCGGCGACCTGCAGGTCGAACTCGACACCTTCGGACCGCCCGATCCAATTTCGCTGCATCGTCTTGACCCGCTCGGGCCACTCGAGGTCGTCGAGAGAATCGAGCAGCTCGTCGATGTATCGGGTCGTGCGGAAGAACCACTGCTCGAGCTCGCGCTGGATCACCAGGTCTCCCGAGCGCTCGCAAGTCCCGTCCGCCAGTACCTGCTCGTTGGCGAGCACCGTCTGGCAGCCGGGGCACCAGTTGACCGGTGCCAGGGCTCGGTACGCCAGACCCGCCTCGAGCAGGCGCAGGAAGATCACCTGGTTCCACCGGATGTAGGACGGGTCGTGGCTGCGGATCTCGCGGCGCCAGTCGTAGACGGCCCCGAGGCGCTTCACGCTGGCCTTGAGCTCGGCGATGCGGGCCTCGGTGAAGATTCGCGGGTGCTCACCGGTCCGGATGGCGGCGTTCTCGGCGGGAAGGCCGAAGGAGTCGAAGCCGAAAGGTGACAGAACGGCGAATCCCTGCATGGTGCGATGGCGCACGAGCAGGTCTCCGAACGTGTAATTCCGAATGTGTCCCTGGTGGGCGGCCCCGCTCGGGTAGGGGTACATGCACAGGACGTACTGCGGGAGACGCGGGTCGTCGGCGTCGACCTCGTAGAGGCGGCTCTCGGCCCAGCGCTCCTGCCATTTGAGCTCGACTTCCTGCACGTCGTAGGCCCGCGCCATCTCTGGATTCTACGGAACCAGGCCCAGCCCCCGGGCACCTCCGCATTCCCCGTCGACACGCCCGGGGGCGGTGGGCGCTTCCGGGCCTGGCCGCGGTGGACCGGGAGCCGGGATCCGGCCACGGGGACCCCGCCGGTCAAGAGTCAGGTCGATGGGCAGGTGGGTCAGAAGACAGAGGCATGCACGGCAGTCGAGACCCACGTGTCCAGCCGAGCCAGGCTGGTAACGTGGCGCCTCGTCCCGGGGGCGTAGCTCAGTTGGTAGAGCGCTTGACTGGCAGTCAAGAGGTTCGTGGGTTCGAGTCCCATCGCCTCCACCGAGCTGTAACAATCCCTGGCATGGACGAGCCGCCGGAGTTGCAAGACAACGGACACTGGAGGATGGCTGTCTGGGCCCTCCGAGTGGGGTACGTCGGGCTGGCCGTCGCCATTGTGGGCCTCATCGTGATGTCGTTGGGATCCACGCCGTGGGTCCTGGCCGTCGGGGTGTTCATTTGGCTCGCCGCCGAAGCCGTCACGTTGGCGGGGTTCTTCTGGTCCCGGGACGAGCTTCCCGAACCACGACTTGGGTACTGGTCGATGAGGTTCATGCTCATCCACGACACAGTCCACGCCCAGTCGTCGGCCCAGCGGTCCTGACGGCTCCTCCCTTGGGCGGCTGCGTCCGCCGTGCGGCGGTCTCCTGTCTTGTCGACCCGACCGGGTTGTGCCTGATCTCGATCGTGGCCCTGGCTAGTAGCCCCGGCACACTGGGCAGCCCGAAGTACTCGGGGATCTCGTGCGCGGCTCCCCACCCCGGACCGGGCGTTATCGGCCGGTCAACGACACGACGGGTCAGACCGAATAGATCCCGCCGAGGAAGTAGAGCAGGCTGCACACGGCAATAACGACCAGCGCCGAAGGACCACTGTAGTCGCCGGTGACACGAATCTCGCCCGACTCGACTTTGGCGGTTAGCTTCGTTGGCTTGCCACCAACGGTTCCTCGGATCAGTCCACTTCTAAGGTCGCCTGCAATCGTTGCGTACAGGGAGAAGGCCGTCCCGGCGAAGGAGCCGTCCACATTCACCGACGAGCTACTCTCGCCCGAGGCATGGGTCACGTCGGCGTGGACCGGCCTTCCATTGGAGGTGCCTGTGACAGTTCCCGAGTCAAAGAGGAAGTTCGGCATCAGACGGAATGTTGCGCTTAGTCGAAGGGACTGTTTCGCGAAACTGCCATCAAGCGTCACCGGCAGAACTGTCTGACTTGCTGTGCCGTTGTAGGCGATCTGCCAGGTAGCAGCGACCGGCTCCCCCTCAAAGCTGCCGCCCGCTTTCCCCTGTCCGCTAGGCAACTTGCTTGCCACATTCACACTTCGGCCAGCGAACGTACCAGTCAGTCGACCCTCCTTCGTATACGCCAGGTCAACCGTTGTGTCGTTGCCACCCTGGGTCGAAGTGCACCCGGTGAGCAGGGACGCCACGACGCCACATCCAGTGATGATTGCCTCTCTCCGCCCTACTGCGTAATGCCGGTCTCCCATGAGTGCTCCCCACGCCGACAACTAGGAAGATACTCGACCGCTGCTGATGGTGACGGTACCGCTCGGCCATAAAACCGCACATAGAACTGGCGCGAGCCACGCATAATTGACGCTATGAGTACGGACCTCCCTCCGTGCTCACTGGAGTAAGACTCCTTACGAGCTGGACCTGGCGGTCCGCTCAAGGTCCTCTCGAGGACC
>Ga0116224_10002377_pt1 | contig 11077 bp, 7 predicted proteins | sample Sb_taG_9_FD_89699 | JGI IMG/M metagenome (GOLD analysis project Ga0116224, IMG submission 89699) | Peat soil microbial communities from Weissenstadt, Germany - Sb_50d_b_LC metaG | ecosystem: Environmental > Terrestrial > Soil > Wetlands > Peat | place: Germany: Weissenstadt | collected 2010-09-21
CATAGGGGAAGCTGCGCAGGTTGGCGAGCGTGTCGATGATCGCCGCCTGTCCGAGGCGTTCGGCGTAAATCTCGATCGGCTCGGTGCGCGGCCCGAGCTTCGCGGCGGCCGGCGCGATCAGCGACATCCAGCGGCCGATGAAATCGCCCGGCACGATGACCGCCCGCGCCGGATCGGCCGCCTGTTCGACATAGGCGCGCACGCCGCCGCAGCGCGCATGGCCCATGACGACGATATGTTCGACGTTCAAGATCCTGACCGCATATTCGAGCCCCGCCGACGTGCCATGATGCACGGCGTCCGGCTCATAGGGCGGCACCAGATTGGCGATGTTGCGCAGGACGAAGATCTCGCCCGGAAGAGCGTCGAAGATGACTTCGGGCGAGACCCGCGAATCGCAACATCCGATCAGCAGGATTTTGGGACTTTGGCCGCGCTCGGCGAGCTGCCGATAGCGGTCTTGCTCGCGGCGGAAATGGCCGCCCAGGAAGGATTGATAGCCCTCGATGAGCCGCGCCGGCAGAAGCGCGCGGTCGAGGGCCGAACTTTCGGATGTCTCGGACATGTCTCTCTTCAGCGGAAGGAAGGAAGGCGCCGGCAGGGTCGCCGAGCGCGGCAAGACGGCGCCGCAGCTTGCCTGACCGCTTACTGCGCTGCAATAGACATTGCGGCACGATAGCGCATTTCGCGAGGCCTCGCATCGCTGCCGATACCGCATGCCGAACCTCTCTTCTCCTCTTGCTCCTTCGGCACAGCGTGCTTGTGTGCTGATCGCATGTCGATGGACATCGATTCCGCACTGCGAAGAAGTGCATGTTCGGCAGCAGAATCGACGCCAATGCAGGTATTCTCATCTGGCGGCAAAGATCAAATTCGGCTAACGAATTTGGAAATCTTCGATCTGCCGCGGCGGGAGGGAACGATGCACATCCATGAATACCAGGCCAAGCAGTTGCTGGCGCAGTTCGGCGTCGCGGTGCCGGCCGGAGCCGTCGCGCGCACTGCCGAAGAAGCGGCTTATATGGCCATCGAGCTTGGCGGAGCGCATTGGGCGGTCAAGGCGCAAATCCATGCCGGCGCGCGCGGCAAGGCCGGGGGAATCCGAATTTGCACGAGGTATAAGGAAGTCCGGCAGGCGGCCGACGATCTGCTCGGCAAACGGCTCGTGACGCGTCAGACCGGCCCCGAGGGACAGCCGGTCCAGCGCGTCTATATCGAGGTCGCCGCGTCGTTCGACCGCGAACTCTATCTAGGCTACGTGCTCGACCGCAAAGCCGAGCGGATCCGCGTGATCGCGTCGCGCTACGGCGGCATGGAGATCGAGGAGATCGTCAAGACCGATCCGAACGCGATCATACAAGTCATCGTCGAGCCCGCCGTCGGCCTTCAGGCCTTTCAGGCGCGCGAAATCGCTTTCGAACTCGGTCTCAACAGCAAGCAGGTGGCGCGCGCGGTCACAACCATTCTCGGCGCCTATCGCGCCTTCCGCGACTGCGACGGCTCGATGCTCGAAATCAATCCGCTGGTCGTGACCAGCGACGACAGGGTGCTCGCGCTCGACGCCAAGATGTCGTTCGACGACAATGCGCTGTTCCGCCGCCACAACATCGCGGCCATGTACGACGCCTCGCAGCAAGACCCGCGCGAGGCGCAGGCCGCCGAGCATAATTTGAATTACATCGGCCTCGACGGCGAGATCGGCTGCATTGTCAACGGCGCAGGCCTCGCGATGGCGACCATGGACATGATCAAGCTTGCCGGCAGCAGTCCGGCGAATTTCCTCGACGTCGGCGGCGGCGCCTCGCCGGAGCGGGTTGCGACCGCGTTCCGCCTGGTCCTGTCGGATGACAAAGTACGAAGCGTGCTCGTTAACATTTTCGCCGGCATCAATCGTTGCGATTGGGTCGCGCAAGGCGTCGTCCAGGCGTGCAAGGAAACCGCGATCAACGTGCCGTTGGTCGTGCGCCTCGCCGGCACCAACGTCGAAGCCGGCCGCAAGATCATCAAGGAAAGCGGAATTCCAATCATCAGCGCGGAGACGCTGGGTGAGGCTGCGGCCAAGGCCGTCGCGGCTTGCCGCGAACAAAAAGCCTCGTTAGCACATTAAGGGACTGACGCCATGAGCATTCTCATCGATGAAAAAACCCCAATCCTGGTGCAAGGACTAACCAGCGAGAAGGCGACGTTCCACGCCACGGAAATGACGGCTGCGGGCAGCAAAATCGTCGCTGGCGTCACGCCCGGAAAGGGCGGCAGGACTCATGTCGGCGTGCCGGTGTTCAATACCGTGAAGGACGCGGTGAAGAGCACCGGCGCCACCGCCAGCATCACCTTCGTCGCGCCGGCCTTCGCGGCCGATGCGATCATGGAAGCGGCGGATGCGGGCATCAGGCTCGTCTGCTCGATCACCGACGGCATTCCGGCGCAGGACATGATGCGCGTCAAGCGCTATCTCATGCGCTATCCGAAAGAGCGGCGCACGATGCTCGTCGGCCCCAATTGCGCCGGCATCATCAGCCCCGGCAAGGCGATGCTCGGCATCATGCCGCCGCATATCTATATGCGCGGTTCCGTCGGCCTCATCACGCGCTCCGGCACGCTCGGCTATGAGGCCGCCGCGCAAATGAAGTCGCTCGGCATCGGCATTTCGACCAGCGTCGGCATCGGCGGCGATCCGATCAACGGCAGCTCCTTCATGGATCACCTGGCGCTTTTCGCCGAAGACGATGAGACCGAAGCGGTGCTCATGATCGGCGAAATAGGTGGACCGCAGGAGGCGGAAGCCGCGGCCTGGATCAAGGACAATATGACCAAGCCCGTGGTCGGCTTCGTCGCCGGCCTCACCGCCCCGAAGGGCCGGCGCATGGGGCATGCCGGCGCGATCATTTCCGCAGCCGGCGACAGCGCCGCGGAGAAGGCCGAGATCATGCGCTCCTACGGCCTGACGGTGGCGCCGAGCCCCAGCGAGTTCGGTGCCACCATAGCGCAGGTCTTAGCGAAGAGCCAGTCGCGCCGCATCTCGGCGTGATCGCGCGGCACGAAGCATCCAGGTTCATTATCCAATAGGCACCTCCATGAGCTTCACCTTGATCGAACAGGCGCGGCCGCGTCTTCATCGTTCGGAACTGGCGGTGCCGGGTTCGAACCCGGCGATGTTCGAGAAGGCGGCGAAATCGCGCGCCGACGTGATCTTCCTTGATCTCGAGGACGCAGTGGCGCCCGACGACAAGGAGAAGGCGCGCGTCAACATCATCGCAGGTCTCAACGATGTCGATTGGGGCAGCAAGACGATGATGATCCGCATCAACGGGCTCGACACGCACTATATGTATCGCGACGTGGTCGATATCGTCGAAGCCTGCCCGCGGCTCGATATGATCCTGATCCCGAAAGTCGGCGTGCCGGCGGATGTGTACGCGATCGACATGCTCGTCACGCAGATCGAGGCTGCCAAGAAGCGCAGCAAGCGGATCGGCTTCGAAGTGCTGATCGAGACGGCGCTCGGCATGGCCAATGTCGAGGCGATTGCCCAGGCGAGCAAGCGTCTCGAGGCGATGTCCTTCGGCGTTGCCGATTATGCCGCCTCGACCCGCGCCCGCACCACGGTGATCGGCGGCGTCAATCCGGATTACGGCGTCTTGTCGGACAAGGATGAAGCGGGCCGCCGCACATTCTTCTGGGGCGATCAATGGCATGCGGCGCAGACGCGCATGATGGTTGCCTGCCGCGCCTATGGCCTGCGCCCGATCGACGGACCTTTCGGTGATTTCTCCGATCGCGACGGCTATCTTGCGGCCGCGCGGCGCGCCGCAGTCCTCGGCTACGAGGGCAAATGGGCGATCCATCCGTCGCAGATCGAACTCGCCAACGAGGTCTTCACGCCCTCGGAGGCCGAGGTCGGCAAGGCGCGGCGCGTGGTCGATGCCATGCAGCAGGCCGCAAAGGAAGGCAAAGGGGCGGTCTCGCTCGACGGGCGGCTCATCGACATCGCCAGCATCAGGATGGCGCAGGCGCTGTTGGACAAGGCCAGCGCCGTCGCCGCAGGCTAGCGTGCTCCTCTCCGCCTGAGCATGAGAAGGCGAGGCGGTCGGATCAATCATCGCGGCGGTTTGCGCAGGCAATCGCGTTCCGGTAAAACCGGGCGCGATTCGAGGATGCGACATGGCCGATGAAACCGATGATGCGAGCGGCGCAACCGGATCAGCCGGCGCGCCGGCGCGTCCGGTCGTCGGCGCGAGTTCCGTGCCGCGTGAAAAGCCGCTGATCGAAGGCCATGCCGAAGAGATCGGAGTTTTGAGCGCTCCCGCCAGTGAAGCATCCGCCGAGCAAGCGCCCGCCGAAGATCCCTGGAACGCGCTGCCCTCTCCGCCGGAAGCAGAAGTCCTGGAGCCGGAACCGGAAGCCGCGCTTCCGGCACCGCCGGAGGCAGAAGTGGCGCCCGAGCCGCAGGTCGGCCCGCCACAAGCCGCGCTTGCCGCTCCTTGGGCGGCCGTTCTCTGGCCCTTCGCCGCGGCGATCGTCATCGGCGCGCTGCTTGCGGTCGGCGGCGCGTTCGGCCTGCATATGCTCGACAAGAGGCCGGCGAATTTGGCCGCGCTCGAGGCCCGCGTCGCGGCGCTCGAACAACGACCGGACTCGACTGAAGCATTGCGTGCCGCGCAGGCGGTGCTCGAAAAGCGCATCGCCGCGCTCGAAGCGGCGAACCGCGAGAGCCAGACCACGATGGCCGGGTTGCGCGCCGACCTCGACAAGCTTGCGGCGCAAAAGGCGGCGCCCGGCCCGAGCGCTGCGCCGGATCTTGCGCCGCTCGAAGCCCGGGTCGGCGCCTTGGAACAAAAGCTCGCGGCGCTCGATACCAAGCTCAGCGGGGTCGCCGGCAGGCTCGACGCCGAAAAGAGCCAGGTCCGCGCGTCCGAAACGCGCGTGAGCCAATCGGCCGCGGCGCGCGCCGACAGCGAGGCGATCGCAATTCTCGCCGCGAACCTGCTCAGAAAAGTGGAGTCAGGCGCGCCTTACGACACCGATCTCGCGGCGCTCGCCAATCGCGGCCTCGACAAAGGCAAAACCGCGCCGCTCGAACCCGCGGCGGCGTCCGGAGTGGCGACCCCGGTGGCCCTCGCCAAGCAATTTTCCGATGTCTCGCCGGCGATCCTCGCCACCGAGCCCGCGCCACAAGAAAATGGCTTTATTGATCATCTCGTCAAAGGCGCCGAGCGACTCGTGAAAGTGCACAAGGTCGGGCAGACGCCAGGCAATGACCTTGCCGGACAGGTCGCGCGTATCCAAGCGGCGCTCAATGCCGGCGCGGTCGACGAGGCCTATCAACAATGGAACGAGCTGCCGGATGCCGCGAAAGCCAAATCGCAAGCCTTCGGCGCGGCGGCGAAGGCCCGGATCGACGCGATCGCCGCTGCCCGCAGCATCGACGCCGATGCCATGGCGGCGCTCGGCAAGGCGAAGTCGTGAGGGCTTTTGCATTATCGGTTCAAAAGCACTGACGTTGAGGTTCGTGATCTTTGGGCCGCCGCCGCGTTCACGCCGATCGGGCGGACCAATTTGGCTTGGTGCGAGAAATCGCCGGAAGCGCCATTCCTATTTCGGTTCTTCTGGTACATTATCGCAGTTAGCGATATTCTCCGGCATGAAGACGGTCGTCTATACACGCTCGGCCGCCCGCGAGCTGAGGAAGCACCGTTCGGTCGCGAAGCGCCTCGCCGCGAAAATTGGTCGCTACGCGCAGACCGGTGCCGGCGATGTGAAGCAATTGGCGGGCTCGACGGGCAAGCGCCTGCGCGACGGCGATTTCCGAGTGATTTTCGAGGAAACGGCGACGGAGATTATCGTCACCAAGATCGGCCCGCGCGGCGATGTTTACGACTGAGAGATGATCATGACCCAGACGATCAAGACGCCCGGCGGCGAAACGCTCGTGGTCTTGCCGCTTGATGAATTCGAGGCTTTGCGCGATGCGGCCGATCACGCCAAGGCGCTGGCGGCACTCGCGCGCGGCGAGGAGGAGAAGCTTTCGGCCGAAGAGGCAATGGCTCTCGCCGAGGCGCCGACGCCGATCGGATTTTGGCGCAGGAAGCGGGGCATGACCCAGGTGCAGCTTGCCAAGGCCGTCGGCATCTCGCAGAGCTATCTTGCCGGTCTCGAAACCGGCGCACGTAAGGGGGACGCGACGCTCATCAAGCGTCTCTCTGGCGTGCTCCGCCTGCCGATGGAGGATCTCATTTCCGAGTAAAGGCAATATTCTCTCAAGCAATTCACATTCGCTTTGCGAATCTCGCCTCCTTCGAGACCCGAGCCCGTCATGATCCGTGTTCTGCTTTTCCTTCTCGCCCTCGCGCTTGTCGCGGTCGGCATCGTCTGGATCGTCGATCGACCGGGCGAGATCGCGGTCACCTGGCAGGGCTACCGTATCGAAACCACGGTCGCCGTAGGCCTCGGCCTCTTGGCGCTGGCCGCCGTCCTTCTCGCGATCCTCATCGGGTTCGTCCGCTTCCTCTTCCGGATGCCATCCCGCATGGCGCGGCGGGCCGAGACGCGGCGGCGCGCCAAAGGCTATGCGGCACTCTCGCGCGGCATGGTCGCGGTGGGGGCTGGGGACGCAAGGCTGGCGCGCCGATCCTCCAGCGAAGCCGATCGGCATCTCGACGCGGAGCCCTTGACCTTGCTGCTTGCCGCCCAGGCGGCGCAACTTTCCGGCGATCGCGCCGGCGCCGAAACTGCCTTCGGCAAATTGGCGCAGGATCCTGCGACGCGCTTGCTCGGACTGCGCGGCTTGCATGTCGAGGCGCAGCGGCGCGGCGATCCCGAGGCTGCCATTCATTTCGCGCAGGAGGCGCATGGAATCGCGCCGCTGCCCTGGTCGGCGAAAGCGGTCCTCGATCATTATGCCGGCAAGTCGCAATGGGAGAGCGCGCTCGCCGCGCTCGAGAGCCATATCGCGGCAAAGCTCGTCGACAAGAAGACGGGAGAGCGCCAGCAAGCCGTGCTCGAGACGGCGGTGGGGCTCGACAAGGCCGCGCGATCCCCGGATGAAGCCTTGCGCCTGGCGCGTCAGGCGCTCGGCCGCGCCCCCGACCTCATCCCTGCGGTTGCGCTGGCGGCACGGCTGCTCGCCCGCAAAGGCGAATTGCGCAAGGCCGCCAAGCTCATCGAAGCGGCCTGGCAAAGGCAGCCGCACCCCGAACTCGCCGAAGTCTATCTCGATCTGCGTGCGGGCGATTCCAACGCCGATCGTCTGGCCAAGGCGCGCACGCTCGCCAAGCTCATGCCGCGCGATCCCGAAAGCCGGATGATCGTGGCGCGGGCGGCGCTCGCGGCGCGCGACTACAAGGCGGCGCGCGAAGCCATGGCGCCGCTCATCGCCGAAGACGAACGCCCGACCGCCCGCATGTGCCTCATCATGGCCGAACTCGAAGACGCGGATACCGGCGACGAGGGGCAAGTTCGCGAATGGCTCGCCCGTAGCGCGCGGGCGCCGCGCGATCCTGTCTGGATGGCGGATGGCGTCGCAGCAGCCAGCTGGGCGCCGGTCTCGCCGGTCACCGGCCGGCTCGACGCCTTCGTCTGGCAGAAGCCGGCCGATCGGCTAGGCACGGAGGTCGCGGCTTGGAGCGGCAGAGCGATCGAGCGGGCGGCGCCCGTCGCGGAGATCGCGCACGAGCCGCCGCAGCTGCCGAATTCGCGGCCGCCGCCGGAGCCGCCGCCGGAACTGAAGGGGCCCGAGCTGGGGCCCGAGAAGGCGCCCGAGACGAGCGCGCCCGAAGCCGGGGCGAGCGCGGCGCCGCCCGAGCCTACGCCGCTCAAGCTGGTGCGTGGCGCCGGCCCGCGCGCGGTGATCTTCCCGATGCCGGCGCCGCCCGACGATCCTGGCTTGAACGAAGCGCAGGAAGACAAGGACCGCATCGGGTTTTATTGACTCTGCTGAGAAGCGCTTCGCCGCGCCCTCGCCTCCGAGGCTCGCTTCGCTCGCACCTCAGGGAGGGGGGAAAGGTCTGATTCCATAGCATGAGCCCCTCATGCTGAGGAGGGTCCGAAGGACCCGTCTCGAAGCATGACGGCGGCTGCAGCGGTTGCCAAGGCGCGGCGAACCGGCATAAGAGAGGCGCGCAACGCGCATCGCCCGGGCGCTGAAGGCCGCAATAGCTCAGCCGGTAGAGCACCTCATTCGTAATGAGGGGGTCGGGGGTTCGAATCCCTCTTGCGGCACCATATGACCGTCCGACGGCGTCCAAAATCGTCCAAAAAATGGATTAATAACAACGGATTAGGGCCGATTTTCTGTCCTGGCTCGTCCTTATACGCCTGTTGGTATCCAGGCATGAAACCGCGCGACGGCTTCGCGCGACGGTCGGCGCGGTTTTTCGTTACGCGGTCGCGACCGGCAAATCGCGTCTATTTCGAAAATCTTGATTTTCGCACAAACGGGCAGGTCATATCCTGGCGCGCGGTAGATGCGGCTAACGACCGCCGGCGTGCTGACCCAACTGCTCGAGGAGCGGTCGTAGTGCGTCCAGTTCCGCACCAAAGCCAGCCCAGTCCCCGGCTTTCAAGCGCTCGATCGCTTGGTCGTAGTGGCTGAGGGCCTCGCGGGCTCGAACGTCCTCGGGCTCTGTCGATACAGATCCGGCAAATGCCGTCGAGGACGGATGAGCCGGAGCGGATTCCTTGAAGAGGGCCCCCAGCGCCGCGGCGAGGGTCTCCTCCATGACCACGCGGTCGCCATAGGCCGCGATCACCCGCTTGAGCTCCGGCAATTGGCCCGTCTCCGCGCGGAGATACAAGGGCGACACGTACAAGAGCGAGTTCTCGATCGGCACGACGAGGAGATTCCCGCGGATGACCCTCGAGCCCATCTGGTTCCAGAGGGAGATTTGCTGGGAGATCTCTGTGTTCTGATCGATGCGCGCCTCGATCTGAAAGGGCCCGTAGACGAGCTTTTCTTTGGGGAACTCGTAAACGATCAGCTCGCCGTAGTTGGGCGGGTCGCAGCGGGCGGCCAGCCACGCGATCATGTTCTCCCGCTGGCTCGGCGCCATGGGGAGCATCAGGAAGAACTCGGCGCGCGCTTCCCCGGGCAAGCGCATGATGATGTAGTAGGGGTCCATCCTGGCATCGTTGGTGCCGTCGGCACCGGTCGGCTGACGAGGGAATTGCCAGAGGTCTTCGCGGTTATAGAAGACTTCGGGCGCGTCCATGTGGTAGGCGCGATACATTTGAGCCTGAATAAGGAAGAGGTCCTCCGGGTAGCGGACGTGCCTTTGCAGATCCCGCGGCATGGCCGCAAACGGCTTGAATAGGCTGGGGAAGATGTGCCGATAGGTCTCGGCGACCGGGTCAGAGGGATCCGCCAGGTAGAAGTCCACCGTCCCGTTATAGGCGTCGATAACGACCTTGACCGAATTGCGGATGTAGTTGATCTCCTCGTCGGGAAGGGCCTGTGCATAAGGAAACCAGTCGCTCGTGGTGTAGGCATCCTGAATCCAGAAGAGCCGCCCATCGCTGACTACCGCGTAGGGGTCGTGATCCAGGCGAAGGAAAGGCGCGATCGTTCTCACCCGCTCTTGAATGTTGCGGCGAAACATAATCCGACTCTCGTCGGTGATGTAGCGGCTGAGTAAGATGTTCGGATCGTCGAAATACCAGGCGAAGAGCATCCTCCGGGCAATCCCGCCGACAGCGACCCCGTCCGCGCCGTCGTAGGCCGCATAGACATTGTCCTTGCCCTTCGGATAGTCGAACTCCGGGGTGCTCCCCTTCACGATCACGTAGGAATCAGTCCCTTGCCCAAAATAAACGCGCGGCTCACGAACGGCAGGGCCGCCGGAGGCGACCGGAGGGATGTCCTGCAGGTAAAAGATCGGTAGCCCTTCGGGAGACATGCGGGTGACCGGGGACATGACCACCCCATTACCGTGAGTGAAGAGGACATGGAGGTTGACCCATGTCTGGGCGTTGGGAGGGAGGAGCGCAGGCGCGAGCTCGCGGGCCGACAGCATCACCTGCCGATACGAACCGTCGAGCTGATATCGGTCGACATCGACGTCAAGGAACTTGTAGTAAGTCCGAATCTCCTGCAGTTGAGCGTAGGTGTCCATCAACGGCTGCCAGTCCCACAGCCGGATGTTGTCGATGGTTGCATGGTTGTCCTGAAGCGACTGGAAGGTAAGGTCCTGTTCCGCAGGAAACGGTTTGACCGTGACTTTCCGAAGTTTATAGGCCTCTTGGGTGAGGGCAATGTTCCGCTGAAGGTAGGGCGCCTCCAACTGCAACTCGTTCGGCTTCACATAGAAGCGTTGGAAGAGCGCGGGGAATACCAGCGCCAGAACGAACGAGCTTCCAAACAGCACAACCACCGCCGCGAGAGGAAGCTCGTATCTCCGCATCCGCACATTGGCCCATGAGGTGAAGGCGGCCGCTGAGGCGAGCCCGACGAGCGCCGAGAGCACCGGCAGCTCGACATGGACGTCCGTGTATGCCGCCCCCACGACCACCGCATTGTCGCCATAGAGGAGGAGGAACCGGTCTAGCCAATAGGACCAAGCCTTCACCACGAAGAAGAGACCCAACAGGGCGGAGCCGTGGGCGATGACCCAGGGAAACGCCAACCGACGCTTGTCGAGCGTGAGGTCGCCGTGCGCCCAATATACTGCGCCGGCGACAAAGGCGCTCAATACGAGCGTCAGCAGCATCCAGTTCTTGAGCGCGACGTAGGCGGGAAGCGAGAAGAGATAGAAACCAATGTCCTTCCCGTAGAGGGGATCGCTCTGTCCGTACGGCGCCTGGCGGATGAAGCGGAGGGCCACGTCCCAGTTGCCAGCCTCGCCCAGGGCGATTAGGGCCGCGAGAACGAGGGCGCCTCCCGCGACGAGGGAATGCATAGGAAGGCGCTGGGACAAGCGCGCCAACAGCGCGGTTAATGTCTGATCGCCCGTCGATCCCCATGGAGAGACGACCGGAAGGAAATGCCCCTGTCGCTCGGCGAGGCGATACGCCAGGGATCCGTTCAGCCACAGGAGGATGGCGGACGCCGCGAACACGGCGAGGAAGAGGGCGACCTTTGCCCCGA
>Ga0116224_10002378_pt1 | contig 11063 bp, 10 predicted proteins | sample Sb_taG_9_FD_89699 | JGI IMG/M metagenome (GOLD analysis project Ga0116224, IMG submission 89699) | Peat soil microbial communities from Weissenstadt, Germany - Sb_50d_b_LC metaG | ecosystem: Environmental > Terrestrial > Soil > Wetlands > Peat | place: Germany: Weissenstadt | collected 2010-09-21
CCGCCACCGCCTGAGCACGCCAAATCAACACAAATGTAGTGACGACTTTTCGTCTAAGGTATTGATTTGCCTAGACCACACCCTCGATTCTGCGCAAGTTGGGCTAAACGGGGTCCTAACCGACTGAAAACGTTAGGGCGCGAAAGTAAAAAGAAACTAAGCCGGTTTCCCCCAACGCCGGAACGCTTTAGAGGCGGCGCATGGCCTTAGTCATCGACGCCGCGCGGCGGCGCGTGCGCTTAGACCCCCGCGACCCCGATTTCTTCAACGATCCGTATCCAGCCTACGCCGCGATCCGCGAGGCGGCGCCGGCGTTCTTCTGGGAGGACTACGGCTTCTGGTGCTTCGCGCGCTTTGCCGACGTCTTGGCCTTGCTGCGCGACCGCCGTTTCGGCCGGACGGTTGTCGAATCGGGCCCGCGCGAGTCGAGACCGCATCTTGAGCCGTTCGACGCGCTCGAGCGCCATTCGATGCTGGAGCTCGAGCCGCCTGAGCACACACGCCTGCGCAACCTCGTCAATCGCGCCTTCGTCTCGCGGCGGATCGAAAGGCTCGGACCGCAAATCGAGAGACTGGCGCATGAGCGGATCGACGCGTTCATGGCCAAGCGCTCAGCCGATCTCGTCGCCGAATTCGCCAGCCCCATTCCGGTCGCTGTGATCGCCGACCTGCTCGGCGTTCCGCGCGACATGGGGCGTCAACTCGTCAACTGGTCGCATCGCATGGTCGCGATGTACCAGTTCGGGGCGGATCGCACAGTTGAGGATCGCGCGGCCGAGGCGGCCCGCGCTTTCGCCGATTATGTACGCGGCTTCGCTCGCGCGCGCCGCGGCGATCTTGGCGATGATCTCGTCAGTCAGCTTCTCATCGCCGAAGCCGATGGCGGCAAACTGAGCGAAGACGAGCTCATCACAACCGTGATCCTGCTCCTGAACGCCGGTCACGAAGCGACGGTCCAGGCGATCGGCAACGGCGTGAAGATCATGCTCGAGCAGGGGGGCGACGCCCGCGAGGCGTTTGCAAGCGAAAGCGCGACCCAAGGGACGGTCGAGGAATTGCTTCGGCTCGACCCGCCGCTGCATCTCTTTGCCCGCTATGCGCTGGAGGAGGTCGAGTTCGCCGGCGTGCGGCTGCGGAAGAATGAGAAGATTGGCGTTCTGCTCGGCGCCGCCAACCGCGATCCCGAGCGCTTTCCAAATCCGGACGCTTTTGATGCCCGCCGGACGCCGAACCCGCACGTGAGCTTTGGCGCCGGCATTCACTTCTGCGTCGGTGCGCCGCTGGCGCGGCTCGAGCTCGCCGTCGCGCTGCCAATCCTGTTCGCCCGGCTCAAGGGCTTGCGTCTCATCGAGCGGCCGCGCTATCGCGACGCGTTCCATTTTCGCGGGCTTGAGGCGCTGAAGGTCGAATGGACGTGAGATCAACCCTTTCGAACCTCGCGGACAGCAGGTAAAAGCCGCTCCGTGAACTGGCCTTCGCTCACTCAAGCCCGCCCCTGGCGCGGCGGTCTCGATGACGCGGAACCGTCATCCGGCATGCTGCGCCGATATCGCCGCTATTTCGCGCTCCTCGCCTTCGGGCTCCTCGCGACGCCGCTCTTGGTCGGGATCGTCAAGCCGGACAGCGCCGCGTCGATCTTGAACGAGGGACGCAATCCGGCGCCCGCTCCGAGGCCGCCCGACAGTCTCGGCGATTGGCTGACGCTTCCGAAAGAGACTGACGCCTATCTACAAGAAAAGTTCGGTCTTCGTCAGGCTTTAATCCGCGCACATCGGGAACTCACCAAGCCGCTGTTTCGCGGTTACACCGTCCTGATCGGCCGCGATGGTCGTATGTTCTATCTGGGCGACCAGATGGTTCGCCAAAGCGCGGGGCTCGTTATGCGCGACCAGGCGGTGGCTCAAGTGACCAATTTGCTCGCGCGGATGAACGAACAGCTTCGAGCGCGCGGCATCCGTCTTTTGGTCGCGCCCCCGCCGAACGCCTCGACGGTTTATCAGGACGACCTGCCGCTTCGGGCGCAAAATACGGGCCGGCCCACCGAATACGATCTGCTTCTGACGAACCTCGCCGCGAAAGGAGTCCTTGCCGTCGATTTGCGGCCCGCAGTCAAGAACGCTCGCGCTGGCGGCTCGGTCTTCTATATGCACGATACGCATTGGACATTCCGGGGCGCGCTCGCCGCGTTCAACGCCGTTGTCGAGGCGGATTCCCGTGCCGATTGGCAGATTGACCCGAGCTCAGCCTTAGGCCCGCCGGCCGTGCACAAGGGAGGCGATCTCGCGCGGATGCTCGGTGTCTCCGATAAAGTTTGGGAATATACCGAGGATTTGACTCTTCCCCATGGGAAAAGAGTCCTACTCTCTTCCGACCCGCACGGCGATTTCATCGAAACGTCCGACAAACCCGGCCCGACGATCCTCATTTTTGGCGATTCGCTTACTCTGGACTACTTTCCTCCAATGCTCTTACAGCACGTGGACCGCGTGATTTGGATACACCACAGGTACTGTGCCGTTGACTGGCGGGTCGTCGACGAATTTCAGCCCGACGAAGTCTGGTGGATGCCTGGTGAACGTGTTTTTCTTTGTGCGTCTGGGGCTTGGCCGATCGGATTTCCCGAAGCAAAGGATGAGGTGAGGGAAAGAAAGGCGCCGGCCGGTCTTGAGGAGCCGGTGGAGGCGTCTGGAGATCGGGAGGGCGTTCGAACACGGTGAATGAGAACTGATGCTCGCGTGCCATCGTCGGATTTTCGCGCTCGTCGCGTTTCTGGTCCTGGCGACGCCGCTCGTCGTCGGCCTCGTGCGCCCGGACAGCCCGGCCGCGATCCTTAAGGAGGGTCGCTCCCTCGCGCCCGCGCCGCGAATGCCGGGGTCGAGCGCGGGCTGGCTCGCGCTTCCCGGGCAGGTCGACGCCTATCTGCGCGACCATTTCGGGTTGAGAGAGGCGCTGATCACGGCGCATCGGGAGCTGACCAAACCGATGCTCGGCTTCGGCAACGATTCGGTGCTGGTCGGGCGCGACGGGCGCTTCTTCTATCTTGGCGACAACGCGGTGCGTCAGAGCGCGGGCCTGCTCGTCCGCGACCGGGGGGTGGCCGACACTGTCGACCTGCTCGCAGCCATGAATGGCGATCTCGAGCGGCGCGGAATCCGCTTCCTGGTCGCCTCGCCCCCGAACGCCGCGACCGTCTATCAGGAAGACCTGCCTGATTGGGCGCGGAAGGCGGGGAAGTCGACCGAGTACGACCTTTTTGTCGCTGGGCTCGCGGCCAAAGGCGTCAAGATCGTCGACTTGCGGCCAGTGATGGCCGCGGCCAGGGCCGAGGGGCCGATTTATTACCGCCATGACAGCCACTGGACGCCGCGAGGCGCGCTGGCTGCATTTAACTCGATCGTGGAGGCGGACGGCCATCCCGACTGGATGCTTGATCAGGCTTCGGTCTTAGCCCCCCTTTCGGTCCGCATGGGGGGCGATCTGGCGCGTATGCTCGGCGTTGAGGACAGCGTCACCGAGGCGGTCGAAGAACTAAAGCTGCCGGCCGGCGAGAAACAGCCGCTGACGGCGATCCCGTGGGAGGACTACGTTGAATCCTCCGGCAAGCCCGGTCCGACGGTCATGATCATTGGCGATTCGTTCACCACGATCGAATTCGCGCTCATGCTGTTGCAGCATGTCGGACGCGTCGTGTGGATCGACCACCAGCACTGCCGCTTCGACCGGAAGGTGATCGACCGCTTTCATCCCGACGAGGTCTGGTGGATGCCGAACGAGCGTTTCCTCATCTGCGATCCCGGCGCTGAGCTCGTCGGTTTCACCGGGTGAGTATGGCGCAAGAGGGGACATTCCAGGCGCGCATCCGCAGCCTGCTCGTGCTTGGGGGCGCGCGCTCGGGGAAAAGCGCCTATGCGCAGAGCCTGGCGGAGGCCCATGGTCCCGAGCGGCTCTATCTGGCGACCGCGGCGCCGGGAGACGAGGAAATGGCGGTGCGTATCGCCCGCCACCAGGCCGACCGAGGCCAAGGTTGGACGACGCTGGAGGAGCCGCTCGAAGTCGCCCACGCGCTTGGCGCAGAAGCCCGACCGGGACGGGCGATTGTCGTTGATTGCCTCACGCTTTGGCTCGCCAACCTGATCCTGGCCAGGCGCGATCCCGCGCCCGCCGTCACGGCCCTCGCCGACGCGATCGGGGCGCTCGCCGGCCCAGCCATCCTCGTGTCTAACGAAGTCGGCATGGGGATCGTGCCGGACTACAAGCTCGGCCGCGAGTTTCGCGACTGGCAGGGCCGGGCGAACCGGGAAATCGGCGCCGCCTGCGATGCGGTGATCTTCGTCGCCGCCGGACTCCCGCTCCAGTTGAAGCCGGCTGCAACCCCCAGCATTCAATTGGGCTGAAGGCAAGCATTTTCCTGAACAAAACCTCTGGCGACTCGGGGCGCGGCTGGACTAGCATTCGGCGTGGCGGAAGGGGCTTGCCGGCTCATGCGGGCGTCGGCCTTTGCTTCAAGACATTCGCCCTTGGGGGTTCGGCGGGATGCTGCGTCTTTTCCAACGCCAGGCGCCGGAGCAGGCGCATTTCGACATCGCTCATGACGGAGAGACTTATCGGGTCGCGTTGAAGCGCGTCGCCGCCTCGCGCCGCTTCACGTTGAGGGTTCGTACCGCGACGCGCGACGTGGTGCTGACCATGCCGTCGCGCTCGTCGCTCAAAGCGGCGCGCGAATTTGCTGAGCGTCACGCGGCATGGATCGGAACACGACTTGCGCGTCTGCCCGCGCCGGTCGCGTTCGAGCCGCGCGCGGTGACGCCGTTGCGCGGCGTCGATCATCGCATCGTCCACCGGCCCGGCGAGCGGGGCGGCGTCTGGCTCGAATCGACCGAGCGCGGACCGCTCATTTGCGTTTCCGGCGAGCGGCCGCATGTGGCGCGACGCGTCGCCGATTTCCTCAAGCGCGAGGCGCGCAAGGACCTCGAGGTTGCGGTGGCGCGGCACTCCAAGCAGCTCGGCGTCAAGCCGCGCCGCATCGTGCTGCGCGATACAGTAAGTCGCTGGGGCTCGTGCTCGTCGACCGGCGGGCTCAATTTCTCGTGGCGCCTGATTCTCGCCCCGCCGTTCGTGCTCGACTATCTTGCCGCGCATGAGGTGGCGCATATCGTGCACATGAATCATTCGCCTCTGTTCTGGAAGCTCACGCGCCGTCTGCACCCTGGGACCGACCGCGCCGAAGTCTGGCTCAAGGTCCACGGCGCGAGCCTGCATCGCTTCGGCGCGACGTGGGAATGACATCCTTCTCGCTTTGGGAGAGGGACCGGGGTGAGGGACGAGGCTACGCCGGCACGGGGAGAGAAGGCTCCACCATCCTTCCCAGCGCGTCGAACATCAGCTGCAAGTCCTGCGGGCGCGAGAGACGGTGATCGCCGTCCTTGACGAGCGTCAGAGTCGCCGGATCGCCAAGCCTCTGCATGAGCGCCAGCGCATGGGAAAACGGCACGTCTTTGTCCCGCATCCCTTGCAGCACCACGATCGGCGCCCCCGTGCGAATCATGCCGCCGAGGAGGAGGTGCTTGCGCCCGTCTTCGATGAGATCGCGGGTCAAGCAATCGGGCTCGCTCGAATAGGCCGACGGCCTTCGCCACACGCCTTGCTCCTTGATCGCGCGCCGCGCCTCGTCCGGCGCGTTGGCCCAGATGAGCGCTTCGGTGAAGTCCACCGCCGGAGCGATGAGAATGAGGCCCTTGACTCGCTCCGTCTCGCCCGCCTCGTTGAGCGCCCGGGCGGCGAGCAACGCCAGCCATCCGCCCATCGACGAGCCGACCAGAATCTGCGGCCCCTCGCTTTCGGCGCGCAATAGCGCCAGCGTCTCCTCGAGCCAGCGGGAAATCGTTCCGGTCTCGAGCCGCCCGTCGGAGCGCCCGTGGCCCGAATAGTCGAACCGCAGGAAGCTGAGACCCAGCCGCTCGGCTTCGGCGTCGAGCGCGGTTGCCTTGGTCGAGTCCATGTCGGAGCGATAGCCGCTGAGCCAAACCACGCCTGGAGCTCCGCTGCGCACTGGCGCGCGGCGGCGAAAGGCGATACCCCGTTGATTCGGGGCTTGCCCTACGATGAAAACCTGCGGCTGTTCGTCCGGCACATTGAACTCGCTGTTGTTGATTCGACCCGCGGACCGCGCCGAGACGAACTTCGGTTTGGGCGCACGCGGCGAGGCGGGCTTGGCGGAGCGCTCGCCGCGAGTCAACAGCCCGCCCGCAATGCGCTCATGCCCGGGGCGCGGCCCCCCGTGAGCATCGACGCGCTCTCCCCATTCGGGCGCGGAGCCAACGCGCCGCTCGCTGGCCGGACGATCCTCCAGATCGTCCCGCCGGTCGCTGCGGGCGGCGACGAGCGCGCGACGCTCGCGGTCACGGCGGCGCTGGCGGAGACCGGCGCGAGGGCCCTGGTGGCGACCGATTCGGGCGAGCTGGCGGGCGAATTGCAGGCGATCGGCGGGCTCTTCGTCCGCTATCCGGCGGCGACCAAGAACCCGCTCGCGCTGGCTCTCAACATGCGCCGCCTTCAGCGCATCATCGCCTCGGAGCGGGTTGACCTCGTCCACGCGCGCTCGCGCTGGGCGGCCTGGGCGGCGGTCAAGGCCTGCCGCAAGGCGAAACGTCCGCTTGTCACCTCGCTTCCGGGCGACGGCGGCCGCAGGCGTCCCCGCACCAGCTTCGAGACCGCCGTCGCCGAGGGCGACTATGTCATCGCGTCGTCGGAGTTCGCCGCCGAGCACGCCGAAGGCCTTTTTTCTATCGCTCCTGAGCGCCTCAGGGTCGTGCGCCCGGGAATGGACCTGTCCAAGCTTCAGCCCGAGCGAGTGAGCGGGCGGCGCGTGTCCGACGTGCGCGCGGCCTGGGGCGTTGCCGCGTATGAACGGGTCGTGCTGATGCCGTCGCGCCTCGCGCCCGGCCGCGGCCCGCAGACGCTCATTGAAGCGGCGGCGCTGATCAAGGGCAGGGGCCTCGACGACGTCCGGTTCGTATTGGCCGGCGAAGCGGCGAAGCCGGTGTTCGCGCGCGAGCTTGACGCGCTCGCGGTCAAGTGCGGCGTGCGGTCGATCTTCACGCGCGTCGGCGCCGCGGCCGACTCGCCAGCGGCGTTCGTCGGCGCGGCGGTCGTTGTCTTTCCTGCCAATGACGCCGATGGCGTGACGCGCGCGTCAATCGAGGCCGCGGCGATGGGGGCGCTCACCATCATCTCCGACGTCGGACCGGCGCGCGAGATTGTCGCCGCGCCGCCGCATGTTGACGGCGAGGCGCGCACGGGATGGCTCGTTCCGCCGCGCGAACCGGCCGCGCTTGCCGAGGCGATCCATGCCGCGCTCTCGCTCGGCGCCTCGGCGCGCGACGCCCTGCGGCGCCGGTTAAGGGCAAAGATCGCTGAAGCCTATTCGCTTGAGCGCATGACGCGCGACACGCTCGGCGTCTACGCCGAGGCGCTGGAACGATGAAGACAACGCGGCTGGCTTTCAGACCGGCGCCGCTTCAGGTGTTTGCACGTGCTCGGGACGAATGCCGATCCCGAGCAACCGGGCGGGAATCCGGCGCAGAAGCGGAAAGACGCCGAACAGCTTGAAGAAGAGTGGCGGCTTCGGCCGCTCATGGCTTGCGAGAACGCGGCTGATGATCCTCTGCTGGATGGTGAGCTGCAGCCATTGGGTAAAGCGCACCGGCAAGGTGCGGCGCTCCTCGATGGCCCGAAGATCGTCGTCCGACACTGTGCCGGCGCGGAGCGGGCCGGCGAGCCGGTTGGCGGCGGCAACCGCGTCCTGCACCGCCATGTTGATGCCTACCCCGCCGATCGGCGACATCGCATGGGCGGCGTCGCCGATGCAAAGGAGCCCGGGCCGCCACCATTTTTGCAGCCGGTCGACCGTGACGCTGAGCAGCTTGACGTCATCCCAAGTTTTCAATTCGCCGACGCGATCCGACACGAACGGCGACATCTCGACGACCCGCGCGCGGAACGCTTCGAGGCCCTCGGACTTTACGCGCTCGATCCCGCCCTTCGGAATGATATAGGCGCATTGCCAGTAGTCGCCGCGGTCGAGCATGACCATCAGCCTGCCGGCTTCGATATGGCCAAACGTGTCCGCGCTGTCGCGGGCCTTGTGCGACAGGCGAAACCACAGCACATCCATCGGCGCGCCGTAGTCCTCGCTCTTGAACCCAGCTTTCTCGCGCACGGTCGAATGGCGTCCGTCGCATCCGACGACTAGGTCAGCGCGAATCGTGAGCGCGCCGTCCGGCGTCTTGGCGATCAAGCCGACGACGCGCCCGTTCTCCTCGATCAGGTCGGTCGCGTCGGCCAGCATGCGCAGGTCAAATGTCTTGTAGCGCTTGCCCTGCTCGGCGAGGAAATTGAGGAAGTTCCATTGCGGCATGAGGGCCATGAATTTGCGGTGCGTCGGCAGGTGGCGAAAATCCACGAACTGAAGGTGTTCGGCGCCAATCTGCGCGGACAGCGTTTCGACTTTCTGATGCGGCAGCTGCAAAAACTTGTCGAGCAGGCCAAGCTCGAACATCAATTCGAGCGTCGAGGGATGAACCGTGTCGCCGCGGAAATCGCGGAAGAAGTCCGCGTGCTTCTCCAGCACGACCACGTGGACGCCGGCGCGCGCGAGCAAAAATCCCAGCATCATCCCGGCGGGGCCGCCGCCGGCGATGCAGCACTGCGTCGTGATCGATGAGTCGGCCATGCCCGCTCGGCTCCGCCCGGCATAGTACCCCCGGCGTTTGCGATCGCAAAACGCGGAAGTGAGGGCTTGCGTTCCGTCCAGCGCGGACTGGTTTTTGAGAGACGCTTAGAGGTCTCGGCCGGGGTGGGGTTAACGTAGGCTCTGGACCTTTTTCCGTCACAGCATAGTTTTAGAGTTGGACGTGGGCGCGATACGCGCCGCTCAGCGGGAGGGTGTCCCCATGCGTGTTTCGATCAAGAAGGTGGTCGCGGCCGCAGCCGCGCTCGGCATCGCGATCGCCTCGGCGCCCACGCCGGCCGAGGCTCAGTGGCATGGCGGGGGCGGTTTTCATGGCGGCGGCTTTCGCGGCGGCGGCTGGCATGGCGGCTGGGGCCGGCCCGGATGGGGAGGCGGCTGGGGGTGGCGGCGCGCTGGCTGGGGCGGTGGTTGGGGCCCTGGCTGGGGCGGTGGTTGGGGCCCTGGCTGGGGCTGGGGCGGCGGCTGCTGGAATTGCGGCTGGGGCTGGGGCGGCGGTTGGGGCTGGGGCTGGGATCCGGGCTGGGCGATCGCAGCCACGGCCGTGCCCGTCGGGGTCGCGATCGCTTCGCAGCCGGTCTATGGCGACGGTCCTGGTTGCTGGGTCCGGCGGCGGGTTTGGACAGCCGGCGGGCACTATCTTGGCCGGCGCCTCGTCAACATTTGCTACTGACGTCCGCAACCGGTATCGGCTTCGATCTGCGTACGAGGCAGAGCTTTCAAAGACCGTAAAACGCAAGCGCCCATCATGAATATTTGTTCAGCCTTCATTGCGAACACTTGTTTGTGAAGGTTTGCACCTGCGGTCTCGAAAACAAATCTCGCTTTGGCGCCTAAACGACGCGCAGGCGTCAAACGGCCGCCGGAATTGGGCGTCAAGTTTAAGAAACACGCCGAGGTTAGGTCCTTTGCCCCGGCGGCGACGGAGTTGATCGGGCGGCTCAGCCGTCGGTTGATATGGAGGCTTTGATGACCAGGATTTCGAAGACCATCGTCGCCGGGCTGGCGTCGTTGGCGATGGCGGCGGCCGTCGTTCTGCCCCCGACTGCGGCGTTGGCTGGCGGCTGGCGCGGCGGCGGCGCGTGGCACGGCGGAGGCTGGCATGGCGGAGGCTGGCATGGCGGTGGTTGGCATGGCGGCGGCGGCTGGGCCGGCGGCAGGAGCTGGCATCCGGGCTATTGGCGCGGCGGCTATTGGTACAACGGCTGGTGGGGCCCCGCGATCGCCGCGGGCGTGCTGACCGGCGCCGCGATCGCCAGCTACCCCTATTGGGGCGGCGGCTATGGGTATGGCGGCGGGTATGGGTATGGCGGCGGCTGCTGGCAGTATCGACCCACCTATGACGGCTATGGCAATTACCTCGGCCAGCAGGCCGTGAACGTCTGCTAACGACCGCGCGCTCGCGCTTTAAACAGGGCCTCGCGCAAGCGAGGCCCTGTTTATTTGGCTCGCCGGCCACAACACGCCGCCCGTCATCGGGTCTGGAGCGCCGGTCGTGGTCGGAAAGGAGATCGGCAAGCCGCGCCGCGAGCGTAAGCCGAGATAGGCGAAACATTGCGCCTCGATGCTGTCGCCGTCGAAGCCGATCGCCTCGACCGGCTCGACCTTGACTCGCAGCCGTTGGCTAAGCCGGCGCATGAGGTTCGGGTTGCGCCGCCCGCCGCCGCCGACCAGCCAGCGCGCCGGCGCCTGGGGGACGTGCTTCAGCGCCACCGCGGTCGATTCGACCGTAAACGCGCTGAGCGTCGCGGAGCCGTCCGCGTCGCTCAGGCGTTTGACGCAGGCCGCGGCGGCGCTGAAGTGATTGCGGTCGAGCGATTTGGGGGCAGGGCGGTCGAAATAGGGATCGCTCATCAAGGTCGCGAGCGCCTCGGTGTCGACGCGCCCGCTTTCCCCTAGCGCTCCGTTTTCGTCATAGGCCAGTCCGCGCCTTACGGTGAGAAAGTCGTCAAGCAGCGCATTGGCCGGGCCGGTGTCGAAGGCGATGATCTCTCCTTCAGGCCCAAGATAGGTGACGTTGCCAACCCCGCCCCAGTTGAGGATCATCAGCGGCCGCTCGAGGCCCGCGGCCATCGCCGCATGATAGATGGGCGCGAGCGGCGCGCCTTCGCCCCCGGCGGCGACGTCGGCCGAACGAAAGTCCGAGACCACGTCGATCTTGAGCGTCGCCGCGGCGCGCGCGCCGTCGCAGAGCTGCCGCGTAAGGCCCGCGCGCGGCCGATGCAGAATGGTCTGGCCGTGCAGGCCCACCAGAGCGACCCGCTCGCGAGCGATCGAATGTCGGTCAAGAAACGCCTCGACCGCCGCGACATGGGCG
>Ga0116224_10002382_pt1 | contig 11044 bp, 9 predicted proteins | sample Sb_taG_9_FD_89699 | JGI IMG/M metagenome (GOLD analysis project Ga0116224, IMG submission 89699) | Peat soil microbial communities from Weissenstadt, Germany - Sb_50d_b_LC metaG | ecosystem: Environmental > Terrestrial > Soil > Wetlands > Peat | place: Germany: Weissenstadt | collected 2010-09-21
CGTTTATGTGGATCGTCGACATCACGGACGAGACGCGCCCGGTGCCGGTCGCAACGTACCAGGCGGATCCGGACGGCCTGGTCGTCCCCGGCAAGCGGTTTGGCGCGCACCAGCCGTGGGAGCATATTCGAGAGGACAACATCGTCTTCGTGACGTGGTTCAGCGGCGGGCTGCGGGCCGTCGATATCAGCGACCCCTACCGGCCCCGGGAGGTCGGCCGCTACATTCCTCCGGCGGTCCCCCCGCAGCCGGCGGTGCAGTCGAACGACGTCTTTGTCGATCCCCGCGGGCTGGTGTATGTGATCGACCGGTATCGCGGTCTGACGGTGCTCGAGTTTCGGCCGTGAGCGGCGGGGGCCGCCGAGGGATCGCACCGTGCCGGGGCGAACTCGATGGTATTCAGCCGCGGTGCACCGGCTCCGTGAACGTCGACCGCCCGGCCCCCACGTGTTCCTGCGGCCGGGCCGTCCGCGTGCCCGCGCGAATCATCTTGGGAGGTGAGTCGTGAAGCCGAAAGTATTTGTGGTGCAGCCGATTCCGGACGTCGCGCTTGACCTGATGCGCGAAGTGGCGGACGTCGACGTCTTTCCGCGCCTGGACCGGCACTTGAGCGAGGACGAGTTGATCGCCGCTGCGAAGCGGACCGACTATCTGTTCGTTATGGGGGGCAACCTGATTACGGGTGACATCCTCCGTGCGAACCCAAACCTGAAGGGCGTGGTGCTGGTGCACCGCCGCATGGCCCAGAACCCGATCGACCTCGATGTCGCGCGCGAGTGCAACATCAAGGTCGTATTCCCCGACCCGTGGGACCGGGTGTACCAGTATATCTGCCGGGCGACGTGCGACCTCGCGATGGCCATGATCCTGGATTTTGCCTACCGCGTGCTCGACGCGGATCGCTACACGCGCGCCGGGAAGTTCAAGCAGGAGCACACGATGGCGCTGATGGGAATCGGCTGCCACGGCAAGACGCTCGGGTCGGTGGGGCTGGGTCGCGTGACCGAGTTCATGGTGCCGCGCGCGAAGGCCTTCGAGATGAACGTGATCTACACGAAGCGCACCCGGCTGCCGCTGGAACAGGAGCGGGCGCTCGGCGTGGAATGGGTGCCGGACAAAGACGAAGTCCTGCGGCGGAGCGACTTTGTGAGCGTGGGGGTCGACTACAATCCGAGCACGCACCTGATGTTCGGGGAGCGCGAGTTTGCGCTGATGAAGCCGACCGCGTACTTCATCAACATCGGACGGGGCCGGATCGTCGACGAGCCCGCGCTCGTGCGGGCGCTGCAGAAAGGCACGATCGCCGGCGCGGGGCTCGACGTCTACTGGAACGAGCCGCCGGTTACCCGCGAGCCCGCGCCCAGCGAGGAGTTTTTCAAGATGGACAACGTGATCTTGGCCCCGCACAACGGGGGCGCCACGTGGGAGGCCCGCGGCGAGCTGACCAAGGACGCGGCGCGCAATGTCGTCGCGCTGATCAAGGGCGACGAGCCCCGCGGGCTCGTCAAGTGGTAGCGAAGCGTACCGCGGCGGCGGGCGCGGCACCCGACCTCGGGGGCCGCGTCCGCTGATCCGCCCGGCCCGCGTCGCGCGCGGGGCGGCCGTGCGCCGGGCGGGCCGGGTCGAAGGGATGCAATGACGGCACGCGCGCGCGTCTATCTGACCCAGCCGATCCCGGAGCGCCCGCTGCATCGTCTCCGCGAGCTCGCGGACGTTACGTCCAACCCCGATCCGCTGCACATCGCGACCGCCGAGGAGCTGGCCGCCGGCACCCGCGACGCGGACGTGCTGTTCTGCCTGCTGCACGACCGCGTGGACGGGTCGCTGCTGGCGCAGCGTCCGGGGCTGCGGCTCATCGCGTCGATGGCGATCATCCCCGCCAACATCGATGTCGCGGCGGCGACCGCGCGCGGCATCCCGGTGACGGTGATCCCGCCGCTCGTGACCGAGGCGACGGCCGACGTCACGATGGCGCTGCTGCTCGCGGTGGCGCGCCGCGTCGTTGAAGGGGACCGGCTGCTGCGGTCCGGCGTGTTTCCCGGCGGGCAGTCCACGTACCTCATCGGCGGGACCGTGCACGGCAACACGCTCGGGATCGTCGGGTTCGGCGCGATCGGCCGCGCCGTTGCGGCGCGCGCACGCGGATTCGGGATGCGGGTGCTCTATATGAAGCGCACGCGACTGCCCGCGGACGAGGAGCGCGCGCTCGGGCTCGAGTGGGCGGCGCTGCCGGATCTGCTGCGCGAGGCGGATTTTGTGTCGGTTCACGCGCTGCAGACGGCGGACACCCATCATCTGATCGGCGCGCCGGAGCTCCGTCAGATGAAGCGGACGGCGTACCTGCTCAACACCTCCCGGGGGCCCCTGGTCGACGAAGCGGCGCTCGTGACCGCGCTGCGGGAGGGATGGATCGCCGGGGCGGGACTTGACGTGTACGAGCACGAACCCCGCGTCTCGGCCGGCCTGTTGGGGCTCGCGAACGCGGTGCTGGTGCCGCACATCGGCAGCGCCGATCGCGAGACGCGGGATCGCATCGCGGGGGTCGTCGTGGACAACATCGCCGCCTTCCTGCGCGGCGAGCGGCCGCCCAACGTGGTGAATCCGGAGGTCTACCGGCGGTGACGCGCCGCGGCGATCGGATCGCGCGGAGGGCGCTGCGGCTGCGGCCCGGGTCCGGGCGATGCCCCATCATGACGGTGGAGGGCGGCGTATGCCGGGGGATGGCGTGACGCGGACTGGGATGGGCGCGGAGTCGTGGTCGCGCGGCGCCGGGCTCGTCGATTTCGAGGCACGGGTCGACATGTCCCGGCTCCGGGCCGGGCGGTGGGCCCGCGCGCGAGCGGCGCTGGCCGACGCGAAGCTCGATGCGGTGCTGGTGTGGAAGGAAGAAAACGTCCGGTATCTCACGAGCCTGCGGCCGCAGGTGATCGCGGGCAAGAACGGGGTGCTGAACGGCGCGCTGTTCACCCGCGACGGTGTTGCGATTCTGTTCATCTCGGGCGGCGATCGCGATCGCGCCGAGGCGTCGATGCCCTGGGTCGCCGAGTTTCATACCGTGCCGATCCTGGAGGAGCCCGGGCTGGTGCGCCACGCGGCGACCGCGATCATCCCCGAGGTGCTGCGCCGGCACGGACTCGCCGGCGGCGCGGTGGGGATCGACCTCGCGAGCAAGCTGCTCATGGATGCCCTCGGCGAGACGTGTCCGGGGGTTCGGTGGGTCGACGGCGACGCGGCGATGCAGGCGGCGCGTCGCGTGAAGAGCGCGGAGGAACTGGCGGTGCTCGAGGAGGCGACCGCCATCGCCGAGGCGGTGACCGCCACGGCCGTGGCCCACGTCGCGGCCGGCGTCCGCGAGTGCGAGGTGGCGGCGGAGGCGATGCGGACCCTGTACCGCCTCGGCGGCGAATACCCGCATGTGACGACGCCGTTTGTGGCGAGCGGGGAACGGATGTCGCCGCCGACGCGCCTCGCGACCGACAAGCTGATTCGCGAGGGCGACCTCGTGTTCATCGACATCGGCGCCATGTGGAACGGGTATTTCGGCGACATCGGCCGGACGGTCGTCTGCGGGACGCCGTCGGCCGAACAGTGCCGGATCTATCGCACCGTCTGGGAGGCCCTCCAGGCCGGCATTGACGCGATGCGCCCCGGGGTCACGAACGTGGCCGTGGCCGCCGCGATCCGGGGACGGGCCGAGCATCATGGGCTCGCGGAGCATTTTCTCAGCCTGTTCATCGGGCACGGGATCGGCTGCGGGTCGAACGAGCCGCCGTATGTCGGGGAAGACATTCCGGGAGCGGCGGCGGTCGTGCTCGAACCCGGCATGGTGTTTGCGCTGGAGCCGCTGATCTGGGTGCCCGGCGTGGCCGGCGGGGGCGGTGTTCGTCTCGAGGACATGGTCGCCGTGACCGGCGACGGGGCGCGGCGCATGTCCCGGAGTCCGTACTGCGAGGCGCTGCTGGCATGAGCGCGGGCGCCGTCGCGGAAGAGCGCACGATCACAGCGGTGGGGACACATCTCAGAAGGGGAGGCGACAGGGCATGAGTGAGCATCCGTTTCTCGCAGGGAAGCACGAGCTTCAGCCGCGCCGCGTCTACAGCACGTCCGGCACCGACTGGCAGGGCCGGGTGAACTTTGATCGCCTGCGGCGGGAGCGCCTGGCGCGTGCGCGGGAGATGATGGACAAGCACAATTTGGGCGCCCTCATTCTGTTTGTCGGCGAGAACGTGCGGTACGTGACGGGCGTGTACCAGGGCAACTGGAAGAACAACATCTTCATTCGCTACGCGGTGCTGGTCCGCGGCAAGGACCCCGTCCTGTTTGAGACGGTCGGGAGCGACATGGTGTGCGCCCAGATCGATGCGCCGTGGCTGCACGAAGTGCGTCCCGCGATCACGTGGAAGTGGTCGGAGGGCGCGGAGCCGGAGATGGCGACCCGCATGGCGACCTCCATCGCGGACGTGCTGCGCGAGGGCGGGGTGGAGAAGGAGAAGATCGGCATCGACATCATGGACATGGTCGCGTACCAGGCGCTGACGAAGCAGGGGCTCAACATCGTCAACGGCTGGCCGGCGATGTCTCAGGCACGGGTGATCAAGACCCTCGACGAACTGGAGTGCCACAAGATCGCCGCCGCCCACGGCGACGCGGCGATGTGGATGGCCAAGCACGAATGGGCGAAGCCGGGCGTGCGCGAGGCGGAAGTGTGCGCCAAGGTCAACGAGTACCTGTACCGGAGCGGGTTCGACTTCGTCTACGATATCATCGTCGCATCGGGCGGCAACACGAGCCCGTACCGCCGGTGGCACACCGACAAAATCATTCGGCAGGGCGACCTGATGATCATCGACATCAACGCGGTCGGCCCGGGCGGCTACTTCATCGACTTCGTGCGGTGCTGGAAGGTCGCCCAGCAGCCGACGCAAAAAGTGAAGGACCTCTACAAGGAGTGCTACGACTCGCTCTACGCGGCGATCCACGCCATCAAGCCCGGGGCGACCAGCGCCGATGTCGCGAAGCACTTCCCCGTGTACGACGACGACAAGTACGGCAGCGTGTCGCTGCAGCAGTTCGCCCACAGCATCGGCCTGAGCCTGTACGAGGGGATGTGGATCTCGCGCGCGTATTCGCTGAAGTACCCGGCGGAGCTCAAGCCGAACATGTATTTTGCGATCGAGACCTTTGCGGGCCATCCGGGTCTCGAGCAGACGGTGCGGCTCGAGGAGAACCTGGTGGTGACCGACAAGGGCTACGAGATTTTCACGCTGTGCGAGCACGACGACGACATGCGGCAGTAGTCGGGGGCACGGCGGCGGGCGTGTGCGTCTGGACTGAGCGCGGGGGATCGGCATGATCGTTGACGTGCACAGTCACTTTTTCCCGGACCGGTTTCTCGCGGCGCTGGCGCGAGACGGCGCGGCACACGGCGCGCACGTCGAGGACACTCCGTCGGGCAAGGTCGTGTGGAGCAGTCCGAGACAGGCCTCGTCCATCGGGCCGGTGTTTTACGACGTGGCGGCCCGGCTCGAGGCCGTGGACCGGTGGGGGATCGGGCTGCAGGCACTGTCGCTGTCCCCGCCGATGCTGTACTGGGCGCCGGCCGCGCTCGGGCGGGACCTCGCGGCGGTGTTCAACGATGAACTCGCGGCGCTCGCGGCCGCGCACGCCGACCGGTTCGTCGCGCTCGCGACCCTCCCCCTCCAGGATATCGACGCCGCGGTGGCCGAAACCGCGCGCGCCGCTCGACTCGGGTGCCGGGGCATCTACATCGGGACGAATGTGAACGGACGCTACCTGGACGATCCGGCGTTCGGGCCGCTGTGGGACGCCGCCGTCCGGCTGCGCCTGCCCGTGTTCACCCACCCGCTGCACAACGCCGGCGAGGAGCGGATGACGGGATGGCACCTGCCCAACTCCGTGGGGAACCCCGGGGAGACGGCCCTGTGCGGGGCGCGGCTGATCATGGCCGGTGTGCTGGATCGATTCCCCGATCTCGAGATCGTGCTCGCCCACGGCGGCGGCACGCTGCCGTTTCTGGCCGGACGGCTGGATCACGCCTACGAGGTGCGGCCGGAGGCCAAGGCGGCGATTCCCGCGCCGCCGTCGGCCTACCTTCGGCGGCTGTACTACGACACCATTACCTTCAACGACGAGGCGCTGCGGTTCTTGATCAAGACCGTCGGACCCGAGCGCGTCATGCTCGGGACCGACTACGCGTACGACATGGCCGATGCCGACGCGATCGCACGCGTCCGACGACTCGCTCTTGGCTCGAGCGACACCGAGGCGATTTGCGGCCGCACCGGAATGCGCGTGCTCGGTCGTGCGCCGACCAGACGCTGACGCGACACCGTGAGTCCCGGGGGGTAGCGTCATGCGGGCCATGGTGATCGAGCGCTACGGCGCGCCGCTCGCGCCGCGCGACCTGCCGGTGCCCGTCCCCGGTCCTCACGACGTGCTCGTACGGGTGCTTGGGTGCGGCGTGTGCCGTACCGACCTCAAGATCGTGTCCGGGGCGATGTCATTCTCACACGACGTCCCGCTGCCGCATGTGCCGGGTCATGAGATTTCGGGCGAGATCGCAGCGCTCGGCGCCGGGGCCCGGGGCGCCGTCGGTGACCGGGTCGTGGTGTTCAACTACTGGTCCTGCGGGCGGTGCGTCCAGTGCCAGGCGGGCGAGGAGACCCTGTGCGAACACCTGCGCGGATGGGTCGGGTTCACGAGCCCGGGCGGATTTCAGGAGTTTCTTGCCGTTCCCGATGACTGTGTCCTCCCGCTGCCGGCCACCGTCCGTCCCGAGCACGGGGGCCCCCTGTCGTGCGCGGTTGGCACGGCGTTCCACGCCACGGTGTCCCGGGGCGGGGTGCGCGCCGGCGAGACCGTCGCGGTCCTCGGCGCCGGCGGGGTCGGCCTGCACATCATCGAGGTGGCGCGGGCGGCCGGCGCCGGCACGTTCGCGGTGGACGTGCAGCCGCACCGCCTGGACGCGGCGCTGGCAGTCGGCGCCGATGCCGCGTTTCCGGCCGGTGCCGAGGCCGTCGCCGGCGTGAGACAGGCTACCGGCGGGCGCGGTGCCGACCTGGTGCTCGATACGGTCGGGCACGACGACTCGCTGCTGGCGGCGTCGCAACTCGTGCGAACGGGAGGCAGGATCGTGCTGGTGGGATACACCACCCTGGCGGAGGAGTATCCGCGCCTTCCCACCGAGCGGGTCGCGTTGGGGCAGCTGACGGTGATCGGATCGCGCTATGTCACGCGCGCGGAGCTGCGCCGCGCGTTCGATCTCGTCGCGCGTGGGCTCGTCCGGCCCGTGATCTCGGGCGAGGTTCCGCTCGAGCGCGCTAACGAGGCGCTGGCATGGGTGCGCGAGGACCGGGTGACGGGGCGCGTCGTGGTCCGGGTGGGTGACGTCCGAGCGTGACCTGGCGCGCAGGGGCCCGGGCGGACACCTCGTGTCACGTTCGGACGCGGAAGTGGAGATTCGTCACTTGCCCGGACGTCGTCACGTGGGTGGGTTCCGATTTGATCGGCCCCGAGCCCGGGCGGTCGAACAAGCGGACGCCCGCGCCGAGCAGAATCGGCACCAGGTGAATCAGCATCTCGTCAACGAGCCCCGCATCGATGCATTGGCCCGCGATATCCGCGCCGATCAGGACGACGTTCTTTCCTGCCGCAGCCGCCAGCGCTTTGGCCACGGCCTCGTCGACGTTCCCCGAGAGAAACACGATCCCCGGATCGTCCGGCGGCTGCGAGACGTCGTGGGTAAGCACCTGGTCCGTCAGCCGCATGCGGCGGTGCGCGATCTGCTTCGGGATGTCGTTCTTCGACACGCGCGTCTGGGGATGCGCTCGGGCGCGGGACGATCGTGCGCACGGGAACGCGTCGGACTCGCCACGACTAATGGTTTCCGTGCAGGAGGTTCTGTAATGCGGGCGGCAGTCCCGGGATGTTCGGCAATGACGGTACCTGCGGCTGCGGCTGTCCAGATGTCTGCCCGCCTGTGAGCTGCGGCACTCCGGTCGCGGCGAACTTCGGGTTGCTGACCGTTCCTCCAATGGAGAACGATACGACGGCGGTGGTCACGCCCGCGGCGCCCGGGACGATGCGGCTCAGCAGGGCGGCGGGCGACAGCGCGCCCCCCGACGTCAGGGAGACGACGCCGGTGCCTGTGTAGTTCAGCGTGCCGTCGAACCCGACGCTGCCATGGGCCGTTCCCCGGATCGCGTTGGCATCCAGCCGCAGTGCGGTGCTATACACGCGCTCCCGTGCGATGCGCACGTCTCCGCCGAGCGAGCGAAACGCCGTGGTCCCTCCTGGGACCCCGACCTGCAGCGACTTGGCCATTTGCGCCAGCTGGCTCGGCATGCTGATCCCGGGCAGCGTCCCGTTGACCACGGCAAAGGTGCCCGTGCCCGCGAGTGCCGCGAGCGGGTCCGCGCCGAATGCGGTTGAGACGTCGAGATTGGCCTGCAGCGTGCCGGTCACGCCAGGGTTCTGAGGCGCGGCGGCACGCAGCAGGTCCGCCAGGTTGACGCCGCGCACCGCGGCGGTCGCCACCGCCGGGAGATTCGCTGCCGCGTAATCGACCCGCGCGCTCCCCCGCACGGTGCCGCCGTATGCGGACAGCTGGTAGGGGTCGGCGCGGACCGTGTCCGTGTAGATGGCGAGATGGCTGTGAATCTGCGTGACGGTGAACGGCGGGACGACGGCGCGGTTGACGGTGACCTCGCCGCGCGCGATCAGGCGCCGCGGTCCCGGCGGACCCGAGAGGGACGAGCCCGGCTGCGTGCTCAGGAGGCGCCGAACGGTAGTAAGGTCGAGTTCCGGGATCTCCGCGGCGAACGTGATCGACGGCGGGTTCATTCCGACGATGGCCGCGGTGCCCGAGGCACGAATCGTCCCGAGCGTGACGGCAAACGTGGCCGTGCTCCGTCCGTCCCGCAGCGCGATCTTACCCGACTGCACCACGATGGGCATCGTGACCAGCGGCGTGACAATCCGTGCGTGTGTCAGGGTCGCGGTGACGGAGAGGTGGCCCATCCAATCCGGCGCGCTCGGATCGACGGCCCCGACCGTGGCGTTGAGACCGCTCAGCGTGACGACCGGCGCCGTGTGTTCGTGCCGCGCGTCGAGGGTGTCGACCGTGAGGGTCACATTGGTGATCGTAATCGCGCCGATGGGAGCGAGGCTGATGAGGGGCTGCGCCCCCGGTGCGGCGGCTGTGACCGGCGGGCTGGGATGCGGGAGCGCCGGCGCGCCGTAGTTCGTCCGGCCCGCTGGATCGTTCAACAGGGTGACCTGGACTCCGCTGACCGCGATCGATCGGATTTGCAGCCGGCGCGCGAGCAGCGCCCGAGGCTCGATCCCGAGATCCACGGAGCGCGCCTCGAGCGCGTTGCCGCGCGGGAATCCTGTCGGATTCAGGAGGCGCACGTCCGACGCGTGGACGTGCACGCGCGGCCACAGCTCGAGCCGAAGCGATCCGATCTGGACCTGGTGTCCCGTGCTGGACGTCAGGTACTGCTCGAGCAGGGGCCGGTAGCGGTCGACCGGGACCAGAAACGGCGTGGCCGCGCCAGCCGCGACGACGAACACCACGGCGCCCACCGCCCAAATCCACCAGCGTGTTCTGCCCCGTGTATTCCCCATCGCTGCGCTGGCGTCCAATCACGGCGTGCCGCCGTGTGCGGACGTCCTTCTCACCGCTCCGGCATCAGTCGCATACGTCAATGATACCTGGAGCGGGCGGTTACCGCCACGGCGGCGTGAGGCCGAGCTGCTCGAGCTTGGCCTCAAGTTCCGCGCGTTCGCGATTGCTGGCCAGGCTGCCGTCCTTTCTCCGGGTGAGCAGGCCGTGCTCCTCGGCTGTTTTCATCGCTCCCGCGGGGTCGTGTCGGCTCAGCAGCCGCACGATGGCCGCCTCGATGCGGGAGAAGTGGACGGCGTGCCGACGGTAGTCGAGGAACGCCTCCCAGACCAGGGGCACCCAGTTTGCGACGATCTCGCTGCCGATGGTGGTTGCGTAACAGCGGATCTCATACTGGGCGTGGTCGTCCATCCGGAGGTCGAGGAAGTGCAGGAGGTTGTGAAGATCAATCTTCCAGTACGCCTCGGTGTAGGTCGAGAGCGGCAGATCCTTCCTGGCCTGCTCCCGCGCCACGCCTGCGGCGATGCGCTCCTGATAGACGGCCCGCGCCCGCTCCTGAAGGTCGCGCTCCTCGGCGCTGAGACGGCTTCCCACGTCGGCGGGCACGGCGCCGCTGCTTCCCTGTCGATTCAGTGTCGACTGCAGGCGCCACTCGCCGGGCGGGGTGCGCTGGGCGGCATCGATGGCGACCGAGTAGCGCGTCGAGTACTCGTTCACATTGGCGGTGCGGTGGCGGATGTACTGCCGCCACGTGTCCATCGGGACGCGGAGGTGCAGCTTGAGTTCGCACATCTCGAACGGCGTCGTGTGGCGGTGGCGCATCAGGTAGCGGATCAGGCCGCGGTCCTGGTGTACGCGCTTCGTGCCCGATCCATACGAGATACGCGCCGCCTGCACGACGGCCGCGTCGTCTCCCATATAGTCGAGGAGGCGGATGAAGCCGTCGTCCAAGACCCGCAGAGGCCGTCCGAGGATCGCATCGAGCGCGGGCACGCTCGGCCGTGTGAGCACCTCGGCAACGGGGCGGCCGTCCGCGTCCGGAACGCGTTCGGCGGGTCCGGTGAAACCGAGGTCGGGATCGGAGAGATGGCGGCTCATCGCGAGTTGCCCGCGGCGGCGGGAGGCGAGTCCGAACGGCGGCGACTGTGGACGGTTCGCCTGGTTCGTGGCGGGAGCCGCCGGATCTCGTTCGTCAGCCACACGTGCGCGCGAGCCACGGTTACTGGCACGCCGGTAACGAAATCGTGATCGGCACGCCGAAGTCGTAGTAGTCGATGGTGACCTGGCCCGTCTGTCCAGAGGCGGAGCCGGTGGACATGGCGCGCCGCGGCAGTCCGGTGGTGGACGCGACATCGATCGTGGTGTTGGTCATGACGTTGCCGTCCGCAGCGGTCGTCA
>Ga0116224_10002387_pt1 | contig 11026 bp, 10 predicted proteins | sample Sb_taG_9_FD_89699 | JGI IMG/M metagenome (GOLD analysis project Ga0116224, IMG submission 89699) | Peat soil microbial communities from Weissenstadt, Germany - Sb_50d_b_LC metaG | ecosystem: Environmental > Terrestrial > Soil > Wetlands > Peat | place: Germany: Weissenstadt | collected 2010-09-21
CACACGGGGCACACGTTGGTGTTGGGCTCGTCGCCGAAAGCGTTGCGGCAGCCGCAGAACAGCTTGGTCTCGGTCTTCAGCTCACAGTGGACTTCGAGCCCGATGACCGGCTCCCACCCCTTGCCCCCGGCATTCATGCGGCACGGATCCCGGGAGGGGCGAGCACGGGGGCGCCACGCTCCACCACGGCGGCAACCTGGAACATGACGGGCTCACACAACGACGGGGCCAGCACCTGCACTCCCACCGGCAAGCCCTTGTCGTCGCTGCCGAAGGGAATGCTGATGGCAGGATGCCCGGCCAGGTTCGACGGAACGGTGCACACGTCCGAAAGGTACATCGACCATGGGTCATCGACCTTGGCCCCGAGAGCGAAAGCGGTGGTCGGTGTGGTGGCGCCGAGGAGGACGTCGAATCGCTGGTAGGCCACACCCAGAGCGTCGATGATGAGCGTGCGGACCTTCTGGGCCTGGCTGTAGTACGCGTCGTAGTAGCCCGCCGACAACGCGTACGTGCCGAGCATGATCCGCCGCTTCACCTCGGGCCCGAACCCTGCGGCCCGCGTGGCCGCGTTCATGGCCTCGGCCGTGCCCGCCTCGACGCGCAACCCGTAGCGGACACCGTCGTACCGAGACAGGTTGGACGATGCCTCCGCGGGTGCGAGGACGTAGTAGGCGGGCAATCCGTGACGGAGCTCGGGGATCGAGATCTCCTCGACGCGGGCGCCGCCTGCCTCCAGCACCCCGGCGGCCTCGTGGACTCGGGCGGCAACCGCCTGGTCGGCTCCGTCCACAAGCTCGGTGACCAAGCCGACCCGCAGGCCCTCGACCCCGTCGGCGAGTGCCGAGACCGTGCGGGGTGCCGGCCTTTCTAGACATGTCGAGTCACACGGGTCCTGCCCGCCGATCACGTCGAAGAGCACGGCGCTCTCGGTGACCGTGGTCGTGATGGGACCGATCTGGTCGAGGGAGCTGGCGAAGGCCACGAGCCCGTAGCGTGACACGGTCCCGTACGTGGGCTTCATGCCCACGACACCGCACAGCGCGGCGGGTTGGCGGATCGACCCTCCCGTGTCGGATCCGAGCGCCAGCGGGGCCAGCCCCGCCGCCACCGCCGCCGCCGAGCCGCCCGACGAGCCCCCGGGGACGCGGGCGGGGTCATGGGGGTTCCGTGTGGGCCCGAAGGCAGAGTTCTCGGTCGAGGACCCCATGGCGAACTCGTCCAGATTGGTCTTGCCGATGACGACCGCACCGGCCCGGCGCAGGCGCTCGACCACGGTGGCCTCATAGGGCGGGCACCAGCCGTCGAGGATCCGCGACGAGCACGTGGTGGGCACGCCGCGCGTGCACAAATTGTCCTTGAGCGCCACGGGCACGCCCGCGAGCGGGCCCGGATCCTCTCCGGCCGCCACCTGGCGGTCGACGGCGGCGGCCTCGCGGCGCGCCGAGTCGTGGAGCACCGTCACGAAGGCGTGGAGCTCTCCGTCGACTGCATCGACTGCGCCGAGGTATCGCTCCACCACGTCGCGCGCCGATACCGATCCGGCCCGCACGTCCCGGGCGATCTCCAATGCCGGGCTCGACCTGTCACCCGGAGTGCCGGGCGCGCCGGAGTCACCAGGCGTTGTCACGGCGCCTCCCCGAGAATGGGCGGCACCCGGAATCGCCCGTCCTCGACGGCGGGCGCCTGGGCGAGCACCTCGGCCCGGTCGAGGGAGGGCCGTGGCTCGTCGGCGCGCGTCACGTTGCGCAGCGGCAGCGGGTGGGCGGTGGGCTCCACCCCGTCGGTGTCGAGCGCGGCGAGCTCTGCGGCGTGGCCGATGACCGTGGCGAGCTGCACCGCGTACAGTCCCAGCTCGTCGTCGGTGAGATCGATGCGGGCGAGGCGCGCCACGTAGGCGGCGTCCTCACGCGTCAGACCGGCGCTGCCGGGTGTGGCGTTGCCGGGTGTGGCGTTGCCGGCCGTCGTCTCGCCGGCCATCAGCCAGCCGTCCCTGCCACCATCCTGCCGGTGGAGCCCGAGCTCAGCACCTCACGCACGAACGCGACGGTCCGGGACTCGATGACCTCAGCGTCGTGATCGAGGGTGGCCACGTGATAGCTGTGCTCGAGCCAGACCCGTTCGATCGGCCCCGAGACCTTGGCGACAAGCAGGTCACCGGACGACGAGGGCACGACGTGGTCCTCGCGGCTCGAGAGCAAGAGCACCGGGCAGGTGACGTGGTCGAGTCGTGCCGCCACGCCGTCGATCCCGTCGAAGAGGCTCAGCACGGCGGCGATCGGCGACCCGGGGTAGGCGAGCTCGGTCGAGCCCTTCTTGGCGATGTCCGATCCCACGCCGGGGGCAACCTCCGCCCCGGAGTCCAAGATTCCCCGCAGCATGTCCCGGAAGCTGTCCGCGGGCGGGTCGACGAACGGATTGACGAGCACCATCCCCGAGACTTCGCGACGGTGCTCGGCCAGCCAACAAGCCAGCGTCCCGCCCATCGAGAGAGCGACCAGCGCAACCGCTTCGCAGCGCCCGGCCAGATCCCGGTACTCGGCTTCGGCGGCCTCGGCGTAGTCGGACCAACGGGTGGGGATCATGTCCTCGATGGCGGTGCCGTGACCGGGGAGAAGCGGGAGGCGGATCGTGTACCCCTCGGCCGCCAGAGCGGTTGCCAACGGTCGCATGGACTGGGGGTTCCCCGTGAATCCGTGCAGCACGAGCACACCCTGCGGACCACCGTCGTGGGTGAACGGTTCGGCACCGGGCATGACGGGAGCGGCCACGTGTGAATGCTAGGCCACAGACGCCGAGCGTCCGCCCCGACATGGGGTGCACCGATCGTCGCCGCCGGGGATCGGTCGGTGCCGACCCGGGCCGGGTATGGTGAAACCGCCCGGTCGGCGGGCCGTGCACAGGGCGGCGGCCGCAGTGACCGGCACCGAACAGAAATGAACAGCAAGGAGCACAGCGACGATGGCCCAGTACCCCTTCCTGAGTGACGAGTGGGTTGACGAGGCGCGCAAGATCCGTCAGGAGTACGACGGCACCGCCGGGACGATGACCCACGAGATGAGGATGAACCTGGTCATCACGGAGGTGCCCTTCGGCGACGGGTCCATCGACGCCCACCTCGACACCACCGAAGGCCACCTGAAGCTCGAGACGGGCCACATCGACCCGGCACATCTGAAGGTGACTCTCGACTACGCCACGGCCAAGGCGATCCTCGTCGAGGGAAACCCCCAGGTCGGCATGCAGGCCTTCATGGCCGGCAAGGTCAAGGTGGAAGGCGACATGGCCAAGCTCATGATGCTCCAGGGCGCTCCGCCCGACGAGCACGCCCAGGAGGTCGCCAAACGACTTCGGGAGATGACTGCGTAGACCCTGTTCCCCCCCCCGTGGGCGGCGGGTGAGTCGGCCGGTCATCGGGCTTCGATCGGCTGGTCCGGAAGAGGCCGGTGCGGAAGTGACCGATCCGGCAGCGCATTATCGGGCAGCGCCTGGCCCGCGGCGGGCCGCACCAGCGGTTGATGTTCGGTGACGTCCAGGGCCTCGACCGCATCGAACGACGGCGCCAAATTCCTCTCGGTGGAGCGCGACATGGCGGCCGCCACCACGCCGACGAGGGCGACCGCACCACCCACCAGGTACGCCAGGTGGAAGGCATGCAACAAAGCCCCCGGCCCGTGCCGTCCCCGGAGGGCCGCCTCGTACACGGTCTCCATCACCTGAATGCCGGCGACGGTGCCGACCTGGTTCATGAGCTGCTGAGAGGCTGCCGCGGTCCCCAGGTCCTCGGGCGCGAACTGGTTGGACACCGTGGACGACAGCGACGGGGACGCCACGCCGAGCCCCATCCCCGACAAGAAGAGTGCGAACTCCACCAAGGCCAGGCCGGTGGAGTGCCCCGCCAGGGCGAACACGCCCATGGACAGCACCACAGCCGAGGTCCCGACGACGGCCAGGGTCCGCTCCCCGACCCGGACGGCCAGATACCCGGCAAAGGGCGCGATGGTCGAGAAGACGATGGGGCGCGGCAACGACAGGAAACCCACGGCCGATTGGTTGTGGAGATACCCGAAGGACTCCTCCAGCAGCAACGGGGTGAGAAAGAAGGCGCCGAGATAGGCGAAGTTGGCGGTGCTCTGAGCGGCGATCGGGAACACGAAGTTCCTGTTGTGCAGGTACGCGAGCGGGAAGATGGGCTCGCTCGCCCGACGTTCGGCGGCCCGGAAGGCGATGCCGGATACGACCGAAAAACCCACCAGGCCCAGCACGAGCGGGCTCGACCACCCGAAGTTGGGCAGGAAGGTCAATGCCAACAAGAAGGATGCGACGCACGCTGCGATCGATGCCGCGCCCGCCCAGTCCAGGTCGAGCTCGTCCCACTTGAGGTGCCGGCGGCCGGCGGCGCGCTCGGGAAGCACGGCGATGGCGAGCGCGGCGGCGATCAGGAGCAGCGGTACTTGCAGAAAGAACATCCACCGCCAACCGAAGAGCTGGATCACGGGACCGCCGACGGCCACACCGATCACCGGACCGCCCGCGCCCACCAGCGACCAGAAGCCGAGAGCCTTCACGCGGTCGCTCTTGTCGAAGACGGACAACACGAGCGCCATGGACGCCGCGCCGATGGAGGCCCCCACCATGCCGGCGAGCACCCTGGCCGCGATGAGCACACCGGCGTTCGGTGCCAACGCGGAAAGTGCGGCGGCGACGGTTTCGGTCATGATCCCGATCATGAAGAGGCGGCGATGTCCGAACAGGTCCCCGGCCTTCCCCACGAGTGGTGCCACCACTCCGTAGGCGAGAAGGGGGCCGGTCACGACCCAGGTGATGGCCCCGACGCTGGCGTGCAGGCTCCGAGACACCTCGGGGAGTGCCACCACGAACACGGTGAACAGGAGGTTGGTGGCGAGCAGACCCGACAGCGCCACCCATAAGACCCACCACTGGTAGCGGGGGCTGCGGCGGGCCCGCGCCCCCAGGGACTCGAGCCGGGATCGGAGCCGAGACAACTCGGGACGGCCCTGCTCACCAGCGCGACCTTCCGGGATGGCGCGGTCGTCAGGAGAGGTCGGGCCGGGGGGGCTCACAGCGGCCCCAGGCTACCGCCGAGGTCCGGCAGCCCTGCCCGGCTCCCCCGACCCCCGACACCTGGCCCAGACGCCCCGGCGGTCCCCGGCCGTCCCGGGCGGTCGCCGGAGTCAGGAGCGCGAGGCCTGCGTCAGTCGCTGGACTCGGTACCCGGAGCGTTGTCGAACAGGCCCGGCAGCTCCTTGGCGAGCTCGTCGATGGTCCAGCGGTCGTTCTTCTCGAGGGTGGCAGTCATCGTCCACGGCTGGAAGACGCGCACCTCACCTCCCTGCACGAACAGGACGCGACCGGTCAGCGGACATCTCCCGCTGGCCAGGTAGGCGACGAGGGGGGACACGTTCGCCGGATTCCAGACGTCGAAGACACCAGGGTCGCGCGGCGCCCTCACGATGTCGCCGAGCCCCGGCGTCTGTTCGGTCATCCGCGTGCGCGCCGCAGGGGCGATGGCGTTGACACGGACGCCGTACCGGCCGAGCTCCTGGGCGGCGATGATGGTGAAGGCCGCGATCCCGGCCTTGGCCGCCCCGTAGTTCGTCTGGCCGGGATTGCCGAGCAGACCAGAGGTCGACGAGGTGTTGACGACAGAAGCGCTGACCTCCCGGCCCTGCTTCACCTGCTCCCGCCAGTACGCGGCCGCGTAACGCGTGGGTAGGAAATGGCCTTTCAGGTGCACGTGGATGACCGAGTCCCAGTCCTCCTCCGACATGTTCACGAGCATCCGGTCCCGCAGGATCCCGGCGTTGTTCACGAGCACGTGCAGATCGCCGAACGCTGCCACGGCGGAGTCGACGAGGCTCTTGGCACCCTCTACCGAAGCGACATCGTCCCCGTTCGACTGCGCCTCCCCGCCGAAGGCCCGGATCTCGTCCACCACCTGCTCGGCGGCGGTCCGGTCGTCACCGGAGCCGTCGATGGCACCCCCGAGGTCGTTCACGATCACCTTGGCGCCCTCGGCGGCGAACAAGAGGGCGTGCTCACGGCCGAGGCCGCGCCCCGCACCCGTAATGATCGCCACCCGCCCTTCGAGCGCACCCACGTCGTAATCCTCCTCAGGTTTCCGGGGCGATGAGCCCCGCCAAGCCCAGGGTCGCCCGGAAAAGTACCCGATCGACCCCGCAAGACACACCGGTCACCCCGAAGGAGCCCCCGCACCGGTAGGCAGCCCACGTTGACAGGGCTTCACCGGGTGGTCAAGCAGTGGGCACGTACGGAACGGGGCCGGGCGGTCAGCTGGCCCGTGCCACCACCAGCGAGTCGCGCCAGGGTTCGACCGCGTGGCGGACCTCGGCGCGCTCCCCGGCGACCAGCACGTACTCGAGGTTCCGGAGCCGTCCGACAGACCCGACCCGCTCCCCGGCAGGGTTGTGGATCCCGATCCGGGCTCCGACGTAGCGATTCGAAGCGAAAGCCAGCACCTCCACATGCCCCCGAACGCGGCACATCTCGATCAAGTCGTCGAGATCGATCCACGACTCGTCGTTGTAGGAGAGCACGAGGAGCCGGGCGCGCACCTCAGCCACCACGCGTCCGAGGGCGGCCGGCATGGTACGGCGAGAGTTGAACGCGCTGCGCTCTCCTTGTCGGACCTCGGTGCGCTTGCAGGCCACGCCGTAGTGATCGGGCGCGTCCCAGGCCACCAGGGTCTCCCAGATGTGGTAGTTCGCCTCGTAGCGGTGCTGGTTGTAGGGGGGGTCGAGATAGACGAGGTCGAACTCCCCGAGCGCGGCGGCCACGACACAGGCATCGCCACGCACGGCGTGGCCCGGGCCGCGCAGGAGCGGGGGCACGCGCAGTTCGAGCGGACGGAACGAGCGTTCGGCCCACCGCTTCACGTACGCCATCTGCACCCCGGTGGTCGAGTCCACCCGATCAGCCGCCTCGAGCAGGCTGGTGAGCAGCACGGGCTCGAGCGCGCCGCCGGCGTACTCCGTGGCGATGGCGTGGCGCACCGCGTCGATGCGGGCGCCGTTTGGGGGCTGGAAGAACCGGGACCGCTCACAGAACGTCTCGGTCACGTAGCCGGGGCGACCGGGGAGCGCGTTGAGATGCGCCACGGCCTGTTCCAGTGAACCGGGGTCGACCCCGTCGCGGTCTGTGGCCACGTAACACTTCGCCAGCACCGACGCAAAGCGCGTGGAGTCCACCGCAGTCACCTCGGCGCCGTCCATCTTGAAGGCCTGGGCGACGCGCGTGGTCCCCGTGAACAGGTCGAGGGCGGTGCGAGCCCGGGCTCGCCGGGCCAGCTCTCCGAGGACGGGCACGAGACGGCGCTTGGACCCGAGATACTTGATCACGGCGCACCCGTCCCGGCGGCAGCCAGGAGGTGGGCGACCTCGTCGTCGCTCACCTGCTCGAAGTCCTCGTACCACTCGCTCAGTCCGAAGAAACGCTCCGTCGTCTCGACGCACACCACTTCGTCGGCCACCTCGCGCAATGCGTGCACCGCATCGGGCGGGGCCACCGGGATGCCCAGGACGACGCGCGCCGCCGACCTCCGGCGCATGACCTCGATGGCGGCACGGGCGGTGAACCCCGTGGCGAGCCCGTCGTCGACGACGATCACGGTCCGGCCCTCCACGGGCACCGGTGGGCGCCCGCCGCGGTAGGCGGCAAGGCGGCGCTCGAGCTCGGTGGTCTGCTGCGTCGCCACGGCCTCGATCACGTCGGGGGGAACTTGGAGCTGGCGCACGAGGGCGGAGTTCAGGATACGGACACCGCCTTCGGCGATCGCCCCCAGGCCGAGCTCGGGCTGGCGGGGATACCCGAGCTTTCGCACCACGAGGACGTCGAGAGGGGCGTCCAGCATGCCGGCGACCTCGAAGGCAACGGGCACGCCCCCTCTCGCCATACCCATGACCACGGGGCGCTCGTCGTCCTCGCCCACCGACCGGGCGAGAAGGCCGCCCAGCCGCCGACCGGCATCACGACGGTCGAGAAACGCCATGTTCCGAGCCCGTCCCGCGCCTTGCTCGCTGTGCCTGATGACCCGACCCACCGATGGTCCGACCCGACTCCGACTGCCGACCGGGCCCCCGACCGCTCCGCAAACCGCTCGACAAGCCGCGCCGCAAGCCGGACCGCAACGTCGACTCCGGGCGAACCCAACCCCGACCCGGTCAACTACCGGCGGACGGCGCCGACGCGGCGCATCCACCAACCGGGGTCGCGGGCATGGGCGTGGAAGTGATCGGGGATCTGGCGCATGACATCGTCCACCGACCACGTCCCTGTTCCGAGAACCTCGTCGGCCACCCGTCCGAGCTCCGCCACCATGTGCGCACGGTCCTGCTCGGGGGGGTCGGTGCCGTGCGTCCGCCACACGACCATGGGCACCGCGCACACCTCGCAGTCGGCGACCCAGCACACGTCGTCTTCGTGGTACCAGGTGGTAAGCCTGGCCGCCTCGCACAGCTCGCACCCTGCCGCCGTTCTGTCCCTCATGGGGCCACCATCGGCCGCGCCACCATCGGCCGCGCCATCATCGGCCGCGCCATCATCGGCCGCAGATCATCGGCCGCGCCTCATGGAGCGATCCGGCGTTGATCATCGGGCGCGGTGACCGACGCGTGCAGATCATGGTGCACAGAGCGTGGGGCGCCGGATGAGGGCCGCGCATCGGGCTCGGCCCGCCTAGTGGCTGTAGAGAGTGACGGTCGCCCCGGGAAGCACGGATTGACCGGCGGGCGGACTGCTCAGGAAGACATGGCCGCTGAGCGAGCCGCCACCGCTGATGGGGGTCAACCCCAGGGCCTGCAGCGCTCCGATGGCCTCCGACACGGTCATCTGGTACAGGTTGGCGGGGATCGTGACCGGTTGCGGTCCCTCGGAGATCACGATGTTCACGGTGGCTCCCTCGAGGGCCGCACCCGTGGGGCTCCAGGAGATCACCTCGCCGCTCGGGACCGTCGAGCTGTACTGCGACGTGCAGTTGGCAGCCAAGCCGATGGCCTTGAGTGTCGTCGTGGCCCCGGTGCAGCTCTGCCCGGAGAGCGAGGGGATCGGCTCGACCGGCGGTCCGGCGGAAACGGTCACCGTGATCGTCGACCCGTAGGGCGCGCTGCCCTGCGGGGTCCAGGAGATAACGGTGCCCTTGGTCACGCTCGTCGAGTTGGGATCGGTGCACGACGTCTTGAAGTGCGACTGCGCCAGCAACGCGGTGATGGCCGGGCAGTCCCCCGTCGCCGTCGTGAGGGCCGGGATGGCGACGGTGGGCAGGCCCGACGACACGACCACCAACACGGCGCTCCCCCGTTTCAACTTCCTCCCCGGGTGCGGCGTCTGGCTCAGGATCTGGCCCACGGGCGCGGTGATCGACGTCTGGTGTCCGAACACGATGACCTGGAACTGGTCGTGACGCAGCTTGGCGTCGGCCTGGGCGACCGAGATGCCGGTGATGGCGGGGAGCTTGTAGCTGGGCGTGAGGATGATCTTCGCCTTCTGGAGCGCCACTACGGTCCCCGCTCCGGCGAGAGCCAGGACCACGACCACGATGGCGGTGATCCACGGCCAGCGGCGCCGGCGGCGGCGGACGGCGGCGGCCGCGGCGTCGGTGACCCCCACGGCGGTGGCGAAGGCGAGCACGTCGGGGTCCTCCCCGCCGCGGGCACGGCGCCCCGTCGTCGTCGGCGGGGGCAGGGCCATGCCGTGCTGGGTCAGGTCGTGCTCGGCGGGCGGCGTCACCGGTCGCGGAAGCACGACGCCGGCCCCGCCGGCACCGGCCAGCCGGAGCTTGTCGGGAGGAGGGAGCTCGTCGGCGAGCTCGCGCAGCCGGGCCGCGAAGCCGGTGGCGTCGAGCCTGTCCTCGGCCTCGGGGGTGGCGGCCTCGGCGAGCACCGCGGCCAGCGGGCCCAGGGCGTCGTGGCCGGGAAGAGTGGCGTCGACACGGGCCATGAGCGTCGACATGGTGGTGTCGGAGGTGAAGGGGACCACCCCGGTGACGGCCTCGTAGAGCACGAGTGCGAGTGAGTACACGTCCGCCCGGCCGTCGACCCGGATCCCGAGGGCCTGCTCGGGCGCCGCGTAGCGGGCCGTGCCCACCGTCGTCCCCGCCGGTTCGGTCAGCGACGCCTCGGCCAGGGCGCGGGCGAGGCCGAAGTCGGCGACCCGCAGACGACCCTCCTCGTCGAAGAGCAGGTTGGCCGGCTTGACGTCGCGGTGCACGAAGCCGCGGGCGTGCGCGTACGCCAGCCCCTCGGCGGCCTGAGCCCCGACGTCGGCGGCCTGCGCCAGGCTGAGCCGGATCCCCTCGTCGAGCATGTCCCTGAGCGACCCCCCACCCAGGAACTCGAGCACCAGGAACGGTCCCTGGGAGTCCTCGCCCCAGTCGTGGACGGCGAGCACATGGGCGTTGGCGAGCGAGGCCGCGGACTGGGCCTCGGCGCGGAATCGACGCAGGAAGCCGCCGTCGGCCGCCAGCGCGGGGTGCAGGACCTTGATGGCCACACGACGTTGCAGTGTCGTGTCGAACGCCGCGAACACGTTCGCGGACGCCCCGCTCCCGAGCGCGGACTCAATCCGGTAGCGGCCAGCAAGGACCCGACCGATGGATTCGGTGATGGTCGACATGGTCCACGACCAGGCTACCGACGGCCGAGGGCCGGGCGGTGGACGTTCACCACCAGCCGTGACCAGCCGGCCGCGGCGTCAGGTGCCGGGGATCTCGCCGGTGTCGAGGAGCTCTTGGAACCGTGGCCCTTCGACGATCGGTATGCCCAGCTCCTCCGCCTTCTTCACCTTGGCCGCACCAGGCTCGGTTCCCAGGACCAGGACCCAGGTCCGAGCCGAGACGCTCCCCGGCGACTTTCCCCCCCGGGCCAGGATGGCCTCCTCGGCCTGCTCCCGCGAGTAGCCCTCGACCGTTCCGGTGACCACGACCGATCGGCCCTGCAGCGTCTGGGGGAGCTCGACCCCCACTGCATCCCCGGCATCCCCCGCATGGCCG
>Ga0116224_10002390_pt1 | contig 11001 bp, 6 predicted proteins | sample Sb_taG_9_FD_89699 | JGI IMG/M metagenome (GOLD analysis project Ga0116224, IMG submission 89699) | Peat soil microbial communities from Weissenstadt, Germany - Sb_50d_b_LC metaG | ecosystem: Environmental > Terrestrial > Soil > Wetlands > Peat | place: Germany: Weissenstadt | collected 2010-09-21
CGAGGCTGGCCAGCGCGTCAGGTAGGCCTCGCGGATCTGCCCGGCGCTGACGCTGGCTTGGTCTAGCAGCGTGGTGGCCAGCGTGTACGTCTCCGATACTTCCTCGCCGTCCCCGCATGGCAGGACCGCGTTGTGCTCGGCGACCCGGACCGGCAGCCGGTCGCTCTTCTTGCCGCCAGGCGCGTTCAGGTAGGTGATGCGGGACCCGTCGGGCAGCCACCCGTCCTCGGTGACCGGCAGGGAGATCCCGTCCTTGATCCGGGCCACGACATGCCCGCCGGCGTCCACGATCGCGGTGATGATCGCATGACCGGGGAAGTTACGGTCAAAGACGAGGACCCGGCCGGCGAACAGCTCCGGGCGCCGCCGGATCAGCCGGGCCAGCAGCGTCTGCTCCCCGGCCCGCGCTCGCCCCATGATCGCCCCCAGCACCGCCCGGCCCGTCCGCGCTGTCACGACCACCGCCTGGATCTGCGGGAACGGCCCGGCCCCTGTCCCTTCCTGGCCGCTGGTGCCGGTGCACCCGAACGCCCTGCGGCTGGCCGGTGTGTCAGCGACGTTCACCAGCATCCCGTCGACCGCGTCCACCGGGTACCCGCCCAGCAGCGCCGCCGGCGGCGCATCGTCGCTGACCAGCGGCCCGGCCGCGGACCAGAACAGGTCCTGCAGCACCGACGGCGGCACCTTGCGCCGCCAGTCCGTGATGACCCTGGTGACCGGGATGTGCCACTCCATGGCCCATGCCACGTCGGCCAGCAGCCCCGTCAGCTGCCGCAGCGCCTCGGCGTATCCCGCCTCCGGCATCAGCGTCATCGCCACCGTCAGCCGGATCGTCAGCGGAAGCGACATGATCCGCCGCCGTTGCGGTGCCGGGATCCGCCCGTCAGCGACTGCCCTTCCCGCCAGCGCCTCGATCACCCCCTCGCCCGCGTGCCGTTCCAGCTCGCCCAGCCGCACGAAATCGGGCAGCCACCCGCCGGCCAGTACCGCGCCGCCCCGGATCACCGCGGGGGCGGTCACCACCGGATGACAGAACGTCAGCACCGTGCCCGCCGGCACCGTAGCCCCGGCCCGCCCCGCCGGGGCGGCCAGCACCGCCCCCGGCCGCCCCGCCGGCCCGCCCGGGCGAACCTGAAGGTCAGCGGCCCGGACCGCGATCATCCCGGCCGGCAGCCCCGGGGCGCCCGTCCCCTCGCGCCCGGACAGCGGCGGACACAACCCGGGAACCGGCTCAGCGGACTGCGGCAGCATGCGCGGCAAGGCAGCGGCAGGGGTTGCAGAACCGGCGCAAGGCAGATAGGAAGACACGGGAGGCTCCAGGTTTCCAGAGACAGACTTCAGACATCTGATCTCTTACCAGGAGCCTCTTCACATGCCAGGCAACAACACGCCGGTCACGCCCGCTGACCACAAAAACCCAGGTCAGCCACTACTACCTTCTTAAGTCCGTGGTGTTGCTGCCCGAGTACCTGACGGGCATGCTGTGATATCAGCGGCCACTACTCACTCCCAAGGGGCCAGCATGTTCCCAACCTCGCCGCTGTCAGGAAGCATCACGATCCCCAGCGAGGCCACCTTCTGGATGCCCAAACCAGAGGACATCGACGAAGAAGGAATTGGCAGTCTCATCCGCGGAACCTGGCTGATCAAAGACGTGCCCGTCCGCGAAGCTCGGCAGTTGGGGCAAGAGGAGCGCCGCATCGCTGAGGTTCTCGGCAACCTGGCCGCCGCAGCCGAGGACTTTGATCGTCTGGCTCATGCCGTCGAAGACGGCTACGACCCTGACAACCCGGACGGGCGCTACGCCCTGACCTTCCACCGAACGGACAGCGCTAGGCGACTTCCTATCGGACGACGAAACAGCCGCGCTCGACTCCCTCGAAATCGGAGTCGCGGGTCTGGTCTACGCGCTTGCTACCGTGCGCCTCATTCCGGCCGCAAGCTGTCGAGGGCATCCGGGTGATCACGCCTGGTCCGACGTCCCCGTCGTACTGTCCGCTACGACGGAGTACCGCGCCAGAGCACTGCAACCACTCGCCGAAGCCACCAACTGCCGATTCGGTATCGACACCCGCCCGGCCCGGACTGCTCGCCATCCAGGGCCGGTCCATACTCGACACGATGGCCTTGGCAGACGCAGTGCTGGCATCCCGCCGTACCTTCGTTCAGCCTAGGCAACCCCGCGGTAGTCGGCCCGCGCTAAGACATGGCGAGGAACGGCTGCTCTAGTGGCTGTCCATCCTGCCGGGTGCAGATGAGTGGCTCGCGTTGCTGGCGCGGTACACGACGCGCGGCGCCGGGTGTGCCGCATTGGTGTACCGCTTGCCAGATGCGTGCCTATTCTGGTCCCTGCTAAGCCGAAGTGCGCTGGTCACCGCGCTTGGGTGAGGGTTCTTGAGATCCGCTCCCGCAGGGCGAGAGATGACGAAGTGCATGGCACTCGCATCGACGGGCGCTGGCGATCGCCGTCAGCACGGCACAGACTCATCTGTCCGTGGTACCACTGACGGTCCGGACGATCGCCAAGCTGAGACGGCCCGGACCGATGGCTCGGTACCAGCGTGCGTCGGCCCCTGAGATGGCACGATCTCTGCCAGATCTGAACGGCGCAGGCGAACTTCGGTCGGGTCCGGCTGACCCCGCGATTCCGCGAGCGCTCAGATTTGGCAGTCATCGAAGATCGGCGGTCTTACGGTATCGATGACCGGAAGGCCAAATCATCCGGGCGCCCAAGATGTGCCGTTCCAGCGCAGGATCAGCGTCTGGTACTGCGCCGACGATGTGTTGCATTGGCTGATGCAAGTCTGTCCTGCCGCCCAGGTGGTACCGTCCTGGCCGACGGCGACCGCGTTAAGATCGTCTTTAAGTCCCGGGCTCGGGCTTGGCACGCGGGTCCATGCTGAACCATCCCACCGTAGGATCAGCGTATAGCCATAAAATCCACTATAACCATATTGACAGCCCGTTTCGTTACAATAGTAACCGACCGCCCACGCAGTCCCGCCGGGCCCCGTGCTTACGCTCCAGAGCACGGCGCTATTGCCCGGGCTCGGGCTGCGCACACGTGACCATTTGGCCCCGTCCCAGCGAAGGACCACGGTTTCCCAACGTCCTTGGCAGCAGGTGGAGCCCGCAGCCCATGCGGTCCCGCCCGACCCGATGCTTACGCTGCTGAGGGAGAACGAAGGAGTTGACACTTGTGTCCAGGTCGCACCATTCCAGCGCAGGACATGGCTGCCATCGCCAACGACCCATGCCATGCCACCTGGCCCGGCGGCCACCCCGCCGGGACTGATGCTGCCGCCCGGGCTGGGGATTCGTGACCACGATGTGCCGTTCCAGCGCAGTATCAAAGGGGCGGCTGCGTTTGCGCAGGGAGAGCAGCCAACAGCCAAGGCGGTCCCGTTCTGCTCTCCGGCAACGCCGGAGAGCTCGGCACCTCCACCCGGGCTTGGGCTGGGGATCCTCGACCATGTGGTGCCGTCCCAGTGCAGCACCAGCGTTCTGTAGCCCTGCAATGCGTTGCCGCAGGCTGACGGGCAGAAGCCGCCAACAGCCCACACAGTCCCACCCGGTGCTGCGGCTGCGCCGACCAGAGAGACGTTGCCGCTGATACTGGGGACGGGCACACGTGACCAGGCCCTGCCGTCCCAACGCTCAGCCAGGGGCTGACTGAGTCCGCTGCGGCCTGGGGCGTCGCCGATCGCCCAGGCGCTGCGTCCGGGCCCGGCTATGACGGCCTCGAGACGTCCCCCTGGAACAGGGGTCATGAGCGCGAGAGCATTCGCCCGGTGACCTGAGCGTTCCTGTGGCCCTCTGGCAGAGGGGTTTTGGAGAAAAGCAACCGCAGCGGCGACGCCGGCCACCAGAACAACGCTGACGGCGCCAATAACGAGGCTCCTTGTCCGCCGCGTCTTCGCCGGGCTCAAGGCAGGCCCAGAGGAATCTCCGGGCGCTGTCGGCGGCCGGGATACCCGGCTGTCTTCATCGGCAGACTCCTGGAGAATGGACACCTCAGCGGGCGACGCTGCTAGGCCCATCACGTCTTCTGGCTGGGCCGAGTCAGCCGCGCCGCGCGCCGCGGCAGTCAGCGTCTCATCGCCAGAGACCGCTCTCGCGGTCAGCGACTCGTCCTTCCGAATGCCGAGGGCAAGCTCCGCGCCAATAGTGCCGGCCCCAGCGCCTGCGGCCTGGCCGGCGGGCACCTGCGACACCACCACGGTGGCGGGCCGCTCCGCATCGCGGCTGGCTGACTCAACGTCATAGGGCCCGAGCTCCAGCGCTTCGCGCAAGGACTCGCCGAACTCGCGGCAGCTGACGTACCTGTCCGCCGGATCCTTAGCCAGCGCCCTGGCGAGCACCGCGTCGACCGCGGTCGGCAACCCTGGCCGCCGCGCCGTCAGGGCAGGAGGCGGCTCGGACGCGTGCGCGTAGATCACCGCCATGCCATGGTCCCGGGAGAAAGGCGGCTGCCCGCTCAGCATCTCGAACGCGGCGCACGCCAGCGCGTACTGGTCGGCACGACCATCCACCTCCCGGCCAGCGATCTGCTCTGGGGACACGTAGTCTGGCGTGCCGAGAAACAGCCCTGAGCCGGTCAGCCCAACCGACGACAGCGCTCCCTTGCTCAGCCCGAAATCCGACAAGTAGACGTGATCAGGCCTGCCCGACCGGATGTCGATGAGCATGTTCGCCGGCTTGACATCGCGGTGCACGAGGCCAGCGGCGTGTGCCGCGTCCAGCGCCGATGCCACCGGTGACACGATCGACGCCGTCCGCGACGCGCGCAGTGGGCCCTCGCGGCGAACCAGCGACCGGACGTCGCCGCCCGGGACATAGCGCATGGCGATATAGAGAACGCCATCTGCCTCTCCGGCCTCGAATACCGGAATAATGTGCGGGTCATCCACCGTGGCAGCGACCCTGGACTCCCGGATGAACCGCTGCCGGAACGCCTCGTCTTCCGCAAGCACGGGCGCGAGTACCTTCAGCGCCACAACGCGGCCGAGCCGCTCGTCTTGCGCCCGGAAGACGACCGCCATCCCGCCCCGGCCGATCCGGTCCAGCACCAGGTACCCCGCGATCCGTGCCCCGACCGCGATCCCCTCACCGGAGGCCAGGACACTGCCGTCATCACCAGGCGGTGCAGCGCTCATCAAACCTCCGACATCACACCTGCCAGGCCAATAGGGCATCGGCTCCCTATCCTGGCAGATCGCGTGGCGCACCGTAACCGGTCAAACACGTCGGCAAGAAACGTAACAGGCCCCTGCTGATCCGCCCGAACCACGCCGACGGCACGCTCGCACAGGCAGCTGGTCGGATCGCGAGCAGCAGCTCGGGCGAACGTGCCGCTGCCGGTGCCTTGCAATCCCGTAGCTGGATCAGCTGCGTTCCGCATTGCAAGAACTGAGGTAGTACTCGGGCGTGCCGAGTCGGCAGCACGCAGGCAACCAGAGGCTCCCCGCCTCCTGCCGAATGCCAGCCGAACTGCCTTACGGCCGGGAGCGTCCGTGCAGGTCAAGAGCGTCAGGTGGCCGGTCTTGAAATCCGTCGGCTCAGCGCCCCGCCGGAGCGGGCGACCTGACACGATCGTCTGATTGCAAAGCACGATCTGGCCGTCGTCCGAACATGCCGGGCATGACCTGATGTGCGATTAACCAGGTCGATGACCGCCTGAGGATGCTTGGCGTCGCTCCGTGTCTGGCCTGTTTGCTCCCCGTCTGGCTCCGCCGGGCAGTCGGCCGTCCGGTCCTCCGCCCTGGAAGGTACGCCGATGCCTTTCCTGCCGCGATGACGGATCGTGTGGTCGGTCACGGATCGTGGTCGAACCCGCTCAAGGCTGTCGCTGTTTCAGCCGGCTGCGGTGAGGGCGTTTTGGCTCAGCGGAAACGCTGACGGCCTCGGCCGCACCGATTCGCTGCCGCGCGTCGCCGATGGAGCTCGCGTAGTCCGCCGGACGCTGATTGTCCCTTCATGCCTTCGAGGGTAGAGCGCGTCCCAGCGCGGCGTACTGGCCTGCCTGCCCGCAGGCGCGGGGATAGGCCGCACGGGCGAAGTCGGCGCTGGGCTGTGGCATCGGTGACGATGAGGGGAGACCGGATGCGACGTGCCCGGGACCGAGGTCGGCCAGCCGGTTCCGGACCGCTTTGACCCGATGGGCCGCCATGAACCAGCCGCTGGAGTCTTACCAGGACGAGATCTACCTCACCGGGGTCAGCGGCGCGCTGCCCGCCGATCTGTCCTCGCTCGAGGGGCTGGCCAGGGCGCGGCTGGCGCCCCAGGTGTTCGGCTACATCGCGGGCGGCGCGGGCACGGGCGACACCATGAGAGAGAACGAGGCGGCGTTCCGCCGGTGGCGCATCGTTCCGCGGATGCTCACCGACGTCAGCAGCCCGGCGTTCGCCTCGACGGTGCTCGGCACGCAGCTCGCGGCGCCGATGCTGCTCGCCCCCGTCGGCGCGCTCAGGCTCGCGCACCCGGACGGTGAGCTAGCGGTGGCGAGAGCGGCCGGGTCGCTCGGCGTCCCGATGATCTTGTCGACGAACTCGTCAGTCGCGCTGGAGGACGTGGCGCAGGCGAGCGGCGACGGGCAGCGCTGGTTTCAGCTCTACTGGCCGAAGGACAGGGAGGTCGCCGCGAGCCTTCTCAGCCGGGCGAAGGCGGCCGGCTTCAGCGTGCTCGTGCTGACGCTCGACGCCCGGATGCTCGGCTGGCGGCCGCACGACCTGGACCACGCCTTCTTGCCGGTCCTGCGCGGCATCGGCGCGCAGAACTACCTCACCGACCCGGCCTTCGTCGCCGGGCTGCCGGAGCCGGTGGCCGACAACGCGGCCGCGGCGATCCTGCGCTCGGCGCAGATGTTCGGTGACCCGTCGCTGACCTGGGAGGACCTGCCGTTCTTGCGCGAGCGCTGGGACGGGCCCATCGTGCTGAAAGGAATTCAGTCGGTCGCCGACGCCCAGCGAGCCGTGGCCGCGGGGATGGACGGGATCGTGGTCTCCAACCACGGCGGCCGCCAGGTCGACGGCGGCATCGGCGCGCTCGACGCGCTGCCACCGATCGCCGCGGCTCTCGGGCCGCGGGCGACGGTGCTGTTCGACAGCGGCGTTCGCGGCGGCGCCGACATCATCAAGGCGCTGGCGCTGGGCGCCAGGGCGGTCCTGATCGGCCGGCCGTACGCCTACGGGCTCGGCCTGGCCGGCGAGGACGGGGTCAGGCACGTGCTCCGCGCCTTGCGCAACGACTTCGAGCTCACGATGAGACTGGCCGGCTGCGCGAGCCTGGACGACCTGAGCCCGGCCACCATAACCCGGTCGCCCTGAATTCCCGATCGCCGGCCTGCCGGCGGGCAGGCAAGACGGCCGCCGAGCTCGGCGACCGGGTGGCGCGCTCGTGCTGACTACTTCGGCGCGCCGGACTGGGCGCAGGGGACTGCCCGGAACTCGCACTGGATCCTTGCGCACGCGGTGACCACGCCCGGCGGCTGGAGGGGAAGCAGCGCGAACGCGCCGCCCGCCCGCTGGTAGCACATGACGGCGAAGCCAGCGATCGCTGACCGCTCATAGGCGCTGAGCGACTTGCATGGCGCGGCAGCCTGGGGAATGCCGTGCGACGGGTCCACGCAGGCCACGGCGTATGCACGATGGCGTGGCCTCCGGTGAAGAAGAGCGCGGGCGGCGTGGTCACCAGGCCTTGCGCGATGGCCACGCGGTCCGGGCGGTACTTCACGTGCCTGGGCGAGACGGTCATGACCGTGCCACGGACCGAAACGGGATCCGACTAGCTGTACTGGCCCGAGGCGTTCTTGGAGGCAAACGACCACAGCGACGGCCCGGCCAGCGTGCAGGCGAAGTTGCCCGCATGGTCGCCGCTGCTCTGAACCGCGGGCCTGCGAGGACTTGACCTCGGACCTCTTCCTTATCGGGGAAGCCCGTGGCTTGGCTCAGTGTCGCCCGGCTAGGCAGGCGGTGCGGAAGTTCACCGGTCTGTGTGTCCGAGAGGAACCTGACACCGAAACGCGGGAAAGCTCCCCCGTACCCGGCAGCACCCGGTGGGTGCCCTCCACGCCAGAAGTCCGGTCACCCCTCGTAAGAAGGACAAAGGCGCGTACGCACAAAGAGGTCTCGTTCTGGACGGCTGGCGACTCCTCGGCGGCCGCCAGTTGAGGTGCTTCGCCGGCAAGCAGTTCGTGCCCAACCAGTCACTCCGCCAGACCCACCGCGAGTGGCACATCACAGAGCCCGAGGAAACGAAAGAGCTCCTTGCGGCGTGACCGGCGGCTCGCGCAGCCAGGTCGGTGGCGAGCTGGAACACGCGACGCCAGGACCTGCTGCTAGTCGTTGGCGTTGCCGTTCTCTCCTGCGCTGTACCTGATTCGAGTCGCGGTGAGCGGCTCCGTGGAGGGCGCCGAGCCCGCGACCTCCGCGTCTGTTCGGGATGAGGGCATGCTTGTCAGCATGGAGCGCAAGAGCCGGCGGCCGCCGGGGCGTGGTGAGGTCTCTGGTGACCAGGGTGAGCGCAACGCCGACGAGAGCGTGAGTTTCAGGCCGACGAGCGGGAGACATCGGCTAGCGAGCGGGAACGGCAGGCCGACGAGCGGGAGGCATTGGCCGGCGAGCGGGAGCGCAGGGCCAGCGACCGGGAGCGCAAGGCGAACGAGCGGGAGACGCAATTAGACCAGCTCGCCCACCGGGTGACGGCCTCAACCGAGAGCGTGGGGACACGGGCCATGGAGGCCATCGCGCGCGGCCGCGAACGGCTGGCCGAGAGCGCTGAGCGGCTGGACCGCAGCCCACATCGCAACCCTCCCGCAGGCCACCCTCAGGTAGCCGGACAAGCTCGCCCACGATCCGATCGGGCGAAGTAGAAGTCGCAGCGATCGGTCTCTTATGGGTGATTCGGCCCGCATAACTGCCCCCCATGGTTGTGCTATAACGCGTGGTGCCTCCGCCGTAGACGATGTGCTGCCCACGACACGAGGCGCATTCGGCATCCGGAACCCTGCGGAGGTTGTCCGCCGAGCCGCCGAGGTCGTGGCCGGCGAGAGTCTTACGGCCGGCCGCATGCCACCGACCTGCTACGCTGGCCGCAGTTCGCCCCGCAGGCGATCAGGGGCGGGTTCCGGTCCGCGAATGCGCTGCCGCTGCGGCTGCGCAGCCAGGTCATCGGCTCGCTCAACCTGTTCCACGCCGGGACCGGCGGGCTGGGCGGGGCTGAGCTTCGCATGGCGCAGGCGCTGGCGGATGCGGCCACGATCGGCATCTTGCACCAGCGGATCATCCGCTGCGGCGAGATCGTCGCGGGGCAACTGCAGCTGGCGCTGGACAGCCGGATCGTCATCGAGCAGGCCAAGGGCATCCTGGCCGAGCGGCTGCAGGTCAGCACCGGCGACGCGTTCGAGGTGCTGCGCAGGGCTGCCCGCTCCCGCAACCGGCTGCTGTCGGAACTTGCCCGCGAATTCGCGACCGGCTCCGCCGACGCCATGGAGCTACTGCAGCCGCCCCGGCGCCGGCCGGCTACCAGGCCCGCCGACGTGTCACGTTCCGACTGAGATCACCAGCCGAACAGGGCCCGGCAGGCGTGCAGGGCGCCGGGGTCCGCTGAACCCGGAGCGGGTGAGCAGCGCCGGCGTGTCCTCGACAGGGCGCAGCGTGCCGCCGGGGGGCAGCCCGGCGGTGCGATCGGCGTCCCTGCCCGGACACGTTCAGCGTCCCTGCCCGGAGCAGGGGCCAGGCTGCATTGCTTGCCTGACCGCCGCGAGGCCGGGACCGCCGGCAATCCGAGCAGGGGCGAGTTCCGGTACTTTCCGCCGTATCCGGGCGCAGTGCCTGCGCTGGCGGGATCCGATGCGCCAAGGCTCCGCGAGCTGACTGTACGGCGACCGTTCCTTCTACGGCAGGGAACGGGCAGCTGGCTGGTCCCCGGCAACTCCAGCTGATCGCTGGCAGAGGCTCGCGCCGGCCGGGATCAGGTCACGGCGCAGGAGCGGTCAGCGCCGCCGACGGCCTCCTCCACGCCGGCATGGACGGGGAGCACGTCGGATCAGGCGCGTATCGGTGAGGACGCGCAGCATATGACGCTGCAGCGCGGTGGGTCAGACTGCGCGGTGGCTCGTCACGGGCGGCCGCTTCGTCACGGCCGACGAAGGTCATCGGCCTGGGCGGCTGCCACTTCGCCTGATCCGAGTGTGCGGGCGTGAAGCCGCAGTATGTCGGCTGTGCAGGCCGGGTGACCAACGCGATCAACTTCGTGAACGCGACCTATTCCTTTGTGCGCGGGCACGCCCTGGCCGGTTCGCGGCTGTGGGTTCCCGGGGAGCAGCTGGCCGACCCCGCGGCCCGCGAGGTGATGGGCATCCCGGATCACCTGGAGTCGGCGACCAAGCCGCAGCTCGGCGCGCAGATGCTGGCGGAAGATGCTGGACGCCGGGATCGAGGTGCCCTGGGTAGCTGCTGACGAGGTGTACGGCCAGGACCCGGGGCTGCGGGACCTGTGCGAGGAGCGCGGCGTCGGTTACGTGCTCGGGGTGGCCTGCTCATTCCGCGTGACCCTGCCCTCCGGCGCGAGGATGCGCGCGGACGAGGTGCTGGCGAAGGTCCCCGTGCGGGCCTGGACGATCACCTCGTGCGGGGGCGGGTCCAAGGGCGACCGCCGGTACGCCTGGGCCTGGATCGCTGCCCGGGACCGTCGGCGGCACCTGCTGATCCGCCGCAACCTGCACGACCCCCGCCCGCCTCGACTACTTCTGGTGCTTCGTGCCCGAGGGCCGTCCGGTCTGCCTGCCGGTCCTGGCCGCGGTCTGCGGCCGCCGGTGGACCGCCGGGGAAGATCACGAGTTCGGGAAGGATCAGTTCGGTCACGACCACGCCCAGGTCCGCCTGCACGGCCCGGTCATGCGGCACCTGACCCCGGTCATGGCCGCCCTGGCGATCTGCGCGGTCACCGCCGCCGGCCTGCGGGAAACCAGTCCCGCCCCGCCGCTGCCAGCCAGATCCGGCG
>Ga0116224_10002393_pt1 | contig 10994 bp, 12 predicted proteins | sample Sb_taG_9_FD_89699 | JGI IMG/M metagenome (GOLD analysis project Ga0116224, IMG submission 89699) | Peat soil microbial communities from Weissenstadt, Germany - Sb_50d_b_LC metaG | ecosystem: Environmental > Terrestrial > Soil > Wetlands > Peat | place: Germany: Weissenstadt | collected 2010-09-21
ATCCCCCCGAGCGCCGCCGGCACGAGCAGATCGACCTCGGCGCGCAGCGCGGTCTCGGGGTCGGTCCAAGTCGCGCCCAGCTCGTCGGCCAGCCGGCGCTTGGAGGGGTCGACGTCGGTGACCAGCAGCTCGGCGCCGTCGGCAGCGAGCCGGCGGGCGACGCGCGAACCGACCTGTCCCAGCCCGATGATCGCGATCCGCCGGCCCGAGGCGTCCGCGGTCCCGAACGCACGCTCGAGCGTCACCCCGATCGCGGCGCGCACCCCGACGGCCGTCGGCTCGGAGGGCTCGCCGGCGCCTCCCTGCGATTCCGGGAGGCAGTACGCGTACCGGGTCCGCTCGCGCGCGATCAGCATGTCCTCCGCGGTCGTGCCCACGTCCTCGCCCACGCCGTAGCTTCCGCCGAACGCGTCAACCGCGTCGCCGAGGTCGAGCATCGCCGCGCGCCGCCGCTCGGCCGTGAGCTCGGAATCGGGCGCCAGCGCGATCACGCTCTTGCCGCCGCCGAGCGGGAGCCCGGCCAGCGCGCATTTCAGCGTCATCGCCTCCGAAAGTGCAAGCGCGTCGTCGAGCGCCTCGCGCCAGTCTCGGTAGCGCCACAGGCGACAGCCCCCGACCGCCTGACCCAATGCGGTCGAATGGACCGCGACGATCACGGGCAGCGCCGAGCGCTCGCCGACCGCGATCGCTACCCGTTCGTGTTCGAGCATCTCGACATCGTATGGATCGACCTCACGGTACGTTTGCCGTACCGACGTGAACGACCCCTATGGACTGGAGCGGTTCGTGTCCGCGCAAAACCGTGCGGACACGTTCGGGACCGCGCTCGACGAGCTTCGCGCCGGCCGCAAGCGCAGTCACTGGATGTGGTTCGTGTTTCCGCAGATCGCCGGGCTCGGGCAAAGCTCGATGTCCCAGACGTACGCGATCTCATCGCTGGACGAGGCGCGGGCGTATCTCGCGCACCCGATCCTCGGACCCCGGTTGACCGAATCTGCCCGGATCGTGGCCGAGCTCGACGGACTCACCGCGCAGGAGATCTTCGGCGGGATCGACGCGATCAAGCTGCGGTCGTCGATGACGTTGTTCGCCTACGCGGACTCGGCCAACCCGATCTTCGGGCAGGTGCTCGAGGCGTATTTCGGGGGCGTACCCGACGATGCCACCGAGCGTTTGCTCGGAGCCGGCCGCTGAGGGGCGTAGCCGCCGAGGCGCCGGCGCAGAAGCGCGTAGCCGGCGAGGCCGCCGAGGCTCGGGATCCAGAACGCGATCGCGTGATAGACGATGACCGCCGCCGCGGCCTGCGTGCCCGGGGCGCCGTACGCGATCAGCGTGCCGGCGAGGCCCCCTTCGAGCACGCCGAAACCGCCGGGCACCGGGATCAGGTTCGCGAGGTAGCCGATCAGGTAGCCGAGGACGAGCGGGGCGAGGGGGAGCGGATGCCCGGTGGCGGCAAACGTCGCGCCGAGCGCGGCGATGTCGAAGCCGAGGTAACCGGCGGCGCCCAGCAGCCGCCAGCTCGGCGCCAGCAACGACCGGCGCGCGCGCACGATCCCGCTCGCGAGGTCGACGAGCCAGCTTGGCCACCGGCGGTGCGGTGAGCGGCGCAGCACAGTCGGGATCGCGAGGACCGCGGCCGCCGCGGCGAGCCCGCCGAAGATCGGGATGCCGGCGCGCAGCAGGTCGTACCCTCCGACCGGCTCGCGCACGATCAGCAGCGCGCCGCCGCCGAGCAGCGCGGCGACGTTGACCGCGCTGGTCAGGAAGAACAGCGCGCTCGAGCGGTCGATGATGCTGCTCGTCAACATCCCGGCGCGGCGCAGGAGCCAGGCGCCGATCGCCAGCGCGCCGACGCCGCCGCCGGGCAGCAGCGCCCCGGATCCCTGCTCGGTGAGAGCCAGCTCGCGCGCCGCGCCGGCCGGCACCTCGTCGAAGAACAGCCGGAAGATCACGACGAACCCCAGGCACGAGCCGATCTCGAACGCGATCGCGGCCAGCACCCACACGGGGTGCAGGTGCGCGATCTCGCTGGCGACTCCTCGCAGCGGCGGCACGGCGAGCACCAGTGACCCGATCGCGGCGCTTAGGATCACCGGCGCCACCAGGCGCCGGGCGATCCGGGCACTGGTCGGGGGCGATCGATCGGGGTTGGTGTCGAAGGTCATCGGGGGTTCCGGGTCGGTGCGAACCGCACGGTTGCTAAGACGCTCGCTCGGCTTGGAATTCATCGTTAATAAGACGCGCCGCGGGGATCGGATGTGACACCGCGCCCGATCCCGGGCCGAGCAGGGGGTCAGCGGTCGGGGTGACCGCCGCTCTGGCGCGCCGCGCCACCGGCACGCCATTCGCGGTCGAGCACCGCGTAGATCCGGAGCGTCGACCACTCGCCCTTGAACCAGTCCGCCTCGACCAAAGCGGGCCTCGCGGCGGAAGCCGATTCGCTCGAACAGACGGTGGACGCGGAGGTTCCGGTCGTCGGTCTCGGCGAGGATGCGACCGCGCGACCTCGGGCTCCCGCCGATAAGCGACGAACGCCTGCAGGTCTTCCCGCCGGAACGGCCGGAGCCGCAGGCGCGCGGTCACGATCTCGGTCACCGCGCGATCCTCTCACGCGCGCAGTGAGCGACCCGGGGTGAGGGAGGGGGATACCCCGGGTCGCTCGTGGCCTGGCGCGTGGCCCGGCGGGGTGACTAACTGGCGGCCGCTGCGGCGGGGAGGATCACCGAGACACCGCCGACGGGCTCGCCGGTGGTGAACGCGTTCGTCCCGAGGATCGTGTTCAGCGACGCGGCGCCCTCGCTCGACAGCGTTGCCAGCAGGCCGTGCAGGTCGAGTGTGCCATCCGGCGTGGCCGCCTGCTCGAGCTGGGACGTGTCGATATCTAACAGCTTCACCTCGGGCCCGCCGTTCATCTCGAAGCTGAGGCTCGAGCCCTCGGTTCCCGTGCCGAGCGTGAGCTCTGGGTTGGTCAACGACACCCACAGGTTGCCGTTGTCCAGCTGCAAGCCGCCGCTCAGCGGGATCGTGCCGGTCAGCGTGCCCTGGTCGAAGCTGCCGCCGGCGGTCGACCCGTTCAGCGGAAGCGTGACGCTGCTGCCGTCAGCGCCGGGGATCGTGGTCGTACCCAGCGGCGCCGGAAGCCCGCCCGAGCCCGTCGTGCCGGCACCCGGACCGGCGATCGGCGTGTTGCTCACCTTGACCGTAACGTGCCCGTTGCCCTTCGCGGGGCGGGTGAACGTGACCGACTTCATCCCCGCCGAGCGCTTTCCGAGCACGACGTGCGCCACGCCTTTGAGGTTGAGGGTTCCGGTGGCGTTCGCGAAGTTCCACTTCCCCGAGCTGTCGGGAAGGGCGTAGGCGACGGGCCTTTCTTTGCTTGCAGCGACTCGAGACGCGAGCGTCGGTGCTCGGCGCTTCTGGCATGCGAAAGCCCAGCGCCCTACCGGCGTGTCGATTACAGCTTTTACCCGTGCGGCCTGCCTCCGTACCGGCCTTCTGTCTCACGCTCCCCATGCCCGCGGCGGGCGAACCTAAACGTGGGCATGCTCACTGTGTGCACGTTCGGAGGCGTGCACGGTGCATTTTGAGTAGGAGGGTGGACGCCGCTACGCCGCGTGGCTGCGCCAGCGAGTCGAGCGACGGTTACCGGTCCGGCTGATGCGTCCCGCCTCCTCGAGCTGCTGGAGTCGGTTGCGCACGACGGCGGGCGACACGCCGAATTGCTTGGCGATCACCGATGCCTGGTCCTGCCCGTCCTTGAGCGCATCGAACACTGCCTCGGCCGATGCCGTACGGCTGCGACGGGGACGTCGATCGCCGGTGGGGCGCGCGGCGGCGCGTCGGCCGCGCGGGGTGGCGGTGTTGCCAGCGGACGCGGTCCCGTTGCTTGCGCCCGCGTTCTGGCGACCGCGGAGCGCCGCGAGCGCGCGCTCGTGGGCATCGATCTCGCTCTTCAGCTCGGTGATCCGAGCCTCGATCTTCTCTGCGAGGGCTTCGCTGTATTCCATGGGTCTCCTTGACGATGAACTGGGCAGCGGAGAGTACCTATTTGTCCATGCTGGCCGAGGCAGCCTCACGGAGACCCAGGTTGAACGGCACCGACGGATCGCGTCCGTCGCGGGCCAGCCATGGGTAGCGGTCGGTGTCGAGTCCGGCATAGTCGGGATCGAGGTAGATGAAGCAGCGCTGGATGAGGAAGTCGCGGACCTCGAACACGTCACACCACCGCCCGGCGTGGGTGACGCCAGCGCGCCACTCACCGTCCTGGTGCTCTCCGAAGCTCGTCCCTTCGCAGGCGAACGTGTCGGTCCCGGTCATGATCCAGTTGAAGTTCGCGTAGTCGTGCACGATTCGCTCGAGCGTGGCGCCGACGTCGCCGAACATCCGGCCGATCGCATCCTTGCCGGTGGCAAGCCCCCACTTCGGGAAGTGCACCTGCGCGTCGTCGGCGAACAGATCGAGGATGCTGCCGCCGGTCGATGTCGTCCCCCCGTTGTCGAACGCCTTCAGATACTCCAGCGCGACCGACTTGCGCTGCTCGTCGGTCATGGGCTGCTCGGAAATCGCCATCTCGTCCTCCTCCACATCGGCTGTTCGCGGTCGTGCCGGCGGTGCCAAGTCTCCCAAACCGCCCGCCGCCCAGCGTAGAATCGTCATACGGTTGATCCGGGTGGCCGTGCAGTTGGCGGGTGGGACAGAGATTGGGACTGTCGAGTCATCTGAGTTTGAACACGCGACGAATTCGCGACGACGCTTTCGTTTCGGTCGAGGGCGACGTCGACCTGACCACGTTCGGGGCCCTCGAGTCGGCGCTCCGAGCAGCGCGCGTGGGAGCTACCGTGCTCGTGTTGAACTTGCGCGAGGTCGGGTTCATGGACACCTCAGGTTTGCGGCTCGTGATCTCAGAGCAACAACGCGCCGAGGCGGACGGATACCGCTTTGTGGTGGTTCCGAGGACGGGCAAGGCTCAGCGGCTGTTCGAGATCGCGGGGTTCCCGGATGGGCACCCGCTGTTCGCCGACCCGCCCACGGGATCTGGCGGCGGGTGATGAGGGATGGGCACGGGGCCCGAGGGGAACCGGTTCGAGCTGCTCGCCGCCGCCGGCGAGGTCGCCGACGGCACGCTGCTGGTCGAGAGCACCGTGGAGCGACTGCTGGGGTTGGTCGTGCCGGCGTTCGCGGACATCGCGACCCTCGACAGCATCGCTGCCGATGGCGAGCTCCGGCGCCTCGGATCCCGGGTCGACGCCCCGCGGAGGCGCGAGGAGCTGGAGGCCGCCCTGCTCCGCCGGCGTCCGCTGCCCGACGCGCCCGTCGGGCTCCCTCGGGCGATCGTGAGCGCCGAGAGCCAGCTCCTCGCAAGCGTGACCGACGAGCAGCTGCGGATGATCGCCAGCAGCGACGAGGACTTCAAGCTTCTGCGCGCGCTCGAGCTGCGCTCGGCGCTGTTCGTGCCGCTGCGCGCGCGCGGGCGCACCGTCGGGGTACTCGCCCTGGGCGTCGGGACCTCCGGCCGCAGCTACGACGAGGCCGATCTGCGCTACGCCGAGATCCTGTCCGGGCATCTGGCCCTCGCGCTCGACAACGCCACGCTCGCCCAGACCGTGACCGGGCTCGAGCGGCGGCTCGAGGCGACGCTCACCAATCTCGCTGAGGCGGTGATCGTCCGGGAGGCGGATGGAGAGATCGTGTTCGCCAACTCGGCGGCGGCGCGGCTGTTGAACCTGGGCTCGGTCCGGGAGGTGACCGCCGCCACGCCCCAGGAGCTGATGGAGCTCTACGACGTGTTCGACGAGGCGGGGAGGAGCCTGGAGCTCTCGGACCTTCCGTCCTCGCACGCGGCTCGCGGCGAGGAGCCGGAACCGTTGCTTGTGCGCAACGTGGTCCGTGCCACCGGCGACGAGCGGTGGCTGCTGCACAAAGCGACCCCGCTGTTCGACGCCGACGGTTCGCTGTCGCTGATCGTCAGCGTGGTCGAGGACCTCACCGATGTCAAGCGCGCCGAGCTCGCCCAGCGCCTGCTGGCGGAGGCCGGCCAGGAGCTGTCCTCCTCGCTCGACTACGAGCAGACGCTGCAGCAGGTCGCGCGGCTGGCGGTTCCGGGGCTCGCCGACTGGTGCGGCGTCGTGATGCGCGGCGAGGACGACGCTCTTACGCAGGTCGCGATGGCCCACGTCGACCCGGACAAGGTCGCACTCGCCCGCGAGTTCGCAACCGGCGCCGCCCGCGTGATCCCCCCGGGCCAGGCGCAGCTGATCCGCGAGGTCACCGACGAGCTGCTCGCGGACGCCGGCCTGTCCCCGGAGGAGCTCGCGTTCGTGCGCGCGTTGGCGATCCGCTCGGTGATCGTGGTTCCCCTGGCGATCGCCGACCTGCCGCCGATCGGCGCATTGACGCTGGCGATGGCGGAGTCCGGCCGGACGTTCGACGACGGGGACCTGGCGCTCGCCGCCGAGCTCGGGCTACGCGCCGCGATCGCGGTCGAGAACGCCCGGCTCTACGCCGAGCGCTCGGAGATCGCGACGACGCTCCAGCAGAGCCTGCTGCCGCCCGACCTTCCCGAGATCCCCGGCTTCCGGCTGGCGAGCCTGTACCGGGCCGCCGGCGAGCACAACGACGTCGGCGGTGACTTCTACGACGCGTTCGAGGTGCCGGGCGGGTGGATGGTGGTCGTCGGCGACGTGGCCGGCCGCGGCGCCGAGGCGGCCGCGCTCACGTCGCTGTCGCGATATGTGTTTCGCACCGCGGGCAAGCTGCTGGGGGATCCGATCGCGGCACTCGAGCAGCTCAACGCCGCGCTGCGCGAACGGCCCGGGCTGTCCTTGGTCAGCGTGTGCTGTGTGATGCTTCACACCGCCGACGGCGAGGCGACCGCCGACCTGGTGCTCGCCGGACATCCGCCCGCGTATCACCTGCGCCGGCGATCCTCGCGCCCGGTCGGCGTGTTCGCGCCGTTCCTGGGTGCCTACGAGCGCGGCGGGTGGGAGGCGACCACGATCAGGCTCGAGCCCGGCGACCAGCTCGTCCTCTACACCGACGGGGTCATCGATACCGTCGGCCAGGCCGAGCGGTTCGGCGAGGAGCGGCTGGCGCAGACGTTGCGCGATGCCGCCGGGGCCGCCGATGCGGTGCGGCGGATCGAGCACGCACTGGTCGAATTTGCCCACGGCTCGCAGGTGGACGACACCGCGGTGATCGCCGTAGAGCGGGTGCCCGGTGAGCGTCCGGCCGGCCATGGCGAAGCCCGGGGCGATGCGGCTAGAGTCGCTCGCAACTACTAGAGAGAGGAGCCTCCAATGATCGAGCCCTACCAGGCCGTCGGTCTGATCTCGACGATGCGCGGCATCCGCCGGCGCGACGAGATCAGCTGGAATCTCGAGCACATCTCGCACATGATCAAGGCCGCGTCTTGGCTGTCGAGCATGGACCTTCCGGTGAGGCTGATCTGCATCCCGGAGGGAGGGCTCCAAGGGTTCACCGACGAGGTGCTCGACCTCGATCACGAGACATACGCGGAGGAATGCGCGATCGACATCCCCGGGCCCGAGACCGACTACCTCGGGCGGCTCGCGCAGCAGTGGGACGCGTACGTGATCGCCCAGGCCAAGGCCCGCCATCCCGAGTTCCCCGGACGGTTCTTCAACGTCGGGTTCGTGATCGAGCCCGAAGACGGCACGGTCATCCTCAGGCATCACAAGGTCGTGCCGCTGCTCCCGGTCGAGCACTCGGTGACGCCGCATAACGTGTGGGATCGGTGGATCGAGCTCTACGGCCGGGAGCTGGACGCGTTCTATCCGGTCGCCGAGACCGAGATCGGGCGGATCGGGATCATGATGGCCAACGAGGCCTCGTATCCCGAGAACGCGCGCGGGCTGGCGATGAACGGTTGCGAGATCGCCTACCGCGGGCCGTACCCCGCGCCCGGCGTGATGAGCGGGATGTTCTCGGTGCAGAACCGCGCCCGAGCGCTCGACAACAACATGTACGTGATCGGGATGAACCTCGGCACGTACTACCTGGACAAGGACTCGGCGACGCCGATCGACACGTTCTCGGGCGGGTCGCAGATCGTCGACTACCGTGGCCAGGTGGTCACCGAGGTTCCCTACGGTGCCGGCTCGACCTGGATCGCCGGCACGATCGACGTCGAGGCGCTGCGGAACTTCCGCCAAACCGCCCAGTGGGACAACTGGATGAAGGACCTCACGACCGAGCAGTACCAACTCGTCTACGAGCGGCCGATCTACCCGAAGAATCTGTATCTCGATCGCGCGCCGTACACGCACGCCGAGTACCGCGAGCAGGTGACGCGCAAGCAGGTGGAGCTGCTCCAGGAACGCGGTGTGTGGGCCCGTCCGGGCCGCTCCGCCCCCTCGACCGTGGGGTGAGGCGGGCCGTGGCCGGCTGGGACGACGTCCGGCGCATCGCGCTCTCGCTCCCGGAGACGAGCGAGCGGACCTCGCACGGCAACGCGTCGTGGCGAGTCCGCGACAAGCTGTTCGTGTGGGAGCGGCCGCTGCGCCAGGCGGACCTCCGGGCGCTCGGCGACGCGGCACCGGCCGGCCCGATCCTCGGCGCCAGGGTCGAGCACGCCGGCGCGAAGGAGGCGCTGCTCGCCGATGATCCCGGCGTTTATTTCACGACCCCGCACTTCGACGGGTATCCGGCGATTCTGGTCCGCCTGGAGGAGATCGGGGCGGACGAGCTCGAGGAGGTGATCGTCGAGGCGTGGCTGGTGCAGGCGCCGAAGCGACTGGCCAGGGAGTACGCCGACGCTCACCTGGGTGGGGATGAGGAAGAGCCCGCGGGGCTGACGCGGCGGACCGCGCCAGCCCCTGGCCGACCGGCTACGGCGCCGCGCAGCTCTGCGCGTACGCGCAGTCGTTGAACGATTGGCCGTCCGAGGCGAGCGCGGACGGCGTGGCCTCGTTGACCACTCCTGGCGAGAGGAAGATCTGCGTCGGGTCTCCCTCGGCGATCGTGTGGGTGACGCCGCCGGCGGTGTAGGTCGAGGTTGGACCGAAGTGGACCTTGCCGACAGGCGCTAGGACCGTCTGCGCGACCAGCGTCGGGGCTTCGAGGATCCACTCGCCGGAGGACTCCGACGAGGCGTAGTTGACGTCCTGGCTCCAGCTCCACTTGCCGGCGTCCGTCATCGAAATGCTCCAGGTGTTGCCGGACACCTGGCTGATGTTCACGGTGATTTTGTCGCCGGGCGTGACCGTGCAGTTGGGGTCGCCGATGCAGTTGGTGAGCTGGGTTTCGCTGGCGGGCAAAAGCTCGTACCACGCGTAGTACTGATCGCCGAGCAGCGGATTGCTCGGCGCCGACTGCTCGGTGGTTCCGGCCTGGATCAGGTCGCTGGTGTTGTAGCCGCCGATCCCGGTCCAGGTCGCGGCGAATCCCGGCGGCACGAGGCCCGCCGACGGGACCGTGAACGTCGACGACACCGCGGTGATGTTGGAGCTGCTCGGGGTCACGGCGTAGCCGGACCAGTTGAGGCTGTCGGCGGTCCCTTCGTGGGTCGGTAGTCGCTCACCCTTGGTCTTCGGAATGAGCACACCTAACCCGCGCTGCGCGTGGGTCCTGGCGGCGTGGGTCTTGGCGGCTGCGGCGCTCGCCCCCGTCAGCATGGTGACGAGGATGATCGCGGTCGTGAGTCCGCTCCCGGCGGCTCTGCGCATGTGTAGTCCTCCCGTGAGGGTGCGGCGAGGGTGAGTCCCTGCCCTGGATCAATTGCCGACCGTACTACCCAGATCGCGCTCGCGCGCCACTTCAAAATTGGGGCGCCGGTGGGAGGATGCGGGCCGAGCGCTGGAAGGCTTTTTGAGTGGCGGCCCGCCCCTCCGTTATCATCATTGAGACTATTCCTGATTCTGGGAGGATTACCGTGTCCGTTTCATCCACGTCCGGGACCGACAGCAGCGATTCGGGAGGGTCGGGCGCGCGACGCCGTCGCCGGCGGCTCGGGATCCTCGTCGGCGGCTTCATCGCCGAGACGATCCCGCTCCTGCGAAACGGCTACGGGATCGGCGGCAACGTCGTGGTGCAGTGCAGCAAAGGGCACCGGTTCACGACGATCTGGCTTCCGGGAGCGTCGGTGAAGTCGCTCCGCCTCGGCCCGCGGAGGTTCCAGTACTGCCCGGTCGGTCACCACTGGTCGCTGGTCCGCCTGGTCAGGGAATCCGATCTGTCCGCGAGGCAGCTGCGCGCGGCCCGCGGGCGCAGGGACGTCCGGATCCCCTGAGCGGCGGCGACGACTAGACCTACGCGGTCGGGCGGACGGGCGCGGACTCGGCGAGCGGCGCGGTGGTCGACGGCATCTCCGGCGCGCCGGCGATGTGCGCCGGCTCGGCGTGCGTCACGGGAGTCTCACCGCTGATCGACTCCTTGAAGCCGCGCAGCCCGGCGCCGAGCGAGCGGCCCATCTCCGGCAGACGCTTGGCTCCGAACACCAGCAGCAGTAGGACGAGCAGGAACGCGATGTGAACTGGATTGTCGAGGCCCATCATGGCTTGCTCCGATCGGTTGGTTGAACTGGCGTTACTTACGCGCGCGAGCGCGATCTGGATCAATCAGGCCCGCGTCACGATCACTGCCCGGGTCGTGGGCACGCGGCTGCCCCCCGAAGGCTCGGCCGTCACGAGCACGCGAGTGATCCCGGTGAGGTCAGCGGGCACCCCGAGGACGGCGGTGCCGCGCGAGGTGACCGCGAACAGCGTGCTCGGCGCCGGCGTCCCGTTGCCACGCTGCAGCCACAGCTCGTAGACGCGATCCGGCGGTGCGGGTGGCAGGTGATCGACGATCAGCTCGCCGTGGCCGCCCGCGACGCGCAGCTGCGCGTGGCCGACGCTGGCCTGGATGACGCGGGCGGGCGACCCGCCGGATCGGGCCGCGATCACGACCCCGAACGCGACTACGACCGCGAGGGCGGCGGCGACCGCCGGCCGCGGGATCGCCCGCGCCGCGCGAAGCGTCCACCAATTGGGCGGGCG
>Ga0116224_10002394_pt1 | contig 10993 bp, 9 predicted proteins | sample Sb_taG_9_FD_89699 | JGI IMG/M metagenome (GOLD analysis project Ga0116224, IMG submission 89699) | Peat soil microbial communities from Weissenstadt, Germany - Sb_50d_b_LC metaG | ecosystem: Environmental > Terrestrial > Soil > Wetlands > Peat | place: Germany: Weissenstadt | collected 2010-09-21
CCGGCGTTCGACCTTACGGACCGCGGCGCCGTGCTTGCCGGGCTGAAAGCCGCGCGCCCGGACGTTGTGATCAACGCCGCCGCCTATACGGCCGTCGACAAGGCGGAGGCGGAGGAGGCCATCGCCTTTCGGGTCAACGGCGAAGGGGCGGGCCATGTGGCGGAGGCCGCCGCGCGGCTCGGCGTTCCCCTCCTGCATCTCTCGACCGACTACGTGTTCGACGGCGCGCTCGACCGGCCCTATCGGGAGGATGATCCGACCGGCCCGGCCGGGGCTTACGGCCGCTCCAAGCTCATCGGCGAAAGGCTCGTCGCCGAGCGCTGCGAAGACAGCGTCATTCTGCGCACCGCCTGGATCTATAGCCCGTTTGGCGCGAATTTCGTTCGCACCATGCTGCGGCTCAACCAGACGCGCGAAGAGGTCGGCGTCGTCGCCGACCAGGTCGGGAATCCGACTTCGGCATTGGACATCGCCGACGCGCTACTCGCGATCGCGTCGCGAGCGAGGGAGGATTCGTCACCTGGCTCACGCGGCGTCTTTCACATGGCCGGCTCCGGCGAGGCGACCTGGGCGGATTTCGCTGAAGCCGTCTTCCGCGAGGCGCAGGCGCGCGGGCGACGTCTGACCCGCGTCAAGCGCATTGCCACGGCGGACTACCCGACCCCCGCCAGGCGCCCGGCCAATTCCCGCCTCGACAACGGAAAGCTCAGTCGCGTATACGGCTTCAAGCTGCCGGAATGGCGGGCGTCGCTCAAGGCGTGCTGCGCCCGGCTCATTCCGTGATCCGGCGGTCAGGCGTCTCCGCCCGGCCGGCAGGAGAAGAGCAGCGCGCGCTTGCAATCGGTTGAACCCAGGGGACCCCATGCAGCGAAAAGTGCTCGTGACCGGCGGCGCTGGATTCATTGGCTCGGCCGTGTGCCGGCATCTGGTCGCCGAGGGCGCCTCGGTGCTCAATATCGACGCGCTCACCTACGCCGGAAATCTCGAGTCCCTGGCGACGATCGGCAACGCGCCGAACTACCGCTTCGCCAAGATCGACATTTGCGATCGGCGCGCCGTGGCCGAGGCGTTCGCGACTTTTCATCCTGACCAAGTGATCCATCTGGCCGCCGAGAGTCACGTCGACCGCTCGATCATGGCTGGCGACGCCTTCATCCAGACAAACATCGTGGGCACTTTCTCGATGCTGGAGGCCGCCCGCGCCCATTGGCAGGCGTTGAGTGGCCGTGAGCGCGACGCCTTCCGTTTCCTGCATGTCTCGACCGACGAAGTTTACGGCTCGCTCAGCGAGAACGGCTCGTTCGTCGAAGAGACGCGCTACGATCCCAGTTCGCCCTATTCCGCCTCGAAGGCCGCCGCGGATCACCTCGTCTCGGCCTGGGCGCGGACCTACGGCTTCCCCGCCGTGATCTCGAATTGCTCGAACAATTACGGCCCTTACCATTTTCCCGAGAAGCTCATTCCGCTGATCATTCTCAACGCCATTCACTTGAAGCCCTTGCCGGTCTATGGCGCGGGCCTGAACGTGCGCGACTGGCTCTATGTCGAGGACCACGCCCGGGCGCTCGATCTGATCGTGGCCCACGGCCGCATTGGGGAAAAGTACAATGTCGGCGGCCGCAACGAACGCCGCAATATCGATGTCGTGAGGGGCGTCTGCGCCATTCTCGACCGCCTTCGCCCGATGAAGCGCCCCTACGAATCCCTCATCGCCTTCGTCACTGACAGGCCCGGGCACGATCTGCGCTACGCGATCGATGCAACCAAGCTCGAGCGCGAGCTCGGTTGGCGCGCTCTCGAGACATTCGACAGCGGCGTCGAGAAGACGGTTCGCTGGTATCTCGACAACGAATGGTGGTGGCGCCCGCTGCGCGAGAAGGTCTACGCGGGCGAGCGCCTCGGCGTCATCGCCGAGGAGGCCGGGCAAACCTCGGCACGGTCGCCGGCCTCAAGATTGGCGCAAGCGACAATCGGGAACTGATCCGGCAATGAAGGGCATCATTCTCGCAGGCGGCGCGGGAACGCGTCTGCATCCGATCACCTTGGCGGTCTCCAAGCAGCTCGTCCCCGTCTACGACAAGCCGATGGTCTATTATCCGCTGTCGGTCGTCATGCTCGCCGGGATTCGCGACGTCCTGATCATCTCGACCCCGCATGACCTGCCCTCGTTCCGCCGCCTGCTCGGCGACGGCGCGGATTGGGGCATAGGCATCGAATACGCCGAGCAGCCTGAACCCAACGGGCTCGCGCAAGCTTTCGTGATCGGCGAGAGCTTCGTTGCGGGCGGCCCGGCGATGCTCGTCCTCGGCGACAACATCTTCTACGGCGCGGGCTTAAGCGCACAGCTTCGGCGGGCGGCGATGCGCGAGCGCGGCGCCACGGTCTTCGCCTATCATGTGCCCGATCCGGAACGCTACGGCGTCGTCGAATTCGATTCGGCGTTCCGCGCCCTGTCGATCGAGGAGAAGCCCGCCGCGCCCAAGTCGCACTGGGCGGTGACGGGCCTCTACTTCTACGATTCCAAGGTCGTCGAGATCGCCAAGGCGCTCAAGCCTTCGGCGCGCGGCGAGTACGAGATCACCGACGTCAATCGCATCTATCTTGAAGCCGGGGCGTTGACTGTGGAGCGCATGGGGAGAGGGTTCGCCTGGCTCGACACCGGAACGCCGGACTCCCTTATCGACGCCGCGAGCTTCGTGCGAACTCTCGAGCAGCGCCAGGGCACGAAGATCGGCTGCCCGGAGGAGATCGCCTTCGACCTCGGCTTCATCGAGGTCGCCCAGTTCAAGCGCCTCATCGCGCGCTTCGGCAAGAGTTCTTACGGGCAATACCTGCTTTCCGTGCTCGAGGAGCGCAGCCACGCCCCGACGCCGCGTTGATCTGGCGAACGCGGACGGGTCTTAAAGCTGCTCCGTGAAGCCTGGAGCGGCGCGCGGGTCATCGCGCCGCGCTTCTCTTTGGCGCTTTTCGCGTTCGCTATTGGTCACGGAATCCGGAATATAGGAGAGATTCGCCGCGCGGGTCTTTAAAGCGTCATGGCCGGGCTTGTCCCGGCCATCCACGTGGTTCGGCACATCGAGCGCGCGCAAGCAGCCAGCAGAGGCGAAAAACCTCGCTTTTGTAGGCCTTGCAGCGGGCCGCGCCGATACCAGACTCATCTTTGTGGCAGTGCGGCGTGGATGGCCGGGACAAGCCCGGCCATGACGACAGCGGTTCGAGGCGCAATCGGCAATGAGGCGGACCACAGGCGCCGCTATAAGCGCTTTCTCTTTCTTTGCCGATATCCGACTGTCTGGGCGAACAGCGGCCGGCGCCGATCGCCGAGGTTAAGCTTCGCCGAAAGCGCCGCGCGATCGCAATTGTGAAACCAGGCGGCCAGTCCGCGCGAAGCGGCGAACAGATACACGTTGCCCGCGTTGAGGCCCGTGTCCACGTAATAGTAGGAGCGTTGGACATCCGGGTCGTGCAGCCCCGGTTCTTCGAATCCCGAGGTGTGCTCGAGCTTGTCGACGTCGGCGACAAAGACAAGGCGAAGCGGCGCGTCGGCGCCCGCGTCGCCCTGGCGAGCGCCGAGCGCGAGCCGTCGAAGGTCGCCCGCGACGACCGGCGTCAACTGGTGACGTCGAGGATCATAAAGGTACGTCCCTTCCCTCAGGACGGCATAGACTTCAACTTCCTGCGAGTTGCTGGCCGAAGCCGCGGTCCGCCCGGAAACGCCGAACGGACCTCTCTTCCGGTTGATCCCGCAGGCCGCCCATAGGAGATCGCTCAGAACCTGCGGCGGCAGCGGCTTATCGCTGAACTCGCGCTCAGTTCGTCTCAGCCGAAAAGCGGCCGCAAGCGAGTCGCCGCCTTCGAGCGCCGGCTTCGCGAGCTTGATTGGCTTGAGGCCGCTCTGCGCCCCGACGCCGCGCTCTCGCGTAGTCGTCATTCTCTCTTCCCGGTCCCTCAAGCACGCGGGTATCCGACGGTCTGCGCGAAAGTCACGAATTGCCCGTCGGGCAGATTGAGGGTCGCGGCAAGCTTAGGCTGATCGACCGAACCGCGAAAGACCGTCGCGAGCCCCTCGGATGCGCAGAACAGATAGACGTTCTGTCCGATGAAACAGGCGTCCGCCGAAGCGAAAAGCCGGCGCTCGGCGGGGCCCACGTCCGTCATCCGTTCGCCATGCGCGACATAGACGAGATCGAGCGGCGCTACGCCGACGAACTCCTGGGTTCCCGTCTGGGCCCGAATGTCTTCTCTCGCACGAGGCAGCAGCGCATGCGTCTTCGGCTCAAGGAGCCAGACCCCGTCGGCCATTGCGGCGTAGATGTCGGTGACCATGATGTGGCGCCAGTAGGGTGCGGTGCGGTCGCCGCTCGGCCGGTTGACTCCATTGGCCGCCCATAGGAGATCGGACAGAACCTGCGGCTCGAGCGGGCGCGTGGAATATTCGCGCGTCGAGCGCCGTAGCCTGAGCGCATCGATGAGCGGCATGCCGCCGGAGGGCCGGGGCGGCGGCAGCGGCCGAGCGGGGGCTTCCTGCGCGTGCAGGACGCCGGCTCCCGCGACGAGCATCGCTGCGCCGACCCCTGCCGAGACTTCGCGTCGCGTCATCATCGATTGCTCCTCCTCAAGTTCTCCAAGGCAAGGCGCCGCAAGCAAGGCGCCGGCGTCCAAACTCCGTCATGATGCAGCGGCTTGCAGGATCGCGCGTCGCACCAGCGTCTCGAACATCAGCGCCTTGTAGGCGTTCTTGGCCAGCGGCGTCGCGCCTTCGAGCGCGGCGCGCCCGGCCGCGGCCGCCACGCTGTCGTCGACGTGCTTACCCAGAATTGGGGATTCGGCGGCGCGCCCCCCGTGCGGCGTCGGCGCGGCGGCGCCCAGCACGATGGAGGCGTGCCGGCAAACGCCGTCCTGGCCAAGATCAAGAGCGACGGCGACATCGGCCAGCGGCCAATCGAACGACTCTTTCTGGGCCAACTTCAAATGCTTCATGCGCAGGCCGGACACCGGCGGCAGCAGCACAGCGGTGAGGATTTCGTGAGGCTTGAGATCATTTTCACGCTGCACGTCGCGATCAGGGCCGATGAAGAAATTCTCAAGCGCGACGCGGCGCTGAACCCCGTCCTCGTCGGTCAGCTCGACTTCATCCCCGAGGGCCACGAGCGCCGTCGCGCTGGTCGAGGGATAAACGATGGCGCAGAACCGGTTGTCAAAGATCGCGTGATATTGGTTTTCGCCCGAGATCGCGTAGCAATGGCCGCCGCCCTTGCGCAGGCAGCGGAATTCGGCGGCGCGGAAGTACCAACAGCGCGGCCGTTGCAAGAGGTTGCCGCCGATCGTGGCGACGTTGCGAATCTGTGGGCTCGCGGAATCGCTCGCCGCGTCCGCCAACGCCGGATAGCGCTCGCGCACCCTCGCGTCAGCGGCGAGATTGGCGAGCGTCACCATTGGACCGACGCGCAACCCGCCGTCAGGCGTCGGCGCGATCGCATCAAGCCCCGGGATTCCGGCGAGGCTTGTCACTTGCGCCGGCGCCAGCAAGCCTTCCTTCATCAGGTCGATCACATCGATCCCGCCCGCCTTGACGATTGTGACGTCGGGCGACTGCGCGCCTCCATCCGCCGACAGCGTCGCGTCGGCGACGAGCCCGGCGTTGGCCGCTGCTTCAGCGACGGTCTGAGCCTTGTCGATGGCGAAGTTGCGCATGGGATCAGCTCTTCAACGGCAGTTTGCCCAGAGCCGTCAGGACGACGGTGGGAGTCATCGGCAGCGAACGCAACCGGACGCCGATCGCGTTGTAGACCGCAGCGCCGATCGCCGGCGCGGTCGCGATATTGGCTGGCTCGGCGATGCCGTAGGCGTCGGTGGCGCTGCGGCCCTGATAGTTCTCAAGGACGGTGACGTCGATTGCCGGCGCATCGCGCGGGCCGATGAGCTTGTAGGCTTCGAGGTTGGCGTTCACCATCCGTCCTGAGCCTTTGTCGAGGATTCGTTCCTCGTACAGCGCATAGGACACGCCCATCAGCACGCCGCCTTGGATCTGGCTCTCGAGCAACAGCGGATTCATCGGCCGGCCGCAGTCCTGCACCGCGACCACCCGCTCGACGCGGATGATTCCCGTTTCGACGTCGACGGCGACCTCCGCGAACTGCACGCCGCCGAGGTCTTGCCGCGCCACCGCCGCCTCGCCGAACGTTCGGCGGAAGCCGCCATAATCCTCGCTGCGGGTCTCGGTGAAGGAAATCATGTCGCCGCTCATCCGCTGAGCGGCCTCGGCGAAGCTCAGGCTGCGCTCGGGTTCGCCGCGCACTTCGATCCGTCCGCCGCGCGCGACGCAATCGCCCGGCGCGGCGTTGAGGGCGAGCGCCGCCTCGCCGAACAGCGCCTCTAGCGCTTTCCACGCGGCCACGCGGGCCGGCGGGGTGATCGAGGCGGTCGTGCGGCTGCCGTAGGACGGCGGCCCGGCAGGATACAGCGTGTCGCCGATGCGCACAGTGATCTGATCGGGCCTGAGACCGAGCGTCTCGGCGACGACTTGCGCGATCACCGTGCCGATTCCCGACCCGATGTCCTGAACGCTCGACAGCGCCTCGACCGATCCGTCGCGCAAGATCCGCACTTCGATCGACGACGCCGTCTGCACGTTCGCGCCCCAGAGCGACTGCGCGACGCCTATGCCGCGCTCGATCGGGCCAGGGTCGGCCCCCGGCGCGTGCCGGCGCGCCCAGCCGATTTTCTCGGCGCCGATCCGCCGTTCTTCCCGACGCACCGGGCTCGGATCGATCGCATCGCGGAGCGCCAGCGGATCGAGGCCCAGCCGGTCGGCGAGCTCGTCGATCGCCGTCTCCATTCCCCAGGCGCCGGGCGCGCGCATGGCCGTGCCCGGCCCCGCGTTGGTGAACACGTCATACTGCGCCGATTCGAAATTCGGGCAGTCGTAGAGCGCCTGCGCGAAGCTGGCGACGCCGGCGTTCAATCCGACGCCGGCTGTGCCGTGGCTCTCGACCGAGATCGCCGTCAGCGTCCCGTCTCGGCGCGCGCCGAGACGGATCCGCTGAACCGTCGCGGGGCGATTGCCGGCGTCCATCTGCTCCTCGGGCCTTGTCAGCGTGAGACGCACCGGCGCGCCGGCCTGACGTGAGAGCGCGACCGCGATTCGGCCGTAATTGCCGAGAGTCGATTTCGAGCCGAACCCGCCGCCCATGCCATCGACGACCACGCGCACCTTCTCGAGCGGCAGGTCGAACGCCTGCGCAAGCTGGCGGCGCACGCCGGTCGTGAACTGGGTCGAAATGTGGACTGTCAATCCGTCGGGCTTCCAATCGGCGACAAGGCCGTGCGGCTCCATGCAGCAATGCGTCTGGACCTGTGTGCGATATTCGCCTTCGATGACGGCGGCGGCGCTCGCCAGACCCTGAGCGACGTCGCCGCGGCTCGCTCTGGCCGGGCCGCGCACGTTGCCTTCGACAGGCAGCCCCGCCTGTGCGACGAGTTCGCCTGCGGAGCTTCCCGGGGCCAGCCCTCGGTCATAGACCATGGCGGCGTTTGGCTGGCGCGCTTCGTCCATGTCGACGACGAAGGGCAGCGGCTTGTAATCAACGCGAATGAGCCGGAGCGCCTCCTCCGCCGCCGCCATCGAGGTCGCCGCGATCGCGGCGACGGGCTGACCCACGTAGCGGACCGCAGCCTGCGCCGGGTCGTCGAGTTTGATTGCGCGCACGATCGCGCGCACCCTCGGGTCGCGCTGAGCCGCGGAAACGTCGATGGCGCGCACCTCGGCATGCGCATGTGGCGAGCGCAGAATGCGGCTATAGAGCAGGCCCTGTGGCGCGACGTCGACCGTGTAGCGGATCGCTCCGGTGACTTTGGCCCGGCCGTTGACGCGCGGCTGAGGCTTGCCGATGACGGAAAGGTCGGAATTGGGCGGCAACGGCGGAGGCTCGCCGCTCGGGATCTGCCGCTGCTCTTCGCGCAGGCCGACGCTGGCGATGCCGACCGGGAAGGTTTCGATGCGGAGCGACGCGTCTTCGGTCATTGTTCAGGTCTTTCGCGCTTTCGCCGCAGCAAGCGTCGCCGCCACGACGTGCGGGTAGCTGCCGCACCGGCAAATGTGTCCGCCGATCGCCTTCTCCACCTCGTCGGGCGTGGGATCGGGGCTGTGCTCGAGGAGCGCCGCGCAGCTCATCGCCATGCCCGGAGTGCAGAAGCCGCATTGCATCGCGTCGTGCTCGATGAAGGCGACCTGAACCGGGTGAAGCTCTTGCCCTTGGGCGAGCCCCTCGATTGTGGTGACCGTGCGTGAGCCGACGTCAACCGCAAGCGTCATGCAGGAGCACACCGGCATGCCGTCGAGCCACACCGTGCAGGCCGAGCACGCCCCGCGGTTGCAACCGATTTTTGTTCCCGTCAGGCCAAGGGGGCCGCGCAACGCCTCGGCGAGAGTCATGCGCGGCTCGACCGTCAGAGCCCGATCGGCGCCGTTCACGCGCAAGACGATGCGAGCCGAGGCGCTCGCCTCCGACGCCCCGCGATCCTCGGCGCCCTCCGCCGCCCTCGCGACGAACTCAATCGCGCCCGCGCCCATCGTCGCGTAGACCGAACCGCCGAGAAGCGCTCGCCGCGACAATCCTTCCCCGCTCATCTCTCCCTCGCGACTCTCTAACAACTGCCCGCGCGACGCGGATCGGACATTTCGCGCCACAATCATTTATTATGTTTATGCCAGCCAGCGCGCGGCGAAGTTGACAAAGGTCAAAGCGACGAGGCCGCTCGCGAAATGTTGAACGGGGCGACGACGTGGGGAGTAGCCGCCAAGCCAGTTGCGCGAGCAGATATGCGAATTGCCGCCGGCGCATTGGCGAACTAAATTTTGCGAAGAGCCCTTGCAGCGAAAGGAAAGGCGGATGACCGAGAAGTCGCGAGGCGACCAACCGCAAGCGGGCCTGCCGAGATCGGGCGGCCCCGGCTTCAATCTGGATCGCGCGCTCAAATCCATCGTCACGGTGCAGTCCTCGATTCCGGAGGACGCCTTCACCGCCGAGGCGCTCGGCGAGCAGCGGTCGGGCAGCGGCGTCGTCATCCGGGAGAGCGGTCTCGTGCTGACGATCGGCTATCTCATCATGGAGGCCGAGAACGTCTGGCTCGCCGACGGCGAAGGACGCGTCACCCCCGCGCACGCGCTCGCCGTCGATCCGGAAAGCGGGTTCGGTCTCGTGCAGGCCCTGGGCCCGCTCGAGCGCCCGGCGCTCAATCTGGGCCGCTCGAGCGAGACGAAGCTCGGCGACCCGGTGATCGTCGCGTCCGGCGCGGGTATGAAGCCCGTCCGCGCCGCCATCGTCGGCAAGCAGGAATTCGCCGGCTATTGGGAATATTTCCTCGACGAGGCGATCTTCACGTCGCCCGCCCATCCGTTCTGGGGCGGCGCCGGCGCGATCGACCGGGAAGGCAGGCTGATCGGCATCGGCTCGCTCCACGTCGAGCAACTCACGGCGCGCGGGGGCCCGCGCAACCTCAACATGATCGTGCCGATCGACCTCTTGCCGCCGATCCTCGACGATCTTCTGGCCTATGGCCGGGTCAACAAGCCGGCGCGTCCTTGGCTCGGCATTTATTCGGCCGAGAGCGGCGATGAGATCATCGTGGCGAGCGTGGCCGAACATGGACCGGCCGCCGCGGCCGGCATGCGCCGCGGCGACGTTCTTGCCGGCGTTGGCGGGTCGGAAATCGAGAGCCTCGGCGATTTCTATCGCAAAATCTGGAGCCGCGGGCCGGCGGGCGTCGAAATCCCGATCGAGATCGTCCGCGACGGCCGGGCGATCGGCCTGCGCGTCCGTTCGGCCGATCGCTCGAGCTTCCTCAAGCGCCCACGCCTGCAGTGAGGGCGAGCGCGCTTCACCCGCCAGGCCGGCCCGCGTCGGCGATCTCGTTGACCAATTTCCGCACCATCGCCTCGCCGAAGCTCTTGAAATCGTCGATCGGCACGACGAAAGCGCCGGGGCCGCCGATCACATTGTCGCGGTAATAATTGGCGATGCCGCCCGGCGGATTGGTGTGCAGCGCCAAATAGCCGCCCATCGCCGCGGCTTTGCGGTTGAAGATCGAAAGCCCGTTGATGACCGCGCCGGCCCCGACGGCGGCGTCGCGCGCTTCCGTCGCCAGACGGCCCTGGTTGTTTGTGCCGTCGCCCGAGACGTCGATCACCCGGCGGTCGGTTTCGAACGCGCTCTCGGCGAACAGCGCGAACGAATAGTCGATCGCCGACCCGATGGCGGTCCGTCCGACGAAGGAACGCGGCGCCGCAGTCAGCGCGGCGGCGAACGCGCGTGCGTCGGCGTCGTTGCGGATCACCGCCCAGTCGACAACCACCTTCTCCTCGCCCTCGCCGGCCCATTCGACGTAAGCAAGCGCAATCGCGCCATGCGGTCCGGCGGAGATCGCGTCGAGCAGTTGCTGGCTCTGGATCGCGTCTGCGTAGCCGCGCCGCTCAAGCGCGAACTCGCCGTCGTCGATGCTGCGGGAGACGTCCGCCGCCAACACGATCGCGGCGTCAACGGCGACCGGGGCCTCGGCGGCGTCCGCCCGTCGCGCTTGAGGCGCGGGAAATGCAAAAACCGCGGCGATGCAAAACGCCCGGCAATACCGCAAGCCGCGCATCTTAAGCCTCCTCCGCGCCCCACGCGGGCGAGGATACGCGCGCCGGGCGGGAACCGAAAGAGCGGGCGCACAATCCCATGCCTGTGAAGGACTGCGTCGCTCGCACATGCGGCTAACGCCAGCTCTTAAAAAACCTGTCGCCGGCCGCGGCCCGCCTGTGGCGGTAGAAACGGGGTTGGTATCCTGACGGTTGGAGGGGAGCGGCCGATAGATTTCTGGTGGTGGTTACCCCGTCAAGAAACGTGGCCCATGGGCTGTTGCGCACTTGAGAGTGGTGACGTCATTGCGGCGATCCCGGTCAGGAAGTTGATCTCCTTGCGCGGCTCAGCCTCTCCGCTTCAACCGAGAGGAG
>Ga0116224_10002403_pt1 | contig 10981 bp, 7 predicted proteins | sample Sb_taG_9_FD_89699 | JGI IMG/M metagenome (GOLD analysis project Ga0116224, IMG submission 89699) | Peat soil microbial communities from Weissenstadt, Germany - Sb_50d_b_LC metaG | ecosystem: Environmental > Terrestrial > Soil > Wetlands > Peat | place: Germany: Weissenstadt | collected 2010-09-21
GCGCACGGTAATCTTGCCCGCAGCGGCTGGCCGGTATTGGCCGGTGATGCCGATGATTGCTTTGCGCTCGCCGTCATCTGGCGTGCTGACGCCGACGGCCGCCGTGATGTCGCCGCCTGTGCGCTCAAGGGACTTGCGAGCCAGCGCGAGGAGCCTCCGGTACTCGGGCCGCTCGTAGAGGCTGGCGCCGTTCACCTCGGGTCGCCAGGAGAATCAGCCCCATGGATGGCGTCGGCACGGGCAGCACCATAATCATCGCCGCCGTCGTCGGACAGGTCGGCGTAGAGCGTGGCGCTGCCATTTTCGAACGGCGCGTGCCGGGTTGGCCGGAAACCTAGGAGCGCCGTGACCAGCTCATCATTGCCGGAGTGGCCAGAGCCTGTATCGACCAGCTGCTCGCCGTCCCATAGCATGAGTAGAGAGGACACGGTATGTGTAGCTTCATCGTGGTACATGTCGAAATGCATGATCGCCGGGACGGTCTCGCACGTGACCCATAGGTCATGCCCGGTCATAAATAGGTCCAGGTCGAACTTCACGGTCAGGCCGAACAGGTCGGGCTTGTATCGCTCGTCGATTCCGACGAACGCCTCGTCCAGCGCGATCAGCCGCGGGCAGTGTGGCTTCGCTGAGGAGTACGGTGCGTTTGCCGCGGCGAACAGAGGCAGGTGGATAGAGGCGGACTTCTCTCCTCCGGACATGACCGAGTGCTTGGCCCTGGTCAGCTTCACCTCAGGCTCGCCGGGCTTGGCGAGGAGGAGCTCGAAGACGTGCCAGGATCGGTAGTCCAGCACGGCGGCAAGGGCCTCCCGGTAGGTAGCCCTGGGGTGCCCGGCCCGGTACTCCCTGATCATCTCGCGCATAAGGCCGCGCAGCTCAGCCAGGCGTTCTGGCCCCAGCGCAGCGGCGTCGCGGTCAAGCAACCGGGATGCCGACCGCTGCCTGTCGCTGATCTTGTCGGACTGCGCCCATCGGATGCCGACTGCCAGGCCTGACGACATCGGCTTGGACCTGGTGTCGGCGTTCATGTCGCGTACTAGGTCCCTGGCAGTCACGACGCGGCTATGGATCTGCTGGGCGAGACCGGTGAGCAACTCATCTTCCAGGACCGCACGCTCACGCTCTGCCAGCAAGATGCCCTGATCCTGGGCCCGGCCGGCGATCCTGGCCGCGAAGGTGGCGACCGGGTGGCGCCCGTCGGCATCCATGACATGCACGGACACCACGCCGGCCGGATCCCATTCCACCCGGTAATCCTCATCGCACACGGCAAGCGACTCGGTGAACTCCTTGAGGGCTACCGACATTCGCTCGGCCGTGTTCTTAAGCGTGCCCTCGGAGACCGCGCGGCCGCGCGTTGCGCCGTGGAAGGCGTCCAGCAGCTCCGCGACACCAGCAGGAAGCGCAGCGCTCCTGGCGAACATCACTGCGGGAGGACCGGATCCGGCGTCGGCGTCACCACTGCCTGTGCCATCCGGCGCATCCGGCGCTGCCGCTTGTTCCATGAGCAGGCTGGCCAGCTCGGCGGCGACCGCGTCCGGCGCCGGCCACCAGCCATCGGGCGGCCAGGAGACCTCGGATGTGACCCCGATGAGCGGCTTAAGGTCCGATCGCGCGTACGGGCCGAACGCCCTGGCCTGCTCGTGCAGCTCGCTGACGGCCCCGGTCAGGGAATCGCGGCCATTCCGGAGATCCTGGTCGGCGCGGGAAGCCCTGTCGTGCTCGGCGCTCCGGAGTTTCTCCTTCTTCTCTCGCTCCGATTTGGCTTTCGCGAGCAGGTCCTCGGTCTCGCCAATCTGCGCTAGGACCTGCCTGGCACCCGCGCTGATGGTCGCCTCAAGCGTTTCCAGCTCTTCCACTAGTGCCGCGTGGGTTCGCTCCCGGGCCGCCAGCGCTCTAGCGCGCTCGGAGTGCAGCCCGGTCAGCCGCTCGATAGTGCCGGTTCGCTCGGCGAGGTCCCCTGCCGTCTGGGTCAGCTTCGCGCGCTCGGCGGCGAGCTTGCTGGCCGTGGCGGCGAAGTCGCCGATGGCGGTCTCGATGGCGTCGACCCGGTCGATGGCTGTCGGCATGTTCCGCGCGGCGCCAGCCTGGTGCAGCAGGCGGCTCTTGCCGTCGGCCGCAGCGATCGCGCTGTCCAGCGCTCGGCGAGCAGCTCCCAGGTCAGCCCGGGCGGCGGCGAGCAACGTCCCCTGGTTGCTGACATTCTGCACTGCCGTGGCTACGGGCTTGACATCAGGAAGCTGGCGCTGAGCAGTCCCAAAGTCCGCGAGCCGCGATTGGCTGCGCATCAGCTTTTCTGCGAGCTGTCGCTCCTCGGTGGCCATGCCAGCGATGGCCGCGTCGCGCTCGGCGAGCCGGGCGCGGCGGCGGCTCGCCCGGTAGGTCGCGCCGATGTACTCGGGTACCAGCTTCGGGCGCGCGCCGAGGTGCACGCCATAGCTGAACTGCGCCCTGGTAGTGACAACCGGCCCCTGCGCTCCGTCCGCCGGATCCTGGCCTGTCGCCGGCAACGCCACGGCGAGGTCATCGGACAGCCTGATGGAACGCAGGATGGTGGTGATCACCTTGGCGGGGACCTTGTCTTGGTCCTCAGGCACCAGCACGTCGGCCAGCGTCCGGTGGCCTCGATCCGCTCCACCAATCAGGTAACCGTCTGCCTCGGTGGCGGCCAGCGCCGCTGCGGTCATCCCGGGCTCGGGATGAATCCAGGCGGTGAGCAGCCCGGCACCGTAGAGCGCACCCTCCAGGGCGGCCGCCGTGGTCTCGTCGACGGTGTCGGCGAAGCGAACCAGTTCCCATAGCGGTGCGCCCAGGCCGTCGCGCTTGGCGGTTCGAACGTCAGTAGATCGTGGCGCGTCGTCGTGCTCAGAGGCGATCGCGTCGCGCTCGGCCCGAAGCGTCTCCAGCTGCTGCCTGATTACGTCGGCGGCTGACTGAAGGTTGGCCGCGGCGGTGATCGTCGCCTCGCGGCGGCCAGCGGTCAGCTCGGCGAATACCTCGGTGAGGCTGGGCGCTCCGGCCTCGCCGAGGCGCTCGAGCGCCGCAGCCAGCATTCCGGCATCGGCCGCGTCGAGCAGGTCACCAGCCAGGCTCCCTGGGCCGAGGGCCGCGCCGTCAGGCTGGGCCGACCACCGCGCTGACCATTCCGTCAGCTCACCTGCGGCTGCGCCGCGGGCCCGGGCTAGCTCATCGGCGGCATGCTGGACCCTCCGGGCTTGCGCCTCCTCAGCGTTCTGCCTGCGGCCAAGGTCAGCGTCCGCGTGCGCTCGGCTCTCGTCAGCGATACGGACGGCCTCGATGTGGCGACGGATCTCCCGGACGTCTTCCTGGCGCGCCAGCACCCTGGCCTTTGCCGTCACGACCAGGTCATCGCCAGTATCAGCAGGCCCGGAGCCATCATCGGCGATGCCGGACCGCTGAGCCGCGTCAGCCAGTTCGGCCGCGTGGCCGGCCTCCGCTGTGCGAGCCTCGGCGAGGCGCCGGCTCAGCTTGTCAGCCTCCTTCCTCAGCACATCGATGTGCTGACCGTCACCGGCGAGGACGCTGCGCTGCTCCGTGACGTACCGCTGGCTCGTCGCCACCTCGCGGCGCTTGTCCGCCAGCCGCCCTTGCGCCTTGTATTCCTCCGATTCCCGGAGGCCCGCGAGGCGGCCGGCCAGTAGCTCCGCCTCCGCCTCCCAGCGGTCCCTGGCTGATTCAGCCTGCTGCTCAGCCGCGGCCGCGCGGCAGTGCTCTGCTGCGGCGACCGCGATCCGCTCCGCGTGCCCGGCAACGTCATCGGACCTGACCTGAACCCGGTCCAGCTGATAGCGGGCATACGCCTTCAGGTACGCGGTGTAGTGCGCGAGGAACTCTCGCACTGCCGCATGCGCGGAGGTGAGGTCGTCGAATAGCTTCTGCACGGCGGCGAGGTTCTCGAAGTCGCGGGCCGCCTGCTGCACGAGATCGTCATCGACCGGGCTCAGCCCGGAAGTCAGCGTATCGGACACCTTGCCAGGGTCTAGGTCCTTGGCCAGCAGCGGGCGGCGCAGGGCAAGCAGCAGGTCGAGCAGCTGGGCGTAGCGCTCCCGGCCCAGCCCGAACAGGCGGGCGTCGACAGCGTCCCGGTACTCAGTGGCGCTCTTATGCCAGGCTCCTGGCTCCAGCGCGTCCCGCAACTGCCGTTCGGTCAGGGGCCGCGAGTCGGCGGACAGCAGGCCGAACTCGATGCCGAGCCGCTTGCCGGTGATGAAGAACGAGGTGATGACGCCGTCGCGGCTCCGGTGCGCGCGCAGCCCGATGATCAACGTGACGGTCTCTCCCGGCCGGGCGCACTCCATCCAGACATAGCCGTACTCGGCTTCCTGCCCCCGGTACAGCAGGTTGGACTTCATGGTCCGGTTCTCGCCGCTGAACGGGTCCAGGCGACGCGAATCGGCGACGCCGTCGAGTACGAACGGGAACAGGACCTCCAGTGCCTTGGTCTTCCCGGACCCATTGTGGCCGCGCAACGCAAGCCGCCCGTCCGCGAAGGCGAATTCCTCGTCCACGTAGTCCCACACGTTGATCACGCCCGCGCGAGTCGGCCGGAACCGATCTCGCGTGCCCGGCGGACCCGGCACCGGGCGGGGGGCCGTGATCGTGAAGGTCATGACGAGGAATCCTCTGCGGCTGTCCGGGCGAAGTCGAATCCGATCTGGCCGACATAGGCCGATCCAGACGGAAGCGCGAGCTTGATATTGCGGTACCGCATGGCTGCCGGCAGCACGAGCACGCCGCCGGGGACAGGCCGCAGCAGCCGCAGGCCAGTCAGGAATGCCCGCGCGGCGTCGAGCAGGCCGCGCTGGTCGTGCTGCCATGCGGCGGTGAATGAGTCGGCGCCGATCTCGTCATAGAGCTCACTGATCATGGCCGCCAGCTCGCTTTCCGCCACGAACGGCAGCGTGATGGCGGGCACCGCTGGCGCCTCCTCCGGGCCGGCATGGTCAAGCAACAGATGCAGCGGATCGGGCGGAGTCCATGCCAGCTGCGGGACCACCCCGGACGCTGGCAGCGCGGAGTCGATCCGCGCGATCAGGTCATGCTGGTCCTCGACCTCGCGGGGCAGGTGCATCCTGGGCAGGGGCGAGCCAGCCTCGGGGTCCTCCAGGACATCGGCGATCTTCGCCAGGAGCAGCCCGGCCGCCCGGTTCACCGCCCCGCCCCGGCCTGGAAACGGCCGGTCGGTGAAGCGCCCGCCCCTGTCGGCCAGCATCACTCCCTCGGCGCGGCGCTCCACGACCAGTCCGGTCAGCCGTGCCATGCTCTCCGCGACGCCGGGCAGCCGCAGCGCGTCCGCGACCTCAGGCTCGACTTGTGCGAAGTAGACAACCGGATGCTCAATGAGCGCCCGGGCAGCGCGCCGGGCGGCTGCCTCGCGCTGAGCGCCGCGCTTGGAGCTGACGAAAGGCGCGTCCAGGAGCCCGGCCACGCTGGTCAGGTGCTGGACCGGCCGGGCCGGCCTGAACAAGGCCGTGCAGATGTCGTGATCGATGTCGTACAGCGCGTCACCCTGCTCGCTGTCCCGTGCCCACGCCTCCAGTGACCCGTCCGACAGCCGGAGGGCACCTCGCTCGACCAGCCAGTCCAGGACATCCACCACCGCGGCCCTATGCGCGCTGATCGTCGGGTCGAAGCCGAGGCCAGCGATGGCGTTAGCCGACGGAGTGAACGCCCGTACCAGGTCAGCCAGGCTGATCTCCACTCGCGACCGCTGGAAGGATGCGAGCACGAGGCACAGGTACGCTAGTCGCCGACGGTCGAAGGGCCTGCCGTTCTTCGCGAAAGCAGTTCCTTGCGTAGGGTCGAGCACGTCCAGCCGGCGTGACAGCCGGACCTGGCGCGTGGTGGCTATGAGCGTGTACCCCAGCTGTTCCCGCAGATCGGTGGTCATCTGATCCGCCCAGCGCAGCACTTGCTCCAGCGCTCCTGGACGCGGCCGGCGATCAGTGATCACGTCATGGGTGAGCACCAGCTGGACAGCGCTCTGGTACGAGCCCAGATCGCTTGGTTGCACCTGGGCCGCTGCCCTGAGCGCCACCATCAGCACCGCCCTGATCGGGCCGAGCCAACGGGCTCCAGCTCCAGCGTGAACCCCGGCAAGTGCAGCACTCCGCTGACGGTGCGCACCGCGCTCCCGGACGCTGACGGGACGAGGCGCATGCTCAGCACCTCATTCGCCCCCGATGCCGTGGATAGCCGGCCTGACACGACGGTACGAGCCTCGGTGGCGAGCGTGAGAAGGCGGAGCAGCACGCGCATTTCGGACTGATCCAGAACGCGATCGTGCGCTCCGGACGCCAGCAGGCGGGCAGCAGCCTCACGCTCCGCCTCACGCTCGACGGCCTGCCGCCGCCGCAGCGCGGCCCGGATGCCGGGCTGGGTTCGCACCGGCTGGGGCACGCCGGGAGTGGGAGGCTTGCCGCGCCGGAAGAGCGTGACGGAGATCTCCACGCCTGGCGCGTCCCACCAGGTGGCCCGTGATGAGATCTGCTCGCCGTCATCATGGGCGCCGCCAAGATGCCGCGCCGATCGCAGGTTGAAGGCGGCGGATATCAGAGCATAGGACGCTCCCTCATCTGGCGCATTGAATACCCAAGCGGCGAGGTGCCGCAGCTGAGAGGCACGGTTCACCCCGCCGCGCTGCGCCTCGGTGACCTGACGCAGCAGGGCAATCACGCCGGATACTGCAGTGCGTGTCGCGGTCCGCAGGCTAGCTGCGAGAGAATCGTCTTCCTGGCCAGCCGTGAACCAGGCACACAGCGTCGTCCAGCGCAGGCGCCAGTCCTCCACAAGGGCCGCCAGCCCCATGAACGGCCGCTCGTCGGCGTCGGCGGCACGCCCGAGCATGGTCTCAACGCCCGTATCAGCGACCTCTGCGATCGCCTTCTCCAGTCGCGGAAGGTAGCGGTCCAGCTCAGCCATGAAGTCCGACATGTGTCCGAGCAGCGCGTTCTTGTACCGCAGGAACGTGTCCGGTGAGGTGTCCGTCGACCGGATGATCTCACCCAGCGTCAAATGGAACTGGGCGGCCCGGCGGGCCATATCGTCCATTGCGGCGTCTAGCCGCGACAGCCGTCGGTAGACCTGCTCACGGTCACCGGACCGGTTGGCCAGCGCGAGCAACTTCAAGTCCTCAAGAACGTCGGAGAACACCAGGCGAGACAGGCTGGCGTCCCGTATTCGAGCCGCCAGAACGTCCTCGACCGCCCTGAACGCCCGGTAGCCAAGATCGCTGAACTGGTAAACCGATTGCCGGTTCCGGTACCTGGCCAGGCTGCCGGCCCGAGAGGCGTCCTCCAGCCGATGCACCATGCCGTCCTCCGCCAGCGCATCCAGCCGCGCCCGGACATTCCCATCGGACCTCGGCGCGTCCTCATGCATGCCCGCAAGCTCAGCGAGAGCTGCCGCGACATCGTCGCTGTGCGGCTGCAATATATGCACGGCCCGCAGCCGATCTAGCGCCCGGAGCACCCACAGATAGGCAACATGATCATCACGGCGAGTGAAATTGAACAGGAGGAAGCGATCACTGACCGCCAGCGCATCGAGATCCATCGCGCTAGCCTTGCCAGGCCCGGTCCCGCTATTGGTCGGCCCGCCAATCACCGAGTTCGCCGCTCCTGGATCCGCGCCGGTCACGCAATCCCCCATCGACCCGATCAGTATCACCTTGCCTCACCAGCCACCCGCCTTCGTGCCGGCCCAGTCCGGACGCGCAGTCGCACCAATTACCGTCCCGCAGCGTCATCGCCCCTGCAAGCCGGGCTGGTTCACTGAGCGGCCGGGCACCACTAGACGACACTCGCACTCTGACGTGGCCCGCGGCGTAAACCTTATAACTCCGGCCTTCAGGCGACCGCAAGCAAACGGTTGCGAACCTGATGATCTATGACCATCGAGGACACACCGAAATGTCTGGCGACCTTCTCCAGCTCATCTTGTGTCGCCGCTGCTGGCGGGCTCTCCAGGATCTCCGCGATTCCATCAGCAGGCGCCAAGAGCTCCGCCGCGAAGGCACGCTCCACCCGCTGCCGGTACGTGTGGGCGGAACTGACCACGAACGTCGGTGAGCTGTCCCAAATAGAGTGCCAGAGCGCCCTCGACAAGGTGAATCTCTTGGAAGTAAGCAGACCCGAGCGGCCGAGTACAACAAACGGGCTGCCCAGTGAAGCGCCCCGACCGACAGCTTGCAGGCTCAGATCGCCGCCCTGCCTTGTGGTCGTCTCGACATACCGTTCTACATCGAACGGAAGAGTCTTATCGGGGGCTATCTGGTCGCGGATTGAACGCGCCTGATGATACCCAACGTCCCATGGCGCCACATTGTCTGACGCCCCTTCCAAAGTCATTTCCGCCTTCGCCGCAAGTGGAATCTCAGGCTGTGCCGTCTCAAGGCGGCGAGCGGAGCGTTCGATTGTACGGCGAGCTCTGGAGAGCCAATCCAGGGCAGTTTTCATTCGATCAGGATCGACGGCATCGAAGAAGTCCTCAAGAAGATTATCGCTGAGCGTTCCCGCCGCCTCGATTATCTGATCCTCATACACTTCAGCATCGCCGTACGGATCTAGGCCAAGGCGTGCAGCAGCACGGCAGTAATCAGCCTCATCCTGGCTCGTCTGCTGGATGGCTTCCCATTCCCGCGCCAAGGCCGTGCCGGAGATGCCCTGTTCAGACAACCGCGTTAGAACCGAGTTAACGAGTGCTCCCAGTTGATGTCGGACAATGTCGCCACCAACCCATGCGTCACCGCGGCCCATGAATCTAACGGGGCGATTGGAAATCGCTTGGCGGTCACTCTCCCAAGCAAAGCGAGTCTGATCACCATCGGGAACTATCAGCAGGTCGGGCCATGCGAAGCCGTCTCCTGAGGCGCGAACAGAATGTCTTTCACGGATAGCCGCGGGAAGAACGTGGAACGCAGGATTCACCTGACTGCGATCCTGCGAGAGGAAACCTGAAGGCCTAGCGTCCGTCTGAAGGAACCACCAGTTGAAGGCAATCCACTCAGCGATGGGATAGAGCGGGCAGTAGATCGAACGTCGCGAACTGCCGGACTCTCGGTCCTCTACAAGCGTGACCCACTCTGCTCCGACCTGGATCTCAATCCGAGCCCAGGTCGCGCGAAGCTCCGGAGCACGGACCGAGGGCGCAGCCTCCCACTCCCAGTTGAATCTGAGATCCTTGCCTATCATTCCTTCAGGCCCTTCGGCTCCTCGCCCGGCTCCAACGGATACCCCTTGTACTGTCCGAGTTCCTGGTTAACCAAGCGTGCTTCGTAAGTCACCCGATCATGCCGGTACCAAACATAACGCGGGAAGTCGCCCTCCCATAGCTCACCAACCTGGCCCGAGGTGATCGCATCCCTCAGCCACTCCGTCAGAATCTCCCTGTCCGCCAGATTCGGATCGCACTTGGACGCATCCGCCCGCAGCTTCGGCTGTCCGGCGAACGAAGGAACAGACTTGTGCTCGCTGCTGCCGACGTACGACGCCCGTGCCGCCAGGGTTCCCAAGTCCGTCGCTGGTGGAGGCACGGCAAGACTTCGCCGCGGCGGTCTTCTGCGCTTGGGTGCCCTCACAGAACGATTATGTCGGCTCTCCGTCACCGATGCGGCCCAGGGGCACGCGGCCTACCGCGCCGGGCTGATCACCGGGCATGAACCAGGGGAGATCATCGTGGAGTCTCAGGGCAGCGTCTACAGTTGGTGCGGATGCAGGGACCTGCCGACGGGACGGCGGCTCGGTGCCAGGTGCCTACGCCGGGGCCAGTCGGGCCATGGCAGCTGGTACTTCTCCGTCGACCTGCCGGCCGGGCCGGGCTGGGAACGCCGCCGGATCCGCCGCGGCGGGTTCCGCGACCGCGCCGTCGCGCGGGCCCTGCTGGGCGCGTGGCTGACCCACATGAAGGTGTGAGCGGATAGCGCGGATAGACGGGGTGCGCCCGGCAGCGAAGTCGGGCGGCGAACAGCGTAGCAGCCCGTACTTGCAGGGCGTCCGGCCCAGGTACAGCGCCGGATACGGCTGCCGGGCCGGGTACCCGGGCGGATGCTGGCTGGGTGCGCTGGATGATCACGATGAGCAGCTCGGCGGAGCCGACGAATGCCACCGCCGGCTATGCCGAGATCACGGCGCCCGTCGCGCCGTAGGCCGCACCATAGGCGACATTGGCGGCACCCGCCGACCGCTCCTGACCTCGTGCAACATCGCCAATGACGCGGCCACGATCAGCCCGTCCACTGACAGCGGCAGGAGTCGGCCAGTGGTACCGGATTGCCCGTGAGCGTGCGCGAGGTCGTAGATGTGGGAGTAGGAAACGATGGCGGCGAATGCGGCTACGACGAGCACGACGACGGCTGCCGCCACTCGGATGGCCCGGTCGCCCCTCACCGCTGCCGCCTCGAGTTGGCGGCGTGCTGTGGACACCGGCAGTCGGGACACGCTGCCCCCCGTCCGCGTCCATGACGCCCGCCACACAGCCGCTACGCTCCTCCTTGAGCAGGGCATCGGCATCCGCGTCGTCCAGCAGATCCTCGGCCACTCCCAGCTCAGCCAGACCGAGCGCTACACCCACGTCACCACCGCGCTCAGCCAGGACGCCGCCGACCGCATGTCCGAGGCCCTCTGCGGCTGACCATGCCCGTGCCGGAGCCAGGCCCGCACAAGGCCCGCACAAGGCCAGCGCCCGATGCAACTGCAACCATAACTGCAACCAGAAAGGATCATGATGCGCAAGACCATCAAAAACCAGCAGGTCAGCGACACAATTTCGAGTGGGGCGGGTGGGGATCGAACCCACGACCGGCGGATTATGAGTCCGCTCAGCAGCTTTAAGCCCCAACAGTCGCTGACCTGCGGAAAAGCCATTGCATATAACAGTGGCATGGCCAACTTGGCCGCGCATTTGCCATGATCAAGCTTACGCGGCACTGTCGCGGCGTGACCAGTCTCCACAGAGAGCACCA
>Ga0116224_10002409_pt1 | contig 10947 bp, 9 predicted proteins | sample Sb_taG_9_FD_89699 | JGI IMG/M metagenome (GOLD analysis project Ga0116224, IMG submission 89699) | Peat soil microbial communities from Weissenstadt, Germany - Sb_50d_b_LC metaG | ecosystem: Environmental > Terrestrial > Soil > Wetlands > Peat | place: Germany: Weissenstadt | collected 2010-09-21
ACCTGCTCAAGGCCGATGTGCTGATCGGCTCCGACGGCCCGCGCATCGCGCCGGACGAGCCGACGATTTTCCTCGGCGCGCGCGGCGGCTATCCGATCGATCTCATCGTCAATCTGCGCGAAGGCGCGCATCATTCCGGCAATTGGGGCGGGCTGATCGCCAATGCCGGCATCGTGCTGGCGCAGGCGCTGGCTACCATCACCGATGCGCGCGGCACGATCAAAATCCCGGAATGGCGGCCGCCGCTGCCGCAAGCGGCTCGGCAGGTGCTGGCCGGCGTCGAAGTCGATGGCGGCGCCGATGGGCCGCAGATCGACCGCGACTGGGGCGAGCCGGGCCTGTCGCCGGCCGAGCGCGTCTTCGGCTGGAACAGTTTTGAGATTCTGGCTTTCATCACCGGCACGCCGGAACGTCCGGTCAACGCCATCCCCGGCAGCGCCCGCGCCCACTGCCAGCTTCGCTATGTCGTCGGCACCGACGTCGATGACGTCATTCCGGCTTTGCGGCGCCATCTCGACAACCACGGTTTCCATAACGTCGAGGTGCGTGCCGGCCGCGGCAGCTTCTTCAATGCCAGCCGGCTCGATCCCGCCGATCCGTGGGTGACCTGGGCAAAACTGTCGCTGGAGCGCACCGCCGGCAAATTGCCGACCATCCTGCCCAATCTCGGCGGCTCGCTGCCCAACGATATTTTCGCCGATATTTTGCGGCTGAAAACCATCTGGGTGCCGCACTCCTACGCCGGCTGCTCGCAGCACGCGCCGAACGAACACCTGCTGGCGCCGATCGCCCGCGAGGGCTTGGGCCTGATGGCCGGATTGTTCTGGGATTTTGGCTATCCGAATCTGTCCAAGCCAGCGCATTAAAGCGCGTGTTTCCCGGGCGCAGCGCAGCACGTAGCGAAGCGATGCGCTGCAGACTCGGGATCGTATCTATCAGATGTCCGCTAGCTAAGTGCCCATTATCGGACATCGCAGTCGGGTCAGCGATGCGCCAAATCCCGGAGAGTCATTATCTCAGATTTCGACAATTAGTTCTTTGCGCACGCAGGCCACTCGCCGCCCCCAGCATCGCAAAATTCGGCCAAAGGTGTCGTCGCACCTCTTGGCCTATGCGCTTGAAAGTAGTTGTGCACCGATATTTGAGGTGATATAAAGTTGTATCAGTAAGGATTGAATCCTCAGGTGTCGTTGGCGACTGCACGGGAGATTGTACCGTGTGCTGTGTTGAAGAATTTCGGCGCGATAGCGTGTTCACTCGTCGCAAATTGTTAGGCGGCATCGCAGCGTCGGCCACTGTCGGTTTCTATCCCTCTCCTGCTCCGGCTTTCCTCGCAGCCGTGATTGAAGGCATCGAAGCTCTTGTCGCCCTGTGGGAGGGTTACAAGATGGCAAAGGAGATTTACCACGAATTCTTCGCAAACAGAGCCGAACCCGTAACTGAGGAAGTTGCTCGCGTGTATGGGCCGGAGAACTTTACAATCAACAATTATTACAGTTTTGGAAATTCCTACGGCGTCGCGGGACTAGGCAACGCTGAGCCCGGGCTACAGGTTTCCCATCAGCTTAACCAAAACGCGACATCGCTTTGTTGTAGCGCGCAACGGCGACCCGTCTTCTTATCAACGGGTGGCATCGTTGGCCTCCATGCCGCTCAACAACAATTGAGTCAATCGTTCGGCACCGACAATGTCTTCGCTTACACGCGTCCGATCAGGTACGTGACGCCGGTCGAGCCTTGGCACGAAATCGATGCTTTTGGGAATCAGTTAAAAAGTGACGTCCAGTATTATTCGGCAGCTGGCTCGGTCGCTTTGCGATGGATGATCACTAACAGGAATATGCGCTCCTGCCGAAGCGAATTTTTAATTCGCGACGACACATCTCTTCGCATTGTCGCTCAGGGCGTAACATCGGATTTCTATTATTGATTTTGGACCACCGTCGGACAGGCGCACCGGAGCCAATGAGTTCAACCTCTATAGTTCGCAACGTGCGAAAAGGGCTCCTGACATTAATACTAATCCCAACACTGGTTAGCGTCAGCGCCACATTTCTCGACGGTGCCCAGAACAGCGCGCCGGCAGGCACACAATTCCAACTTGCCCAGGTTTGCATGAGATGTTTGGAGGGCGGATGCTGTCCGGCTGGTACGACGTGCTGCCATGGACGTTGTTGTCTTCCGGGGAGTGCTTGCACGGCGCAGGGATGTATTCCGGTTGGAATGCGCTGCCCGAACGGACAATTTTGCACCACAGGCTTCAAATGTTCCCTGGGCGGCGGGTGTGTACCCGAGAATGATACGGACTGCGGCAACGGGATCGGCTGTCGTCCAGGCTTCAAATGCTCCCAGGGCGGCGGGTGTATACCCGAGAACGACGTTGACTGCGGTAGTGGGCGCGGATGTCGTCCAGGGCAGCGGTGTCGTGCCAACGGACTAGGGTGCGCTCCTATTGGAACCACGGACTGTAGTGACGGCCGAATTTGCCCCGAGGGAGCGGTCTGCACACCCACCGGATGCGTCAGCAGCCAGAGCGGGAATGTTCCCCCGCTTTCGCTCCCTCCGCCGCGACCAAGTGACGATCTCCCTCAGCTTCCGACGCAACGGTGAAGTTGTCCGCAAGTCGAGGGATGAAATGGTGATCTGGAGTTGTTGGTGCTGCTAATCTGCCATGTCCGATTGGGGGTCATTAGCGGACACTTACGCCCGGTCTGCTGAATGTCCGTTATGCCTTCAACGGTGGAGATGGATTTCGCAGTTTTCGCATCATCGGTCGCGCTGCTTTTATGAGTACGCGCCCTAGTTTGCGGAAACAAACAAGCTCATTCGGCCGCTACTGCTGGCATCGTCCGCTGCGCCTGCCGCTCCATCTCGCGGCGGATGCGGACGGCTTGCGAAGTATCGTCAAGCGCAACGTCGGCTGCGGTCACGAACTCACCCGCGGCGACGTTGCGCACAAGCTTGACGTGATGCGCCAGCCCGATCGGCAAGGCGCCGAGTTTCAGGCTGCGCGCCGCCGGAATGAGCTTGGCGTAGACGCAATAGCCGCCTTCGCCATCGAGCGTTTCGCCGGCTGTCAGGTTGCGCTTGGCCACCGTCACCGCATCGCCGCGCCAGGCGCGGCAGCTGCCGGTCGGCTCGCCGCGCAGCGCCACGTTGAGCACCGAGATCGACAGTTCAAGCCCGATCAGATGGAACGGCTTGTACATCGCCGCGTAACGGCCGGTCGCGTCGGTCGGCAAGCCGTATTGCTTGAAGCAGGCCGCGGCGTAGTCGCTCTGCGCCTTGAACAGCACATAGACGCCCCAGCGCAGGTCGCGCTCGACCGGCTCGCCGTTGCGCTTGAGCGACGACACCACTTCGACCATGCCGTCACCGGCCAGCACGCCGCCCAGAGCTTTCGGACGCAGCACATGAGCGAGCTCGTCGGCGCCGCATGGCGGAAACACCAAACCATCATGCGGCACGTCGAGCTCGCAGGCATTGGCGACTGCGGCCATCTCGATCGCGGATTTGGTACCGTCGAGGAACGAGTTGAACATTTGCGAATTCATGCCGGCGCGCTTGGCTTCTTCCGCGGTGAGGCCGTAATGCTGCCATACGCCGTCCGGCGTAACGGTGTGATAGGCCGGCAGATATTTGGTGCCCTTGCCGGCCGCGGCGATGGTGAAACCGGCCGAACGCGCCCAATCGACCATTTCGGCAATCAGCGCCGGCTGATCGCCATAGGCCATGGAATAGATCACGCCTGCCGCGCGCGCCTTTTGCGCCAGCCACGCGCCGGCAAGCGCATCGGCTTCGACATTGACCATGACGATGTGCTTCTTCGCGTCGATCGCCTCGATCGCATGCGCGATGCCGGCCGCCGGATTGCCGGTCGCTTCGATCGCCACTTCGACGCGCTCGTCATTGATGGCGTCGCGACCGCGCTCGGCGAAACGCGTGCGCGCGATGCGGGCCTCATCCCAGCCGACGTTGCGGCACGCCGCCTTGGCGCGCTCGGGATCGAGGTCGGCGATCACGGCGACCTCGATGCCGGCGATCGACGGCACCTGCGCCAAAAACATCGAACCGAATTTTCCGGCGCCGATCAGCCCGACGCGGACCGGCTTACCGGCCGCGACGCGCGCGGCGAGCATGGCTTGCAGGTTCACGGCTTGATCTCCCTTTGCCTACTTCGTCATGGCAAGCGCGCCGGCCCGTCCTGACTGCGCGCCATCGCAACGCGTGTGAGTAGCAGCAGGAGTGATCTGAGAAACGGCACCCTTGTTGTCACTCCGCCGCGACGCGGTGCGCGCGCGCGTAAGCTAAGAGTGCGTCGTCGGCGACCGGCACGATGGGCGCAAAGTCGCGGTGCGCGATCCATTCCGGCCGGGTGAATTTGGTGATGTGGTTGGAGCAGGCGCACAAGGTCAGATAGACGATCTTGCGCGGATAGGGCGTGATGTTGGGCGGCGAGGCGTGCACCAGATTGCCGTGGAACATCAGCACCGAGCCCGGCTTGCCGGTCGGCGCCACGATGCCGCCCTCGGCGGCGAGCCGCGTCACCGTTTCCTTGTCGAGGGTCCACAGCGGATAGGACGTGGTCAGCGTGTCGTGGCCGGCGTTGAGCACGCCCTGCTTGTGGCTCTTCGGGATCAACAGCAGCGGCCCGTTGATCGGCATCACCTCGTCGAGGAAGACGGCGATGTTCATGGCGCGCGCTTGCGGCATGCCGTCGTCGCGCGCCCAGGTGCCGTAGTCCTGGTGCCATTGCCAGACGTCGCCCTCGAAGGCGGCTTTGGCGTTGAGCTTGAACTGATGCACATAGACGTCCTCGCCGAACAATTGGCGCAGCGGTTCGACCACCCGCGGATGGCTGGCGAGCAGGCGGAATGTCTCGTTGAAGGTGTGCGCCGCAAAGGCGGTGCGCGGCGCGCCGGTCTTCTCGCGCCACACCTCCTGGCGATCGAGTTTCAGGATCGCTTCGGCGTCGTCGCGCAACAGTGCGATCTCTTCCTCGCTGAAGCAGTTCGGGAAGAACAAATAGCCCTGCTCGTCGAACTCTTTCAGCTGACTCGGCGATAGCTTCATGGCGTTTCCAGACGTGTTGTCGTTGGCGCGCGGCGTAGCGCCGGCGAGGAGCGATTAATTGGTATTTTATCCCATCGCTCGCGAGCGATCCAGGTTATTGAAAGGCCCAGAAAGCGTCCTTGATCGCTTGGACAGCGTTTCTGTTCGTGTTGATGACCTTGTCAAGGATCGTTGACCGCCGGAGGCGGCGGCGCTTCGCGCCGTCCTTGACAAGGTCATCAACACGAACAACTGGCAGCCAAGCGATCAAGGCCGCCATCCGGATAGGTGGAATGTGTCCCTTCCACGCGGTTGCCTGCGGTGCGGTTTTGGAGGAAAGTCACGCAAATTAAGAATTCTGCGGAGGATTCGCTGATGGAAATCAGCCCGCTGGGTCCAGGCTTTGCCGCCGAGCTGCGCGGCGTGACCTTGGCCGATGTCGCGGCCGACGACACTGTTTATGCAGCGGTGCGCGCGGCCTTCGAGGACCATTCGGTGCTGCTGTTTCGCGGCCAGGAGGTGAGCGGCGAGGGCCAGCTCGCATTTTCGCGCCGTTTCGGGCCGCCCGAAGTGACCAAGGTCGGCTCGCTCGGCACCGGCACCAATTTCGTCATCCTCACCACCATTGGCGACGACGGCAAGGTGGTGCCCGAGGATCACCGCTATGCCATGCGCAACAAGGCCAACCAGCTTTGGCACACGGACTCATCCTTCAAGAGCGTGCCGGCGCTGACCTCGGTGCTGTCGGCGCGCACCATTCCGGATCACGGCGGCGAGACCGAATTCGTCTCGACCCGGCTCGCCTTCGAGCGGCTCGATCCGGCGCTGCAGACGAAGCTCGAGAATTCGTTTGCCTGGCATCACTACGGCCACTCGCGCGCCAAGGTCGCCGCGGGGCTTGCCACGCCGGAGGAGCTCGAAGCCTTGCCGCCGCGCTGCTGGCGCCTGGTGTGGCGTAATCCGGTCAACGGCCGCGGCGCGCTCTACATCGCCTCGCACACTTACGCGATCGAAGGCATGGAGCGTGCGGACGGCGAAAGGCTGATCGAGGAACTCACCGCGGCGGCGACCGCCCCGGGCACGTCCTACGAGCACAAGTGGAAGAGCGGCGACGTCATCATGTGGGACAATCGAGCCACCATGCATCGCGGCCGGCCGTGGCCCGGCAATGAGCCGCGCTACATGGTGCGCACGACGATCTCGGCGACCGCGGCGGACGGCGTCGAAACCATGCGCCCGCCGTCTTTGCAGGCGGCGGAATAACGGCGGCCGCAGCAGTGAACGTTCATCTGGTCGGCAGCATCGGCCTCGATACGGTGGATGAGGTTTTCCGCACCGTCGGAGAATTGCTCGGGCCTTATCTGCGCCGCGTTCCCGACGGCGAGGTCGGCGGCCGCCGGCTGTGGATCAGCTGGCAATATCCGTTGCTGCGCGCCAGCGTGTTCCTGCGGCCGGATCCGTCCGGCGCGATCCGCCCGACCAATCGCTTCCCGCTCTTGACCTTGGCCGAAGGCGTTGCGCCCGCGGACGTGCGCTTCGGCGAGCTCGGCTATGCCCGCGAGGCGCGCGCCTCCTATCTCGATTTTGTCGCGGCGCGCGACAACGGCACGCTACCCAAGGGCATCCGCTTTCAGGTCTGCCTGCCGACGCCATTTGCCGTGGTGAGCTCCGTCGTCGTCCCAGCCGTGCTGCCGGCGGTCGAGGCCGCTTACGAGCGCGCCATGATCGCCGAAGTCGCCGCGCTTTGCCGCCACATCCCGCATCGCGATCTCGCCATCCAATGGGACATATGCAACGAGATGGTGGTCTGGGACGGCCAGGCGAGCGATGCCGTGCCAGCCGGCGTGCCGCGTGAAAAACTGATCGAGCGCATGCAGCGGCTGTGCGCCGCGATCCCCGACGACGTCGAGCTTGGCCTGCATCTCTGCTATGGCGATTTCGGCGCAAAACATTTCGTCGAGCCGAAGGATGCGGCGAAGATGGTCGAATTCGCCAATGTGCTTACGAAAGCGATACCGCACAAGCTTGCCTATATTCACATGCCGGTGCCGATCGAACGCAGCGATGACGCGTTTCATGCGCCGTTCCGCGATCTCAAGCTCGGCGACGGCACCGAGCTTTTTCTCGGTCTCGTGCATGCCAAGGACGGCGTCGAAGGCACACGCGCCCGGCTCGCGGCGGCGCAGCGCTACGCGCCTAAATTCGGCATCGCCACCGAATGCGGCATGGCGCGCGCCCGTTCGGAAGAAACGGTACGCGCGCTCCTGAAAATCCATGCCGACATCTGCGCCAGCGCCTAAGATGCATGTAGTGACGGTTCTTTTCCGCATCGCGCTCTGCTGCGCCATGATCGCGCTGAGCGGCGGCGCGCACGCGGAGAATTGGCCGAGCCGTCCGATCAAGCTGATCGTGCCGACCGGGCCGGGCGCCGCCACCGACGTGATGGCGCGGCTCGTGGCCGACGGCGTGTCGCACACGCTCGGCCAGGCGATGTTCGTCGAGAACGTCCCCGGCGCCTCGGGCATCCTCGCCCACGAGACCGCGGCGCGCGCCGCGCCCGACGGCTATACGCTGTTGTTCACCAACACGTCCGGCATGGCGATCAATCTCATTTCGTTCAAGCAATTGCCGTACGATCCGACGCGCGATTTCACCGCCGTGGCCGTGGTTTGCAATCTGGCGCCGCAGATGTTGTCGGTGAACGAGGCGCTGCCGGTGACGACGGTCGCCGAGCTGATCGCCTATGCCAAGGCCAATCCGGGCAAGCTGTCCATCGCCTTCGACAACACCGCGGGCGCCGCGGCGTTCGGCGCAAAGCTGTTCAACAAGCGCGCCGGCCTCGACCTGATCGAAGTGCCGTATCGCTCCGGCGCGCAGATGGTCCAGGACGTCGCCGGCGGCATCAACCAGGTGATGATGAGCTCGATCGCCGCCGCCAATGCGGTGGTCCAGTCCGGCAAGGTGCGCCGTCTCGCGGTCACCTCGGACATGCGTTTCCCGGGATTGCCGGACCTGCCGTCGCTGCGCGAGACGGTGCCCGGCGTGGTGATGAACGGCTTCTTTGCCATCGTGGCGCCTGCGGGCACGCCCGCCGACATCGTCGCGCGGCTCAATCGCGAGATCGGCCTGTACCTCAGCGGCCCCGAGATCCGCGAGCGGCTGCTGCCCTTCGGGCTGGCGACCGGTGGCGGCGGCACGCCCGAGAGCAGCGCTGCAGCCATTCGCAAGGAGCAGGAAGAGTGGCGCGCGTTCGGCAAGGAACTCAACGTCGAGCCGCAGTGACGGTCGCGCGGCAGCGAGGAAAAGTCATGGCGCGCAATGTTCATCTGGTCGGCAGCGTGCCGATGGCGAAGGCGGCGGAGGTATTCGAAACCGTCAGTACCGCGCTCGGTGCCCGCATAAAACGGCTGCCGGACGGCGAGACCGGCGCGCGCGGCGACTGGATCACCTGGCTCGAGCCGGTGTTTGCGGACAATCCGGCGCTGCGGAAATCGGGCGAATTCTTCCGCGTGCACTCAAGCGGCACCGGGCGCGAGCGCTACGCGCTCAGGCCCGGATCTCGCGCCGAGGACGTGCGATTCGAAAATTTGTTCTATGCCGACATCGCCAAAAAATCTTACGCGGATTTCAAGCGGCTGAAAGACGCCGGCAAGATCGCCGCCGGCACGAAATTCCAGGTCGATCTGGTGCCGGCGCATTCGGTGATCTGGTTGTTCCTGGTCGATGCCCTGCACGCGCCGCTCGATCCGCTCTACAACGACGCGCTCAAGCGCGAGATCGACAAGATCGCCGCCGCCATCCCGCATGGCGAATTGGCCATCCAGTTCGACGTCGCCTCCGCCGTGTTCGCGCGGCTCGAACGCAACGAGGCATCGAGCTACGGCCGCAGCAAAGTCGAAATGCAGGAAACGTTCAGCGCCATCGTCGCCGATCTCGGCAACCGCGTGCCGGCCGGCGTCGATCTGCTCTATCACCTCTGCTACGGCGATTCGAACCATCGCCACGTGGTCGAGCCGACCGACATGGGCGACATGGTCGAATTCGCCAATCGGCTGGCGCGCAACGTGAAGCGGCCGATCGATCTCATCCACATGCCGGTGCCGCGCAATCGCGCCGATGACGCTTATTTCGAACCCTTGAAACGGCTAACGCTGCGGCCCGAAACCGAGCTCTGTCTGGGTCTCGTCCATTACACCGACGGTGTCGATGGCACCAAGCAACGCTTGGCGACGGCGAAGAAATACGCCGAAAAATTCTCCATCGCCACGGAATGCGGTTTTGGCCGGCGCGACCCGCGCACGATTCCGGAACTGCTGCGCATCCATGTCGAAGTCGCGGACCTAGACTGAATTGTTTCCCGGGCGCAGCGCAGCACGAAGTGATGCGCTGCAGACCCGGGATCGTTACGAGCTCAGAGTCCAGAGCGATCCCGGATCAGCGGTGCACCGCTTCGCTGCGCTACGCGCCGCGCCGCATCCGAGAAACGTGTGCTTAAGCGGGCTCGGCAACGAACCGATTGCGCATCTTGCCGAGACTCTCGATCTCGGTCTCCATGACATCGCCGGCGTTGAGAAACGTATTCGTCCCCTGGCCGACGCCGCCGCATGTGCCACAGCTGAAAATATCGCCGCTCTGCAACGACAAAATGTCAGAGGCGTATTCGATCTGCTCCTCGGGCGTGAAGATGAATTGCGAGGTGTTGCCGTTCTGCTTGGTCTCGCCGTTCACCGTGAGGCGGATGAACAGGTTCATGTGGTCCGGCACGAAGGCGCGCGGCACCAGGAAGGGGCCCATCGGCGCGAAATTGTCGTGGCTCTTGCCGCCGAGCCAGTCCGAGCGCAGTCCCGGCCGGTCCGGGCGGATCTGCAGGTCGCGGCAGGACACGTCGTTGGTGGTCATGAAGCCGGCGACGTGATCGAGCGCGCGCTCGGCCTTGATGTGCTTGCCCGGTTTGCTGATCGCAAGCGCGATCTCCGCTTCCCAGTCGATCTTTTTCATGCCGCGCGGGATTTCAATGTCGTCATTGGCGCCGGCCAGCGTGCTCGGCGCCTTGAGAAATAGATACGGATGCGAGGTCGATTTCTCGCCGGTGAATTTCGGGCCGCTCGCCGGCGTCATGCCGGCGCGGATCATCTCGTCGACGTGCTCCTGAAAATTCTGCGCGGCATAGAACATCTTGCCGGGGCGTGCCACCGGCGGCAGCGCGCGCAGGCTCGCGAGCTTGGCGGCGCCCGGCCGGCCTTCCTTTTCGAGAAAGCCTACGATCTCCTGCAGCATGGAAAAATTGGCGCCCCAGTTTGCCAACAGGCCATCGATGCCCGCGGTCGAGCTCACATAATCCTTGCGCAGCGCGGCGCGATGCGCCGCCGCGATCTCGATGACATCGTCGTCGAGAACAATGGCGGCGAAAGCGCCGCCGCCATGTTTGGCAAAGGTGCCGAGCTTGAAGGGCGTGCCGTTCATGGCTTCTTCGCGTCGGCGTAGGGGTAGATCATGGTGCCCGACTTGTATTGATCGGGCCACACGATCACTTCGTGGGTGGTGTCCTTGAACTGATCCATCGCATTGCCGGTGACGTTCTGGAACTGGGTGAAGACGACGCGCGACTTCGTCCATTCGCCGTCCTTGTTGAACGCGATGTCGCCGACGACAGTGTGGAAGGTGTGGCCGTGCATGTAGGCGGCGAGCTTCACCTGATCCAGCGTTTTCGCGCCCTCGACGGCTTGCGCCAGCACCTGGCCCGCCGCATAGCCGAGCGGCGGGTAGGACCATCCCATCGGGTCGAGGCCCTGGGCTTTGGCGACGGCCTGGTATTTGCTGAGCAACTCGAGCGTGCCCGGGAAGGTGAATGCCGGTCCCGGCAGAAACACCTCGTTGTTGACGATGCCGTTCATG
>Ga0116224_10002417_pt1 | contig 10926 bp, 10 predicted proteins | sample Sb_taG_9_FD_89699 | JGI IMG/M metagenome (GOLD analysis project Ga0116224, IMG submission 89699) | Peat soil microbial communities from Weissenstadt, Germany - Sb_50d_b_LC metaG | ecosystem: Environmental > Terrestrial > Soil > Wetlands > Peat | place: Germany: Weissenstadt | collected 2010-09-21
ACCTCGCGCAGCCAGGGGACCTCGAGGCTCGTCGGCCCGTCGGCGTCGATCACCACCAGCTCGCCCGGCGCGATCTCGCGCACGAAGGTGGCGCCGATGACGCTGAGGGCCGGTGTCTCGGAGGCCAGCACCCATCCCTCGGGGGCCTCGGCGGGGCCGAGCCGGCCCAGGCACAGCGGACGGAACCCGTACGGGTCACGCACGCCGAAGAGCCGCTCGGAGCTCATGAGGACGAGAGAGAACGCACCCTCCAGGATGGGGAGCACCAGCTGCAGCGCCGTGGAGAGGTCCTCGGTCTCGGGGAAGGACTGGGCCAGCAATTCGGCGACCACGTCGCTGTCGGTGGCGATCGACCCGGGCAGCATCCCGACCTTCTCGGCCAGGGCGCGGGTGTTGGTCAGGTTGCCGTTGTGCCCGAGAGCGAAGCCGGCCCGTCCGACGGGCCGGTAGACGGGCTGTGCCCCCGCCCAGTCCGAGGCGCCGTGCGTCGAGTAGCGGGTGTGGCCGATGGCCAGGTGGCCCGCCAATCCCGACAGCGTGCGCTCGTCGAACACGGTGGCGACGAGGCCCATGTCCTTGACGACCGTGACGGTGTCACCGTCGCTGACCGCCATGCCAGCCGATTCCTGGCCCCGGTGCTGCAGGGCGAAGAGCCCGTCGAACGTGAGGTTGGCCACCCTCTTTCCGGGCGCGTAGACACCGAAGACACCGCACGCTTCCTTCACGCGGTCCCCATTCTCGCACAGGCCCGTGGCGTCACGATTCGCCCAGGGCCCGGGCCAGGTTCCCCTCCTCGGCCTCCCGCAGGGCGTCGAGAGGGAGGTCGACCAGGCCCCCGAGGGTGAAGCGGTCGCCGCCGGCCCGGCCCAGGACGACGGCGGGTATCCCGAGGGCGGCGGCCCGGGCACACAGGCCGTCGGGGTCGGCGGTGGCGAGGACGAAGCGGGAGGGCAGCTCGGTGAAGAGCTCGGCCCCGTCTGACGCCTCGAGCACGCATCCCGTGGCGGCGGCGGCCGCCATCTCGGCCAGCGCCACCGCGAGGCCGCCCCCCGACACGTCGTGCACGGCGCGCACCAGACCGGCGCCGCCCGTCCCGCCCACCTGCTCGGCGACGAGCCCGGCGACGAAGGCGCACACCGCGGCGTGCGCCGCGAAGTCCACGGCCGGCACGCGGCCGGCACGGTGGGCGCGTCGCTCGGTGGCCCAGCGCGTGCCCTCGAGGGGGAAGGTCCCGTCCGGCGCCCCCCGCGCGCCGAGCACCACGACGGCGTCACCGGCGGACCAGGCGCGCCCGGGTGGCCGCACCACGACGGCGTCGACGAGTCCGAGCACCCCGAGCACCGGCGTGGGGTCGATGTCCGACCCGCCGCTCTCGTTGTAGAAGCTCACGTTCCCGCCGACCACCGGGAGGGACAGGGCGCGGCACGACTCGGCCATCCCGTCGATGCACTCGGAGAGCTGCCACATGACCTCGGGGTGCTCGGGGTTGCCGAAGTTGAGGCAGTTCACGACGGCCACCGGCGTCGCGCCGACGCAGGCCAGGTTGGCGACAGCCTCGGCGAGGACGAGCGCCGTGCCCGCCCGCGGGTCGAGCGCGCACGCCCGCGGGTTGGAGTCGGTCGTCACGGCGACACCGCGGGTCGAGCGCGGCAGCCCGGGGCCCGCCAGCCGCAGCAGGGCGGCATCGCCGCCGGGGCCCTCCACCGTGTTCAAGAAGAGCTGGTGGTCGTACTGGCGGTAGACCCAGCGCGGGGAGCGCAGCAGCGCCAGAAGGTCGCCGCCGCAGTCGGTGGGCGGCTCGGGCGGCTCGGCATCCCGGCGCGCCGGCGCGTGCCGCGGGCGGTCGTAGAGCGGCGCGTCGTCGGAAAGCGACGCCGCCGGCACGTCGGCCAGCACGGGGCCGTCCATGCCGTCGCGGATGCGCAGGCGCCCGCCGCCGTCGGGGTCGGGCGCGGTGACCGTGCCGATGACGGTGGCCCGCACCTCCCACTTGGCGCAGATGGCCGCCACCGCCGGCCACGACGCGGGGGTGACGATGGCCAGCATGCGCTCCTGGCTCTCACTCGTCATCACCTCCCACGGCTCCATGGCCTCCTCGCGCCGGGGCACCACGGACACGTCGACGTCCATGCCGACGCCGCCGCGCCCGGCCGTCTCGCTCGTGGCACAGGCCAGGCCCGCACCGCCGAGGTCCTGGATCCCGACCACGAGCTTGGTGTCGAGCAGCTCGAGGCACGCCTCGATGAGCCGCTTCTCCTCGAAGGGGTCGCCCACCTGCACGCTCGGCCGCTTGGTGTCGTCCGCCGCGCCCTCCTCGGCGCCGCTGAACCCGGCCGAGGCGAGGACGCTCACCCCGCCGATGCCGTCGCGCCCCGTGCTCGAGCCGAGCAGCACGGCCAGGTTGCCCGGGCCCGACGCGATGCCCAGCACGAGCCGCTCGGTCGGGAGCGCGCCCATGCAGAGCACGTTGACGAGAGGGTTCTGGGCGTAGCAGGGGTCGAAGGTCAGCTCGCCGCCGACGGTCGGCACCCCGACGGAGTTGCCGTAACCCGAGATCCCACCCACCACCCCCTCGACCAGCCAGCGCTGGCGGGCGTCGTCGGGCGGGCCGAAGAAGAGCGGGTCCATCACCGCCAGCGGCCGCGCCCCCATGGTGAAGATGTCGCGCAGAATGCCGCCCACGCCGGTGGCGGCGCCCTGGTAGGGCTCAATGGCGGAGGGGTGGTTGTGGCTCTCGATCCGGATGGCCACCGCGATGCCGTCGCCGGCGTCGATCACCCCGGCGTTCTCGCCCGGCCCGACGAGCACCCGGGGGCCCTCGGTGGGCAGGCGCCGCAGGTGCAGCCGGGACGACTTGTACGAGCAGTGCTCGCTCCACATCACCGCGTAGAGGGCGAGCTCGAGGTGGTTGGGCGGGCGGCCGAGGATCTTGCCGACGGCCTCGAACTCGTCATCGGTCAGTCCGAGCGCACGGTGCAGGGACTCCTCGACCGGCGGCTGGTCGGGCGGCAGCGCCTCGGCCGGAGGGGTCATGGTGACCTCCAGGTTAGAGGCCGCGCCACGCGCGCCCAACCGCCTGGCAAACCGGTGTGCGGCACGAGAAACCGGCGCTCGGACTCGATACGCTCTCGTCCATCGCGGGGAACGGGAGGGGGCTCATCATGGGCGGTTCCGGCGCCGGGCACGCAGCGTGGACCGGGGAGGTCGTGATCGACCCCGCCGCGCCGTACGGGTACTCCCGCTCGGCCGAGCTCCAGGGGCAGTTCGAGCAGGCGGCGGCCAACCTGCTGGCGGCCGACGGGTGGAGCGGGGGCGGGTCCAAGGAGCTCGTCGCCGACCTTGCCCTCGAGGGCGGCGGCGTCAAGGGCATCGGCATCGTGGGGGCCGTCTCCGCGCTGGCCGAGGCCGGCTACCGCTTCCAGCGGGTGGCCGGGACGAGCGCCGGCGCCATCGCGGCGTCGCTCATCGCGGCGATCTCAAAGAAGGGCGACCCCATGACGACCCTCCAGGGGTACCTCGACGACCTGACCTTCACCGAGTTCATGCCCGAGGGCAAGCTGCACACGTTCCTCGACCACCACTTCGGCAACGCCGGCGAGATCCTGTCCTCCGCGGAGGTCCTCACCCACAAGATGGGCGTCTACGACGGCGCCTACCTCTTCACCTGGCTCGAGCCGATCATGCACGACCTCGGTGTGCACACCTTCGCGGATCTCGGGATCACCCAGGAGGAGGACCCCGGCATGAGCCTCCCCCCGAGCCGCCGCTACCGGCTCGTCATGCACACGTCGGACGTCACCCGCGGCCAGCTGGTCCGCCTGCCCTGGGACTACGGTTACTACGGGCAGGACCGGGACACCCAGGACGTCGTCGGGGCCGTGCGCGCGTCCATGTCGATCCCGTTCTTCTTCGAGCCGGTCACCTTCACGGCGCTGCCGGCCGAGGTCGACGTGCCCCGCCCCGGCGGGGGCGCCATCCGCACCCGCTACGAGGGCGGCACGGTGACGTGGGTGGACGGTGGCATGCTGCGGAACTTCCCGATCAACGCCTTTGACCGGGAGGATGGCGGGGAGCCCCGCTGGCCCACCATCGGGGTCAAGCTGTCCTCCCTCCAGACCGAGGTCCCATCCACCGAGGCGGCGAAGAGCGCCTACGGCGAGGCACGGGGCTGCCTGCACACGATGATGAGCGAGTGGGATGGCTACAGCGTCGACGCCGCCACGGCCGGTCGCACCATCTTCGTGGACAACGCCGGGATCTCGACGACCGACTTCGACCTAACGACCGCCCAACGCCACCAGCTTTTCGTGAACGGCGTCGCGGCGGCCACCTCCTTCATCATCGAGATGGGCGCCCGGGGCGGGGTCCCGCGCACCGAGAGCGAGGCGCGCCAGCTGGTGCGCGAGTGGGCGGCGGCGGGCTGAGCGCTCAGCCGGGACGGTCGGCACGGACCACCACGAGGTCCCGCTCCGCCCACACGCCGGCCGCGTCGAACCCGGCGTCGGCCAGCCAGCCGAGCTGCTCGGCCAGCGTCGACGGCCGGTCGTGGGCGCCGCTCAGCGGCGTCACGGCGTCGGCCGGGTCGACCGGGATCACCACGTCGCCCAGCACGAAGCGGCCCCCGGGGCGCAGCACGCCCCTCACCCGGGCGAACAGCGCGGCCTTGTCATGGCCCTCGAGGTGGTGCACGGCGAGGGCCGAGACGACCAGGTCGAAGGGCCCGGGTGGCAGCGGGTCGATCAGCTGGGCCACCACCAGCTCGACCGCGGACCCAAGCAGCCGGGCGCGGGCCGCGTCGAGCATCGCCTCGTTCTTGTCGATCCCGACCGCCGCCGCCCCGCCGTGCCGCTCGAGCACGGCGGCCAGGGTCTCCCCGGTGCCGGTCCCGAGATCGAGCACCCTCGTCACGGTCATCCCCTCGCTCGCCTCGGCCACCGCCTCCTGCAGGCGCCCGTAGGCCGGCACCTCGGCCCGCATCACGTCGAGGTAGGTGGCGGGGTCGAAACCGGACTCGCTCATGACGTCAGCAGGGCCTCTCGCCGGGTCCAGGCCCAGTGCAGGACGAAGACGGACAGGCCCAGGGTCACGAGGTTGATGGCGAGCTCCACCAGGCCGTTGGCGCCCTTGCCCCAGACCCCGTGCTGCAGGTCGTAGAGCACGTCCATCCCGAAGAGGTAGAGCCCCGCCCCGCCGCCCGCGAGAAGCCAGAACAGGGCCGCCCGCCGCGCCGTCACGAGGCAGTACGAGGCGGCGACCAGGCACAGCGCCAGCCAGCCGTCGGCCAGGGGGAAGGCGTCCTCGAACTGGCTGTACGCCGCGCCGGACCCCGACGCCACGAGGGGGCGGTGGACCAGCCAGGCGACCCAGTAGGCGGCGATGAGCACCGCGGCGCCGAGGAGCACGCCGGCCATCGTCCGGCGCTCCCTGGCATCGACGGTTGCGCCCGGTGGTGCGGCCACCAGGGCAGGGTAACCCCCGTCCGGCTGGAAATGGCCCATGCAGGCCGGCCCAATGGCGATGACCGGAACACCCCGATTGTGCGGTTGCACACGCACAAAATGGGGAATCAATGCACTCTTCTTCATCCGAAATGGGATGGAAAGAAACATGGTGAATTGATGCATATGGTTGTTCGCAGCGCGTCACAATGGGAGCATGGCAACCAAGGCAAGAACTCCGGCTCCTCGCAAGCCCATGAGCACCGGCCACAAGGCCGCCCTCGCTCGTGGGCGCGCCGAGAGTGCATCCGTCCGCCACTATCTCGAGGCGCTCGAGACGTCCAAGCCCAAACGGGGCCGCAAGCGCACCCCGGCCTCCATCGACCGCCGGCTGGCGGCGATCGAGTCCCAGCTCGCCACGGCCGACGCGCTCACCCGGCTCCACCTGCTCCAGGAGCAGAAGGACCTTCTCGACGAGCGCTCCCGGGGCAACCAGGTGAAGGACCTGAGCGCGCTCGAGAAGCAGTTCACCAAGGTGGCCAAGGCCTACGGCGAGCGCAAGGGCATCACCTACAGCACCTGGCGGGCGGCCGGCGTGAGCGCCGCCGTCCTCCAGAAGGCCGAGATCTCACGCGCCCGGACCTGACCGGGTCACCCGCCGGGCGTCGACCCCTTTGGCGTCCGGGTCGGCTTGGCGGCCTCTGAGCTCTGGCCCCTCGGAGCAGCCGGCGCGAAGTACTGCTCAATGGCCTGGGCCAGGCCCCCCGCGATCACGGCCTGGCCCGACGGGCGGGCGGCCAGGCTGCCCTCGTAGGGGTCGGTGATGAACAGCGGCTCGATGAGCGCGCCCGGCATCTCGCTCGGCGCGGTGAACCACCCGGGATCGGACGGGCCGAGCAGCAGCAGGTGGCCGTAGTCGGCCGCCGCCGTGCTGAGCGCCGGGCCGCCGAGCTGGCTGTCGTCGACGACCCCGAGGTTGGGGATCCCCCAGCCCTGGGCGTTCATGGCGGCCAGGACGTCGTTCTGGACCAGGGTCGCCAGGCGGAGATTCTGCGCCGAGAAGGGCCGGGCGGTGTCGTAGCCCGTCACGGCGCCGGCGTCGTACGAGGAGTCGCCGGCGTCGAAGTAGATGCCCACGAGGACATCCGCCTTGGCCATGTTGGCGCAGACGTCCCGGGCCGCCACGTCGTCGTGGACGCCCTGGACCGTGAAAAGATTGCCCGAGACGTCGCCGGGCAGGGGGCGGAGCACCGTCTCCGCCCCGGTCCGCGACACCACCACCGTGAACCCCTTGGCCCGGAGGAGGTTCATGGCGTCGAGCTCGACCGGGAGCGTCTCGTCGGCCTCTTCGATGGTCTGGCCCGACTGGGTCTCCCCCACGCCACCCGGATCGATGCCGCCGTGGCCGGCGTCGAGGAAGACGGTCAGGTGGCGGTCGCCCGACTTCGGCGGGTACTCCACGCACGCCCCGGGCTCGAAGTGCTTCGCGTCGATGGCGTGCCCCGTGGCCAACGGGCGGGCGGACGAAGCCCGGAGCGTGGCGCCCGACGCGCCCGACGACTGCGTGACGACCGCGGCGACGGCGGCGACGGCGGCGACGGCGGCGGCGGCGGCGGCGGCGGCGGCGACCAGCGCGAGCGCGTGCCGGCGGCGCATCCACAGCGGGCCCACCGCCGGCCCCTGGGCGCGCGGCACGGTCCGCTTGTGCATACAGGTGCAACCATACGGAGCACGGCTGAAGATCTGATGACGCGTGCGCCCGGGCGACGTGCGCGTGCCTACGCGGCCGCGCTGGTGGCGGCGGCCGAGACGAGCGAGCGCAGCAGCACCAGCCCGTCCTCGGAGCCGAGCAGCGTGGAGCTGGCGCGTTCGGGGTGGGGCATGAGGCCGACCACGTTGCCCGCCTCGTTGGCGATGCCGGCGATGGCGTCGATCGACCCGTTGGGGTTCTCGCCGTCGGCGTAGCGCAGCACGATCCGGTCCTCCGCCTGCAGGCGGTGCAGCGTGTCGGCATCGCAGGTGTAGTTCCCCGAGAAGTGGTTGATGGGCATGACGAGCTCGTCGCCCACCGCCGCCCCGCACGTGAGCACCGACGAGGTCGAGGTGACCACCAGGCGGACCGGCTGGCACAGGAAGCGCAGCCGCCCGTTCTTCTGCAGCGCGCCCGGCAGCAGGCCCGCCTCGGTCAGCACCTGGAAGCCGTTGCAGATGCCGACGACGGGCCCACCGGAGCGGGCGAAGTCGCTGACCGCCTCCATCACGGGCGAGAAGCGGGCCAGGGCGCCCGGGCGCAGGTAGTCGCCGTGGGCGAAGCCGCCCGGCAGGACGACGGCGTCGACCCCCCGGAGGTGCGCGTCACCGTGCCAGAGGAGCACGCCCTCGGCGCCGACGGCCTCGACACCCTGGACGACGTCGTGCTCGCAATTGCTCCCCGGGAAGACGACGACGCCGATGCGCGGGGCCACTCAGATCGCCTCGAGCTCGAGCCGGCTCTGCTCTATGACCGGGTTGGCCAGCAACCGGTCGGCCAGCTCGGTCGCCGTGGTGCGCGCCGCGCCCTCGTCGGGGGCGTCGACCTCGAAGCTGAAGGACCGGCCGGCCCTCATGTGGGCCACGCCGTCGAAGCCGAGCGCGGGCAGCGCCCGCTCGATGGTCGCCCCCTCGGGGTCCGCGATGCCGGGCCGCAACTGCACCTCCACGCGCGCCCGGAACCTCATGTGGTGGCACCGTACCAGTCGCCCAGCGAGCGCCCGGTGACACGCTCGTACGCCGCGATGTAGCGCCTCGACATGGCCGTCGTGACCTCCGGCGGCAACGGGGGCGGGGGCGGCGTGCGGTCCCAGGGCTGCTCGGCCAGCCAGTCGCGCAGGGGCTGCTTGTCGAAGGCGGGCGGTGTCGTCCCCGGCACGACCGCATCCGCCGGCCACAGTCGCGAGGAGTCCGGGGTCCACCCCTCGTCGCACAGGCAGAGCACGCCGTCCACGTAGCCCAGCTCGGACTGGGTGTCGGCCAGGATGAAGCCGGCCGCGGCGGCCCGGGCCGCCGCCCGCCGGTACAGCTCGAGGCAGACGGCCTGCGCCGCCAGGGCCGACTCGGCGCCCACCAGGTCGACGGCCTCCGCCATGCCGATGTTGAGGTCGTGCCCCTCGGCCGCCTTGGTGGAGGGGGTGAAGATCGGCTTCTCCAGCTTGCTGGCCAGCAGCAGCCCCCCGGGCATCTCCATGCCGTGCACCCTGCCCGAGCGCTCGTACTCCTCCCATGCCTGGCCGGCGAGGTACCCCCGCACGATGCACTCGAGAGGGAGCATCTCGGCCCGGCGGACCAGGACGGCCCGGCCGGCCCACTCGGGCGGCACCGCCATGCCCCCGAGCGCGGCGGAGATCTCGACCGGGTCGGCGGCGAGCAGCGTGCCCGCTACGACGTCGGCCATCTCGTCGAACCAGAAGCAGGTCATGGCGGTGAGCACCCGGCCCTTGTCGGGGATCGGCTCGGCCATGATGACATCGAACGCGCTCACCCGGTCCGAGGCGACCATGACGAGGCGGTCCTGGCCGGCGTCGTAGAGCTCGCGCACCTTGCCCGAGAGGACCCGCGGCAGGTCCATCGTCACGGAGTCACCCTCACCCTCACCCTCACCCTCACCCTCACAGCGCCGCCAGCGCGTCGGCGAAGCGGTCCACGTGGCGCAGGGTACGGGACAGGTCGAAGGCGCCGTCGAGCTGCTCGGCGCTGAGCGTCACGTCCGGGTCGGCCTCGAGCACGGCGCGCAGCGGGCGCCGCTCGGACCAGGCCGCTCGCGCGTCGCGCTGCACGATCCGGTAGGCCTCGTCACGCGTCAGACCGGCGGAGACGAGCGCCAGGAGGACGGACTGGGAGAAGACGAGCCCGAGCGTGCCCTCGGTCAGGTTCAAGAGCGCCCGCTCGGGGTGGACGACCAGCCCCGAGGCCAGCCCGGTGGCCTTGCGCAGCAAATAGGCGGCCAGCATGGACGCGTCGGGCAGCGCCACCCGCTCCACCGAGCTGTGCGAGATGTCGCGCTCGTGCCACAGCGCCACGTCTTCGAGGCCCGCGCCGAGATACCCGCGCAGCAGCCGGGCCAGGCCGCAGAGCCGCTCCGAGAGGATCGGGTTGCGCTTGTGCGGCATGGCCGAGCTCCCCTTCTGCCCGGCGCCGAAGGGCTCCTCCGCCTCGCCGAGCTCACTGCGGGCCAGGTGGCGGATCTCGGTGCACATGAGCTCGACCGTGGCGCCGACGGACGCGCAGGCGTAGAGGAACTCGGCGTGGCGGTCGCGCGCGATCACCTGCGTCGCCGGCACCGGCGTCAGGCCGAGCGCGGCACAGACGCGGGCCTCGACCTCGGGGTCGATGTTGGAGTAGGTGCCGACCGCGCCCGACAGCTTGCCGACGGCGACGGCCTCGCGGGCGGCCCGCATGCGACGCCGGTCGCGGTCCGCCTGCAGGGCCCACAGCGCGAACTTGGCCCCGAAGGTGGTCGGCTCGGCGTGCATGCCGTGCGTCCGCCCCGTCACGGGGACGTGCAGCAACTCGAGCGCCCGCGCCCTGAGCGCCGCCACGAAGGCGTCGAGGTCGGCCAGCAGGAGGTCGGCCGCCCGCGTGAGCGTGGCGCACAGCGCGGTGTCGACGACGTCCGACGAGGTCAGCCCGTAGTGGATGTGCGAACCCGCCGGCGCGCCGATGCGCTCCTGCACGACGTCGACGAAGGCGGCCACGTCGTGGTCCGTGACCTTCTCGCGCTCGAGGACGTCGGCGACGAAGACGTCGTCGACCGCCGGCGCCTTGGCCCGGCAGGTGGCCGCCTCGTCCTGCGGCACGACCCCCACGGCGGCCTGGGCCTCGGTGGCCAGGAGCTCCACCTCGAGCCAGAGGGAGAAGCGGGCGGCGTCGCTGAACAGCGCGGCCATGTCGGGCGGCGAGTAGCGCGGGATCATCCCGCACCCTCCCCGGCCACCGCCGGCGCGGCGCGGGCCGCCCGGGCCGCGATGTCGTGGCGCATCTGCATGCCCTCCCACTCAATCGGCTCGGCGGCGGCGTAGGCGCGGTCGCGCGCCTCGGCGAGCGTCGGGGCTGTGGCCGTGACGCCCAGCACCCGCCCGCCGGCCGTGTAGAACGGCCCGTCGGGGGTGTGGCGCCGGGTGCCGGCGTGGAACACGGTGGCGCCGTCGACGGCGGCGACCGACTGGCCCGACGGGGTCAGCCCCTCAATGGAGTCCCCGGTGCGCGGGTGCTCGGGGTAGCCCTGCGAGGCCATGACGACGCACACGGCGGCGGCGCCCGAGAAGGCGGGCGGGGCCGCGTCCTCCAGCGCCCCGTTCGCCACGGCGAGGAACAGCTCGGCCGGGTCCGACGCCAGGAGGGGGAGCACCACCTGGGCCTCGGGGTCGCCGAAGCGCACGTTGTACTCAATGACCTTGACGCCCACAGGGGTCAACATGAGCCCGGCGTAGAGCACGCCCCGGTAGTCGATGCC
>Ga0116224_10002426_pt1 | contig 10903 bp, 9 predicted proteins | sample Sb_taG_9_FD_89699 | JGI IMG/M metagenome (GOLD analysis project Ga0116224, IMG submission 89699) | Peat soil microbial communities from Weissenstadt, Germany - Sb_50d_b_LC metaG | ecosystem: Environmental > Terrestrial > Soil > Wetlands > Peat | place: Germany: Weissenstadt | collected 2010-09-21
GCTTTCCGTTCGGCCGCGTGATCGGCGTGGAGGTCAACGAATGGGAATGCGAGATCGCACGTTCCAATGCGAGGATCGCCGCTCCGCGCCTTCGCTGCTCACAGATCGAGGTGATCACGGCAGACGCGACCGCGTGGCCGGTACCGGACGATGTCACCTACATCTACATGTTCAACCCGTTCTGGGATGAGACGTTCCGGATGATGCTGGAGCGGGTTCTCGAGTCGCTGGATCGGCGGCCGCGCGCGCTGACGATCATCTACGCGAATCCGAAGTGCGCACCTGAGCTGCTGGCGACGGGGCGCTTCACACGGGTCAGGACGAGCCTGGGTCCGCGACGGCACATCCCGCAGCAGCGGATCGAGGTCTTCCGCGCGATCCTTCCCGACGGCTGAGCGGCGGCCAGGCCTCCGGGGATCCCGGGCTACTCGGCTCAGCTGCGACTCGGCTCAGCCGCTACTCAGCTCGGCTCAGCCGCTACTCAGCTCAGCTCAGCCGCCCCCCAGCTGGCCGAGGTACTGGCGCAGGAAGCAGGCGACGAAGCGGGGGTTGTAGCGGGCGTAGCGTCGCCACAGGCGCCGCGGCTCGCGCGAGAGGCGGTAGGCCCACTCCAGCCCGCTGCGCTGCATCCAGCGCGGGGCCTGGGAGACGAGGCCGGCGTGGAAGTCAAACGCGGCACCGACCCCCACCAGCAGCGGGGCGGCGAGGCGCCCACGCATCTGCAGCATCCACTTCTCCTGCTTGGGCTGTCCGGTGCCGACCCACACCACCGCGGCGCCCGAGGAGTCGATCGCGGCGATCACGCGCTCCTGCTCCTCGCTGCTCAGCGCGCGGAACGGTGGCGAGAAGCCACCGACGATCCGGATGCCGGGGAAGCGCTCGCGCAATCGGCCTTCGAGCATCTCCAGCGCCTCGGGAGTGCGACCCCCGTAGAGGTACATCGGCGTGCCGGCGCGCGCCGCGCGCTCGCAGAAGCGGGCCATCAGGTCGGGGCCGTATACGCGCGTGGCGCGCGTGTGGCCCAGCGCTCGCAGTGCCCACACCAGCGGCTGCCCGTCGGGTACGGCGAGCGTGGCGCCGAGCACGGCGGCGAGCGTCTCGGGATCCTCGCGAGCTGACATCACGAGGTTGACCGCTGCGGCGGTGACGTATCCGCGAGCGCCCGCGGCGATCATCGCCTCCATCCAGTCGATGACCTCGTCGTAGTCGGACGTGGCCAGGGGAATCCCGAGCACCTCCGCACGCGCGGGCGGAGCTGGAGGGGCCGAGGCGGATGAGGTGGCGGCGGGAGGCGTGGAGATTGCGTGAAGATACCCGCCCTCGTGGCGATCGACCCCGACTTCTGGATGGGCCGACGGGTGCTCGTGACCGGTCACACCGGGTTCAAGGGCGCGTGGCTGTCGCTGTGGCTGCAAGCGCTTGGCGCTGAGGTGACCGGCGTGGCCCCCGGCGTGCCCACGCGGCCATCCCTGTACGAGCTGGCGGCGGTCGGCGCTCACATGCAGCAGCTGAGCGCGGATGTACGCGACGCGGGGGCGCTCCGCGAGGCGCTGCACCGCGTGCGTCCGGAGGTAGTGTTCCATCTGGCGGCTCAGCCGATGGTCAGGCGCTCGCTGCGCGATCCGGCGTCGACCTACGAGGTCAATGTGATGGGCACCGTCAACCTGCTCGAGGCCGTCCGTCGGGCGGGCGATGAGGTGCGCGCGGTGGTGGTGGTCACGTCGGACAAGTGCTATGAGAATCGGGGCGAGCGCTCGCGGCGCTTCGTGGAGGCAGACCCGCTCGGTGGTGACGATCCGTACTCGAGCTCGAAGGCGTGCGCCGAGCTGGTGGTGGCGGCGTATCGCCGGTCGTTCTTCTCGGGGGACGGCCTTGCGCGGATCGCCAGCGCGCGGGCCGGCAACGTGATCGGCGGCGGCGACTGGGGCGAGGACAGGTTGCTCGCCGACGCCGTGCGGGCGGTCGAGACGGGGGAGGCCCTGAGGGTGCGCAACCCGCTGGCGGTGCGCCCGTGGCAGCACGTGCTGAACCCGCTGGGCGGCTATCTGCGCCTCGCCGAGGTGCTGTGTGGGAGCGCGCGCGCGGCGCGGGCGTGGAACTTCGGGCCCGCGGAGGGCGATGCGAGAACGGTCGGCTGGATCGTGGAGCGACTGGCACAGCTGTGGGACGGCTCGCTGAGGTGGGAGCTCGACGCGCGGGCCAATCCGCCCGAGGCCGCCCACCTGGCGCTCGACTCCAGCGATGCGCAGCACGAGCTGGGATGGCGCCCGCTGTGGGATCTCCAGGACGCGCTGGGCCTGGTGGTCGAGTGGCATCGAGCCCGGCAGCGGGGCGAGCAGATGCGACGCGTGAGCCTGGCGCAGATAGGACGCTTTGCGCAGGCCGCGGGGCCGGCCGGCCCAACAGGGGAGAGCGCACCAGCCGACCTCGGCCCAACAGGGCAGAGCGCACCAGCCGACCTCGGCCTGGCTTCGGAAGGGCGGCCCCGCCCGCAGGGCTTGGCGTAGAATCGCGCGACTGGGGCGTCCGGTCAGATGGCCCGATCGCTTCCCGAGGCGTCGCCGAGGGGCGAGGGGGGTGCTAGATGGAGGAATCCAAGCTGAAGACCGTGGGACTGTTCGCGGGGCTCTCGCGAACGGAGCTGCGTCGCGTTGCGAGTGTGACCGACGAGATCGTGGTACCGGCGGGCACCCGGCTCATACACGAGGGCGCGTTCGCTCACGAGTTCCTGCTGATACGCACAGGCACCGCGGAGGTCCGTCGCGGGGGCCAGTCCCTGGCGAGACTCGGTCCAGGCGAGTTCGCGGGAGAGATCGGGGTGGTGCGAGACGCACGTCGCAACGCCACGGTGACAGCCACCACCGAGTTGACGGCGATCGTGATGACCGCCCGCGATCTGCGTCACATTGCCGAGGAGATGCCCAGCGTGGCGGCGCAGATCGATGCAGCCATCGCCGCACGCTCGGGTGACAGCTCCATCGACGCCCCGGCCTAGCAGCCGAGGCCGCAGTGCGCCTCGCCGGTGGCCAGCCCGTCACTTCGTCCACAGCCGACGCGGCTGGCGGCTGGGAGCGCTAGCGTGTGGACGGTGAGACGCCCCTCGCGTGCGCTGGCCCTGCTGGGGATCTCGGTGGCCGTGCTGCTCGCCGGCGCCGCGCTTGCGCCCGCTCTCGCGATCTCCTCGGGTGCCACGCGGGCGCGCGTCCGGAGGGCCAGCACGCCGCTCGAATACGGGTGCCCCATCCTCCCGGCCGAAGACCCGCTCAACCAGGAAATCGCCGACGCGCCCGTCAGCCCCAACTCCGCCAACTACATAGCGAGCATTGGGCTGACCGCGCACCTGCACCCCGACTTCGGGACCAACCCGGGCTACGGCATTCCCTTCGCGGTGGTGGGCCCCGAACAGCCCGAGGTGCCGATCAAGTTCGGCGCATACCGCGCCGAATCGGACCCCGGGCCCTACCCGGTACCTCCCGGTGCGCCGATCGAGGGCGGGGGCAAGAAGGGGCACGGGGACAAACACGTGCTCGTCCTGCAGGAAGGCAGCTGCATGCTCTACGAGCTCTACCTGGCCCGTCGCAAGGGAGCAGGATGGACAGCGGCCTCCGGCGCGGTCTTCAATCTGCGCAGCGACGCGCTGCGGCCTGAAGGATGGACCTCGGCGGACGCCGCCGGCCTGCCGATCTTCCCGCTGCTGGTCCGCTATCCGGAGGTCAACGCCGGTCAGATCGACCATGCGCTGCGCGTCACGGTGCCGCAGACACAGCGCGGCTACATCCACCCGGCGACCCATTTCGCCTCCAGCAGCTCAAACCCCAACCTGCCGCCGATGGGCCTGCGGCTGCGCCTGAAGGCGAGCTACAGCCTGGCGAGCTTCCATGGCGAGTCGCTGGTCGTGCTGGAAGCGCTGAAGCGCTACGGGCTGATCGTCGCCGACAACGGGTCCCCGTGGTTCATCACCGGCGCGCCGGACCCGCGCTGGAACGACGAAGACCTCGAACAGATCAAGCAGGTCCCCGGATCGGAATTCGAAGCCGTCGAAAGCGGGCCGATCCTGCACGTGGGCTGAGATTCGCGCCGACTGTGAAGGACGCCCAGGCCCGGCGGGCAGCTCGCCGCTGCCACCACATACTGGAACTCGACAAATAGACGGGATTCCCTAAGCTCCCGGCGATGAGCTCACTGGCCGTCCGCCGCTACCGTGCCGAACGGCTCCTGCGACGGGAGTTCCAGGCGTTGCGCGCACGCGTGATCGCGGTGGTGCAGCGGCGGTTGCGCGGCTGCGGCGTGAGCCTCGACGCGAGCGATCTGGAGGCCTGTTACGCCCAGGCGTGGCAGGGGCTCTACATGGCCGTGCTCGATGGCCAGGAGATCGCCAACCCGGCCGGCTGGCTGGTGCAGGTGACCTTTCGCCGGGCGATCGAGGAGCAGCGCGCCCGGGCGCGCGCCCATCGCGGCGGTGACCGCCCACCCGGTGGCGCAGGCGGCGCACGGATGTGCACCGAGCCCGCGATGGGGGGCGCTCAGGAGCCGGACTTGGCCGCGGAGCTCGACGACCGCGCGAAGCTGCGGCAGCTGTTCGAGGCTCTGCGCGGCCGTCTGAACGCGCGCGAGCGAGAGGCGGCTGTGCTCTGTTACCTGCAGGGGCTCTCGCGCGCGGAGGCGGCGGCGCGGATGGGCGTGAGCGAGGCGAGGATGCGCAAGCTGATGGAGGGGGCACCCGGCCGACCGGGTGTGGCGGGCAAGGTCGGCGCGCTCGTGCAGACGATCCGCGACGGCGGCTGGTGCGAGGAGCAGGGCTCGTTGATGCGCGGCCTGGCCTACGGCCTGCTCGACTCCGAGGGCGAGCGCCACCGGCTGGCGCTCATGCACAGCGGCGAATGTCCGGCCTGCCGAGCCTACGTCGCCTCGCTGCGCGGCCTCGCGGCGGTGCTGCCGCCCGTGTTCGTGCCCTGGGGGCTGGGCGCAGCAGTGCTGGCCCAGGCGGGCGGGGGAGTGCACGCCGGCGGGCTGGCCGGCGTGGCGGGCGGCGGCGCCGGCGGCGGCGCGGCGGGCGCGGGGGTGCAGGCGGGACGGGGGCTCGGCACCCTGTCCGCGTCGGGGGCGGCCGGCGCGGGCGGTGCGGCAGGCGGAGGCTGGCTGATCGGAGCCGGTCCGCTCGGCGCCAAGTTCGCCGTTGGATGCCTGCTCGCTCTCGGCGTCGGAGCGGGCTGCATAGCGCTCGACGGCGACCATCGAGCTCGGGCGCCACGCAGCGGGCGCCAGCCGGCTTCTCGGTCCGGTGCGCGTGCGGCTCCCCGCACCCTCGCCGGATACCAGCCGGCACACCTGCCGGCCGGCGCTCGTCGATCCCAGCCTGCGGTCACTGCGGGGGCGAGCGCCTCAGCGCCGCTCACCGCCGCCGGCAGGGCCAGCCGCGAGTTCGGGCCGGAGCAGTCGTTGGCCCCCGCCGCCGGGCGATCGGCCACCTCCGTCGGTCAGGCCGCGAGCGCGCGATCGGCCTCCTCGGGCTCAGGGCCGCCGCTCACGATTGCCGGGTCCTCCGCCGGCGGGTCCAGTCACGGCGAGGTCTCGGCTTCCAGCGCCGGCCAGTCGGCTGCGCGGTCCCCGACCGGCGCTTCGGCTGCGGCCGAGCGTGAGTTCTCGCCCGGCTAGCGGTGCCGGCTGGGAGCGGGCTGGTGTCGGTCAGCCCCGCGGGAAGACCTTGCTCAGGCGGGCGAAGGCGAGCGGGTTGCCGCGCGGGCGCAGTCTGCCGGTGGCGATTGCGCGCAGCGGGGCCAGGCGCTGTCCGACGATGTCCACCCAATCCTGGTAGGACAGGCGCAGGCGCACGTCGGGGTCCGGCGCCTGACCCTGCGCGACGACGCTGGAGCCGTTGTTGACCGTCAGATGCCAGGTGGGGATGTCGGGGTCGGTGAACTCCCACTGGAAGGTGGTGGCGCGCGCTAGCCCGTGGTCGGGGTTGACCTGCCGGCGGATCGTGTCGAACAGCAGCGCCACCGTCTCCGGGTCGCGCTGGGTGGGACCTTCGCGCACGCCGATCACTCCGGCCTTCGCCAGCGCTCGACCGCGCTGGGAGATCTCCAGCGGGGAGAGGCCGGGCGGCAGCAGCGGCGGCCCGGGCAGCGTCTCGATGGCGAGGCCCGCCGAGCGCAGCTTGCTGGTCATCGACTGAACGCCCTCCACCCCGACGTCGTCGAAGGTGGCGTTGAAGACGGTTATGTAGCGCTCGTCCCAGCCGGGGGGCATGAGCACCTGGGAGGTGAAGCCGTTCACTTCCCGCAGCACGCCCGCCACTGCCTTGGGCACGCGCACGGGGTCTTCGCGATTGAGATCCGCCAGGAGCTTGACGCCGAAGCCGATGTGACGCTGCTCGTCGGCTGCGATGTTCTCCATGCCCTGGCGGAATGCGGGCAGCTTGTCGCGTTCCTGCAGGTAGCCGCAGATGAAGTGCTGGCCGGGCTGGGCGAGCGAGGCCTCGATGACGATGTGGTAGAGGGTCACGGCGGCGGCGAGCTTGGCGGGCGAGCGGTCGGCGCGCAGCTCTTCCGCCATCGTGTCCAGCCGGTCGAAGATCTTGCGGAAGCCGGAGGTGAGCTGCGGCTTGATGGCCTGCAGGCCGCTGGACATCGAGCCGTCGCCCACCCCGCAGACCTCCTGCATGAAGCGCTTGAAGAAGACGGCGTGCCGCGCCTCGTCCACTTGCTGGGTGGCCAGGAAGTACTTCTGCTCCTCCAAGGGGGCGGCGTCGATGTAGGGGGAGAGGTTGTCCGCCACGGCGTCCTCTCCCCAGAAGAACAGGCAGTAGTTCCAGAGCGCCGCCTGGCGCTCGAAGTCGGTGAAGTCCTCGCGCCACTGCCGCGCGTCCTCGCTGAAGTCCAGCTCGGTGGCACACCAGTTGCCGCGCTCCCAGCGTGCGTAGAGGTCCTCGTAGGAGATCGCATCGGTGGCCAGGCTGGTGACATCGGTCGCCTCCGCCCTGCTCGAGGTCGCTGCAATCGCCATCGGGTCCTCTCCTATCGCTGCTCGTTGCCAAGAACTGATAACGAACGCTATCGAAATAGCGATCGCTCCGTCAAGTAAGATCGGGATCGCGATGCAGACCGCACGGACCGAACCCCGGACGCGCGTGGCGGCCACGACGGGCGGGAATCGCATGACCCGCGAGCAGAGCCGGGCGCACACGCGTGAGCGGTTGCTCGCGGCGGCGCGCAGCATGTTCGCGCGCAACGGGTTTCACGGCGCGTCGGTCGAGGAGATCGCCTCGCTGGCGGGATTCTCAACGGGCGCGCTCTACTCGAACTTCGACGGCAAGGAGGATCTCTTCCTGGTGCTGATGGAGCGCGAGATCGACGAGCACGCGCGCGAGATCGCAGAGGCTGTCCGGGCGCGGGCATCCATCGCCGAGCGGGCGGCGGGCGGTGCACGCCAGTGGATGACCATGATCGACCGCGAGCCCGAGCTGCTGCTGCTGTTCATGGAGTTCTGGGCCTACGGCGTGCGCGACCCGCAGGTCAGGCCGAAGGTGGCCGCACGCTTCGCCCAGATGCGTCAGACGCTGACGCGGCTGATCGCCGATGGCGTGCGCGAGCTCGAGCTCGAGCTGGACATCCCGGCCGAGCACCTGGCTGTGGCGATCGACGCGCTCGCCGACGGCATCGCCCGCCAGAAGCTGGCCGATCCGGACGCGGTCCCCGACGAGCTCATGGGCAGCGTGCTCTCGCTGCTGCTCTCCGCCGCTACCCGGCCGGCGGCAGGCAGAGGCACGCGTAGTGGACGGTGAACACCCGCCGCGCCAAGGGTGCCGAGACGCGGTGAAGGGTCCTGCGCACGGCCCACCTGGCGGTGGCGGTCGCTCGCGCGCGGGGAGTGGCGGCGAAGAAGCGGTGGACCTCCAGCGGGAGTGGATCCTCGAGCTCGCCACCGATCGAGAGTCCCGCGCGGGCGACGACCTCGCGGGCCGTGGAGCGGTTCAGGCGCTGTAGGTGGCCGATCTCGGCCGCGTGCTCACGCTTGCCGGCCCGCCGTGCCGACCAGTTGGCCTCGAGCGGCACCTCGACCAGCACCGCGCGGCAGGCACGCGCCACCTCCGCCAGCAGCCCCACCGGGTCGGCCACGTGCTCGAGGACGTGCGAGAGGATGCCGAGGTCATAGGCGCCGTCACGGGCGGGCAGGTGCAGGCCGTCGTAGAGCTCCACCGAGTCCGTCTCGGGGCGAGCGCGTGCGAGCGCGACCGCCGACTCGGCGATCTCAACCCCCGAGAGGTGCCCCCCGAAGCCGCGACTGCTGAGCTCGGCGAGTAACGCTCCATCGCCGCAGCCGACCTCCAGCGTGCTCGCCGGGTGCACGCCCGCACGCGTGCACAGGGCGATCACGTGGTCGGCCTTGCCCACCGCGCCGAGCGCTCGCCAGCGCGCGTAGAGGGCCGCCTCGGCCGGCTCGCGCGGCGAGTAGGCGGCCTCGTAGAAGCGGACGAGGGCAGCGGGGTCCTCCACACCGGGGATTATTGTGGGCGCGATGACGGCCAAGCTCACGGCCGCGCTGCGCGAGGCGCCCGCCACGGTGCCGGCGTTCGCGGCGCTCGCACTGTTCGTCGTGTGGGCGACCGACCAGGCGGGCTATCCGGTGACGCACTGGGGTCCGGGAGGGCTGATCGTGCTGGTGCTCCTCGGCATCGCGTTGGGCCTCGTGCGCCTCAGAGTGGCGGAGGTTCCGGTGCCGGTGCGGATCGCGCTTGGTGCCCTGGCGGCATACACCGCGCTCAGCTTCCTGTCGATCCTGTGGGCCGCGGCGCCGGGGGACGCCTGGGACGGCGCCAATCGGACCCTGCTCTACCTGCTGGTGTTCGCGCTGTTCGCCTGCTGGCGACAGCCGGGCGCCAGCGCAGCGCTGCTGCTGGGATCCTGGACGGTCGCACTGATCGCACTCGCCGTGTTCACCGCGTTGCACGTGAACGCGGCGAGCAGCGCGAGCCTGCAGACCCTGCTCCCGGGCGGACGTCTGGTCTACCCCACCGGCTACCCCAACGCCAACGCCGCGCAATGGCTGATGGCCTTCTGGCCCGCGCTGTTGCTGGCGCGCAGCGATCGCCTACCGGTCGGCGTGCGCGGTCTCCTGGCCGGCGGAGCCGTCCTGTTGGCGGAGGTCGCGCTGCTCAGCCAGAGCCGCGGGTCGCTGTATGCCACGCCGGTGATGCTCATCCTGGTGTTCGCGCTGCTGCCCGGGCGCATACGCACGTTCGCCGTCCTGGTACCGGTGGCGGCCGGCATCGGGGCGGCCGCCCCGGCCGTGCTGAGGGTGGGAGACCATCTCAACAATGGAGCGGTGACGCCTGCCACGGTGCACAGCGCAACCGCTGCGAGCTTCGCGGCGGCCATCACGGTCGGGCTGCTGGTGACGCTGGGCGCGGCATTCGAGACGCGGAGCACGTTCTCGGAAACCTCTCGCAGGCGGCTGCGCAGCGGCCTCGCCGCGATCGCGATCGCCACACTCGTGGCGGTGCTCGCGGGCGGCCTGGTTGCGGCGGGCAACCCTGTCAGTCGAGTCAAACAGGGCTGGGACAGCTTCAAGGGGGGCTACGCGTCGGCCAGCACGGGAACCCGTCTGGTGAGTGGCCTGGGCAGCAACCGCTACGACTTCTACAGGGTGGCGCTCGACGAATTCCTCGCCCATCCGCTCGTGGGCATCGGTGCGGACAACTTCCAGCAGCAGTACCTCGTCCATGGCCGCAGCCAGGAGACGCCCCGCTATCCGCACAGCGTGGAGCTGCGCACGCTGACGCAGACGGGAGTGCTCGGGGCGCTGCTGGCGCTCGTCGGCCTCGCGGGGGCGCTGCTGGCGGCGGCGCGCGCTCTGCGGCGCGCCGATCCCCTCGCCCGCCACGTGGCGGCGGCGGCGCTGGCCGGATTTGCATATTGGCTCGTGCACGGCTCGTTCGATTGGTTCTGGGAGTTCGCGGGGCTGGGCGCGCCGGCATTCGCAATGCTCGGCCTCGCCTGTGCGCTCGCGCCGTCGGCGGCTCCGCGGCGAAGAGAGCGCGGTCGAAGCTCCGTCCCCCCGCGCCTGCTCATCGCCGCATGCGCGCTGGTGGCGTTGGCGGCCGCGGCGTCTCTGGCCGCGCCATGGCTCAGCCAGTTGCAGGTGCAAAGCGCGGCGCGAATCTGGACGAAGGCTCCGCAGACGGCATACGCGCGACTGGATGATGCGGCGAGCTTGAACCCGCTCAGCGACGAGGCCTACCTGGTGGCGGGGAGCATCGCGCTGCGCTACGGCGAACTCGCCCGCGCCGACCACGAGTTCTCGCTGGCGCTCGTCCGAATCCCCCACGACGCCTACGCGACGCTCGAGCTGGGGGCGATCGCCTCGGCGCGGGGTGAACGCTCGGTGGCGCTCGTTCTGCTCGAGCGGGTCGCGCGCCTGGAGCCACGCGACGAACTCGCCCGTCAGGCTCTGCGGCTGGTGCGGGAAGGCCGACGCCTGAGTATCGACGAACTCAACCGCTCAATCCTCCTCGAAGCTGAACAACTCGCGTAAAACCTCAGCAGCTTCGTTTGGGCGCCTCCGTGCGTGGCTCGACATGGCTCCCAACGTTCGCTAGTTTTAGGACTTGATTCTCGTCGATTCGTCTACTCCGTGCGTGCGGGCTCAAGGGTGACGACTGGGATCTGAGGCGGAACATGAAAAGAAATGGCACGGAGGACGGGCGGCGTTCTGTCCTAGCCACAGAGGGGGACCCAAGGCAGGGACGCATGACAAGGCATCGCGCGATCACGACAACAGCCACGCTTTCGGCGCTGGCCATGGTGGCAGCGGTCCCCGCACCCGCGGGGGCCGGCTCACTGCTGAGCGGCTACGGCGGCCCCGGGCAGGGAAATCAGGCGATCCTGGGCTCCGCGCTGCTCAA
>Ga0116224_10002427_pt1 | contig 10903 bp, 9 predicted proteins | sample Sb_taG_9_FD_89699 | JGI IMG/M metagenome (GOLD analysis project Ga0116224, IMG submission 89699) | Peat soil microbial communities from Weissenstadt, Germany - Sb_50d_b_LC metaG | ecosystem: Environmental > Terrestrial > Soil > Wetlands > Peat | place: Germany: Weissenstadt | collected 2010-09-21
GCTGGTCACCGGTGCGTTGCCGGCGGAGTTCGGTATGCGCACGGTGGGCCTCGTCGACATCACGACGCGCAAGGACATTTTCAACAACAGCGGCAGCATCAGCGCCTACGGCGGGAGCTTCGGAACCATAGAGCCGTCCTTCGAATATGGCGGCACCTTCGGAGGCAATTGCGGATCCGGCGCGCCCGCTCCCGGGACGTCGACCACGAACTGCTTCCCGGGCGTCCAATATTTCTTCACCGGCCGCTATCTGCAAACCACGGTGGGAATCGAAAACCCGACGCCCGCGTACAACGCCATCCACGATTTCTCCCAGCAGGAGAAGGGCTTCGCCTACATGTCGACCTTCATCGATCCCACCACACGTTTGAGCCTGATCGCGGGAACCGCTACCAGCGCATTCCAGATTCCCAACGTTCCCGGCCAGCCGGTCGGGCAGATGGGAAATCCCCCGGTCACCAATGCATTCGGGATTACCAATTTCAATTCAGCGCTGCTCAACGAGAACCAGATTGAGAACACCCAATACGCCGTGCTGGCGCTGCAGAAATCGGTGAACGGCTTCGACGGGCAATTGTCCTATTTCACCCGGTACAACGAGCTGCACTTCATACCGGACCCGGTCGGTGACCTGCTGCTCAACGGCATTGCCTCGGACATCAGCCGGGAATCATATACCAACGGCGTTCAGGGCGACGCCTCGTATGTGATCAACCCGGCGCATACGCTTCGCGCCGGCTTCACCGTCAGCGGCGAACAGACCAACGTCGACAATTCATCGCTGGTCGAGCCGTGCACGATCTGCGACGGCACCGACAACGGCGCGCCGGAGACGATAACCGACAACGTCTCGAAGCTCGGCTGGCTCGCCGGCGTCTACGCCCAGGACGAGTGGAAAATCACCAACCAGTTCACGATCAATGGCGGGCTGCGCTTCGACCAGATGTGGCAATATGTCGATGCCAACCAAGTGAGCCCGCGCTTAAGCTTCACCTACAAGCCGTTCGAGGATACGACGTTTCACGCCGGCTATGCGCGCTACTTCACGCCGCCGGTGCTGGTCGAAGCGGCGCCGGCCAATATCGCCTTGTTCGACCACACGACGGGAGCGCCGCCCGCCGGCCAGGGCAATAGCCCGGTGCTGCCGGAGCGGTCGCATTATTTCGATGCCGGCGCCACTCGGAAGATCCCGCTGGCATGCAGCTCGCCGGCAGCGCAAGACTGCACCAGCCTCGAGCTCGGGGCCGACGCCTATTACAAGATCGCAACTGACCTGATCGACAACGGCAATTTCGGCCAGGCGCTGGTGCTCAGCGCCTTCAATTACGCGAAGGGAATCACCGAAGGCGTCGAGTTCAGTGCGAAATACAACAACGGCAATTTCCAGGCTTACGGCAACCTCGCCGTGGGCCAAGAGAAAGCCACCGACGTGGTGTCGAACCAATATCTGTTCGACAACACCACGCCGCTCGCCGACCTCGGCGGCTTGACCGAGTATCAATACATCCAGACGCACTGGATCTACACGGATCACACCCAGATCGTGACCGGCTCGGCGGGCGTGTCCTATCTTTGGAACGGCACGCGGTTCTCAACCGACATGATCTACGGCTCGGGGCTCCGCACCGGCGACGCCAACATCAGCTCCGAACCGCCCTATGCGCAGTTCAATGTCGGAATCACACACGAGTTCGTCGGTTGGGACATGAAGCCTCTCACGCTGCGCTTCGACGTGGTGAACGTCTTCGACACGGTCTATCAGATCAGGAGCGGAACCGGCGTCGGCGTCTTCGCGCCGCAATACGGGCCGCGGCGGGGATTTTTCGCGGGCCTCACGCAGAAGTTCTGAAGATCCGGTCCCTGTTCTACCGGGCTGCACGCCGCAGGGCTTGACCGAGAACTGAAGAGCAGCCAAAGCCATGTCATATCCGAGACCAAAACATGCCGCTCTATTTCGCCTATGGCTCGAACATGAATCGTGCAGCCATGCGGCTTCGCTGCCCGAGCTCGCGCGCGCTCGGGCGGGCGCGGCTCGCCCGTCACAAGTTCTTCATCATGAGCGCTGGCTATGCTTCGGTGAAATGCGATCCCAGCGCCGATGTCCACGGTGTGCTCTATGAGCTCGCGCTGTCCGATATTCCCGGCCTCGACCGCTATGAAGAAGTCGGCCGCGGGCTTTACAACAAGGTCGTGCAGCCGGTGTTGCGGGAGGCCGGCGCGCCGGTGCGTGCGCTCGTCTACGTCGGGCGCAGCCAGGTTGAAGGCAAGCCTTCGGCCGCCTATCTGGACGCCATCATCGGCGCCGCGAAAGATTGGTCGCTGCCGGACGCCTATATGTCTTATCTCGCCTCTTTCGCCGATCGCGCGGCGGAGTCCGACGGGCGTTGGCGCGCCATTCAACTGAAAGGCCTCTGAGCTTGAAAGCCGCGCCGGATCGCATTCAAGAAGACATGCCGATTGCCCTCGACGCGGCGACAGTGCGAACAATCGTCGGGCGATGGCGCGCAGCCGGCGAGCGCGTCGCGCTCGTTCCCAGCATGGGCGCGCTGCATGCCGGCCATCTGTCGCTCGTTGCTGAGGCAAGGAGGCGGGCGCAGCGCACTCTCCTGTCGATCTTCGTCAATCCCACCCAGTTCACGCCGGGCGAGGATTTTGCATCCTATCCGCGGCCGTTCGCGCGGGATGTCGAGCAATTCGCCGCCGCGGGCGGCGATCTCGTCTTCGCGCCGGAGACGCAAGAGGTCTATCCTGCCGGCTTTGCCACGACCGTGTCGGTCGCGGGAGCAGCAAAGGCCGGGCTCGAGGACAAATTCCGTCCCGATCATTTCAATGGTGTCGCGACCGTCGTTTTGAAGCTTTTCAACCAATGCCGGCCTGATCTCGCCGTCTTCGGCGAGAAGGATTATCAGCAGCTGAAGGTCATCGCCCAGATGGTGCGCGATCTCGATCTCGGCGTTGAGATCGTCGCCGCGCCGACCGTGCGCGCCAAGGATGGCCTGGCGCTCTCATCGCGCAATCAATATCTGTCGCCGGAGGAACGGGCAAAGGCGCCGCTCCTCTATGCGGCGCTCGTTCGGTGTCGCGATGCCCTACATGGCGGCGTGGCGATCGAAGCGGCGCTCGCCGCCGCGCGCGAAACTCTCACAGTGGCGGGCTTTGTCGTCGATTATGTCGAAGCGCGGCACGCCGAGACGCTGGCGCCTGTCGTCGCGATGGACGATGGCCCGATCAGGCTGCTGGCCGCCGCGTGGCTCGGCGCGACGCGGCTCATCGACAATATCGCGGGTTAGGAACGAAGGAAGCGGGGATGGTTGGGTCCGGCGCTGGAGGTACCCCCGCGCTTGCCGGCGAATTCAGGGAACCGGCTCCTTGGCATCACATTTTCCAAATGGATTCCGGCAATCACAGGAGACGGGGATGCGGATCGGCATCGATCTCGGCGGCACGAAAATCGAGGCGATCGCGCTGACGCAGGAGGGCGCTATCCTGGCGCGGCGGCGGCTGCCGACCCCGACCGACTATGGCGCCATCCTGAAGGCAATCGGCGAACTCGTCCTCGGCCTCGAAGCAGAGTTTGGCAAAAAAGGTAGTGTCGGCGTGGCCATGCCCGGCTCGCTTTCGCCGAAGACCGGGCTGATGCGCAACGCCAACACCGTGGTCCTGAACGGCAAGCCCTTCGATCGCGATCTCGAGAAATTTCTGCGCCGGCCGGTCCGCATGGAGAACGACGCCAATTGCCTGACCTTGTCGGAGGCGATCGACGGTGCCGCGGCGGGAGAGCACTGCGTCTTCGGCGTCATTCTCGGCACGGGCGTCGGCGGCGGTCTCGTGATCGACCGCAAACTCGTTTCCGGCCGCAACAGGATCGCCGGCGAATGGGGGCATAATCCGATGCCGTTGAGCGCTGCCGAGCGGCAGAACCCGCCGCGTCCTTGTTTCTGCGGCAAGACGGATTGCGTCGAGACCCATCTTTCGGGCGGCGCCCTCGCCGAGGAACATCGGCAGCGGACCGGCGAGAGCGCAAGCGCCGAGGCGATCGCCGAAGCCGCGGCGCGCGGCCAAGCCGAGGCGCGCCGTTCGCTCGAGATCTATGCCGATCGGCTGGCGCGGGCGCTCGGGCTCGTCGTCAATATCGTCGATCCGGACGCCATCGTGTTCGGCGGCGGCGTCTCCAACGTCGCGCAACTTTACGACTTGTTGCCGCCTTTGCTCGGCCATTATGCTTTCTCCGACGTCGTGATGACGCGGGTTCTGAAAGCGATGCACGGCGATTCGAGCGGCGTGCGCGGCGCCGCGTGGCTGTGGCCGGAAGCGGCAGGGTGAAGCGATCCCTCGTCGCCGAGCAATTCTAAGGCGCCGCCCGCTTCCTCACCTCGAACCGAATGGATAAGCTGTTCGCAGCGAGAGCCCGGCGAACATGATCACGACGATCCAAATTCTGGTATTGCTGTTGATCGTCATTGCCGCGGTCGCCGTTATTGCGGCGCGGCTGAAAATTCCACCTGCCATTCTCCTGGTGCTCACGGGCGTCGTCCTGGCGCTCGTGCCCGGCCTCCCGGCGGTGGAGCTTGAGCCAAAATTCGTATTGCTGCTCGTGTTGCCGCCCGTCATCTATGCATCGGCGGTGGCGATGAGCTGGCGCGAGTTCCGCTTCAATCTTCGCCCCATTTCGCTGCTGGCTATTGGTTGCGTCCTCTTCACGACGATGGCCGTCGCAGCGGCGAGCCATTGGCTCTTGGGCCTCTCCTGGCCCGTGGGCTTCGTGCTGGGCGCCATCGTCTCGCCCCCGGATGCCGTCGCGCCGCTCTCGATTGCCCGCAGGATGCAGCTTCCGAGGCGCATCCTTGTCATTCTCGAAGGCGAAGGGCTGGCGAATGATGCCACGGCCCTCATTCTCTATCGATTCGCCGTGGCGGCCGTGAGCGCCGGCATATTTTCGCTCTACCAAGCCACCGCAACATTCGGCGCGATCCTCGTCGGCGAGTTATTCTGGGAATCGGCGTCGGCTGGCTGATGCTGCGCCTGCGGCGCTGGGTTCGTGATCCGCGTATCGAAGTCCTGCTTTCGATCCTGACGCCGTTCATTGCCTATTGGCCGCCTGAGGAATTGGGGGGCTCCGGCGTGCTCGCCACCGTGACCGCCGGGCTCTACATCAGTTGGAATGGCCTTCGGCTGATCAGCGCCGCGACACGCTTGCAGGGCATCTTCTTCTGGGATTTCTTCATCTACCTGATCGAAGGCATGGTGTTCCTGATCACCGGTCTGCAAGCGCGCAGGCTGTTGGGCGGGATCGATCATTATTCGATGCAGGACCTGATCCTCTCTGCCACAGTGGTCACCGCCGTCGTGATCGTGACCCGCTTCGTCTGGATGTATCCCGCGACCTATCTTCCGCGCTGGATTCCCGCAGTCGCACGCAAAGATCCGGCGCCGCCCTGGCAATGGCCGTTCGTGCTGGCATCCACCGGGGTGCGCGGCATCGTTTCGCTTGCGGCGGCGCTTGCGATTCTGCTTACGACGGAAAGCGGCCATCCGTTCCCAAACCGCGACCTGATTCTCTTCCTCACGTTCTCCGTCATCCTGGTAACGCTGGTGGGGCAGGGGCTGCTGTTGCCCTTTGTCATCCGCGCTCTCGGCTTGGCCAATGCGGGCCGGCGCGAGCGGCATGCCGATAGAGCCGAGGAATTCAAGGCGCGGCGTCAGGCCATCGAAGCGGCGATCGAGCGGCTCGATCAGCTTGCCGCAGAGCGCAAGCTTCCGGAGGAAATTGTGGCCCCGATTCGGGCCTATCAGCAGGAGCGCATCACGCGCGTCGCGCATAGAAGCGATGGCGACGATGGCCATAAAAAGCTCATGCAGTTTCGCGACGACGTCGAAATTGAGCTCATTGCTACCGAGCGGAAACTGATCAACGACCTCTACCGCAGCGGCAAGCTGAAGGACGAGGCGCGCCGCCGGATCGAGCGGGAGCTCGATCTGCGCGAGGCGCGTCTCGCCAGCGTGCGCGCCGAGGAATGAGTGCCGCAAGGGTTCCCGCGCTTGGCTCGCGTTGGGTTTCCCAGAACCCCTTTTGCTGAGCGCGCTCTAGCGCTCCAGCCCTTCGCTCAGCAGCCGGTCATATTCGGCTCTGACGAGGTCCGCGCCATAGAGGCGCTCAAGCCGCCGCACGGCGAAATGGCCCTGCGCGATCGTCTGGAAATGATCGATGAAGGCATAGTTCACGCCGCCGCCGCCCGCCGCGCCGATCAGCGGGACCGCCTGGGCGGCGATCTTCTGCGACACCACGACGCCGAACCGCGTCGCGATCTGCGAGACGAGCCGCACGATCACCGGCGCGCTTTCTTCGGCAAGGCCGCGTTCGACGACGAAGCGGGCGGCCTCGCTCACCGACTTGGCGAGGATGCTGCGCACGGCGAAATAGCCGCCTTCCAGAAACTGCTCGTCCTGCCGGCCTGTGCCCAGGGCGAAGACCTGAAGACAGGCGAAGGCGGTCTCGGGCGCCGCGAGGTCCTCGCCCTCCGCTTGGGCGATCGCCGCGATCGCCCGCAACATGACGACGGTCGAAAAGGGCAGTTCGACCGGCAGGCTCGCAACGCCAAAGGCGCCGCCGACCGCGCCCGAAAGCGTGGCGACGGCCTTGTGCAGCAAACGCCGCTCCCCCGCCGATCGCGGGCCAAGCGTGCGCAGCGCGGCACGGAGCGCCGCCTTGATCGCCGCATCCGCCGCGTGATCGATGACCCCGCCGACCTCGGCCGGCACCAATTTCCCCAAACGGTCGATTTGCCGCCCGAGCGCCTGCCACAGGCGCAGCGCGAAGCTCGTATGCTCGAGCTTGAACACCGCGTCGCGCAGCACGGCGCGATCAGCGGCCGAAAGCCCGGCGACTTCGGCTTCGTTCGGCGCAATAGATACAGGCAATGAATTCATAATCTTGAGCTCATATCTTCAGACGACGGGTTAGCCTCAGCGACTGAGCCGCGCTGCAGTTGAGAAAGGTCACATCGCGTAACAAGGTGCTTGAGTATTTCGCAAGTTTGCCGAGCGGTCCAGCGGTGGTCCCGATGGACGTCCAGGTTCAGATGTAGGCGAAAGCTGCGCCGACCATGCCGGCGAAGCCAAGCGCGAGCGCAACATACCAAGGCCATCGGGCCCCGCGGCGCACGATCGAAATCGTCGCGATCGCGATCGAGATTTGCAGCAAAGTCACGGCGATCGTCAGCACGGCGTGGCGATGTTCGTGGCGCTCGCTTTGCTCCAGCTTGGCGTCCCTCTGCGCCTCCAGCGCCCTGCCTTGACTTTGAAGCGCCTGCTCGTCATCGCCATTGCGTTTGGCTTGCTGCTTGAAATCCTCGGCGTTGGCGCCGCCCGCCGCAGCGGCGATCTGATACATATTCTTCTTGATGCTTTTTGCCTGGAAGAAATTCCAGATGTCGGTCGCCTTGTCCTGCAGCAGGACGGCGTCGTTTTTGGCGCCGATCGTCGCCGCCGTTTCGATCGTCTCGAGGCTTCCGACACCGGCCGCGACCACCGCGAGGACTGCGATCGTGACCGCCACGATGGCGAGGAAGGGGTTACGGGATTCGGCGGCGTGCTCGGCATGCTCGGCATGCTCGAAATGCTCGGTCGGAGGGGCATCTGTCATGCGGTGGTTCCTTGCATCGGGTTAGGCGATGCCGCCTGTTTCGCATCTTGACCTTTACCGTGCAATCCGGATTGGGATTGGCTTGGGCTTGCCGTCGCGGTCGATAGACAGGTCAGAGGGCTCGACCTATAAGCCCGACCGATGCCGGGGGCGGCGATGACCAATTTGGAAGGGGCGTGCTTTGCCGACTGCTGAACCGAAGCCGGACTTCGCCGAGCTGCGCCGGACGATGGTCGATTGCCAGATCCGCACATTCGGTGTGACCGACCACGCCGTGATCGCCCGATTTCTCGAAGTTCCGCGCGAGAAATTCGTGCCGGCGCAATTGAGCGCGCTCGCTTATTCCGATCTGAACCTCAAGATCACAACGGCGGAATCGGGCGGCGAGCCGCGCCGGCTACTGGCGCCCATGGTGCTGGCGCGCCTAATGCAAGAAGCGGAGGTGAACAGCGGGGACAAGGTTCTCGATATCGCCGCTGGTACGGGCTATTCGACGGCGATCCTCGCCGGACTTGCCAAAGACGTGACCGCGCTCGAAGCCGATCCCGAGCTCCAGGCCATGATCGAATCCAATCTTGCCGCGAGCGGGCTTGATGGCATCCCGGTGTTCGCAGGCGCGCTGCCCGACGGCCTCGCCGAGCGAGCACCCTTCGATCTCATCTTCGTGAACGGCGCGGTCGAGGGCCATCTCGACCGGCTGTTCGGGCAATTGCGCGAGGGCGGCCGCCTCATCACACTTTCGCGAGCCGCGAATGATCCGGACCGACGGGCTTGCCATGCGATCCGCTTCGAAAAGATTGCCGGCCAGATGAGCTCGCGCCTCTTGTTTGAGGCCGCTGCACCGCTGCTGAGCGCGTTTCGCGAGGAACCCCATTTCGTCTTCTAACCGCGCGATTATTCACCTATTCCACTCGCACTTATCGTAGTGAGCCAACCGGCGCTGGGATGTGTCGCATTTTTGCGGCACTCTCGAATTCTTGTGCCGAAGGCTTGGCGCTTGCCGGACAATAGGAATATGAGCAGGATATAAAGATGCGGATGATCGGCGGCGGCCGACAAGTTATTGTGGAAGCAATTGAAAAGGTTAGTTTAGCAGGCCCTTTGGCTTTGTTCGCGGTGCGTTTTGGAGCGTCAAGGATTGACCACACGCTGGGTTCGAGCTGGCCCCCCTTCTTCAGGAGGGCGGACTCTTGCGTACGCCCCTTTTCTCCTCGCGCTGACGGCAGTTGGCGGGTTGGCTTTGGCTGAACTTGCTTGCATCGCGCCGGCTTGCGCGGAGTCGATGTCGGGCGCGCTCTCCCTCGCCTATCGCGCCAATCCCGACCTCAACCAGCAACGCGCCGGCGTCCGCGCTCAGGACGAGAACATCCCCCGCACCACCGCCGCCTATCGCCCGACGGTGAGCGCGACCGGGCAATATGGATACAATTATCTTTCGGAGGTGGGCCCCGGCATAGCGTTCGGGATCTCGGGCACGAAGTATAGCGCTTCGAGCGATCCAGGCGCGCTCGGTCTCACCGTTACGGAAACCCTATTCAACGGCAATCGCAATTATAACGGCGTGCGGCAGGCCGAAAGCAATGTGTTTGGGGCGCGCGAAACGCTTCGCAATACGGAGCAGACCGTGCTGCAGAACGGCGCCACCGCCTATATGAACGTGCTGCGTGACACCGCCATCCTCGACCTGCGCAAGAACAACATCATCGTTCTCGAAGAACAATTGCGCCAGACGCGGGACCGTTTCAACGTCGGCGAGGTGACGCGCACCGATGTCGCGCAGGCGGCCTCGAGTCTGGCGTCGGCGCGTTCGGATTATTTTACCGCGCAGGCCAATCTCGAGACGAGCATTGCGAACTACCACCAGGTGATCGGTGTCGATCCGAGCCACCTCGAACCGGCGCGATCGATCGAGGCGCTGTTGCCGCGCACGCTTCCTGAGGCGATCAATGTCGCCTTGGCCGAACATCCGACGATCGCGTCCGCTCTCCATGCGGTCGATGCGGCTGCCTTGCAGGTGAAGCTGGTCGAGGGCGAGCTCTACCCGACGGTCTCGGTGGTCGCCGCGGCATCGAAAAACTATAATGATGAAGGCCTTCCCGGATTCCGCTTATTCAATGGCTCGATCATGGGCCAGGTGACGGTGCCGATCTATACCGGCGGTGAAGTCGATGCGCGCGCCAGGCAGGCCAAGGAGCTGCTCTCGCAGGCGGAGCTCCAGGCCGATCTGCAGCGTGACACGGTGCGCGCCACCGTGGTCTCGGACTGGGGATTGCTCGAAACTGCGAAGGCGGTGATCAAATCCGACGAGGCGGCGGTGAAGTCGGCGGAGATCGCGCTCGAGGGCGTGCGCGAAGAGGCTAAGGTCGGCCAGCGCACAACGCTTGACATCCTCAACGCCCAACAGACGCTGCTGAACGCGCGCGTCAGCCTCGTTTCGGCGCAGCGCGACCGGGTCGTCGCCTCCTATGCGACATTGGCGTCCATCGGCGAGCTTTCCGCCGCCAACATCAGCCTCGATGTCCAAGAATATGACCCGACCGTCCATTTCGACCAGGTGAAGGACAAATGGTTCGGCTTGCGCACGCCGGACGGACGCTGACTGGCCCCGCCTTTCCGCCGCGCAATTGGTTCCACAACAAGACGCTGAACTGCGCTTGCCCGGCCCGATAGGCTGGGACTAGAATTAGAGCTTGCGCAAAGCTCCGGTGCGCTTTGATCCGAAAGTTGAAAGGGCCCTATCGAAAAGCCCCGAGATTCGCTCTAATTAACCGGAGCATTGCGAATCGACGCGGTCTCCGCGCGAAATGCTCGGGCAACCATGTCTCAGCGCCCGCCGGTTGCGATGCGCCTTGGAGGAGAAAGCGTCAAAGGCCATGAACGCGCCGAATTCCGTTTCACAGGACAAGGGGGCAGCCGAACACAAGGCCTACGAGCCCTCCATGGAGGAAATACTTGCCTCCATTCGGCGGATCATCGCCGATGATCAGGTCGTTGCATCGCGGCGACCGCCAGCGCCGAAGGAGCCAGCAGCCCAGGCCGCTCAGGCGTCGTCAGCTCCTGCCGGCGCAACAGGCCGGGACCCGATCCCGCCGCTGCGCGGCGAAGCGGTCGCACAGGCCATGATTTCGGCCAGCATTGAGGCTGAACGGACGAGCGAGCCCATGGCCAGCGAGCATCTCATCGCGGCCGAACCCAAAACTCAGCCACGCCAAGCGCCGCCGCAGCCTCGCCAAGCCCTTCAAATCGAAGAAAGGGCAGCGA
>Ga0116224_10002429_pt1 | contig 10899 bp, 9 predicted proteins | sample Sb_taG_9_FD_89699 | JGI IMG/M metagenome (GOLD analysis project Ga0116224, IMG submission 89699) | Peat soil microbial communities from Weissenstadt, Germany - Sb_50d_b_LC metaG | ecosystem: Environmental > Terrestrial > Soil > Wetlands > Peat | place: Germany: Weissenstadt | collected 2010-09-21
CGACACAGCGACCACGCTGCCTAAAATTGTAACTCTAGTTCGGGCTTTTCAACAGTACATTTCCGTGGACCGGGCAACTCTCGGAGAGACATGTACTTCCTGTGTCCATCCTGTCGGCTAGACCGTCCCCTGGTGTGAGTCCGAGGTTGTCGGCCGCAGGCACGTTCGTCCCCGAATCATTCCTCCTGAAGCATCATGAGAGCATCTCGAGCGGGCAGTGCCGCTACCCTCGGCGTCCCATACTCTACGCGCTGGGGAGGATTGCAGATCAAAAAAGATCCTGTGAGCATCTACTAGGATCGAGGCGAGGAGAAGCAATGAAGAAACGCAGACTGGGAAACAGCAATCTTGAGGTTTCAGAGATCGGACTGGGCTGCATGGGAATGAGCTTTGGCCTGGGGCCTGCCGCCGACAAGCAGGAGATGATCGCCCTTATCCGGGCAGCCGTGGAGCGAGGGGTCACATTCTTCGATACCGCCGAGGTGTATGGCCCGTACACGAACGAAGAACTTGTGGGCGAAGCCCTCGCACCCTTCCGCAAGCAAGTGGCGATCGCAACCAAGTTCGGCTTCAAAATCGATCCGGCCACCGGCAAGTCGGCCGGGCTGGACAGCCGTCCCGAACACATCAAGGCGGTGGCCGAGGCCTCGCTCAAGCGGCTAAAGACCGACGTCATCGATTTGTTCTATCAGCACCGCGTCGATTCCGACGTGCCCATCGAAGATGTGGCGGGAGCGGTGAAGCAGCTGATTCAGCAAGGTAAGGTGAAGCACTTCGGCCTGTCGGAAGCGGGCGTGCGAACCATCCGTCGCGCCCACGCCGTTCAGCCCGTCACCGCACTGCAGAGCGAATATTCCCTGTGGTGGAGAGAGCCCGAGGCGGAGGTATTGCCGACGCTGGAAGAACTCGGGATCGGGTTCGTCCCCTTCAGCCCTCTGGGCAAAGGATTTCTGACGGGGCACATCAGCCAGGACACAAAGTTCGACAAGAGCGATTTTCGCAACGTCGTGCCACGCTTCACGCCGGAGAACCGCAAAGCCAATCAGGCGCTGGTGGATGTGGTGGGCCGGTTTGCAGCCCAGAGGAAGGCGACGCCGGCGCAGGTTGCGCTGGCCTGGCTGCTGGCGCAGAAGCCCTGGATCGTGCCGATCCCGGGCACAACCAAGCTGCATCGGCTCGAGGAAAACCTGGGCGCGGCCAGCATTGAACTTTCGCCGGAGGATCTCCACCAAATCGGCAGTGCTGCCTCCAAGATCAGCGTGCAAGGAGCGCGATATCCGGAGGAGTTGCAGAAGCTGGTGGGCAGATGAGTCTCGGGCGATGGTATCCGGGAATTCATCAACCACGAAGGACACGAAGTTTCACGAAGGAAGGCGAAACTCGGCTGCCTTTCTTCGTGAACCTTCGTGTCCTTCGTGGTTATTCGATTTTCGACTGCATCGCGGACTCGCCCGCATAGACGTTTTCCCGCCCCGCTCCCTATAATGAAAAGATTCAATCATTTGGGAGACGTGCGCGAGTGCCGCTCGAGCTGAAAGCGACCATCAACCTGCCCAAGACCGCTTTCTCCATGAAGGCGAACCTGCCTCAGAACGAGCCCAAAATGCTCGAGCGTTGGGAGCAGATGAAGCTCTACGAGCGCATCCGGGAGGCGCGCCAGGGCGCGCCGCGCTACATCCTGCACGACGGGCCGCCCTATACCAGCGGCCCGATTCATCTGGGCACCACGATGAATAAGTGCCTGAAGGATTTCGTGGTCAAGTCGAAGACCATGGCGGGGTTTGACGCCCCTTACGTACCCGGCTGGGACTGCCACGGTCTGCCCATCGAGATCAAAGTCGACAAAGAGCTCGGCGGCAAGAAGCTGCAGATGCGGCCCAACGATGTGCGCGCCGAATGCCGCAAGTACGCGCAGAAATACCTCGACCTGCAGCGCGTGCAGTTCAAGCGCATGGGCGTGTTCGGTCGCTTCGACCGTCCCTACGTCACCATGCTGCCGCAGTATGAGTCGGTCGTGCTTTCGACCTTCTATTCGTTTTATGAGAATGGCTTCGTTTACAAAGGCCTGCGCGCGGTTTACTGGTGCATGCACGACGAAACCGCGCTGGCCGAAGCCGAAGTCGAGTATGAGAATCACACCAGCACGACGGTCTTCGTGAAATACGCGCTGCTCGACGATCCGGCGCGGATCGATCCAGCGCTCCGCAGGAAAAAACTTTCGACCATCATCTGGACCACGACGCCCTGGACTCTGCCCGCCTCAATGGCGGTGGCTTTTCATCCCGACGAAGATTACGTGGCGCTGGAATCGGGCGGCGAGGCTTACATCGTCGCGTCCAAGCTGGCGAAAGATGCGGCCGCCAAGTGCGGACTGGCTGACGTCCGCGAACTTGCGCACTTCCCCGGCCGCAAACTGGAGCGCCTGAACTTCCAGCATCCCTTTCTCGGTCGCAAAATCCTGGGCGTGCTCGCCGACTACGTCACCATGGACACGGGCACGGGCGTGGTCCACACCGCGCCGTCGCACGGCGCCGAAGACTTCGTGACCGGCGTTAAATATGGCCTCGACGCCACCAGCAATGTCGACGAAAAAGGTATCCTGCGCAACGGCCTGCCCGAGTACACCGGCAAGCGCGTCTGGGACGCGAACCAGCCTATCGTCGAACTGCTCAAATCCCGCGGGGCGCTGCTGCACACGGAAAAGACCGAGCACTCGTATCCGCACTGCTGGCGCTGCCACAATCCGGTGATCTTCCGCGCCACCGAGCAGTGGTTCATCTCCATGGAAACGCCTATGCCGGGCGGGGCCGGGAAACGGGACACCCTCCGCACGCGCACGCTGGAGGAAATCCGAAAAGTAAAGTGGGACCCGGCCTGGGGCGAGGAGCGACTGGCGAACATGATTCAGACGCGCCCCGACTGGTGCATTTCGCGGCAGCGCGTGTGGGGAGTGCCGATTTCGGTTTTTCTTTGTGAAGGCTGCGGCAAGCCGCTCAACGACCCAGCCATCAACCGCAAGGTGGTCGAGCTGTTTGCCAAGGCTGGCGCCGACGTGTGGTTCACGTCCGAGCCTGATTCGCTTGTTCCCGGAGGAACGAAGTGCCCGCACTGCGGCGGCGTGAGGTTCGAGAAGGAAACTGACATTTTTGATGTGTGGCTGGAATCGGGCGCAAGTTATCTGGCTTTGATCGCCGACGAGCCCAGTTATCCCTGGCCCTCCGATCTTTATCTCGAAGGCGGCGACCAGTACCGCGGATGGTTTCAGTCTTCCCTGCTCTGCGCCATGGGCACGCACCAGACGCCGCCATATAAAACCGTCGTCACGCCCGGCTGGACGCTCGACGAAAAGGGCCAGGCCCTGTCGAAGTCCCGGGGCAACGACGTTGATCCCGTGGACATTGCGGGCCGTCTGGGCGGAGAGATCGTGCGGCTGTGGGTTGCATCCGTCGATTTCCGCGAGGACGTCGTGGGCTCGGAAGCGCTGATGCAGCGCGTAGGCGAGAACTACAAAAAGATTCGCAACACATTTCGCTATATCCTCGGCAATCTCGAGGGCTTTGATCCGCAGAAAGACGCGGTGGCTTACCGCGATCTTGAAGTACTCGACCAATACCTTCTGCGCAAGACCGCCGAATTAACCGCAGAGGTGGTGCGTTGGTACGACGAGTTTGCCTTCCACCGGATTTATCATGCGGTGATTCACTTCTGCGTGGTCGACCTGAGTGCGTTTTACTTCGACGTGCTCAAAGACCGGCTCTACACTTCAGGGCGCAAGTCGCAAGCCCGCCGCGCGGCGCAAACCGCGATTTGGCGTATCGGCGAAGTTCTCACCCGGCTCCTCGCCCCCATCCTGAGCTTCACCTGCGAGGAAATCTGGCAATACCTGCCGCGTGTGCAGGACCGTCAGCAGAGTGTTCACCTGGCAGCGTTCATTCCATCGACAGAAGTGGCCGGCCAGCTGTTCACTACTGAGGAATGGAAGAAGCTGGACGAAGACTGGACCACGCTGCGCCTGGTGCGCGATGACGTGCTGAAAGCCCTGGAAGAAGCGCGCAACAGCAAACTGATCGGTACCGGACTCGAAGCGCAGGTCGCGGTCACCGCGTCGGATCCGATGTACTCAGTGCTGACGCGCTATGCCGGGCAACTGCGCTACCTCTTCATCGTCTCGGCCGTTACGCTGGTGCAGGGCTCGGGGAATGGAACTGGCGGGGTGCACGTCGAGGTCAAGAAAGCCGACGGCGCGAAGTGCGAGCGTTGCTGGAACTATTCGATCCACGTGGGCGAAGACAAGACGTACCCTACGATCTGCGAGCGTTGCAGCGCGGTGCTGGAAGAGATGGGGCCCTGAGACCTTCTTCGCGTACTTTGCGGACTTTCTTGGCGCGCTTCGCGGTTAAGGGCTTTTTCACTGCCAGCAGAAAGACTAACCGCAAAGGGCGCAAAGAGTTCGCGAAGGACGCCAAGGAAATCTTAGGACAACTCTGAATGTCTTCCAATCGCGCACGCGCTGTTCATTTCATTCTTGCTTTGATGGTGTTCCTCGCTGACCGCTGGACCAAGCGTCTGGTGGCTGCGCGCATCGCCATGTACACCCACATCCAGATCATCCCTGGATTTTTTCGTCTCACGCACACGGAGAATACCGGCGCGGCTTTCAGCCTGTTTGCCGACTCGCCGTCGCGCTGGAGGACGGCGTTGCTGATCGGCTTTTCTCTGATCGCGATGGTGATCGTCAGCGTGCTGCTATGGAAACAATCGCGCGCGCTGACCTTGACCGGAACCGCGCTCTCGCTGATTCTGGGCGGCGCGGCCGGCAATTTCTGGGACCGGGTCGCGCATGGGCGGGTGGTGGACTTTCTGCTCTTTTACTACAAACAGTATCAATGGCCGGTGTTCAACCTGGCCGACAGCTGCATTGTCATCGGGGCATCGTTGCTGGTGATCGAGATTCTGTTCGTCAAACCGCATACCCCAGAGCAGCATTCGGAATGATCACCCGGGATCGATGCCGGGCACGTCCCTCACCTCTGCCCGGTGCCTACTGAAAAGACACGGAATCTCTGAGTTTTCTCATCTAAAGTGGCCTGGCCTGCGTGCCGATAGGGATAACTGGGAGACTTCTGACATGATCAGTCCGATCGCTAACTCAGCCCTCGCGCAACCAATCGCGCAGACCACCGCCCCCCAGCCGCCAGCTCAGCTGAAACCGCTGGCCAGCACAGGGGATACAGTGCAGGTCAGCAATGCCGCCAAAGCCCTGTTGCAGGAGAGTTTGGAGACTTCTGCGCAAACCGCAAAAGAGGCCAGCGCGGGTGACCCTCAAGCCATAAGGCTGCAGGCCAGGCACTCTGCTACCAGAGTACACACGAAGTAAGACTCGGGGAAGAAACCGTCAGACAAGCGTCAGGCCCTTACGGCGCGCCGTACACTTGCCGGTAGACGCTGGCGTTGCGCAGGATCGCCTGCACGTACTCGCGGGTTTCGGTGAACGGGATGGACTCCACGAACTCCTGGGGATCGCGATACGTTCCCTGCCCCAGCCATTCCTCAACCCGGTCGGAGCCGGCGTTGTAGGCAGCGAGCGCGTACTCAAACGAGCCTCCGAACTTGTCGACCATGCCGCGGAAATAACGCGTGCCCAGCTCCAGGTTCATGGGCGCGGTATAGAGTTGGCTGGGGCTGTAGCGCCTGAGTTTCTCCTGCCGGGCAACCGCCTTTCCGGTGCGGGGCAGCAACTGCATCAGGCCGACTGCGTTGGCGCGCGACACGGCCGCCGGATTAAATTCCGACTCCTGCCGGATCAGCGACGCCACCAGATACGGATCTAGTCCGTTCGCGACCGAGAATCTCTTCAGATCAGTCCAATAGGCACGCGGGAACAGCGCCTCCCAGTACTCGCGCGGCAGGCTGGGAATGTCCACGGCGAAGTAGCTGGGCACCGAATGCTTCATCACCTCGATGGCGCGGTCATAGTGCTCGGTATCCAGGTAGAGACGCGCCGTCTCCGCCGGACCCCAGCTGCCGCCGTCAGCCGCGGCCGCCGCCTGCAATTCCCGCACTGCGAAATCCACCAGGCCGCCGTTGCCCAGCAACTGGGCCTTTTGCAGGTGCAGGTCGTCGGCCGGAGGCTCGGTGAGAGTGATCTTGGCGGCGTCCAGCGGCGGCACATGATCGAGCAAGGGATACGTTCCGGGAGGGTCAGAGACCTGGGGCAGCTTCTGCAGCCGCTGCCGGCCCAGCTCCGCATAGTAGTAATTGCGATAGCGATCCGACAACTTCTGGTAGTAAGCGCGCGCCATGCCGAACTGGTTGTCTTCTTCGGCCAGACGCGCCCGCCAATACAATGCGTTGGAAGTTTCGTTGCCGTTGGGATAAAGAGCAATCTGCTCCTCGAACTGCTTCTTGGCCTCGTCGTTGTGTCCTTCGCGCAGCGTGAGCCATGCCGCTTTCCAGTGGGCATAGGAAGCGCGTCCTCCGTTGGGAAAGCGCTGCTGCAATTCACGAAAGGCGGCCAGCGCCTGGTCATATTCGTGATGGACCAGGTGCAGATTCGCCGACGACAGCAGCGCGGCTTCCAGCCAGGGGCTGGTCGTCGTCAATTGCCGCAGTTCATCGACGGTGCGGTAGAACTCGTCGTTCTGCTCGGACGCCCAGGCAATCTCGCCCAGAAGGTACAGCCGCTGCGCGTTCTGATCGGCGTTGGCTCCGGACAGATTCGTCAGCTCGGTTTTGGCTTCGCGATTTCGTCCGGCGCGGTGCAGCGCGTCGGCTAAGAGCAGCGCGTCGGCAGGACGATCCTCAGCCGGGGAATGTCCCAGCAACTCGCGATACTCGTCGGCAGCGTCGTTGTAGCGTCTCGCCTTGATCAGCAGTTCAGCGCGCGTTTTGCGCTGCGCGGCAGTCGGCTCTGGCGCGATGCGCAACTTTCTCAACTCCGAGTAAGCCGCATCCGCTTCGGCGGCGGTGGGTATGTTGAAGTAGACATTGGAGAACGCCTCGGCTGCTTTGGCATTTTCCCCGAGCGCGGCGTAGGCGCGGCCCAGAGCCAGCTCCAGGTCAGAGCGTACCGGCACCCGTTCTTTCTCGAGCAGAGCGGCAGCCTCGGCGGCTCTGCCTTCGGTCAGCAACGCGCCGGCGTAGCTTACGTCAGCGTCGCGCACCAGCAGCGAATCCGGATACGTGGCCGCGAAGTTCGCCAGTGCGGCCAGCGCTTCGCCTTCGCGCCCGGTTTGCAGGTAACACGCGCCTAGGTAGTAGGCAACGTAGTCGCCGAGATCGCCGGCCGCCGGCTTGGCCCGGTTCAAGGGATCGATGGCCCTGGCAAAATCGTGGTCGAGCACATGCGCGTATCCCACCACCAGCCAGGCCAGGGCCCCGGCATCTTCTTTGGCGTGGGCGCGGGCGTAGGCTTCCACGCCGGCGTACGCCGCCGGAGAGCGATCCTGGATCAACTGCTGCGCCATAGGCCGCAGCGTCGCCGAGGCCACGAACGCCTGGCGCATGCGGCGAATGCGCGGCGAGACTGGCCTTTTGCGTTTCCTGGTGCGCGTGGTGTGAGCGGCAGGGCCACTTGGCTTCTTGCCCGAAACACCGTTCGCGGTCTTGCCATTCTGGCTTGATTCCCCGCCAGCCGCGGACTTTTGAACTGTTTTTTTTGGGGTCGCAGGGCTCGCCGAGGTAGTTTGCTCGGGAGCATTCTTCGGCTCTGCGGACGGAGCCGTTTGCGCCTCAGAACCCGACGTCGTTGCCGCGGAGGATTGCCGAGGAGCAACAAACGACAACGACGCGCTGGCCGGAATCCAGCACAGCGCGGCCAGGGCGAGCGCCCCGCAGAACGCGAGACGCAATCGAGCGAGACATAATCCAGCGAGCAATCGAAGCACTTCTATTTTGCGCGGAGACGCGAAGACCAGAACGTAGTCCAGAGAAGCCAGCACTGCTTTCAAAAATACCCCAGGAGAATAGCCTTCGGGGGCTAAAGCCCCCAATTACTGTTTACTCTTTACGCGGCCCGGAAGGGCCGATCTGCCACCATTCGACTACTTGCGAAAGTTCGCGCCCATCACTGCCGCATCATCTTCCGCCAGGCTGCGCACGACTTCCTTTTGAAAATAGTCGCCGCTCGATGCGGCGGTGGCGCCATAGCGTTTCTGAAATGTCGAGCGGCTCTTTTCGATGTCATCCTTGAGGCGGTCGTAGAGGTCCTTGTGGCGGCGCCCTTCAGCCACCTTGGCCTGGTTGTAGAGCTTGATCTCATCCACCAGCAGGCGCGCGAAGCGCTGCGCCTTGCGATGGGTATCGGCGTCCTCGGCCGACATGCCGGCGAAGGGATCGGCGGCAGCGGCGGGCGCGCTCGCGGCACTGGCCGATGCGGCATGCGCGGACACTTCGACCACTTCGGCTGCCGGCTCGGGTTCATGCACAGGCGGAGGTGTGTGCTTGGGAGTGTGCGCCGCAAACGGGTCGGAGAACGAACTGACGGTCTGCGCCGGGGCGGCTGCTGGACGCTCTGGTCCACGTTCTGGGGCGCGATCGAAGCTGGGTACCGCGTCGACTTCTCTCTGCGCCTGCTTGCGCAGAGAGGCCACTTCCAGCCACGCGCTGGTCGCCAGCACCAGGAGCTCAAGCGACGGTGCATCCAAAACCCCGCCCGCTCCGCCGTCGGCAAAAACCAGCGCCGCCACTTTGTCCTTCAACACCAGGGGCAGAACCAGAAGCTGCTCGTTTTCCGGTCCGCCGAAGCGCTCCACGAAGCGCCCATCCATTTCGGCGATGTTGCCCGGAGTCACGATGCGATTCTGATAAGCATGGGCGACCGGCCCGCCGCTGAGGTCGAGCGAAAAGTCTTTGATGGATTCGTCATCGCCAAAACCGCGGCACTGCCACCCGTTCGCCGCTCCTGCCTTCACCACGAACAGGGCGATGCGCGCGGCATACGCGCTGCCGGCGTCGAGCAAAGTTTTGAGGATTTCCTTCTGCGTGCTTCCCGCATGAACACTAGCGACCGCCTGCACCAGGCTGCCAGTCCCCGCGGTCGATCCCGCGCTCATCGGCGCTGCCGGAACAGAGGCAGAAGCGGGCAGCTCCGCCAGCACATGTTTCACAAGCTCGGCTTGCAGCTTTGGCAAATGCCGATCCAAAACATGGGCCACGGCGCGCTCAATAATTTCCTGGAGTTCCTTATCCGCCATGCTCAGTGGACCATCCCTGACCCCGAGTGCCGCGTGTGTTTTTTGCCAGACGAAATGGTGCTGTTGTAACTGCTGATTATACGGCACTTGTGCAGACGCGGCAGGGTACTATAGTACCTGCTCACCTGGGGCGGACCGAATTCCGTCCAACTTTCTGAACTCTATCGCAAACTTTCCCGGCTGAATACGTCTAAGCCATTGGGCAAAGCGGCGGGTTACCAAGTAGAATAACAGTTCCGATTGAGGCCGCTGCGGCCTGAAAATACTGCATCGCCTGGACTATGGGAGCCATCCAAAACCAATTGAGTGCACCTGTTACCGAAGAGCTGGCGCTGGTACAGGCAGCCAAGCGGGGCGACGATTCGGCCTTCGAAGAGCTGGTTCGCCGCTACGACCGCAATGTGTTTCGGATCGCCCAGCACATCACGCAGAACCGCGAAGACGCAGAAGACGTGGTGCAGGAAGCGTTCCTGAAGGCGTACAGCAACCTGGCGCAGTTCCAGGAGCAGTCGAAGTTTTACACCTGGCTGGTGCGGATCGCGGTGAACGAGGCGCTGATGAAGTTGCGGCGCCGCAAGCCGGAGCGCACCGTATCGCTGGATGAAGACATCAAAACGGAAGATGATTCCCTCCCCCGCGAAATCGCCGATTGGAGCCCCAATCCCGAGCAGCAGTACACGCAGGCGGAGTTGCGCGAAATCTTGAGTAAGACCATCCAGGGCCTTCCCCCGGGCTTTCGGACGGTGTTCGTACTGAGGGACGTGGAAGGACTTTCCACCGAGGAAACCGCGACTGCGCTGGAGTTGAGCGTGCCTGCGGTCAAGTCGAGGCTGCTGCGGGCTCGCCTGCAGTTGCGCGACCGGTTGGGACGTTACTTTCAGAAACGCGAGAGTGGAGATGGCAACCGGTGAAATGTTCTGAGTTTTTGCAGGAGCTGACCAACTACCTGGACGGCGCCCTCGACGAGAAGACCAAAGTTGAGCTGGAGAACCATCTTTCCTGGTGTCACAACTGCTACGTAGTCTGCGACACAACCAAAAAGACCATCGAGATTTATCGCGACTCCCAGCTCTACGAACTGCCTGAAGACCTCCGCAGCCGCCTCCGCTCCGCCATCATGACCAAGTGCCAGCAGCAGAAAAAGCGTGGCCCGCAGAGCGTGTGAAGTGTGAAATTTCTTTCGCCCCGCAGTAACTGCATTGACATCAGCTATTTCCAGTGTTCCCTTTTTTGCACTCGAGTCGCCTGACAAACCCGAAACCCTTTCTTTATTTCATGAATCTAAGCAGTAGAGTGGGATATACGTAGTAGAGTGCCGAGGCTCACTCAAGCTTGATCGCTGCACGTTGATCGCTGCGCAGCGAAGCTCGGCTAGTGTGGTTTGAAAGACCAGGGGATCAGGCGTGCGAGCCTGAGAGTGGAAGGTGGGCGTCATGTTGGCAAAATTGTACGATGCGTTGTTTGGCTGCAGGCACTCCCGCTACAGCTTTCCGGTCACCATTCGTCGCGCCACGCGCCGTCCGCAGGCCGCCGCTTTGACCGGGACGTATGTCGCGTGTCTCGATTGCGGCAAGGAATTTCCCTACGACTGGCAGGAGATGAAGGTCATCACATCGCCCGAGGAGCATCGCGCGCACCTGGCCGAACTGGCCAAGCATGCTGCGTAAGCACTGCGATTCAGAGGAGCGGGTAAGGTGACCGCGTA
>Ga0116224_10002430_pt1 | contig 10898 bp, 10 predicted proteins | sample Sb_taG_9_FD_89699 | JGI IMG/M metagenome (GOLD analysis project Ga0116224, IMG submission 89699) | Peat soil microbial communities from Weissenstadt, Germany - Sb_50d_b_LC metaG | ecosystem: Environmental > Terrestrial > Soil > Wetlands > Peat | place: Germany: Weissenstadt | collected 2010-09-21
ATCGCCGGCTCGCGCGCGCTGATCCACCGTTCGATCCACAACGAGTTCGTCGACAAGCTCGTCGCGCTCGGTGAGACCGCGCGCATGGGCGATCCGCTACTCGACACCACTCAGGTTGGTCCGATAACGACCCGGGCGCAATTCAAGAAGGTGCTCGACTATATCGAGATCGCCAAAAGCGAGGGCGCCTCCTGCGTGCTCGGCGGCGCTAAAGCCACGCGTCCCGAATGCGGAGAGGGATGGTTCGTCGAGCCGACCGTATTCACCGAGGTCAAGCCAAGCATGCGCATCGCGCAGGAGGAAGTGTTCGGGCCGGTCCTCTCGGTGATCACTTTCGACGACGAGGAAGAGGCGATCGAGATCGCCAATAACACACAGTACGGCCTCGCGGCCGGCGTCTGGACCCAGAACATCGGGACCGCCTTCACCATGGCTCAGCGCCTCGAGGCGGGCACGGTCTGGGTCAACACCTATCGCGCGATAAGCTACCTTTCGCCCTTCGGCGGCTACAAGCGCTCCGGCATTGGGCGTGAGAGCGGGCTCACGGCGATCCGCGAATACCTGCAGGAAAAGAGCGTCTGGATCGATACGATCGGCGAGGTCGCGAACCCCTTCGTTCAGCGCTAGCGGCGGGGCGCATTGCGGAGCGAGATTGTGCTTGCTAATTTCGCCCAATCTGGCGCCCGGGCGCCGGGCGCCGCCGGTTCGAAACCCTTTTCGATGGAATTGAAGCAGCTCGACTACTTCCTGGGAGTTGCGGAATCAGGGAGCTTTTCCAAGGCGGCCATCCGTCTGTCGGTCGCCCAGCCGATTCTGAGCCGGCAGATCAAGCTCTTGGAGTCGGAGCTTGGCGTCGAACTCCTCTACCGCAACGGCCGCGGCGTCGTCGTGTCCGAGGCGGGCAAGGTGCTCGAGACCTATGCGCGCAGCGTTGTTGGCCTCGTCGGGAAGGCCCGCTCCGAAATCGGGTCCCTGAAAGCGGAGCCGAAAGGCCGCGTCGCCATCGCGATGCCGCCTTCGATCGGCTGGATGCTGACGGGTCCGCTCGTGGTGCGCTGCCGCGAGGCTTTTCCTGGGATTCTCCTTCACGTCGCGGAAGGCTTCAGCGGCCACGTCGCCGAATGGCTGTCGACCGGCAGGGTGGATATCGGCGTCGTCTATCAGGCGCCGCGGCTCTCGACGCTCCAGACCGAACCTTTGCTTTCGGACGAACTCATCCTTCTGGGCGCAGTCGACGATCCGGCCGGCCTGGGCGGCGACCGCGTACCGACCAAGCGGCTCGCCGACATTCCTGTCATTTTGCCGGCCCGGCCGCATGGCTTGCGGGTCCTCATCGACAATGAGCTCGAGAAGCTCGGAGTGGTCGCCAACGTCGTGTTCGAGGTCGACGCCATGCCGTCGACGCTGAGCCTCGTGGAGCGGGGCGTGGGATATACCGTATTGTCGGAGGGCGCGGTCAAGCACCTCTTGAACGCCGGGCGCATTCGCAGCTGGTCGCTGACAGAGCCGACCTTGATGCGCGAGCTTTTGCTTGCGACTTCGACTCAGCGGCCAATGAGCGTCGCCACTCGTCTTGTCGCCCGTCTCATTCGTGACGAAGTTCAGGCGATCCTTCGCGGAAGCAATCAGCCCGCGGATCGCGCGCCCTCCAAGGCGAAGGTTCCGTCGAATTTGCGTACATAGGCCTGCTGGCCAATAGCAGTTGAGCGAAAACCAACACCCGGGAGGTCTCGATGTCGAGTTCCGTCGCCCTAGCGGAAGCGCCCCTAACCCGCAGCGCCCCGCTCTCCGTTCTCATGGCGTCCGCGATCGCAGCCAAGCGGGATGGCGACATTTCCGCCGCCGCTCGCGAGAAACTCAAGATCTGCCTGCTCGATTTCCTTGCCTGCGCTTTTGAAGCGCACGGGCTGCCTTGGGCCCGGCAGGCGCAGGCGCTGGCGACCGCCGGAGCCGGTCCGTGCTCGATCGTAGGGACGAGCGTGAAAGCGCCCGCGATCGACGCCGTCTTCGCCAACAGCGTCGCTGGACATGGGCTCGTGCGCGAGGACATGCATACCGGAAGCGTCAGCCATCTCGGCATCGTCGTCCTGCCGCCTCTGCTCGCGCTTGCTGAGCAGCGACGCGTGGATGGGCGCAGCTTCGCCGCCGCCGCCATCGTCGGATACGAGGTCGGCGGCCGCATCGGCCGCGCCATCGTCACTCCGGAATTCGCCCGAACCTTCCGGCCGACCGGTTTCACCGGACCCCTTGCCGCGGCGGCCGCCTGCAGCCGGTTGCTCGGTCTCGGCGAAGCCGCGACGGCGAGCGCGCTCTCGCTCGCGGCCAACTTTGTCGGCGGGCAGAACCAATGGCCTCACACCGGCGCCGACGAGATGTTCTTCGAGGCCGGAATCGCGGCGCGCAATGGCCTGACCGCCGCCCAGCTTGCGGCGCTCGGAGCGTATGGCTCGGAAAAGGCGCTCGACGGGGAAGCGGGATTGCTCACTGCGTATCGGCCGGACCATAAGGCGCCCGATGTTCGCCTGTTCGAGGGCGAGCCGGAGATCATGTCGGTGTTCTTCAAGCCGGTCCCGGTCTGCAATTTCGCTCAAACCCCTTGCCTCGCCGCGGTGGCGCTGGCCAAGGACAAAGGCTTCGATCCTTCCGAGGTCGTTTCGGTCGACGTCAGCGCGTCGCGCGCCGCGAAGGCCTATCCCGGTTGCGACTATTCGGGCCCCTTCGCGCGCGTCCTCCAGGCGAAGATGAGCATCCAGTACGCGGTCGCGAGCGCGCTTTTGCGCGGGTCGGTCGACGAGGCAAGCTATGTCAGGCTCGATGATCCGGCGCTGCTCGCGCTGGCGGCGAAAGTGAGGGTCGAGGCGGGGGACGACTTCACCGCAGCTTTCCCAGGCAAACAGGGGGCCGAAGTGACGGTCCGCCTCAGGGACGGGCGTGTCCTCTCCCATCGCCTTCAGGACGTCATCCCCGCGGATGTCGACCTCATCCGCCGCCGGTTCCGCACTGCTGCGGGCAAGGCGATTGGCGCGGACGCGGCCAAGGCGCTCGAAGCCGCCGTCGACGATCTCGACCGCAGCGCGGATGTAGGCGCCTTGATGCAGCTCGCGCTTGCGCCGGGCGCCAGAGCCAGCGCGGTGTAGCCTCAAGACCCGCCGACAGCGGATCGACTTGAGCGGTAAAGGGCGCGGGAGCCATGGCCGACGATAAAGAGCTTCCGCGCTATCAGGTCTACGCGCTGCGCTATGCGACCCGCGAGGGCCGCCGACAGGACAATTTCATCGGCGGCGATCCGCATGACGGGCCGATGCCAATGGATTATTTCTGCTGGCTCGCGATCGGCGACGAGCGCCGGTTCGTCATCGACTGCGGCTTCACCGAAGAAGTCTCGGTTCAGCGCAAGCGCACTTATCTGCGCAATCCAGTCGATGCGCTCGAGCTCCTCGGCGTGCGCGCCGCGGACGTCGAGGACGTCATCATCACCCATCTCCACTACGATCACGTCGGCAATTTCGATCGATTTCCGAAGGCGCGCTTTCATCTTCAGGAGACCGAGCTCGCGTTCGCGACCGGCAAATACATGCGCCACCCGTTCCTGTCGCACGCGTTTGAGGTCGAGGACGTGGTCGGCATGGTTCGGCTCAACTATCGCGGGCGAGTCGTCTTTCACGACGGCGACGCGGAGCTCGCGCCTGGCTTACGCCTGCATCTGGCGGGCGGGCATTCGGCGGGCTTGCAGTTCGTCAGCGTCCATACGCAGCGAGGCTGGCTGGTGCTGGCTTCGGACGTGACTCACTATTACGAGCACATGGAGAGCGGGCGGCCATTCACGACGACTTTCAATGTCGGCGACACGCTCGAGGGTTATGGCCGTCTCAAAGCCATCGCGCCGAGCCCCGACCACATCGTGCCGGGGCACGATCCGCTGGTGATGCGGCTCTATCCGCCGCCGTCTCCGGAACTCAAAGGCGTGGCGGTGCGGCTCGACGAGCCGCCGACGCAGTGGCCGTCAAACGCTTGACCCTCGGCGCGGCCGATCTCGATCGGCTGGATGTGACGGCCGAGCTGTGCGGGGACCATGCCGGCGAACAATTCGTTACTGCTGCCGCCGGTCTCCTTTGCCAACCTATCGGCGACATCGCGCGGCTCGGCGGTTACCGAGTTGATGGGGTGGACGGCGCCCCGACCGTCAGCGCGAATCCTCGTCCATGGCGAGCCGCGCCACGACCCGCATCGCTCGCTGGAATGGGCCGGGTTTCGTTCCGCCGAGTCCAACTTCGACCTCTGCGGCGCGATTGCCCCGGCGCATGATCTCGGCGAGCTCCGGGCGAGCCGCGAGTTGACGCGCGTAGATGGCCCCGGTCGCAGCGACGAGCCGGCCCCGGCGATCAAGCAGCTCGTCGGCGAACGTGATCATCCGCGAATTCGGCCACGCCTGCGGCCTGATCTTGATCAGCCGCTCGGCGATCGCGTCCTCCGCTTCATGCGGGTGAACCTGCGCCATGATCATCAGCGTCGCCGCGGTCGAGCGAGAGATTCCGGCATGGCAATGGATCAACAGGCGCGGCCCTTTGCTCGCGCCGCGGCCGAAAGCCAGGATCGCCTCGACGTCAGCCTTCTGCGGCAACAGAACGCCCGGGTCCGGCTCGATCGCGTCGTGAAAGCGGAACGTCGTACGAAAGTGCGGATCGAACGCCTGAAACGCCGCTGGCTCGGGCCATTCGGGGTCGAGGATCGACAGAACATGAGTGACGCCCCGGCCCTGGTGGCCGTCGAGTTCGTCAAGTCCACAGATGGTCAGCATCGGGAAAGCGGGAGCGTTCATCGGGGAAGCCCTAACATGAAAGTCGGATCGGCGGCGATGCGCGCCCGGCCTCGCGCTCGGCGTGGCGCCGCAAAGCGTCGCTTTCGTGACAGACCGAACGACCTCGGCCGGCGCCGCCTCAATGCGAGAACAGCACGGGCGCGGTCATGTGGGTGAGAATGGCGCGAGTGCCGGCGCCGTGGCCAAACCAGGCGTGGTCGCCCGAATCGAAAGCGCCGATCGCCATCAGATCCGCTGAATGATCGGAAATCGCGCTGAGCAGCGTGTCGGCGACCGTGATCTCCTCGACGATGGAATGCTGGTAGCGCGCCCTCACCTCGTGACGCGCCAGATTGGCGACCAGCAGGTCGGCGAATTCGTAGCGCTCGTCGCCCTTGCGGCCGACTTCGACGATCAGCGCCTCGCAGTCGCCGGCGAGCAGCGGCAAGGCGTCGAAGGTCGCGCGCGCCGCGCCGCGCGAGTTGTGCCAGGCGATGAGCGGCCGAGCGCCGATGTCAGGATAGGTTCCCACATAGGGCACGACCAGGACTGGCCGGCCGCTGTCGGCGATCACCGCATCCGGCAACTTGGCCGGCCCGGGAACGTCATCCTGCGCCTGGCCGAGAACGACGAGATCGAACGTGCGCGCGATTGCGGTTGAGCGGGCGATGATCTCGTGGTCGCTGCCGCGATTGAGGTCGATGAAGGCGGCGCGGTCCTTGAGCGGCGCGGTCGCGGCCGCGAACTCGGCTTGCGCCTTTTCCCGGGCCGCGACATAAGGCGCGCTCGGCCAAGTCGCGACCGTCCCGACCACGTGAGCCTCCGCCTGTTCCGCAAACAGCCCGGTCAGCCGCGCCCCCGCCCGTTCGGCGATGCGCAGGCCGAGGGCCAGGCGCTGAGCGGTGCGGGGCCTCGAATCGAGATGAACGAGGATGTTGGCGAGGGTCATGGCGTTCTCCGGACGGCGCTTACGCGTTTCCCGATCACGGGACGTTGACGAGCCGCCGTTTCTTCCCCGGCAAGCATAGTGGGCGGGCCGGGCCGGATCAACGAACGGGCTCTTCCCCGCCGATGACTGGGACGCTTTGCCGCAAGGCTGGCCGGCCTCGACATCTCGGGCATTGCCGGCCGAGAAGCGGGCGGTCTAGAAGAAAGGGTCATGAACGATGTGAGCCCGGCGACGCGCGTTGATCGCGATCCCTCGACAGCCGAGGCCGCGGGCGCGCATTACGACGTTCTCATCGTCGGCGCTGGTCTCTCGGGGGTGGGCGCTGCCTGCCACCTGGTTCAAAAGCGTCCGGGGACGTCGATCGTCAATGGCGAGATTGAAACCTTCACTGAGGCCGGGCTGCGCCTTGCTTCGGGTCAGGAGCTCGCGGCCGACATCATCGTCACCGCGACCGGGCTCAAGGTGCGGCTGATGGGCAGGATCGCGATCGAGGTCGACGGCACGCCGGTCGATATCGCGTCCACGACCACCTATAAGAGCGTGATGTTCAGCGACATCCCGAATCTGGCGTCCATCTTCGGCTATACCAACGCGTCCTGGACCCTCAAGTCTGATCTGATCGCCGATTATGTGCCCGGCTCCTGAATCATATGGATCGCCGCGGCTACTCGATCTGCACACCGCGCCGAGGCGACGTCCCGATCGCGGACGGTCCGACCTTGCCTCTCACCTCGGGCTACATCCAAAGGGCCAAGGATCTGCTGCCCAAGCAGGGCGAGCGGGAGCCGTGGCGCATGAATCAGAACTACGCCCTCGACGTGCTGGCCTTACGCTTCAGCGCGATCGAGGACGGCGCGCTCGAATTCAGACGACGCGCTCCAAGCCGCGCGACCTAGTCGTGTGCGCGCCCCAACGCAAGCCTTCGGAGGGATGATGAGACGCGCGATTCCGTTTGGCATGCTCGGCGTCGCTGCGATCCTTCTCGCCCAGCCTGCGACCGCGAAGGATACGCGCTTCTGGAACCTGACGTCGTCAACGGTGAAGTCGCTCGAACTCGCGCCCGCCGGCGCGTCCACGTTCGGCCCCAACCAATGCGCGAACGATCCGGATGGCGAGGTCGACCACGACGAGCGGTTGAAGGTGACCGACGTGAAGACGGGCGCATACGACGCGCGGCTCAAGCTTGCCGATGGACGCGTGTGCATGGCGAAGGGAGTGCGGATCGAGGCGGGCAAGGTGTTCGCCATCGAGGAGAAGGATCTCGTCGGCTGCTCGCGCTAGCGGCTTCGGCATTTTTGATTTGCGCATATCCGGCGGCTCGCTACGTTTGTGGGCAAAACGGGGCGCTTTTTTCCGGCGAAAGGCGGGCAATCGACTCGAATCGCCTACAGGCCTTAAAGGACGGCCCAGGACCCTGGCATGAGTGTCTGAGCAACAAAGTTTCGCCGCGCCCAAGAAATTATTCTCGCAATCGCGAGCGGAAGCGAGCAATCGTCGCCGCCGAAATCACTTGAGGCGCGTACGTTGCGATTTTCCTTTGCCAATGTGGCGTTGCAGGCGCTCGCGCACAATTCCGGCTGGCCGGAGCAGTGGCGCAACCCTGAGCCGAAGGCGGCCTATGACGCGATCGTCATCGGAGCGGGCGGGCATGGGCTCGCGACTGCCTACTACCTCGCCAAGGAGCATGGTCTTAAGAACGTCGCGGTGCTGGAGAAGGGCTGGCTCGGCGGCGGCAACGCCGGGCGCAACACCACGATCATCCGCTCCAATTACCTCTGGGAGGAATCGGCCGCGCTCTATGAGCACGCGCTGAAGCTATGGGAGGGTTTGTCGCAGGAGCTCAACTACAACGTCATGTATTCGCCGCGCGGCGTGATGATGCTAGCGCATAATGCGCATGACGTTCAGGTGGGAAAACGTCACATCCACGCCAATCGCCTGGCGGGCGTGGACAACGAATGGCTGACGCCGGAAGAGGCCAAGGCCTTTTGTCCGATCCTCAATATCGCGCGCGACGTCCGCTATCCGATCGTCGGCGCGGCGTTGCAGCGGCGCGGCGGGACGGCGCGGCACGACGCGGTCGCCTGGGGCTATGCGCGCGCAGCGTCCGCGCGCGGCGTCGACATTATCCAGAACTGCGAGGCGACGGCGATCCGGCGCGACGCGTCCGGCGCCGTCTCGGGCGTCGAGACGACGCGCGGCGCGATCGCGACCAAAAAGCTTGGGGTCGTCGCCGCCGGCCACACCTCGGTCGTGATGGCGATGGCCGGCGTCCGCATGCCGCTGGAGAGCTATCCGCTGCAAGCGCTGGTCAGCGAGCCGGTCAAGCCGATGATGCCCTGCGTCGTGATGTCGAACACGATCCACGCCTACATGTCGCAATCGGACAAGGGCGAACTCGTCATCGGCGCCGGCACCGACGCCTATATGTCCTATTCCCAGACCGGCGGCCTGCACATCGCCAACCACACTCTGGAGGCGATCTGCGAACTCTTCCCCACGGTGCGGCGCATGCGCATGCTGCGCAACTGGGGCGGCATCGTCGACGTGACGCCAGACCGCTCGCCGATCATCGGAAAGACGCCGGTTCCGGGACTGTTCGTCAATTGCGGCTGGGGCACGGGCGGCTTCAAGGCGACGCCGGGCTCGGGCCATGTGTTCGCGCACACCATTGCTCGCGGCGAACCGCATCCGATCGCCGCGCCGTTCACGCTCGACCGTTTCCGCTCCGGCCGCCTCATCGACGAAGCCGCCGCGGCGGCGGTCGCGCACTGAGCGCCGAATCATGCTGTTGATCGCCTGTCCCTATTGCGGCATGGAGCGCCCGGAGATCGAGTTCGCTTATTGCGGCGAAGCGCATATCGCACGGCCCGCCGATCCCAGCGCGCTCACTGACGCGGAATGGGCGAACTTCCTTTACTTCCGCTCCAATCCGAAAGGGGTCCTCGCCGAGCGCTGGCGCCATGCGTTCGGCTGCGGGCGTTTCTTCAATTGCCTGCGCGACACGGTGAGCGATAAGATTCTCGTGGTTTACAAGACGGGCGAGCCTCGGCCGGACGCTGCGGCCGAAGGGGCTGGGCGGGGCGCATGAGCCAGCCGTTTCGCGTCGCCGGCGTTGGCTCGATCGACCGTTCGCGTCCTCTCGCCTTCACTTTCGACGGCCTTGCCTATCAAGGCTACGCCGGCGACACGCTCGCTTCCGCCCTTATCGCCAACGGCGTTCACCTGATCGGGCGCTCGTTCAAGTATCATCGGCCGCGCGGGATCCTGAGCGCCGGCGCCGAGGAGCCGAACGCGCTTGTCAGCCTCGCGCGCGGGCCAGGCCGGTTTACCCCGAACCTGCGCGCGACCCAGATCGAGCTCTACAATGGACTGAGCGCCACCAGCCAGAATCGCTGGCCCTCGCTCACATTCGACCTCGGCGCGGTCAACGACCTCGCCTCGCCGCTGTTCGGCGCCGGCTTCTACTACAAGACCTTCATGGGCCCGAACCTGTTCGGCAAGAATTGGGCCTGGACGCGCCTCTATGAACCCATGATTCGCCGCGCCGCGGGCCTCGGCGCCCCTCCGCGCGAGCCCGATCCTGATCGTTATCAGCGCACTTTCGACCATTGCGACGTGCTGATCGTCGGCGCCGGCCCGGCGGGCCTCGCGGCGGCGCTGGCAGCGAGCGAAAGCGGCGCGCGAGTGGTCGTCTGCGACGAAAATCCCGCGCCGGGCGGCTCGCTCCTCGCCGAGGCTGAAGCCGAGATCGAGGGAAAACGCGCGCGGAGCTGGCTCGAGGACTCGGTCGCCGCGCTGCGGTCGGCGCCGAACGTGCGGCTGATGACCCGCACGCAGGCGTTCGGCTATTACGCGCAGAATTTCGTCGCGCTCAACGAGCGCATCGCCGAAGCCGATCTCATCGCCGATCCCGACTTGCCGCGCGAGCGCTTATGGCAGATGCGCGCGCGCGAGGTCGTGCTGGCGACCGGCGCGATCGAGCGGCCGCTCGTATTCCCGGATAACGACCGCCCGGCGGTGATGCTCGCCGACTCCGCGCGCCGCTTTTGCCGCCAATATGGCGCCAAGGTTGGCGACCGCGTCGTCGTCGCGACCGCGCACGACAGCGCCTATTGCGCGGCGCTCGACCTGAAGCAGGCGGGCGTCGGCGTCGATCTGATCGCCGATCTGCGTCGCGAGGCCGAAGGACCGCTGCCCGACGCCGCGCGCGCCGCGGGGATCGAGGTCATTGCCGGGGCCGAGATCCTCGGCGTCGACGGACGCCTGCGGGTCAAAGCGGTGCGGTTGGACGTTGCTGGCGTGAAGCGCGCTGTCGCCTGCGATGCGCTCTTGATGTCGGGCGGATGGACGCCATCGGTGCATCTCTTCTCGCAATCGCGGGGCAAACTTGCCTTCGACGAGACGCTGCAGGCGTTCAAACCGGGAGCGTCGGCGCAGCGCGAGCGGTCGGCTGGAGCCTGCAACGCGACCTTTGATCTTACGGGCGCGCTCATGGAAGGCGATGCGGCGGGGCGCGCGGCGGCGACCGCCGCCGGCTTCGCCGCGCCGGCTGCGCGAGGCTACGCGGTCGCCGATCGCCTTCCTGCGTTTGGCGCCGCCCGTGTCGCTCCGCCGCCTATTCGCGCCGATCGTCGCGCCAAAGCGTTCGTCGATTTCCAGAACGACGTTTGCGCCAAGGACGTGAGTCTGGCCGTCCAGGAGGGCATGCGTTCGATCGAGCACATCAAGCGCTACACCACCACGGGCATGGCGACCGACCAGGGCAAGCTCGCCAACATGAATGCGCTCGCTATCGCCGCCGCGGCGCTCAAGAAGCCGATCCCCGAGGTGGGCCTGACGACCTTCCGCCCGCCCTATACGCCGGTGACCTTCGGCGCCTTCGCTGGCCCCGCGCGCGGAGAAATGTTCGATCCCATCCGCCGCACGCCCATGCACGACTGGGCGGCCGAAAACGGCGCCGCATTCGAGGATGTGGGCCAATGGAAACGCGCCTGGTATTTCCCTCGCGCGGGCGAGTTGATGCACGACGCGGTCGCGCGCGAGTGCCGGACGACCCGCGGCAGCGTCGGCCTGTTCGACGCCTCGACGCTCGGCAAGATCGAGGTCGTCGGCCCCGATGCGGCGACGTTCCTCGAGCGCATGTATGCC
>Ga0116224_10002431_pt1 | contig 10898 bp, 13 predicted proteins | sample Sb_taG_9_FD_89699 | JGI IMG/M metagenome (GOLD analysis project Ga0116224, IMG submission 89699) | Peat soil microbial communities from Weissenstadt, Germany - Sb_50d_b_LC metaG | ecosystem: Environmental > Terrestrial > Soil > Wetlands > Peat | place: Germany: Weissenstadt | collected 2010-09-21
ACGATCTTCGTCGCGTGCACATCCAGACCGACGAAACTTCTAGCCTTCGCCATGGCCGGCTCCTCCTATGCGATTGTGGGCCGCCGCGCGGGTGGAGCCGCGCGGCATGAATTTCACCCCACGGACGCCGTGGGGGAGCCGGCCCTTTCTACACCGCGGGCCGGACGGAGGGTCAATCCATATTGTCTAACCAAGCGAGCCGTGCACTCTTCCCACCGGGGGTTCCGACCGACGCCCGATCCGCCTCCGGAGCGAAAGGTCGCAGGTTCAAATCCTGCCGGGCTGCTCGCCGTCGACATCAGCGACCGCGATCTCCCCGCCGTGTGGCTGACGCCGCTCCTCAACGAGCCTTCGGTGATCGACGGTCTCGCCCGCGCGCGGCGCCCCGCGCTGCTCGTCGGCGGTGGCGAGGACCCCACGTGGCGCCCGGGCGCGGTACCGAGCGAGCGCGACATCGGCTTAGTCGAGTTACCCGGCGCCGATCACGTGCTCGAGGTTCCCGGCGATCCGGTCACATCGCTCGCGGGACTGCGTCAGATGACCGAGGCGATCATGCGATTCGCCGACCGCGCATGATCCGGCGGGGCGCTCAGCTGACCGGATAAGCGGACTCGGGCACCACGACCGAGTTCGCTGTCTTGTCGTGCCAGCACTGCTTCTCCCGGTCCCAGAGCATCCACAGGTAGCCGATGTAGATGATCAGCGCGGAGATGATGCTGGTCACGTAGCGGATCGCGGCACGGCCGTAGCCGATAGTGCCGCCGCTGTCGAAGTCGATCACCCTGATTCCGAGGGCCCGCTTGCCCAGCGTCTGGCCTCGCGGCCCGCCCTCGAAATACGTGTAGTAGGAGATCGCCACGATGAAGCCGAGCGCGTAGCCACCGCCCTTGAGAATCGCAACGAGGATGCCGGTGACGATCCCGAGCAGGATCCCGTCGATGAACACGGCGCCGAACCGGCGCCAGAACCCGGAGCGAGGACCGGTCGCCCTACCTGTCTCTGTGTACGCGCCTGTCGACATGACCCCCTCCTCGTTTGACGCTTCGGGTGCGAAGCCGGAGCGAACGCTAAACCCCCGCGCGGCGGCAGCGCAACTTTTGGGCCGCTCAGCGAGTCCGCTTGATTCGCTCGAGCTCCTCCAGGAACCGCTCGGGCCCGAGATCCGGCGGCGCGGAGCTCACCTTCGGACGAAGCCCGTCGGCGAGCCGGACCGCGAGCTCGCGCCGCGCTCGGCGCTCGAGGCTCTCGCGGCGCTCGAGGAACCGGCGCACCGCCGCGACCTCCTGGGGCGTTACCGAGCTCGTATCCCAGCGGTCGGCGGACTCCTCGACGTCGGGCCCCGCCGGGGACCCAACCACCGCAGGCGCGCGCTTTCGCGGCCGCCTCGGCGCCGGTTGCTCCCGCGTGACGATCGTCCCGGCCGCGACGTCGCCTGGGCGCTGGTTGCGCCTCGTCACCGCGATCGAGACGATCGACGGGATGTACAGGAGCAGGGGCCCGTCGATCAGGCGCATCAGGTTGCGGATCGAACTCGCCGGGAGGTCGACCGGCGTGCCCGAGTCGCGCAATACCCGGAGATTGCTCATGCGCTTGCCGGGCGTCTGGCCGGGGCCCCAGACCTCGAACAGGATCGGGTAGAACAGCAGGATCACGAACGCGCCGATCACGTACACGACCCCGGACACCCCGCTCGACAGGCCCGCGACCGGACCCACGATCAGAGCCAGGATCGCCAGCAGCGCCAGCATGATCGCCAGGTCGACGGCGCCCGCGATGAACCGTGAGCCGAGACCGGCCAGCTGAAGTCGGAGCTCGAGTCCCTCCGGCGTGGAGATCGTGATGCTCTCGTCGAGGTCCACGGGATGAACCTAGACACTTTCCTCGCCGAACGATCCCCGAAATGGGACGCGCTCGAGCGCGACCTCGCGACCGGTGGGCGGCCTGGGCGGCTACCTCCGGACCGGACGCTCGAGGTCGGGCGCGAGTACCGCGCGGTCGTGGCGGATCTGGCATTCGCGCGCCGGCGCTTCCCGGGCGATCCGGTCGTCGACCGACTCGAGCGGCTCGTGCTCGCCGGCCGGCAGGCGATCTATTCGGGCCGCCGCCGCAACGCCGGCGCGCTGCTCGAGTTCGTCACGACGGGCTACTGGCGGCTGGTGATCGGCCAGCCAGCCGTGCTCGCAGTATCCGTGCTGGCGCTCGCAGCTCCGTGTGTGCTCGCCGCCATCTGGGCGCTGCACGACCCGGCCGCGGCGCTCGGCCTGGTTCCCGGCCAGTTCAAGGGAGCCGCGCACCCGCACGTGCGCCACCTGCCGCTCGGCGCGGCCACCCAGGCCGTGCTCGCGAGCTCGATCTTCACGAACAACATCCGCGTCGCGTTCCTGGCCTTCGCGGGCGGCCTGACGCTCGGATTCGGGACGATCGCCCTGCTCGTCTACAACGGCACCCTGCTCGGCGCGCTCGCCGGCATCACGATTCAGGCCGGGAACTTCTCGGTGTTCGTCCGCTACGTCGCTCCCCACGGTCTACTCGAGCTTTCGTGCATCGCAGTGTCGGGCGCCGCGGGGCTGCGTCTCGCGTGGGCCGTGATCGATCCGGGCACGCTGCCACGCGGGGCGTCGCTGCGGGCCGCGGCCCGGCCGGCGGTGACGCTAGCGCTCGGCACCGCGCCGTGGCTGGTCGTCGCCGGGCTGACCGAGGGCTTCGTGACCCCGCGCGGGCTGCCGCTTGGCGCCGCACTCGCGGTCGGCGTGTTCCTGTTCGCGATCTACTGGGGCTTGGTCGCGACCCGCGGTCACAGTCGCGCGCGGGCCTTGGCTTCCAAATAGGCGCGCAGGCAGCGGTCGGCCAACTTGCCGGCGCGGGCTTCGATCACCAGCGCGCCCGCCCGCGTGAGCTTCGCTGCCGCGGCCGCCCTCGCCTCGAGCACGTCGAGCGCCACCAGTCCACTCGCCGCCTCGAGCATCGTCGACGGGGGCGCGAGCGCGGCCCGCTCGAGCGCCGGGTCAGAGGCGCTCACCACGAGGACCACGTGCCGGCGGGCGAGCATCGGGATCGCCTCGACGAGCGATCGCGCGGCCGCCTCGTCGACCAGGTCGGTGAACACCGACACCAGCGCCCGCCGCGACCGTCCGACGCGCTGGAACGCGCGCTCGAAGTCCGAGTCGACCGGAGCCGCCTCGAGGTCGAACAGCGACTCGATCACCTGGCGACCGGACAGGTGCGCCGGCGCCACGACGCGGCGGATCGTCTCGTCGAACGCGATCGCGCCACATCGGTCGCCGAGCTCGTCGGCCGCGAGCGCGAGCATCGTGACCGCATCGAGCGACGCGTCGAGCATCGTCCGCGAGCCGATCGGCGCCGACATCAGCCGCCCGGTGTCGACCAGACAGACGAGATCGCGGTCTCGCTCGACCCGGTACTGGTTGCTCATCGGCCTCCCCAACCGCGCCGTCGCCCGCCAGTTCAGCTGGCGGATGTCGTCGTCGGGCGTGTACTCGCGAATCGACTCGAAGTCGGTTCCCAGGCCGAGCGGGCCGCGCGCGAGCTTGCCCGGATGGCCCGCCAGCTCCCGCCGCAGGCGGGCGATCAGCGCGTGCGCGGTGACCAGGTCGGGATACACCCGGACCGCGAACGCGTCGCCCGGTGGGTGGTTGACTCGCGCCAGGCCCAGCGGGCCGACGCTCGCGCTCGCCACGCCCGGCAGGGTGTGCCTTCCGCGCCGGCGCGGCAGGAGCCGGCCGGCAAACTCCTCGACTCCCGTCTCGCGCTCGAGCTCGAGCGCCGGAATGGCCGGCTGGCGCAACAGGACGCGCCGGCGGTCCCGCGCGGTCGCCGTTATCTCGAGCGAGGTCGTGACGCCTCGCGAGAGCACCGGCGAGAGTGCCCTGTCCACCGCGGGTGGCTCGCGCACCGCCCACGCGTCCGCACCCGCGGCGGCGAGCACGGCGATCACGGCCGCGACCGTCAGCCACACCGGGACGAGCAGCGCGGCGAGCGCGATCGCCGCGAGGATCGCGGCCGTGCGGACCGTCGGCGCCGCCGCCAGCAGCGGCATCAGCGCGGAACGGGGACGTCGTCGATCGCGGCGCGGATCGCGTCGGCGGCGCCGAACCGCTCGAGCTCGGCCTCTGGCGTGAGGATCAGCCGGTGGCCGAGCGCGGCCGGCGCGGTCGCGGCGACGTCGTCGGGCGTGACGAACCCGCGGCCGGAGAGGCGGGCGGCCGCCTTGGCCGCGACCAGCAGGTGCACCGCCGCTCGGGGCGAGGCGCCAAGCGACACGCTTGGAAGCTCGCGCGTGCGGCGCACCAGGTCGACCACGTAGCCCGCCACCTCGTCGGAGACGGCGGTCTCGTCGATCTCGCGACGGACGCGCCGCAGCTCGTCACGGGACACCACCTCGCGCACACCGGCAAGCGAGCTCGGAGTCAGGCCCTGGCGCGGCAGTGACAGCATCGCTCGCTCCTGCTCGGCGCTCGGATAGCCGATCTCGACGCGCACCATGAAGCGGTCGAGCTGTGCCTCGGGCAGCGGATAGGTCCCCTCGTACTCGATCGGGTTCTGCGTCGCGATCACCAGAAACGGGTCGGGCAGCCCGTGGGCGTTGCCGTCGACCGAGACCTGGCCCTCCTGCATCGCCTCGAGCAGCGCCGCCTGCGTCTTGGGCGGGGTCCGGTTGATCTCGTCGGCGAGTAGGACGTTCGTGAACACGGGACCGGAGCGGAACTCGAGCTGGCCCCCGCGCAGCACCATCGTCCCGGTCAGGTCCGACGGGAGCATGTCGGGCGTGAACTGCACGCGCGCGAACTCGAGCCCAAGCGCGCGGGCAACCGAGCGGGCGAGCAGGGTCTTGGCCACGCCGGGCGGCCCCTCGATCAGCACGTGTCCGTTGCACGCAAGCGCACCGAGAAGCTGCGCGAGCGCGTCGTCCTGCCCCACGACGACCGCGGCGACCTCTGCTCGCACCCGTTCGTAGAGGTCTTTCACGGCTCCCTCCGAGATCGAGTCTTGACGAACGCCTCGCGCCGCGCGGCGGCCTCGCGCAGGAGCTCGGCCTGGGCGCTTCGGTCGCGTCCGCGGACGATCGCGCCGGCAAGCGCCTCGACGTAGGCGCTCCGCGGCGGGACCGGCTCGGACACCGGCTCCTCCGCCGGACCGATCCGGCGACCCCGCGCGAGCGCCCAGGCCGCCCACGCCAGGCACAGCAGCGCGAACACCACCCACCACCGTGCCGGGATCGCCGCGAGGCCGGTGGCCTCGCCGTACCCGTGGAGCGCCTCGGCGAAGATCACGGGAGCCCCGCGGGGCCCGGCAAGATCGAGCGCGAGCTGGGCGTTGTCGGCGGACGCGAGCAGCTGGTTCTCGACCGGCGCTGCGTCCGCGAGCAGCGCGATCTGGCCGCGGCCGAGCTTCAGCACGATCAGCTCCGGCCCCCGGGCGCCATCGAGCACGGGCGTCCCCGGTCCGGAGGTCCAGGCCCCGTCGCCGGCGGTGCGCACGCTGCTGACGCCGGCCACCTCAGGTAGGAACGCGACCCGTTTGACCACGATCGAGCCCGAGTCCGTCCAGCCGGGCGACTCGGGCAGCAATGCCGGGAGCGTCGCCGCTGGGTTGCCGCCGCCGATCACCAGCCGCCCGCCGGCTCTGACGAACTGGTCGAGCTTCCTGCCGGCCGCTCGCGACAGGCTGTCGGCTCCGAGCACGATCAGGGTCGACCGGGGTGGCAGGACGGCGTCGTCGAGCGGCCGCCTGAGCTGGACGACCGGGTGGCCTGACCGCGTCAGCAGCTCCGCCCACGCCGCGGCGCCGGCGGGCGAGGTCGCGTACGAGGACCCGGCGGGTCCCTCGGGCGCCGGCGCGAACGCGTCCGCGATCAGCCCGAGCGCGAAGAACACCAGGACGACCACCACCGCGGCGGCGGCCCAGGGCTTCCACGACGGCCGAGGCGTCACCGCAACTGCGCTGACGCTCACGAGCGCGTGCTCCCGCCCACGACTGCGCTCCACCGACGTCGCGCCTCCTCGGCGTCCGTGGACCCGGCCGGCGCGGCGCCGTAGGCGATTTCGTCGAATCGCCGAGCGAGTGCGTCGAAGTCAGGCGAGCGGAGCGTGCGGGCCAGCTCGCCGTTTGGAGTCGAGCGAGCCGTACGGATCGCGCCCGCCTCGGCGAGGCGTGCGAGACCCGCGCGGAAGCTCAGCCAGACCGCGTCCTCGAACCGTCCGTCGCGCTCGGCCCGGGCCGCCTCCCGCTCGAGGTCGGCCGCACGCTCTACGCCGCCGGCGCGGCGGCCGACTCTTCTCGACTCGCGCAGGAGCGCTCGGCGCGAGTGACGTCGGGCGCCGAACGCGATCGCGGCGATCAGCGCAAGCCCCAGCACGACCCATACCGCGACCGCGCCGCCCGGGAAGATCCGGCCAACGTGGTCGACGGCGTGGGTCACGGCGTGCCCGACCGCGGCGATGCCGTCGCCAATGTCGTGGAGCACGCCATGCAGAGGCCGGGGAACGGACGGATTGTGGAAGCGGCTCTCCCGGAGAATCGCGGCGGCGGCGCGCCGGGCGGCGTCCGCGTCTGTAAGCGGGAGTGCCGATGCGCTCATCGCCGGGCGACCAGGATCACCGGTCGGGCGTCCAGCCGGGCGGCGGAGGCCAGAACGGCGGCCCGCCGGGCTGGCCGACCGATTCGGGGCCGATTGGGTAATCCCCGGACGGGGCGCCATCGCCCGGCATGCCGCCCCACCCGGCCTGCTCTCCGTTCCCGTCGGCGGGCATCGACGACGAGGGCAGGCCCAGCTGGTCGGCGAGCACGTGCAGGTCGTACCCCTCCCTCCGCACGCGCAGGTCGTAGTAGAGGAGTGTGACGGCCGCCGCCCGGAACGGCTCCGTGATGATCGTCGCGATCACGCCGGACAGCGTGCTGACGAACACCGCGAGCAACAGGCTGGGCTGGCTCGGGAGGCTCGCGACCCCCACCAGCAGGGCCTCGATCGCGCCTGAGATGAGCGTCACCATCAGCGTCGCCACGACCAGCACGGCCGCCGTGGCCCACCATCGGCCCTTGACCAGCCGGCGCGAGCGACCGAGTGCCCGGAAGCCGCCGATGCGCTCTATCAGCAGCGCCGGCACGGCGACCGACCACGCCGCATACAGCCAGATACCCGGAACGATGAGCAGGATGAAGCCGACGATCAGGCCGAGCCACATCAGGAGTTCGAGCCACAGCAGTCCGGGCAGCCGGCGGAACGCGAACCGCAGCGACTTGGCAGCCCCGATCGGCTGGTCGAGGTACGCATCGCTGACCGCCTTCGTGCACGCGGCGGTCACGAGCGTGGCCACGAGCAGCTCGATCACGATCAGCGTGCCGTTCGCCCCGAGCACGGCGGCGCGATCGGCCACCGGCTGCGAGCTCGACGACACCGTGAACGTCCCACCCGGCACGTCGCTGCCGGACGGAAGCGTCGAGAGCAGCACGATCCCGGCGAGCACCCGCATCGGGATCACCACCACGGCGGTGAGACCCATCAACGTGCGCGCGTTGCGGATGTAGATCTTGATCGCCGCGTCGAGAACCTCGCCGACCCGGCGAGGACGCATCGTGGTGGCGCTCATCGGCGCAAGATATCCATGGACCAGGGCCGACGACGCGCTTGCACCGAGCCCTCGGTTACCTGGCCGTGGCCATGGGTAGACGCGGAGTAATGAAACTTCTCGTCCTCACCAGCGAACCGATAACCAGCGGTCAACTCCGCGACGCGCTCGGAACCGACACCGACCCGGCGCAAGCCGAGGTGATGGTGGTGGCGCCGGCGTTCGCGCAAAGCGCGCTCAGGTTTTGGATGTCCGACGCCGACGAGGCGATCGCGAAGGCCGATGCGGTGCGGCGGGAGAGCGTGCAGGAGCTTGGCGAGGCGGGGATTCCCGCCGCCGGCGACACGGGCGAGGCCGATCCTCACAACGCGATCGAGGATGCGCTCAGGACGTTCGATGCCGACCGGATCGTGGTCTTCTCCCACGAGGGAGAGGATCAGCGCTACCGCGAGGACGTCGATCGGGACGAGCTCGCCGCGCGCTTCGGCCGGCCCGTCGACCACGCCGTCGTCTAGCCGTCACCGAGCCGCGCTGCCAGCTGCTTGGCGTTGGCGGGCGCGAACCCGCGCCAGTCGTTGTTGAAGTACGCGTATATCTCCTCGCGTCTGCGCCACTGCGCGATCCGTCGCGCCCACGTCTCGATCTCGGTGGCGGAGTAGTTGCCGGCGCGGCCCCGCGAGCCGTAGTGGAAGCGGATGAACCTCCAGGAAGCCGTCGCGTCGTAGGTCTGGAACGTCCGCTCAGGATGATCGCCGATCACAAGCGCGACACCCCGCGATCGCAACGCGGCGAGCACCTCCGGGGCGAACCAGCTCTCGTGGCGGAACTCGATCGCGTGCATCCCGGAGGGCAGCAGCTCGAGCCAGCCTGCGAGGCGCTGATCGTCGCGGTGGAAGTTCTCGGGCAGCTGCCACAGGACGGGACCGAGCTTGCCGGCGTCGCGCATCGGCTCGAGCGGCTCGTAGAAGCGGGCTACCGAATCGCGTACGTCGAGCAGCCGCTTGACGTGGGTCAGGTACCGGCTCGCCTTGACCGCGAACACGAACTCCGCGGGCGTCTGCTCCACCCAGCCGGCGACCGCATCGCGGCGCGCGAGGCGGTAGAAGGTCGAGTTGACCTCGACCGTGTCGAAATGCTCTGCGTACACCTCGAGCCAGCGGCGTTTAGGGGTGCGCTCGGGGTAGAGTCGCCCGCGCCAGTCGTCGTACATCCAGCCCGAACAGCCAATGCGTACCCGCTTCATCGGGCGGGTAGGGGTCGGACAGGATGACCCCCGCAGCCCAAGCAGACCGCCCCGCCGCCCCGGTCCCGCAGCCCCCCAGCCTCGCGAAGCTGCGCAAGGCCGTGCCCGGCTGTCGCGCCTGCGATCTGTGGGAAGCCGCCACGCAAGCGGTGATGGGCGAGGGCCCCCGGCACGCGGAGCTGATGCTCGTGGGCGAGACGCCGGGGGATCGCGAGGACCTCGAGGGTCATCCGTTCGTCGGGGACCGCGACCAGGCGATGGAGCAATTCGTCACCGACTTGAGGGAGGTCGTCAAATGGCTGAGCGCGAGGTAGTCGTCGTCACCGGGGCCTCGGGCGGCGTCGGTCGCGCAGTCGCCCGGGAGTTCGCCAAGCACGGCGCAGCCGTGGGCTTGATCGCGCGAGGAAAGGCAGGCCTCGACGCGGCGGCGCGAGACGTGTCGGATCTCGGCGGCGTCGCGTTCGCCTACCAAGCCGACGTCGCGGACTTCGACGCGGTCAACGCGGCCGCGGGCACAATTGAGGAACGGCTCGGGCCGATCGACATATGGATCAACAACGCGATGACGACCGTGTTCGCGTTCCTCGACGACGTCGATCCGCGCGAGTTCGAGCGCGCCACTCGCGTCACCTATCTCGGAGCCGTGTGGGGGACAAAGGCCGCCCTCGCGCGGATGATGCCGCGCGATCGCGGCACGATCGTCCAGGTCGGCTCGGCGCTGGCCTATCGCGGGATCCCGCTCCAGGCGCCCTACTGCGGCGCCAAGCACGCGATGAAGGGGATGTTCGAATCGCTCCGGTGCGAGCTGCGCCACCGCGGCTCGGGCGTCCACGTGACGATGGTCCAGCTGCCCGGGATGAACACGCCCCAGTTCGACCACTGCCTGAGCAAGATGCCGCGCCACCCGATGCCGGTCCCGCCGATCTACGAGCCCGAGGTCGCCGCCCGCGCGGTGTACTGGTCGGCACACCACCGCCGGCGGGAGCTGTACGTGGGCTTCCCCACCGTCTACACGATCCTCGGCAACAAGCTCGCGCCATGGCTGGCCGAGCGGTACCTGGCCCGGACGGCGGTCGACGGCCAGCAGACCGATCAGCGCTTCGACGGCGCCGCGGCGGCGAACCTGTTCGAGCCGGTCGACCCCGACCACGACGAGGACTCGCGGGGCATCTTCGACGACCAGTCCCACCGGCGGAGCGAGCAGGCGTGGCTCAGCCGGCACCGGCTCGGCTCGGGGCTGGCCGCGGCGGCCGTTGCCGGCGGCGCTGCCGCGCTCCTGACTCGCCGGCGCGCTTGAGCGTCAGGCGCTCCGCAAGCCGCGAGGCGAGCGCCATGATCGTCAGCGCCGGGTTCGCGGACCCCTGCGTCGGCATCGCGCTGCCATCGGCGATGAATAGGTTCGGCACACCCCACGCGCGATGATCGGCGTCGACCACGCTGCGCTCGGGGTCTGAGCCCATACGGCAGCCCCCTACGAGGTGGGCGTACCGGTCGGTGACCACCGTCCGCCTCGGGCGCGTCGGTCGGGATTGTGTACGCGGCGACCTCGAGCTCGTCGATCGGGACCTCCGCGCGGGTTGCCGAAGCGGTGGCGATCATCGTCCGGGGAGGAACTCTTCGACCTTCTGCTTGAACGACTGCCGGATGATCTCGCCCGAGGCCGGATCGCCCTTGAGCAGCGCCGAGGTCAGCGCCTTGGCCTGCTCGATCGTGATGTGCGGCGGCAGCGGGGGGCACCTCGGGATCGGTCACCGCCTCGTAGACCACCGGTCGGTCGGCGGCGAGCGCCTGATCCCAGGCGGGTCCGACCTCCTTGGGGCTGTCGACGCGGATCCCGACGAGGCCCAGCATCTCCGCGTAGCTGGCATACGGGAAGTCCGGGAGGTCCTGGGACCCCTCGAACTTCGGATCGCCCTCCATCGCGCGCTGCTCCCAGGTCACCTGGTTGAGGTCGCGGTTGTTGAGCGCGAGCACGATCAACCGCTGGTCTGACCACTGATGGCCGCGCCGTCCGGCAGGCGCTTGGAGAGCTCGCGGAAGACCAGCTGCGGGTTGATCGGGTTGGCCTC
>Ga0116224_10002437_pt1 | contig 10887 bp, 10 predicted proteins | sample Sb_taG_9_FD_89699 | JGI IMG/M metagenome (GOLD analysis project Ga0116224, IMG submission 89699) | Peat soil microbial communities from Weissenstadt, Germany - Sb_50d_b_LC metaG | ecosystem: Environmental > Terrestrial > Soil > Wetlands > Peat | place: Germany: Weissenstadt | collected 2010-09-21
CGGCGCCGACCTCACCCGCCGCGGATTCGCGCGGGTGAGGCTTTGGACGCGCGGCGTCAACCATGCCCTTTACCGCCCGCGGCCACAGCGCGCGCTCGACCTGCCGCGGCCGATCTTTCTCTGCGTTGGACGGGTGGCGGTGGAAAAGAACCTGGAAGCGCTACTCAGCCTCGACCTGCCAGGCTCGACCGTCATCGTCGGCGACGGGCCGGCCCGCCGTCACCTCGAGCGCCGCTACCGCCATGCGCATTTTCTCGGCGCCAAGCAGGGCGAAGCGTTGGCCAACATCTATGCGAGCGCGGACGTGTTCGTCTTCCCCTCGCGGACCGACACGTTCGGGATCGTGATGATCGAGGCTCTGGCCAGCGGGGTGCCGGTCGCCGCCTTTCCCGTGCCCGGGCCGATCGATGTCGTCGCCCCCGGAGCGGGCGTGCTCGACGAGGATCTGCGCGCAGCTTGCCTCAAGGCCCTGACCATTCCGCGCGAGCAGGCGCGCGCACATTCCATGCGCTTCACCTGGAAGGAAAGCGCACGCCAGTTCCTCGACAATATCGAAGCAAGCCGGGCCGACGTCAGAGTGGGGATCGTCTCGTCGCCCGCGGCCGCCAGTGCTCAGCCGGTCGAAAAAAACGGCAAGCGCCCGACGCAAGCTTCCTGCCCCGTTTAGCTCTCAAGAGCTCCAGTTCGGGCTCGGCGGCGCTTGGACGGCCGGCTTGACCTTAGCGCCTGCGAGAATCCATCGGCCAAGCTCGCGCCCGAAAGCGATTCCTGGCCGCTCGATCAGCGCCGAAAGCGTGGCCGCTGGGGCGAAGGTGGCGGCGATTGAGGCGCAAAACTGCCTTTGGCCATATCCATACCGGGATCCGAACAAAACGATCATCGGAATATGGACAAGATAGACGCCGAAGCTCAATTCGCCGGTTTTATGCAAAACTCGGGTTCGCATGATTCGAGACAGTGGGGAGTCCGAAGGATGCAGTAAGCCGTAAATGATGCCGCCGACGACGAGCGGCGCGACGGGAAAGACCGCGTCGTAGTAGGATTGCCAAGCTCCCGGCCGCGCCAATTCGGCCATCCAGGCGTCGCCGCGGACCAGCGCAAAATATAGGAACGGGTAGGCGCAGAGGAACAGGAGCGACGCGATTCGAGCGATCCACGCACCGCGGCGCGGAAATCGGATGCGGTTATTCGTGAGCAGTGCATAGAACAGGACGCCGCCAACAAACGAGTTGGCGTAGTGATGAAAGCCAAGCGTCATCCACAGGGACGCCGAAACGCGGTTGTGCCGCGCGACCGCGATCGCAACGCACCAAGCAACATACACTGAGCCGACGATCGCTGCGCCGAGGCGCGATCGCGTCGCAGTGGCCGTCAACGCCAGCACGATCGGCAGATAGAAGTAGAACGTGAGCTCGACCGGTATGGTCCAGAGAACGCTTGGCGCCGCGCCGAGGGTCAAGGATTGCCTTAACGCTTCCCAGTGGCCGACGGATGAAGGAAAGAACGATGATCGATTCCAGCACGTGAGTGCGATGACGACGAAAAGCAGGGGAAATATGCGGAACACGCGGTTAATCGAATAGACGATCAGCGAGAGATGTGGACGAGCGCTCCAGTTCGGATCCGACGCCAGCGAATGGCAGAGCAAGAATGACGAAAGAAAGAAGAACACCATGAGCCCGCATTGCGCGGAATATTTGAAGACCGGGGCGCCGGGCAGGAACCCGATATACTGATAATGCGCCAGCATCACCGTTACGGCAGCGAAGCCCCGCAACGACGTGAATCGTTTGTCGATGCGGGATCGCCAGTCTAGATCGGTCGTGCTCATGGGTATGGCGTCGATGACCGTCCCAAGCCAACGAGGAAGAAAGTCGCCGGTCGCGGGGCGCCAACGAGCTTCGGCGACAGGCTCGCTGCGAGACGTATAGAAAGCTTGACGCGAGAAGATCCGATTGTCGGGAAAGCGCTTTTCCGCGCCGGCGCTCGGCGAACTGAAGCGGGTTTGCCGCCTTAGCCGGCAAGACTCAAGCCTACCGCCGCGGCGGCGGTCGCGACGACGACAAGGAGCGGCGGCGCGCGCCAGACGATCAAGGCGACAAAGCCTGCCGCCGCGATCGCGAAATCGGTTGGCCGCCGGACCGCGCTTGTCCATACGGGATTGTAGAGCGCCGAAGCGAGCAGGCCGACCACGGCCGCGTTGACGCCGGCCATCGCCGCTCGCGCCTTGCCGCGCGCCCGCAAGTCCGGCCAGAAGACCAAGGCCGCCGTCATGAGCAAGAGTCCGGGCGCGAAGATCGCAACCAGCGCCAACGCCGCCCCGGCGACTCCGCCAGGCGGGATGGCGGCGACCGCGCCGAGATAGGCGGCAAAGGTGAACAGCGGCCCCGGGACGGCCTGGGCGGCGCCGTAGCCGGCAAGGAAAGCGCTGTCGGCAACCCACCCCGGATCGACCACGGCGGCGCGAAGCAGCGGCAACACGACATGGCCGCCGCCGAACACCAGCGCCCCCGAGCGATAGAAGGCGCCAGCGAGCGCCGCCGCGCCCGCCCGCGCCGGAACGAATGACAGCGCGAGCAAACCGAAATAGAGGCCGGCGAACACGATCCCCATGCGCCGGCCGACTGGCGCCTCGGCGCCGGCGACGGCAATGTCCGCGCTCTGCCGGCAGACGAAGTATCCGGCGAGGGCGCCGAGAAGGATGACGGCGATCTGCGTCCATGCCGCCGGGGCAAGCGCGGTCAGGATCAGCGACAGAATGGCGATCGTCGCGCGCGGCCGATCCGGACACAGGGTCTGAGCCATCCCCATGACGGCTTGGGCGACAATGGCGACCGCGACCAGCCTGAGGCCATGCAGGAGTTCGTCGCCAACGAGGCCGTGGAGCGCGCCCTCGCCATAGGCGAACAAAGTCATGGCCGCCGCCGACGGCAGCGTGAACCCCACCCAGGCCGCGAGGCCGCCAAGGTATCCAGCGCGCATGAGCCCGACGGCGAAACCGGTCTGGCTGCTGGCCGGACCCGGCAGGAACTGCGAGAGCGCGACCAGATCGGCATAAGTTCGTTCGTCGAGCCAGGCGCGCGTAACGACGAACTCGCGGCGGAAATAGCCGAGATGCGCAACCGGCCCGCCGAAGCTGGTCAGGCCGAGCTTGAGAAAAGCGCGCAAGACTTCGAGCGGCGAGCCGGCGTTGCTTCGTCCGAGCCCGACGTCGTCGATCGTCGAGGTCATCGGCCAAGTCTACGCGTCATCGCGGGCTCTTTGAGAACCGCCGCGAGCAGCGCAATCCTCGCTGTCAGTCCGTCGTCACGCCGCCTCGGCGAGCCGGTGCTGGACCATCGTTCTCAGCGTATTGAGATCGTGCGCGAACAGGCGGATGCCGTCAGACAGTTTCTCGGTCGCCATCTGGTCCTCGTTCAGCATCCAGCGGAACGTCTTTTCGTCCATCGCGACCTTGGCTGGAGCTGGCCCGGGATGGGCCGGGTCGAGGCGCCGCTTGAGCTCGCCCTCGTCCTTTGACAGCGCCTCGAGCAGCTGAGGCGAGATTGTGAGCCGGTCACAGCCCGCCAGAGCCTCGATCTCGCCGGTGTTGCGGAACGACGCGCCCATGACGACCGTCTTGACGCCGTAGGTCTTGTAATAGGCGTAGATCGTGCGGACCGAGTGCACGCCCGGATCGGTTTCGGGGGTATAGGGCCCGCCGCCCGCTTTCACGTGCCAGTCGAAGATGCGTCCGACGAAGGGCGACAGAAGGAACGCCTTCGCGTCTCCCGCCGCGATCGCCTGAGGCAGCGAGAAGGCGAGCGTCATATTGCAATCGATCCCTTCAGCCTGCAGGCGCCGCGCCGCTTCCACGCCTTCCCAGGTCGAAGCGAGCTTGATCAGGATGTGCTCGTGGCCGACGCCCCGCTCCTTGTAGGCGGCGATGAACGACTCGGCTTTGGCGACCATGCCGTCCACGTCAAAGGAGAGATCGGCGTCGACTTCGGTCGACACTCGGCCAGGAACGATCTTCGTCAGTTCGGAGCCGAAGTTCACCGCGATGCGGTCGGTCACTTCGCCGACCGAAGCGCCGCGCTTGCGGCCCCAGACAATCGCCTCGTCGACGAGGCGCGCATAGGCCGGCATCTCTGCGGCCTTCAGGATCAACGACGGATTGGTTGTGGCGTCCGTCGGCTTGTAGGCGCGAATCGAGTCCATGTCGCCGGTGTCCGAAACGACGGTGGTCATCGCGCGCAACTGTTCGAGCTTGTTGGTCATGGGATCAATCTCCTCAGCCAGGTCCGCTTCGAGGCGATTGTCGCGCCGGCGCGCGTCATACGCAAGCGCGAAGCCTCAGCGCCGTCCGCGGCGGCTTCAGCCGGAACCTAACGCGCCCGAGCCCGTTCTTGGTCATTCCCATCGCCAAGGAGCGCGCCATGCCGACCCATAAGAACCTCGAAGATTTATTCTCCGAAACCCTCAAGGACATCTACTTCGCCGAGAAGCAGATTTTGCGCGCCTTGCCAAAGATGGCGCGCGAAGCGGCGTCGCCTGAACTCAAGCAGGCTTTCGAGACCCATCGCGACCAGACGGAAGGCCACGTCGACCGCCTTAACGAGGTATTCGAGCAGCTTGGCCGGCCCGCGCGCGGCAAGACCTGTGAGGCGATCCTCGGCATCATCGACGAAGCCAAGGAGATCATGGATGAATTCAAGGGCGCGGAGGCACTCGACGCCGGCCTGGCCTCATCCGCCCAGGCGGTCGAGCACTACGAGATCGCCCGCTGCGGCACGCTCAAGACCTGGGCCAAGGAACTCGGCCTCAACGACGCTGCGAAGCTTCTCGACGAGACGCTCAAGGAAGAAATCGAAACGGACCAGCTTCTCACCAAGATCGCAACGTCGACCGTCAACATGAAGGCGGCCTGAGCGCGTCGCCTGGGCCTCGGCGCGAGAAGGAGCGGACCCAAGCTTGCGCCGCGTCCAAGTCGCCAGAAAGCTGGCCCCGGCTGCGGCGCAGCGCATGGGCCCGGCTCTGCGCCTCGGCCCGATTGCGCGGCTACGTGATCCAACGATATCCCCCGTTCTCGAAACAAAGCGCCCGGCCCTGTGTGATCGGCGCGTCAGCGGCCTTCGCCGGCGCGACGCCGGCGACCAGCGTCATCAGCGCCCGCGCCACGCCGCCATGCGAGACGACGAACGCGTCTCCGGTCAGCCCGTCCAGCCAAGGACGCACACGCTCCGCGAGCATCGCGTAACTCTCGCCTTGGGGCGGGACAAAGATCCATTTGTCCTTCCTCCGTGTCCGGACGCCCTTGACGTCGCGCACCTCGATTTCCGGCCAGGTCAAACTCTCCCAGGCGCCAAAGCTGATCTCCTTTAAGGCCGGGTCGAGCCGATACCGGCTCGGCGGCAGGCCCATCGCGTCACGCGCGATCTCCATCGTCTCCCGCGCGCGCTCAAGCGGCGAAGCGATGAATGCGCACGCCGCCTCCAATCGATCGATCTCCGACCCGATCTGCGTGCCGAGCGTCCGGCCGACCGCCCGCGCCTGCTCGCGCCCACGCGCGTTCAAGGGGATGTCGCGCTGTCCCTGCAGCCGGTTCTCGGCGTTGTAGGCCGTCTCGCCGTGGCGCAAAAAGATGAGGCGATAGGCGAATGTCGTCACGAGGCTCTCTTGCGCGTTGGTCGCCCGCGCCTCAAGCCGCCCGCCTTCCTGCGCGGGCGCTTGGACGCGCCGGCTTGCGTGGCGCCTTTCGCTTCGCCTTCGCGATCCTCTCCACCAATTGCGCCTCGATCAGCATGCGGATCAGGCGCTGGGTCGGCATATTGGCTTTCGCCGCCTCGGCCCGCAGTGACGCGAGCAAAGCGGCCGGAAGGCGCAAACTGATCGAGGCGTCCTTGCGCGCCAGTTCGAAACGCACCTTCTTCATGTCGGTCAGGTCATACTCAGTGAGATCGGCGCTTTGCCGCCAAGCGTCGGCCTCATCATCGCTCTTCAAGTCGGGAAATCTCTTTGACATATCGCTTGGTCTGTCAGCCCGTCGGAGCTGCAAATTGCATCGATTTATGAATACGCATTTGTATATGCATTAGCAAGCCAAATCCGACGAGGGCGGTACCGCTCAAGCGCCGGGCGGAGGGCAAAGTCTGGACTGCCCGAGGGCACTAGCTTGCCCGTAACCTAAAATCACTCCAAGCTTATGAGGTTGTCTGGCTAGGAAAACCCGATGAAACCAACGGTCGTTTTCGGCGCAATGTTGTTGCTCCTTGGAGCGCAGCCAGCTCATGCGGTCAAGCTCTTGACGCCAAACACCGATTCCTGCCGAACCTTTGTAGGACTCATGCAACATTTTAGCTCCAGCCAGGAGGCCCTTCAGCTCGTGTCCATGTCCGGGTGGGTGACTGGATTTATGTCGGGGATCGCTGAAGGAACAAATGTCGATATTCTGCGCGAATTGGATATCACCGAAATTACGACTCGAGTTATTCAAGTATGCGAAGCAAATCCGGATATATCAGTGTCTGAGGCAGCCGAACGAACCGCGGGAGAGATGCTAAGGGCGCATGGAGTTACGGTGAAGTAGTCGGTTGCGTGCTAAGCGGCCGGAAGCCCCACTGCTTCGCCAGCTTGAGGCATTCGGCGACCGTTCCAACCCCGGCCGTCGTCGACACCGCGCGCATCGACGCCGCGGCGCACGCATGCCCGAGCTCAAGACACTCGCCAATCGGCCATTGCTCATGCAGCCCATAAAGCATTCCGGCGGCGAAGGCGTCGCCCGCGCCGTTGGCGCCGACGATGGCGCTCGCCGGCAGCGCGACCGAACCCAGCGCAAGACGCGACCCGTCGCGTCCGCCCACGACCGCGCCTTGAGGAAAGTGCGCCGCCGCCCAGCGCATCGAGCCGAGCGCGAGCACGTCCTCGATCGCGCGTGCGACTGCGGCCGGGTCGGTCGAGCCGTCGGCGCGCCGCGTCTCGCGCCCGGCCAGCGCGCCGATTTCGTAATCGTTGACGATGAGCCAATCGATATGCGGCAGACATGGCCGGCCGAGCTCGGCGAGCCGCTCGGCCCCGGTCGTCATCAATTCGAGATTGGCGGCGAGACCGGCGGCGTGCGCCTTGCGCAACACCGCGACCCAGCCGTTGGCGTCGCCGCGCCACGGCCGGTCCATCGCCTTGTGCGCGCCCGGCAATCCAAGATGCAGAATCCTCGCCCGCGTCGAAGAGAAATCGAAGTCGTCGGGCGTCATCTCGGCCGCCACGCCCTGATGATAGAAATGGGTGCGCCGGCCGTTGGCTTCGACATTGAAGGCGTCGACGCTCATCGTCGCGCCTTGAGGCGCCGCGCGTAACCCGGCGCGCGCGACGCCATGCGCATCGCATTGCTTGAAGAGAAAGCGGCCAAGGTCGTCGTCGCCGACGACCCCCGTCGCCTCGACCGGAAAGTCGGGATTGAGGCGCTTGAGGTCGAGCGCCATGTTGAATCCCGCCCCCCCGCCCTGGCGATCGATCGCCAGAACCTCGTTGGAGGTGTCCTCCTCCGGCCAGCGCGCAATCGACTTGTTGAAATCGACGCACCAGGTGCCAGCCGACAGCACGCCGCGCCGTTCGCTCATCGTCAGGCCGACTCGAGAACGCGTTCGGTGATCACGCTGTCGAGCGCGAGTTCGCGCGTAGGCTTCAGGCCCTTCTTCTTAAGCGCCGCATGATAGTCCTGGACGGCCTCGAGCGGAGCAAGGGCGCCGTCGGCGACCGCGCGCATGAGACGCACGATGTCGAGCGGCGATTCGGCCAGATTGATCTTGCGGCCGAACAGCGCGACGCGCGCGCCATATTTTTGCGCCTGGTGGATGAGTTCGAAACAGTCGCGAGCGGTGCCCGCGCCGCCGCCCAATACGCCGACCACCAGATCCGGATCGAAGGACGCCAGCTCTTCCAAGGCTCTCGGCCCGTTATAGGCGATCTTGAGGAATTTCGGCCGCTCAGCCTCGGTGAGGCCGGCGAGGCAGCGGATGATCGCGTCGTTGACGAACTGAGGCGTCGTCTCTGCGGTTAAGCCGCGCTCGACATTCGGATTGAACACCTCGAGAAAATAAGAGAAGCCGTTGGCTTCGGCGTCGGCGCGAAAGTCCCTGAACGCCTCGAGCGAGGCATAGTCTGCATCGATGTCGTTGGTGAAGGTGATCGAATAGAGCCCGAGGTCGGTCAGCGGCTTCACATGCTTGAGCGAAGCGGTGCGGAACGGGCGCGACGGTTCATGGTGAAAAGTCGCGCCGCGATGGCGCCATACGTCGGTCGTGTCATTAGCGCGGATCACCGGCTTGACCCCCGTGCCGGCGAAAACGTTGCGCTTGACGAGCTTCTCCAGATTGGAGACCGAGGTCAGCATGATGTCGACGACGTCCTGCTTGACGATCGCCTCGATCGAATCGAGGAACTCGGCGCGAGTGCGGAATCGCGGCGTCGCTCCGTCGGCCGCCGGCGCCGGCCCAACTGCATGCAGGCCCGGGCCCATATCGGGGTCCTTGGCGTCGGCGATGATGAAATCCGATCGCCGATAGGCGCCGCCGCGGATGCGCGCGAGCTTGTCGTCGAGCCTGACCATGCAATGCCTCCAACCGGCCTGAAGAGGGTGAGCGCGCCTTATAGCCCGCGCCGGAGGACGAGCGCCACCGGGGCCCGAATTTCCGGCTGACACATCCCCGCCGGCCCTCAACTGGCGCGAACGGCCGCGATTGGGTAATTTGCACGCCCGGCGGCAGCCGTCGCCAGTCCCACCTAAGCATCGAGGTCAAGGCCCATGGCCGATCGTCTTCGCATCCTCGTCGTCGGCGCGAGCGGCGTGCTGGGCCGCGCGATCGTGGCCGAGCTTTCGCCCCGCCACGACATCGTCTCGGCCGGGTCCAAGACGGGCGACATCCGCATCGACATCGCCGATCCCGCTAGCATCGAGGCGGGGCTCAAAGCGGCGGGGCCGCTTGACGCCGTCGCTTGCGCCGCCGGCGCGGTCAATTTCCATCCGCTTTCGGCCATCAAGCCCGCGCTGCTGGAGAAGTCCTCCTACGGACTCGGGCTGACCAATAAGCTCTTGGGCCAGGTCAATCTGGCGCTCGCCGCCCGCGACCATCTCAATGACCGCGGCTCGATCACGCTGATCGCTGGCGTCCTGTCGCAGACGCCGATCGCTTACGGGTCGTCCGCCAGCATGGTCAACGCCGCGGTCGAGGCGTTCGCCATGGCGGCGGCGATCGAAATGCCGCGCGCCATCCGCATCAACGCGGTGAGCCCGACCGTGTTCGAGGAATCGATGGCGGACTTCGGGCCGTTCTTTCGCGGCCACGATCCCGTGCCGGTCTTGCGCGCCGCCCGCGCCTTCAGCCGCAGCATAGAAGGCTTGCAGACCGGCCAGACCTATCGCGTGATCTGACTGAGCGGAATGAACAAAGCGCTTCTCGTCTATATCGCGCTCGCCGCGCTGACGCTTGGCGTCTTCGCGATCTGGCCCGAGCTCGACTTGGCGGGCGCACGCTATTTTTACCACGGCGGGGGCTTCTTCGGCCGCGACAGCTTCGAGCGCTTTGGACGCGACTTTTTCCGCGTCACGCCGTTCGTCGTGCTGGTCGCCTGTGCGGCGCTGTGGCTCGCGAAACGGCTGGGCGCGACGGTTCGTTGGGCACCGAGCGGGCGAGCGGTCATCTTTCTCGCCGCGACAATGGCGGTTGGCCCCGGGCTTATCGTCAACCTGGGGTTCAAGGACCATTGGGGCCGGCCGCGACCTTATCAGACCGAGAATTTCAACGGCGCCGACCCATTCAAACCATGGTACGACACCGACGGCGCGTGCAAGAGGAACTGTTCGTTCGTCTCCGGCGAAGCGGCGACCGGCTTCTGGATGGTCGCGCCGGCGAGCGTGTTGCCGCCTCCATGGCGCGGTCCCGCGATCGTCGCCGCCTTCGCCTTCGGGTTCGGCGCTAGCCTGCTGAGGCTCGCCTTCGGCGGCCACTATCTCAGCGACGTGCTGCTGGGCGGACTCATCACACTCATCGTCATCGAAGTCATCCGGCGAGTGATCTGGCCGCTCGGCGCCTCCGAGCCGGAGTCGCTCCGCAGGCCAGGGGTCCGACGCTCGCGGCGCCGAGACGGGGCGGGCGCCCGCGGCGTGAGCCTTTGAGCCGCCCGGCGGATTGACAAGCCTCGGGACGGGGAATCTCCTGCCTCCTAAGGGCCGCAGCGTGGAGGAGCCGCCATGGTAGAGACGCCTATCGTCGGCCGGCGTCGGTGGGTGATTGGGCTTCTACTCGGCGCGGGCATTCTCATCAATAATTTTGACCGCGTGAACATCTCGGTCGCGGCGCCGCAGCTGCAGCAGGAGTTCGGCCTGACCCCGGGCGATCTGGGTTTGCTTTTCAGCGCCTTCTTCTGGTCCTACGCCATCTTGCAGGTCCCGGTCGGAATCGTGCTCGACCGGCTTGGCGTAATGACGGTGAGCCGTATTGGCGCATTCCTGTGGGGCGTCGCTTCTGGAATTGTCGCTTTCGCCAGCGGCTTCGGCTTCATCTTCGGAGCGCGGGTTCTGCTCGGCGTCGCGGAAGCGCCGGCCTTCCCGGCCAATTCCAAGGCCACCGGCTACTGGTTCCCGCGCGGCGAGCGCGCCACGGCAACTGCGATCTTCGACGCGGCGGCGAAATTCTCCAACGTCATTGGCGTGCCGCTGGTGGCGGTCGCGGTCGTCACATTCGGCTGGCGCTGGGGCTTTGGCATCACGGCAATCCTCAGCTTCGCTTATTTTGTCGCCTATTGGCTCATCTACCGCGACCCGAGCGCCGACACGAAGCTCACCCTCCAGGAGCGCGACTATATCCGCAAAGGCGGCGCGACGCCCGAAGGCGAGTCCGAGGCCAGCCC